>Ga0081473_133188_pt1 | contig 136156 bp, 133 predicted proteins | sample CisSprmetagenome_FD_70977 | JGI IMG/M metagenome (GOLD analysis project Ga0081473, IMG submission 70977) | Hypoxic/sulfidic aquatic microbial communities from Cistern Spring, Yellowstone National Park, USA v2 (version 2) | ecosystem: Environmental > Aquatic > Thermal springs > Hot (42-90C) >...
TGGGGGCGTAGGCGAGTGGCTGAGAGCACCACGCCGAAGTGAATATAGCATTGGGGGTGTGGGGGTATCCCCCACAGGGGGACTTTCATTGCCGAGCTCTAGTCCCTTAAGGGAGAAGGAAGATAACGGTTGCTCCTCCCACAGTCCCATTAAGCCCTCAATCGAGCTGGGGAAGAGCGTTATTAGCGTCACTAAGAGAAATTTTGGCAAAGAAGTATTTAAATATAAGTGGGCTATCCATCTCCGCTGGCGAAGCTTTCCGCCCCCTTAAACCCCCTTTCTTTGTAACTTATTTAAATATTTCATTGTATGTAGGTAATACTGTGTATGAGGTATTACTAAATCCTAATTTTGAGGAGGCAAAGGATTTTGTTGAGAGAAATCTTAGCAGGTCACTAATTACGATTCTAGCAGAATGTGAAATATTATATGAGGGTAGAGCTTTCTCCAAAGCTTCCTCATCGAGAAGGCTTATTATAGTCAAGGCTGATGGAAGTGTTATTGTTCACGAGGGTACTAAAAGAGAACCAATTAATTGGCAACCGCCTGGCTCAATAATAGAGGTGAGTATAGAGAGCGGAGTCTTTAGGATTAAGGCTGTAAGAAAGAGACCGAAGGAAAAACTCGAGATTTTAGCGTCTAGAGTATTTTTTATAACCTCTTCAGTAGTAGAAGAAGGGAACTTCATCCTAGTGGGAAGCGAGAAAGATGAAGTAGACTTGGTAATTTCGAAACCTGAGCTGATTGAGGAGGGATTTAAACCTTTACAAAAAGAATATAATACACCTTACGGTAAGATAGACTTGTTGGGTAAAGATAATAAAGGCAATTATATTGTCCTAGAGTTTAAACGTTCTAGGGCAACTTTGCAGGCCGTGTCACAGCTTTATCGATATGTGATGTATTTTCGAGAAAGAGATCAATTAGTAAGGGGAATTCTTGTAGCTCCAGGGATTAGTGAAAACGCTTTAAACTTACTTAGCCGTCTTGGATTAGAATATGTTGATCTACGTAATATTATTGACTTTACCAATTGTGGCAGACATATTGTTACTTTACCAAATAGTACAAGAAATCAAGCTCAAGAGATCAGTCATAGGGGACTTTAGAGGAAAAGTCTCGGTAATAGTTCCCGTAAGAGGTGTTGATATAAACGCTGATAATAATGTTAAGTCCTTACTTAGTCAGGATTATGAGGATTATGAGGTTATTTATGTTGTGGATGACCTAAGAGACCCGATCGTAGACGTATTGAAGGAGCATAACGTTAAGATTGTAGTTTCCGAGGAAACTTGTTTGCAGTGCAGTGGTAAAATTAGGGCACAACTGACCGGTTTAAAATACGCTAAAAGAGATATAATCGTCTTCGCGGACTCGGATACATATTACCCTAAAAACTGGTTAAGAGAGTTGATTTCACCCTTATCAAACTATGTGGCGACTACAGTTTTCTCGTGGCCTAAGCCATATAGACTCACTATAAAAAACCTAATAAGGGCAGGATTTTGGACTTTTGGCTTTGAGTCACAAGCGATTGGTGGAACTTTTCTCTGGGGAGGTTCTATGGCTTTCAGGCAGGATTTCTTTACTAAAGATGTTATCGAAGAACTTAAGACACAGTGGTGCGACGATTGTACACTATCAAGGTTAGCAAAGGAAAGAGGTAAAATAGGTTTCGTATTTAATGCTATGCCTTTAAACGTTTTCGATGAAAAAGACTTACTCAGATGGACCAAAAGGCAGATACTAACGGTTAGGATATATTCTAACAAAGGATACAAAGGGTTCTTATTAGTAGCTTTCTTCTTCTCACTTTTTATCCTCTCGTTCTTTCTAACTCATAACGTTTTTTTTCTTTACACCAATGTTAATATGGATAATAAAGAATTTAATAAGAGGAAGTTTTACGATAGGTATCACTAGTTCTATTATACCGTCAATTATGTCGGTCCCGGCAATTTTCTTCACTTTGGCGATAGCAATATTAGCTTACAAGGAAAAGTATATATTTTGGCGAGGCAAAGTTTACAAATTATGATTAAGTGGAAAATTATATTACTGATATCAATTCTCTTGCTGATAATTGGTATCGGAGTTGGTGACTATCTTATTTATCATTATGAAGAAAAAATTACAGTACCTCCTAACTCCTCAGTAGTAGTGACAAGTGCTGATATGCTAGTCCAAGGACAGCCTCCTGCTCTTGCTCCTGCTAACCTTCAAGAAATAGGTAAGGTTCAAAACAACAATCAAGTAGACAATATTTATAGCGTATCACAAGCTACAATAACTAATACACATACGACGTCATTTACAGTATTACTAATTCATACTTCCGTGTTATTAGAGGTGGATTTCATCATACTAGGAATTGGGTTACTACTTTTCATAATCTCTGCATTAGGTCTATTTTACGTTAAGTTTGTGAAAAAGACATAGCTCTAACAATTTTAAGTTATGAATAAGTGTTGAGGCACGAAATACCCTTAAATTTTCTTTTCTTCTTTAGCTAATTCCGTTGCAATTTTAAATAGTTCAGGATACATTTCACTTAGACCTTTCTCTAGGGCTTCTTTAGCTACTTTGCTCATTTTAAAGCTAGGTACCGTGTGATAGAGATACTGAAGCACTAAAAATGCTTGATAGCTCCATACACCAATCTTAGGATCCTTTTGAATAAACTCTTTCATTTTCTCCTTTATTACAAGCGATTTATCCTTCTCGGATTTTACATCTGGAGACTTGTCTTCCTTGTTGGAACTATTTAATTCTTTTGTAGAGTTTCCTTCTATTTTACTTATATCTTTTGTCTCAACAAGTTGTTTAACCTCGGTTTCAGAATTTTCTTTTTTTACCTCATTGCTCTCAACGTCACTTTTTTTTCTTTTTATTATGAGATCTAACTCACTCATCACTCGATCACCATCTTAGCTAACTTTTCGTAAAGACTTCCTAACTTAGGTTTCTTGACTCTGAACTCTTCATACCTGACTGCCGGAACGCCGAGTCTAGTGGCTTCAGAGAACAGTTTAGATTGAGGTATTGTGATATCTATACTCTTCACTGCAGAATAATCAACGTTTACAGCCTTTTTACTCATGTTAGTAACAGCGAAGGCTTTCTTGTTAAGACTTACGAGTCTAGAGTCAAGATTTTTTGCCGCCTCGAGCACTAATGGCTGCGGAGTTATCGGCGTAACGATCTTGTCTGCCGCCATCATAGCTGATACTGACAACGTACCTAAGTTGGGAGGTGTGTCTATAACTAGGTAGTCGAAAGATTCGGCTATCTTACGTAGAGTAGAGACTGTAGACTCGATATCTCCGTTAAGTTCCACCTTCAATAACCCAATGTGGGCAGGGAACATCTCAACGTTAAAAATATTTACGCTTTTACCTCCTAGGGGATAATCTTTCTTTTCCCTTTTTATTCCGAAGGATACAGTGGCTCCACCCTCGGGATCCAAATCTATTAACGCTGTGTTTTTTGTTTTAGCTAAAGTATAAGCGAGATTTACGGAGGTAGTAGTCTTACCGACCCCACCCTTTTGGTTAATGACTGTTATTATCATGTCTAGACTCTTATCTTCACAGTCTTTAATTCCGATTCTTCTCATAATACTTCTTAGTCTAAACAGATAAGAGAAGAGTAAGGTAAAAAGACTCATTATTTAAAAATCAAATCAGCAATATGTATTGGGTTTAAGCCCATTTTAATGAAAGCAATAGAGCAAGAAGGATTTGTAGAGACTACTGTATTCACTCCGCTCTTCAGAGTCTTCTCCTTCTTAATTTGCATAACTTGACTAGCCATATTCTTATTAAAGATAAAGTAATCACCTCCAGCACCGCATTCGAAGGACGGTTCCTCAGCTTCTCTAATCCTAATCCCCATTATTTCTAAAACTTGTCTGTCATACTTATCGATCCCTGATAGGTGAGCGTGGCAAGGTTGATGTAAAGTGACTTCCATATCCTTTTTAGGTAATTCCTTAACGAACTTGACTAAAAACTCTGAGAAGTCATATACGTTTAAACCCTTCTCCTTCATATGAGCCGAACAGTTAGACGAAAGAGAAACTATCGGCTTCTTAATTTCCTTCAGCTTACTTATTAGCTCTTCAGCTCTCCTGGTCTCTCCTACATGAGTGTGAGCCAATCCACAACAACCGTTCAGAATCTTCACTCTATACCCACGATTCTTCAAAAACCTCAACGCATTCTCCACAGTACTCCTAAAGACTACGGACATTATACATCCCGGGAACAATACCAGATCGTAATCCTCTTCCTCATAACTCAACGGGGTAAAGCCGTTCAACCTGAGTACGGGTTTTATAAAGTGAGTGAGTGTCTCGGGTCTCTCTAGCATTCTTACCAAAACTTTCTCTATTACATTGGGTTTACGGACTGAAGTTATTATATCTGAGTATTTCACCCCGCTGGGGCATGCAAGTTCGCATCTCCTGCAGAACATACAAGTGTTAAGACCTACACTGCTAATACCTAATTTCACGGCTGTAATTCTACCGCGTGGTGAATGAGTTTCAGACCTAGTTATTACGTAAGTAGGACAAGCCTCAAGACAGAACCCACAATGCACACATTTAGAAAGCTCTTCTTTTAATCCCATTCCCATAACACCTTTAACTCTCTCGAATTTACTTTACAATTACCGAACATCTTACACGGATTGAACAAACCTTCCGGATCGAACGTTATTTTTAACCTCTTCATTACGCCCAAACTTATCTCGTCGTAATATACTCCGAGATACTTAACCTTCTCGATCCCTATTCCGTGTTCACCTGAAGGCACACCGCCGTTATTTATCACTAGCTTTTCTATTTCATCACTCGCCCTGACTGCCCTATAAAAGCTATCGAAGTCCTCCGGATTATAGGAAATTAGAGGGTGTAGATTACCGTCCCCTGCATGAAACACATTAGCAATATAGACATTATATTTCCTGGATATCTCCCTGATTTTTTCTAATGTTTCAGCTAAATTGCTTCTCAACACGTTACAGTCCAGAGTTATATATGCGGGGGATATAGTTCCCATAGCAGGAAATGCACCTTTCCTCGCATTCCAATACTTCGAGTCGTCCTTAGTGCTTATTATTTCTCCTCCGTTATTATTTATCACATATTTCACTCTGCTCTCTTCCTCGGATACTTGCGAACCGTCAAGCTCTATTAATAGCAGTGCTTCACTCTCTGGCAGACCTGCCTTATATCTGCTCTTTTCTATAGCTATAATCGAGTATCTGTCCATCATCTCTAAAGCCGAAGGTATTACACCGCTTCTGAATATCTCCACTATCGTATTCGCTGCATCCCTTAATGAGTTAAATGAAGCTATTACACTTTTTTTCTCCTTAGGTCGCACAAATAATCTAAGTCTAGCTCTAAGTATAGCTCCGAGCGTGCCCTCTGCCCCTATAAATATACTACTAGGGTTGAGAAACGGAGAAGGCTTAAATTCCTCAATCTCACCGTTCGGCAAAATTACCTTTAATCTTATTACACTGTTGTAAGTAGGGCCGTACTTAACAACATGAATACCTCCCGAGTCATGTGATATATTACCTCCGATACTTGAAACTTGGTAACTTGCAGGATCTGGTGCGTAAAATAAGTGAGAAGGAGCGTTTTTAGTAACTATGGCGTTAACTATACCCGGACCTACTTCTATTTCTAAGCCTTGTATGCTGTATACCTTGTTAATCCTGCTTAAGCCTACAACTACTTCATCGCCATTAAGCGGAACTGTAGCTCCACTAAGACTGGTACCTGAACCTCTGACTATCACTTTCTTTCTCCGTGAAATTAACAACCTTATTACCTTAACGACCTCTTCTTCGCTTCCCGGTAGAATAACAAGTTCTGGTTCTCCCTTAACAGCGGATAGACCGTCAAAACCGTATAGCCTTTTTTCATCAGAAGAAATCACCCATTCCTCTCCTACGATCTGCTTTAGCTCGTCAATTAATTGCACAAGCTTAAATTGTTATTATGGTTTAAAATGTTTATACACAATCATGAAATGTAAGGAATTGTTTGAACCTACAAGTTATGAAGAGATCTTAGAAATCGTAAGAAACGCTAATAATAGCGGTAAGAAAGTTCACGTTCTGGGACTGGGAACTCACCACGTAGTTGAAAAACCATTCGAAATTTGTATATCCACTATAAGGTTAAACAAAATCTTGGAAAGCTCCACTTCTGACCTCTACGTGTCTGTTCAAAGTGGGGTTAGATTCAACGACCTTCAAGAACATCTGTCCAATAACAACTTGTTCTTTCCTGCATTTTACGAAGGTACTATCGGCGGCCTGATATCAACTAATTTACCCTCACCGTTCTCCCTATGGTACCCTTATCCTAGAGACTTGATATTAGGGGCGAAGATAGTCACCGGTGACGGTAAATTAATAAAGAGCGGGGGAAAGACTACCAAGTTCTCCAGCGGTTACAAGATTTGGAAAGCTCTCTCGGGAGCCTTAGGAACCTTGGGTATTTACCTAGAACTTTATATCAAAGTTTTACCTAAACCCGAGAAAATAATATCAGTAAAAGTCGACAGACCGGAAGATATTGTACGAGAAAACCCATGGGGAATAGTATCCTTTCTAGACTCTTCGAAGATCTCCACCTATGCAATTTTTGCAGGATTTTCAAGTTATATTGAAAAGATCTCAAAAAACTCAGAAGTAATAGAAGGCATTTTACCAACGGGTATGAATTGCGAAAGGATCTACGGGGTAGTTACAGCCAGAGGTGAAGAATTACAACTTTTAAAAAAATTCTCCTCTGGGATAGCGTTTTACGGAAGTGGATATGTTAGAACGTGTGACGAAAAAGCTCTTTCATTACGCAGTGAGGATTACACTGTAGTGATCGAAAAGGGGTGTAGAGATGGTGAGGATTGTTTGGGTTATTCTTATACCTCTCTAAGGTTACTGAAAAATTCATTAGATCCAAATCACGTTTTATGCTCGGGTATAGCTTTTGACTGTTGAAGAGTACTTCTTAAATTATAACGGCGAGAAGATTTTTGTAGTCCTACTAGGTTTTGCATCTAACAAGTACTACTTCTATTATCCGAAAGGCGATACGCTAGTAATTATTGATAGTGAAGGAAAAGTTGAAATGAAAGAAATATTAGAAGTAGTAGGCACAGCTCCAGCAGGGTTTAAGGTCGGAGAAGTAGTTGAACCTTGGGAGAAAGTCAAGGCAAGACCGGTAGTATGGAGAGTATTAGACAAAGAAATACAAGCTGATAACATTTACGCTGTTTATTCAACCTTTCAAGACTATAAGATTCTTGAAAGCTCCGTTCCAGATAGGTTAAAGTCGTTTTTCCTTAGAGATCAAGATCCATGGGAATATAAGGACTGGTGCTGTGTCATGATCGCCTCACAGAAAGACTTAACAAACTTGCCGCCTACTTTCAAAAAAATCTATTTAAAAAACGGAAAACTTGAGATCTAATTCTCTACTTTCTTCTCTTTCAGGATCTCGTCTATAAGGGTATTTAATTTACCGTCTATATCAATTGGTTGAGAGGAGGGGTAATACTGATAGTAAGAAGGTGCAGTTTGGCTAATTCTTTCCTCAAAAGATGGGATTGTTTCATTCTTATAGAATACTCCAATGGGTATCCTATCTCCCCACTCTAGACTCTTCTCTAATGCTTTCTTTAGCTTATCCTTGACCTCGTTCTCATTCCTCGCTACTGGATCCCAGTCAGACTGTTCCTCGAGTTTATACATCCTTTTGTCGTACCATTCCTTAGTGTTTATATCATTATATGTTGGACAAGGTTGAAGTACATCTATTACTGCTAAACCCTTGTGCTTTATAGCCATCTTTATCAATTCTTTGAGGTGTTTAACGTCATAGGCGTATCCCCTAGCCACGAAGGTGTACCCAGAGGATAATGCCAGGAATAGAGGGTTAATTGCATCGTTAATATTGGGCTTAGGTAACGACTTAGTCTTTATTCCTCTCAGAAGTGTAGGAGAGGCTTGCCCTTTTGTGAGACCATAAACGCCGTTATCGTGAATTATTACCGTAATATCGATATTTCTTCTTCCTGCTGAAACAAAATGACCGACTCCTATTCCCAGTAAGTCCCCGTCTCCGCCATTCACTATTACTTCCAGCGAAGGATTAGCAAGCTTGATTCCAGTTGCAAATGCTATTGCTCTACCATGTAGAGTATGGACTCCAGAGATTGGTAACCTCATGAAGTGCGGTAGTTTACCAGAACATCCGATTCCAGATACGATTACAACCCTTTCTAAATTTAGTCCTAGCTCCATTATTGCTTGCTGTTCAGCACTAAGTATGCCAAAATTACCGCAACCTGGACACCAGTCACTCCACTCAGGTTTGAACTGTTTAAGCGCCTCCATTTAAAACCACCTTTTTAACGTCCTCTTTAATGGTTTGCCTTAACGCACTTTCTAACTCGTCCTTCAGGAACGGCCTTCCATTCCACTTCAAAATATAGTTAGTAGGCATAATTCCAGTAAACATTGTTATGAGTTTTGAGGCTTGAGCTAAGTAATTTCCTTCAACAGCAATTATTTTTTCCTTATTACTGAGCATATTTGATACAAGCTTTGTAGGGAAAGGAGAGAACATTCTGAGTTGTAATATCAGAGCGTCAATGCTACTCTCGTTGATTACGTCTTCAAGGACTGAACCCGCAAATCCCCATGTAACTATGACGTTCTTGGAATCAGTATCTCCGAATATCTTGACTCTAGACTCTTCTGGAATTTCCCGGTCTGCTGTCTCGAGTTTTTTCATCCTTTTCTCATACATGAATAATCTGTTCTCAGGGTCTTCAGATATGTGACCCATCTCGTTATGTTCGTCTCCTGTATAATACATGAGAGCTCCTCCTAAAGGCGCTCTCGTTGATATTCCGTCAGATGTCAACATAAACCTACGATATGTGGGGTCTGCTCTATATACTATCTTACCCCTATCTGCTTTTAGCTCTTCTAACTTAAGTTCCTCCCTAGGTATTGTAGAATAGGAGTTAGCTAGAGTTTTCTCTATAAGGTGTATAACGGGAGTTTGATACCTTTCTGCCAGATTTAAAGCCCATATCGCGTCCCTAAACGCTTCCGCGTGGTCTCCAGAAGCTATTATTATTTTTGGGAATTCGCCGTGTCCCGCAAACATTGGGAATAGGAGATCCGATTGACCGGTCCTTGTAGGCAATCCCGTAGAGGGACCACCTCTTATATAATAGGTGATAACAACGGGCACTTCATTCATCCCTGCCCATCCTAAACCCTCAACCATTAATGAGAACCCTGGCCCAGACGTTGCAGTTGCTGATCTTACACCTGCTAATGCAGCCCCTATTGCCATGTTAACCGCGGATATTTCGTCTTCAGCCTGGACAACTACTACAGTACCTTTAATCTTATCGCCAGTCTTTGGATCTATCATCAGAACCTCTTGATGAGCTTCTATAAACGTGCTTTCATCCGAGGCAGGAGTAATAGGATAATATGACTGGAACCTGAGGCCGCCGTATATTTTTCCTATTGCCACTGCTGTGTTCCCATCCAACCAATATCTCTCACTATTGGTCTTCAACGTTCTAAGGTTATAGACCGAGTCTGTTTGCGAAGAACCTTCCTCTATAGCTCTTGCGTTTAATTTCCTAAAAAGCTCCTGCTTAAACGTTCTATTACTCGCTTTGATTAAAATCTCTTGTTCTAATCCCAAGAGCTTGTAAGAAACAGCTATTCCTATAGTGTTTTTGACCCTCTCTACAACGGATAAGGGAAGCTTAAACTCGTCGGCGATTTTCTTAGTTATCTCTTCATAATTCACTGGTATTAACTTAACTCCTTTTTCTTGGGCTACCTTAAGAACAGAATATACTGTCACTTCTTGAGAGTCTATGCGAAGAGACCTTCTTATTCTATCCTTAGTTTCTTCCTCCATTGCCTGAATAGAATCTAACTTAACATTTTCTACGGACCTATTGTATATCAAATAAGATGTAACGTCTGTAAAGTGGTGAAATATTGTTTCCGCGTCAAAGGATACAAGGATATCTACCTTTTGTGTATTGCTCTTTACTCTCTTATCTGAAATCGTTAGCGTGAAGTAACTATGCTTACCTTTTATGTTAGAATAATACTCTCTGTTTCCGAATACATAATACCCAGCTGAGGCTATGGCATTACCGAAAATAGTAGCCGATGTATCAATCCCAGTACCTTGTGCTCCTCCAATCATCCATGTTAATCTCATACCACCTTATAGTCTCGATATTCCAGAATATAAATAATTTTGTAAATCAAACTAAACAATTGTTGAAAAATAAAAATTCTTTAAATAATTCTATTTATCTCATGTAGAATAGATCGATTAAAACAATGCTTTAAATACATTAGCACATTTACTTACACATGAGACGAAACGACGTATTAGATTTGCTTGCAGGAAAAGGAAATTACGTAGACGATATACCGTATAAAGGTTATTTCGGTGTTTTCGTAAGGAGTCCATATCCCCATGCCAGAATTCTCAAGATAGATACAGAGGAAGTGATAAGGAAAGGAGGGCTCGTATTTACTGCAAAAGATCTCTATTTTAATAAAGGCGAAAAAGGAGAGAATGAAGGCTCTGCACTCTTGACTCTACCCTTGGCTTTCAAAAAAGTAAGATACGAAGGAGAGCCTATAGCACTTATCATAGCCGAAGATCCTTATAAAGCACAAGACCTTGTGGACTTGGTTAACATTGACTATGAAGTTTTACAACCGGTTTCTAATGTAGAGGAAGCGTTAAAGAATGAAGTACTGGTTTTCGAGGAGCTCAAGACTAATGTGGTATACGAAAAGACTTTGGAATACGGCACTATTCCTTTTGGCGACAAGGAGTTAGATTTAGACCTTTATTGGTCTAGGTCTTCGGGAAACCCTATAGAGACCTTTGGTGCAATAGTGTACCCAGACGGAACAGTTTACTCTAATGCTCAAGCTCCAAAATTTTTGGCTGAAGAAATTAGCAAAACAAGCGGAAGAAAAGTCAAACTAGTGCCTCTCAGGGCCGGAGGTAGTTTTGGCTCAAAGTTTTCATTAGCACCTTACATTTCCGTACTAGTCCAGGCTTCGGCTAAATTTAACGTACCTATAAAATGGATAGAGACCAGAACTGAGCACTTAAAGGCATCTAACAGTTCAGGACCAGAAAGGACTTTCAAAATAAAAGTATACTACGAAGAGAACGGGTTAATAACGGGGTTAGACTTTACCGTGTTTGAAGACATAGGTGCTAGCTTGTATAACGGACAAGCTTTCAAGCCTTCTGGTATTTTAGCTGGGCCTTACAAAATAAGAAACATCAGATACAGTGCTAAACTTATAGCAACTAACAAAAATCCGCCGGGAGCATTTAGAGGAGCTGGCACCCCACCCCACACTTGGGCTTTAGAAAGGATAATGGACACATTAGCGGAAGAGCTTGGAATAAGCAAGAGCGACATCAGAAAGAAGAACTTCATCGACAGTTTCCCATATGAGGCTCCTTACACCCTATATGACTCAGGAGATCCGAATAGACTGTTATCTTTAGCCCTCGAAAGAACTGACTTATGGAACTTAAGAGAGAAGGGTTACGGTATTGGGTTGGCTTGTTCTACCGATCCTAGCACTCCATCAGGAACAGAAGGTGTTAAGATGGAGGTCAGAAACGGTAAAGTAGTCGTAAAAGTCGGTTACAGTCCGGAAGGACAAGGGAACGAACATACGGCTGTAAAGCTAGTCTCACAGTTTTTAGGTATACCAGCAGAACTAGTTACCGTAGAAACGATTGACAGCGACTCCTCTCCCCCTTCATTTGGCCCCGGAGGAAGCAGGATGGCAGTCTTTATGGCTGGTGCAATAAAGGGCGCTGTTGAGGAGCTGGTAAAGGTGATTTCCCAAAGGATAAGGAAGGAGTACGGAGAGGAAGTCGAGTTCTCAAATGGTTACTTCATCACTAAAAACGGAGATAGGCTACACATTTCCAAGTTTGATGGAACAGAGGTAACGTACACATTTAACCACCAAGGGAAGTACAGATTCACAGCTTATCCGTTCGCATGTGATATAGCAGTTGTTAAAGTGGATAGGGAAACTGGGCTAATTAAACCAGTAAAATTGGTAGTTTATATAGACCCGGGTACCCCTATTGACGAAGAGTTAGTTAAAGAGCAAGTAATAGGAGGTTCGGCTACTGGGGTTTCGCTTGCGTTATATGAGGCATATAAGTACGGGAAACAGGGTGAATTACTCACTACTTCATTGATAGATTATGGGCTTCCCTCAGCGTTAGATTTGCCAGAATTTGAGATTAATATAGTTCCAACACCATCACCTTATACTCCGTTAGGTGCAAAAGGTATAGGAGAGATCCCAGTGGGAGTAGCAGCTGCTGCAATTACGAGTGCAGTTGAAGACCTAACAGGCAAGAAAATAAGAAGTGTACCTATTGACAAGGAAATCCTATATACCGGGTAATTTGTAAATGATACCGTTTATTATAGACTCTGTGTCAAGTTTTTTATTGACCTTATAATCGTAGAATAGTTCAGCCTTACTCTGAGGATCGATCGTATTCCCGTTAATCACTTCTTCCTTACTTGCCTTTCCTGATACGATCTCGTATTCTAGGTTTTCTCCATTACGTGTAATTCTCACTCTATTAATCCACGGATATACGTTGTTTGCAATTACTGCTGCGAGAAGATATGTATCTAAGGTTGGGGCTAGATTGACAATCACTTGCTCCTTAGACTGAAGAACTTCAGAAGTGTTACGAAAATCGGTAAATATGTTTCTCTTCCTTTCATAGTTAATCACTACTCCATTTTCGAATTCAACTATTGTGTCGTCCTCATTCTGAGTGTTTATTTTCTGTTCAAGTTCACTAAAGGTAGTATGGGGCATAAAGGTGAATCTAACTTTACCTCTGAGGATTATAGCTCTAGGTGGAACCCAATTATTTCTCACAATTGTGACTTCCACATTATCTATTGGAACTGCATAATAAATATATTGAATATATTTTTTGTTTATTATTTTATCTTTTACACTTGTTAGCTTTTGTTCGTCTTCAACTAGAATTTTAACTGCTTCTTGAATAAACTTTTCTCTATTGAATTTATTTTCCTGAAATAATTTACCGAGTTTATTATCTAATTTTTTGATTAAATTTCGTAACAATCTATCCTCAAGATAAAATGTAATAATTGGCTGTAAATCTAATTTATTTGAAAATTCAATAGTTTTCTCAACTAAATTTTTAATTTCATTTTTTGAGCTTAAAACACTTAACGATTTCACACCAAACTCTCATAGCGGAAAAATATATTATTTCTGTATCTGAAACACTATGAAACAGTTTTTAACCTATGACATCCTAATAAGGGTGAAACACGAAGTATGTTATGACCAAAAATGAAACCACTACTCCTCTTACTACTAATAGTGACAAGTGCCGCAGCGACTGGTGTAATGCTAGCTGGAATGCATGGCTACGGACCGCTATCATATATATCATATAATGTAATACAAACTAATAATAATAGTAATAATAATAATACTGAAATAATTCCTGCATACATAAATCTAGGCAATATAACAGCTGGTGAAACGGGAACAGTATCTGCAAACGCTACTCTTGTAATTTCATCTAATGGAACTTATGAAATAGAGTTATTAAACACAGAAAAACTGTCTAAAGTGTTCTCCTCGTTCAATGTCACGATAAACATCGGAAACACTACACTAACTTTAACTTTATATCACGACAATCAGGAACTCAACTTAACAGCAGGTAAGTATAATGTAATAATAACGATACATTACAAAGTGGCTGATAACCCACACGGAGACTTGCGTGTAAATAACGAGTCTCTACTATTAATTCATCCTTATGGACACCATGGAGACCATGGACACCACCATTCACAGGGTAATTCACCATCAACCGATAATTCGCCAGACACATCCACTGAAGTTAGTTGAAAATTCAATTAAATCCTAAATAGTTTTTTATTTTTTAATGATTATTTCTCTAGGAATTCAAATTTCGTTTATTTCAAAATTAGAGTACTCCTTTAGTCTGTTTACTCTTAAATCCATATAATGAAGCGGATTTATGTCAACTAACAGGTAGTTTTCAGAAGACCCCATTTCTGCAACTTTTTCAGCGTATACGTATTTACCTCTTTTCACGGGAACATATACCACACTTTTACCTGGGTATTCTGGTAACTGTAAAGCGTTGGCGTTGACAATTGCTAACCTATTTTCGAGTACTCTAACTCTAAGATAATCCCTCCAAAGTTCCAACCCATCCTGAGGAATCTTCGATGGAACTAGCACTACTTCGACGCCCTTTACGAACATCTGCCTTATTACTTCAGGAAAGTCAACGTCGTAGCATATGACTATACCTATTTTTACACCTCTATATGTAAATATAATCGTCGAAGACCCAGGAAAAAGTCTGTTTTTTTCGTCTTCATAAAGATGTATCTTTTTAGCTATTCCTTTTACTTCACCGTTCGGGTCTATGACCGGTGAAATAATTGAGACACCGTCTTCTACGGCTCCAGGTATTACATAAGACGTGTACTTTTTAGCAAGTCGTTGGAAATCCACTAAAGGTACATCGTCTAAGTGCTTAGTCCATTTCTCAGGCAACAACACTATTTCTGCTCCCGCCTTCAGTGCTTCCTCAGTAAGTTGTACTGCTGAGAAAGTACTAGTAGGCTGAACTATTGCAAATTTCAACTCTCCTCTGCCTTTGGTTTCCTTCTAGTGGTCTCCATTTTTCTTAATTCCTTCTGCACTCTTTCTTCTAACCTTTCAACTGCTTTTCTTACGGCAGTTACTGGATCCCAATCACTGTCCTTAGTTACGAAGTCGCCTACTTTTGTTACAGCTCTAGCTGTTACTTGATATAGCTTCTTACCTTCACTCTTGGACTCCTCTTTAAACGTCACTTTAAAGTTTATAATGTCCGTGAGTTTCTCTAGTCTCGAAAGGTACCTCTCTAATATACCATCTATGAGAGCTTTCATATTCCCTTGTTTTAATTCACTTGTCAATCTTGCCTCAATAGGTATCTCCATCTGATACTTTTTAGCGATGATGGCTATTGCGTCAATACCACTAAACATACCTACTAAATATTCCCCTTCTAGAACCGGCATTCCAGATATCTTCTTAGACAACATTGTCTCCATAGCCTTTTCTACAATATCGTCACCTTTTGCGGTTATAACTGGGTAATTCATTATCTCCTTTACGGGTAATGCCATCAACCTCTCTTCCTCTGTGAGGATTGAGGATTTTTTCTTACCCCCACTACTGTAAAGCCTATCTACAATATCCTTAGCGGAAATGATTCCAGAAACTTTCTTTTCTTCCATTACTGGTAACTTAGTCACGTTGTTATTACTCATAAGCCATCTAGCTCTTGCTACCGAATCTTCAGCATTAACAGTTATAACTGGTGAGTTCATGTATTCTCTAACCCTTGCTTTCGCAAAGTCACCACTACCTAAGAAATATGAGAGTAATCTCTCCCTAATGATTATACCCACTAATCTTTTCTTATCATCAACAACTGGAATAGCCCTAGCCTTAGCCGTGTAGAACTTAGCCACTACTTTCTGAATATCGTCTTTTTCGCTTACCGAAAGTAAAGGACTCATAAGGTTTATTACTTTAGACTCGGGACTGATCCTTTTTCTTAGGAGATCATTATAACTTAAAATCCCCACGACTTCTTTTTCTTTAATTACGGGTACTACCCACTGATTGTTTTCCCTCATCTTACTTACTATTTCCCTTATCCTATCGTTGTAAGTTGCTACTACCTTCGGTTCCTCGATTAATTCTTTTATACTCATCATGGAAAAATCCAGTTCTACACTTATATAGTTTTTCAACGTAGATAATTGTAATGCACAAGACGGCATTCGTATGGGATGATCGTTATTTGGACTATTCTTTCCCTGGGATTCATCCTTTCAAATCACTCCGTGAATCAATGACGAAAAAAATACTTGAAGAAAGAGGTGCATTTCACCATATAGATCTCGTAAAACCGGACATTATACCCGAGGAATTGTTGTACAAAGTTCACTCAAAGGAATATGTTGAGTTTGTGAAGAAAAAGAGTGAAGAAGGAAGAGGATATTTAGATGACGGTGATACACCGGCGTTTAAAGGTATATTTGAATCCGCTTTGGTTAGGGTTAGTGGTACTGTGACCGCCGTAAAATTACTTGATAGATATGATCACACGATAAACATAGGCGGAGGATTCCACCACGCGAAATACACTTCAGCTTCCGGATTTTGTGTATTTAATGATGTAGCCTTAGGGATAAAAATAGCCGAGGAAAAATTCAACAGAGTAGCTTTAGTAGATATAGACGGTCATCATGGTGATGGGACACAGATACTTCTTGCAAATGATCCTAAAGTCCTTAAAATATCCCTTCACATGTACCATAAGGGCTTCTTCCCCGGTACTGGAGACGTTGACGATATAGGAGAAGGAGATGCAAAAGGGTTGACTATGAATATTCCTCTACCACCCGGGACTGCTGACGATATGTATTTATATGCATTCAACCAAGTTGTTGTACCTAAGCTAAATGGGTTTAAACCGGATCTAATTGTAATCCTGAACGGGGGAGACTCGCACTTTACTGATCCTTTAGTTGAGTTAAAACTATCTAACAAAGGTTATTTAGACTTGATTAGAACTCTCCACAAGCTTGCCCATAATTATAATGCTAAGATTGTTATGACCGGAGGTGGAGGTTATAATTACGAGTCAACGGCAAAAATATGGGCATTATCTACAGCGGAGTTAGCAAATTTAGACTTCACGGAGTTCTTGGAACTTGAGGATTGTTGTTACTTAGCCTCATCAGAATTCGCGAAGAAAAGAGTAGAGGAGATAGTAGAAAAATTAAAGAAAATTCACGGATTATGATACTAGTATAAGTGACGAAGCCTTTCTAACTTTCTCTTTAGCCTCCTTTACATCCTTACCAGTAGCTAGGACAACGCCCATTCTCCTTTTATAGTAAGTAGAGGGTTTTCCGAAGAGCCTTATTTGAACACCAGGAATTTCTAGAGCTTTCTCCACATTAATGAATTTAGGGGCCCACTTTTCATTATTAGCCAAAATAACGTGAGCTGCTGCAGGTGTTACTAACTTGACCTCTGGAGTTGGGAGTCCTATTGCACTTCTCACGTGGATTTGAAACTCGTTAATATCTAGGCTTGCCATCGTCACTAGCCCAGTATCATGGGGTCTTGGAGATACTTCACTGAAGAGAACTCTATTACCGCTAATGAGTATCTCTATACCGAATATACCGAAACCGCCTAGCTCGTCAACAACTCTCATTGCATATTCCCTAGCTCTGGCTGCTACGTCCTCTGGAACAGTTGAGGGATGCCATGATTCAACGTAGTAATATACGTCTTTAGGTCTCTGATGTTCTATCGGAGGTAAAGTCTTCGTCTGAACTCCTCCGTCAATCAATGGGTACCTATATGTAAGTACTGTAAGCTCTCTATCAATGTTTATGAACTCCTCGACTATAACTTTACTACTTTTTCCTCTGGCATGGGTCAATGCCTCCTTAAACTTTTCCTCGACTTCAGATTCACTATATATTACCTCATGACCATGCCCGCTTGAGCTCATCTCAGGTTTTATTATACATGGATAGCCTATGTCCTTACAGGCTTTTTTAACCTCCTCTGACGTCTCGGCAAAGGCATAAGCAGTAGTAGGCACTTTTACCTTCTCAGCAGCCAACATTCTAAGGTCTAGTCTGTTCATACAGATCTTCACGGCTCTGGCGTTAGGAATTACTCTAAAGCCCTCTAGTTCTAGATCCAGCAATGCGTCAGTATTAATTGCCTCTATTTCAGTAATTATAGCGTCTGGATGTTCTTTTTTAATTATACTCTTTATTGCATTACCATCTAACATGTTCACTACATACTTTCTGTGAGCTACATGCATCGCAGGTGCCATATCATATCTGTCCACTACTACGGTCTCTAAACCCATCCTCTGGGCTTCTATCACCATTTCTTTGCCCAGTTCTCCTCCGCCAAGCCAGAGGAGTTTTTTTGCACCTTCGAGAAGAGGCGTACCTATTTCCATACCCTCTCTTTACTTGCTGAATTTAAAAATTCACCTATTAGCATAGGTAGATATTTACTTAACTAATTAAACTCCTTATATACCTCACTACCCTCTCATAGTCCTTTAAAAAGTAGTTAAAACAAACCCACCTTGAGGTCTTGCATTTGCCAGCCCAAGGGAAAACTATAACGCCTTTCGAATATCTTCTCTCGTAGTCCCTAATTTGTTCTAACTCGTAAAGTCCCACCTTTGCTTCTACCACTACCTTATCTTCAACTAACATGTCCGGGGTATTATGGAATGTTAAACCCAGTTTGGGTAATGACATAATTCCCGAGTTTTTGTACCTCTTAACGTTAAAGTAAGAGGATAAGACGGAATATACATATTCCTCAAATACGTAACCGGCAAGTTGATTCAGTTTTAGTATTCTTATCTCAGGATCAGGAAAAGCTAAGGCATAATTTTCGTCAACATCGATTCCCGTAGCTTTCTCGAGTTCTTTTAATTTATTCAGGTGAGGTATTTCGTTTCCAAATAACTTGAACTTCACATCTTTTAGTTCTAAACCGCTATTACGATCGTAAACCTTGATAAGAAAGTTACTTACTGTTACTATGACATCTCCTTCTTGGGAAGGTAATAGGTAATCTCCAATCCTCTTATACAAAAAGACTTGCACAAGTAAGAATAGCTGAACTTATAATTTAATGTAACAGCTTTCATTATTGATGCTATTAACGATAGGAGACGTTGAATGGGGTATTGCATTAACAATATGGGTAGCAACTGTCACTCTTTACATATCAAAACTCATTAGCAAAATTACAACGACCTATGTTGCTAGAAAAGTAATACACATGTTAGGAGGAGGTGTTGTAGCCGTACTTGCACCTTTTGTTTTCACCTCTCCACTTGTCCCTATTATAGCATCTTACGTTCTGATGGCATACTTAATATTTCACAGAGCGAAGAAAAACTACCTTAACTGGTTTCAGGATGAAGGAAATAGAGGCGAAGTTTACTATACTTTCTCTTTCGGAACATTACTCTTGATTATGGAATTTCTCGATCACGACTACTGGTTAACTAAAGACGTATTCATTCCCTTGTTGCCAATTTATTACATGTCTTTCGGAGACGGTGTAACTGGAATTATCCGCAATTACGTGTACAAGAGGAGAGTGAAGGGATTTTGGGGAAGTGTAGGAATGGCTATCGTGTGTGTTCCTCTGGGTTATTACTTTTTCGGTATATACGGTGCAATATCTGGAGTAATAGCTACGCTAGTTGAGATCGCGCCTTTTTTGGACGATAACATAGGAGTGCCTTTTATATCCTTTGCCTTCTTATACTTGGCTATAAAAGTGTTTTAACGTGGAGAAATTCTTTATATCAATCACTTTTACGTCTAATGATTTAGTGTTTATAGTTATTATACCGTTAATCTTACTCGTCTTAACGTCGTCAAGAGTTATATCAGGAGATTTACTGTATTTCCTTATTAAGAACATTACTTTCCTGATATCGTCCTCCTTCCTTTCTTCTGGAGGGATTAATAGTGGCTCTGGAATTGGGGGTATGTAAAAGGAAGGAACGGCTATATAAAACTCGTGACCAACATTGCTATACCTAGCTGTTTTCAATGCTAATCTACCCATAAGGAATTCCTCAGCTGAAATAGCATTGGTGGGAGGTACGTAACCTGTTTCGACTTCAATTGAAATATCTATTCCCTTTATTGCATATATATCTACTATACCACCCGCTACTTCTACTTCCGCATAAACTTTAAACCCTTGATTTAAGAGGTGGGCGGCCAATATGATCTCTAAAACGGAGTGATTTATATTCAGTACTCCAGTCCTATGAAGACCAATAATTTTCTTCACAATATCGTCAAGACCATAAAGAGTACCATATTTATCAATTACCTTCTTCTGAACTGAGGTAATGTCCCTAACGTAATCCATTTTCATATCGAACCCTCTCTCAGTCAGGGAAGCGGTCTTCATCAGCTCTGTAAACCGTCACATCATCATTATTTAGAATCAAATTTATCACACTGGGTATATAAAGAGTTATTATGTTAAGCTGGATATTAGGCTCTCCTGCACCTCCTTGGCATTACCTAAGGGACATGTTTGAAGATTACAGAAACGTAGCCGTTTATCTAGATACTAAGGGAAAAGTAGAGTTAGTGAAAGTTAGTGATCTCGATGAGTTTCACACTCCTACTTCTGTATTAGTAAACGGGTACTATTTGTTGACGCTGAAGCCCTACTACATCAAAATGAAGAAATTTGTAGCTTTTCCTACAACGAGATTAAAAGTAGTTAAAGAACTCTTAAAAAACTACGGTTGGAGAGCTATGGAATTTTATTACGGGGAGCAGTTCTTAAACGCGTGGGTAGTATATGACTGTGAAGACTGTGAAGAAAGACAAAGGCTCCATTTAGAAGTAAACGAAGAAGAACTAAAGGATGAGGAGTTAATAAAAAAACACCTTGACATATATAGAAGTTAGAATTCATGAGGCTCTTTACTTATCTTAAATTCTGTTACTCCGTTAAATCTGGACGCGGAATAATCCTTGTCTTCCTCCCCCTCTATAATGAAACGGAAGAGGAGCCTCGCCAACCCTGGACCTACCTCTGCTCCGTATCCGTTAAGGCCCCCTATGTAATATATCTTATCGGTGAGTTGACCATAAACTGGTCTCATATCTGGAGTTCCCTCACAGTAACCTTCCCCTTTGTAGAACGGTACAAGGGGTCCTAACCTTTTACCCGCAGCTTCTACAGCCCTTTTGTCACCAGCTTGTGGTGTAAATGGAGAACACTCAATGGTATCGCCGTCTCCTATTATGGAAAGGAAAGAACCGATTCCTAGTACCGGTCTCGAATAAAACCCGAGTTCGTAGTCGTATACAAACACTTTATCTAACTCTCTTCTTGGAGTAAGAACAGCCCAAGCCCAACAATAGTAGCTCTTAAGAGGAAGTTTAAAACTTGTAGATACCGAGTTCCATGCACCAGAAGATAATATTATGATGTCAAATTTCCCACTAACATCTTTCTCCTTGTTAATGAAAATCCTACCCTTAGCGTCCACATACGCATTACCATAAGAATAAGGGACAGAGTCTACGAAGTTTTTGACACCAACAAGTCTGTCAGTCTTCTTACCCTCTATGGCTGAAGTATTCAACCAGTCCACGTATAATTCTCTAACTTCAAAGCCTCTGGTTAACCAATCGTCGAATACCTCTGAAGGTATTTTCCCTATAGTATAAGAGGGATACGAAAACAAAGGTACGTTATGAGATCGATAGAAATCCAGTGAATCTAAAGCTAAATCTATGTCCTTCCCACGAAGTAATAAAGAATGAATCAGGGTAGGATAAAATTTCCTAAAGCCCGACTCTATTACGTGGACTTGGTGTCCTTTTTCCCTAAATAGATAATATAATGTGCTACCAGTTATTCCTCTTCCTATGATTAATATTTTCACAAGATTTAAAGACTGGACGAACTCCTTTAAAGCTGATGATTACTGAGGGATATTTTCTCGCTTATGACAACGTGATTTGGGCAGTTAAAGGCTGTTTTCATCCTGATGGTTATGCTGTAGCTATTCCTCGATTGTATAAGGGTAGAAAAATCAAGAAGTTAAACGAAGCGTTAGTCCTCGTTAAGCAGAAATTTCAGCATCTATTAAAATACCTAGATGAGATCGGTTTCGAAGTTCCACTAGTTCCCTTAGAAGAAAGTGTTATCCTCGATCCCTTCGATCCTAAGAAAGAAAGACCCGAAAATGTTAAAAGATTTCTTAGCTATTTCAACGGAGCAGTAGGAATAACTGGTAGCTTACTCTACGCTAATAAGTACAATGATATGGATTTTCTCTCATTCAATCCGGATCATTATTACACCCTACTGGAACTAAGAAGAAGAGGAGTTACGATCCCACTAAATGCTTTAAATGAAGAGGAAGTTGAAGTGCTTAGTAAAAGGGATTTTGAAACCCTAAAAAGAGATAGAGTACTTGAGGGAATATTTAATGGCACACCTTACACTTTCAAGATTGTAAAATGTGTAGACTTTGGATTGGTAATAAGAAAGAAAGAATTCAGGGGAATAATAGAGATCATTAAGGCGAAAAAATCTTATACTCTCCCTGTCATTTATGAAACGACACAAGGTCTAACTCTGACCTCTTTTAGGACTAGATTCACCGAAATTAAAGAAGGCACAAGACTGTATGTAGACGGAATATTACTCGAAAGAAATAAATTCCTCGACCTTGACTTAGACTTAGCCAAGGAGGTTAGGATTATATGACTCATGCTCACGAAAAACACAGAGAACATGCCCCTAAACAGATAAACTTTTACATAATAACGGTAAGCACGTCAAGATACGAGAAACTATCTAAAAAAGAACCCGTTGTTGATGAGTCTGGTGATGTTATAAAACAATTAGTTATTGAAGCCGGCTACACAGTCGTAGGCTACTCCTTAGTCCCTGACGACAAGGTTAAGATACTTAGAGCATTTGCGGAAGCACTAGACGATCCAAGGGTGGACGTAATAATCTCCACTGGAGGGACTGGATATGCACCTTCAGACCAGACTGTAGAGACCATAAGACCTATTTTTGATAGAGAGATCGAAGGTTTTTCTGACGTATTTAGAAATATCAGTTTTGATGACCCTAAGGTGAGGGCTGCAGCGTATTTAACCAAAGCAAGCGCAGGGATAATTGGGAAAAAAGTCGTCTACTTATTGCCAGGGTCTCCAGACGCTGTTAGGTTAGCAACAAAAGAATTGATTTTGCCAGAAGTAGGACATTTACTTTATTTAGTTAGAGCCTAAAATTTTATTTACCTCTTTTATAATAACTTCTTTATCCTTCTCATTTATTTCGGCAAATTTATCCATAAAGAAGTAAAGGAACAATAACTCTTCTTTGGTTAACCGATTGAGCTGAGTTGAGATTATCTTGTCAGCAACTTTTTTGAAAAGCTCCTCAGCTATATCCTCGTACCACTTTGAGTCATCCATTAACAAATCACCGTCCTCTACTCCTTGGTGGAGTTTTGATATTATGTTCTTTAACGCCTCTAAGTTTAGAGTGGGAAAGACTGTGTCTAGTGGGGTCTTTATATTAAGTTTCCTAGCAGTTATGGGGCATAAGGTATATTTAGCTGGTAACTTACTTTCAACAGTTTTACCAGATATTTCCTCTAAGAAAGCCAGACTGCATTTGTTTAATTCTTTCTTTCTTGTCTTTATTCCAAGCATACATGGGATATGAAGATTTTCCCCCTCTATATCTGTATCTGGTAATATCAATTCTTCAACGAGGATAATATCGATTATTTTAAATCTCTTTATAGGTTGTAAATAGTGGTATTCTTCTGGAGTTATAGTCAATATTTCATTTACTCCCTCTAATTTCTTAGATATATTCTCCCAATCAACCTTATCCAGCAACAAGTCTAAGACGTTAATATCCAGTTTTATTAGACCAACTTTTTTCCCCTTAGAGTGAAGATAAAGCAAAGCCCTGATTGCTCTATCTTCAAAGCCCTTACTTATAGGAGTAAGTACTATTACCGAAGTAGCAGGTAGTTCCCTCACTTCTGGTAATGAAGTGTCTATTTTATTATACCTTGCATACTTCCTTAAGTCAGAAAGTATATCAAGCTTAGAGGGACATACATCAACACACTTTCCGCACATATGACAGTTTATTAATCCTTCCGCAAATCCTAATGGTTGTAGCACGTAAAGCCCTAATGGAGTATAAATTGGAGAGCCCATCATTTCCCCGTAAGGACATACATTAACGCATCTGCCGCAAAGTACACACCCATTTAAATTGTTCTGTGCATCCGAGTCCGAATAAGATGTTAATGGGATTGTGTCAATGAATTTTAACGGAGTATTGGAGTAAATGACAAAGTAGACTTTTGTTCCCCTGAACCGAAGTATTGTTCTCTCGCTTCGTTTCAAGTTTTCCTTTATCTGAAAAATACCGTTAAGGTCAGTAGTACCGTAATATCTATACTTATGTCTGGGAGACAAATCTTCATACACCGGATCTACTTTCTGTAAGTCAGAAACGTACTTTAACAAGAGTTGCTCTCTAGTGGACGGATAAGCGACGATTAACTTAGCTACTCCCCCTTGAATGTTAATTGTAATATCTCTAAATGCTGGAAAACCGGAGGAAAACCAATTCTTTAATTTGTATAATATTGCGTCTATGTCGTCTGTAGTATAACCTTTGTTAACTAATTGTTTTAGCTCTTTCTTAATGTATACAGCGTATATTATACCTCCGTTATATTTACCTGTATATTTAATTCCGTTAAGATACCCTTCGACCTCTACACGATCTTTAATCAGTCCAAATTCATTAAATCCGAACCCAGCATCACCAAAGAATACACTACCGCCTACTGAGAAATCAAGATTACCGAATAATTCAGGGCTATACCTAATTACATCCCTCCAAGGAGTACCAGCTAATACTCTTAGCCTATCACCTAAATCCTCAACGCCCTTCAGTCCAGTCATATCTAATATTTCATTACCCTCTATACCTCTAGAAAACTCATATCTAGGGATCCCTCTTAATTTAGATAAATCGGAATAAGGATCAACTCTAATAATCTTTGGTAAGGATGAACTTCTTCTTGTTAATGATAACTGTGAATATAGTAAAGGCTCGTCCATCAACGTATATATGTGATGAAAGTATAAATTTTTTCTTTTTAGAATTGAATATATTAAATCATATTCTGATATTAAGCATACAACGAGAACTTTAATCTACTAATAAAAATCTAGATGATCGTTACAATTCTAGCTTAAACATTGTTAACGACCGCAACAACAATGAAAGATAATATATTTTTAATACTTGGAGCAACCATGTTATTGGATATTAATGAAAATAAAGTTTTTATTAACAATACCTATTCTAAGGGTATATGGCTACAAGTACATATAAGGTTATTCATCCCGATGCTAGAGTTGCAGATTTGTTAGGTTTGCTTACTACTTTACATAATACCTTTAATGATAAGGTGGATATATACATACTTGAGAAAGAGTTAGAAGTAGATATGGACGAACTAATGCCGATCCTTTATGCTGCAAATACGATGGGCTTTATAAATTTAGCTGAAGGTGATGTAATAATTACAGATAAAGGACTGGATTTTCTTAAGGCAAATCTCAAGAAGAGAAAGGAGTTGCTGAGAGAGTCAATAGATAGGCTAGAGCCTTTTTCGACGGCTAAGGAACTTAGATCTTTCACTGTAAAAGAGTTGCTAGAAAAACTTGAGGATAAGGGGATCACAATTTATAGCAGCCCTACTGGATACAATGATTTAGAGATCATTTTAGTTGAGTGGGGTATATACTCAGGATTTCTAGGAAGAGAAGGAGATCACTACATAGTTAAGGTATAAATTACATTACGATTTTTCGTAATCCAAGAAGGGTTTAAAGATTTTTTAACAAACAAATTAAACATGGAAGAGCCGGTAATACACTATACTAACGAGGCAGACACTTTTAGGACCAGAGTTTTCGGAATCCAAGACGGGCTTATAGGCGTTGGTTCAATTGCTATAGGTGCTGCAGGTTATTCTCAAGACCCGTTACTAGTCCTTGTTACGGGGTTAATTGCATCTATAGGTCAAGCTTTTTCCATGGGTATAGGAGAATACATCTCTACGAGAGTCAGGATGCAAATCATAGAAAATGAAATTAAAAAAGAAAGCTTTGAAATAGAACATTACCCTGAAAAAGAGAAGGAGGAATTGAAGCAATTTTACATCCAAAAAGGTCTGCCAGAAGAGGAAGCTGAAGAAATCTCAACTAGACTAATGAAAAACAAGAACATAGTACTAAACGAAATGTTAATCCACGAGCTTAGACTGTTCCCTGAAGGATACGAGAGTCCAGTGAAATTAGGACTATTAATGTCTCTATATTTGATAACTGGTTCAATAATCCCATTATTTCCTTTTATTCTGTCACTATTCTTCAAGATTCCCTTCATCTATGACGTAGTCAGTTCAGTAGTGTTAATAGCAATAACCTTGGGCATTTTCGGTTCTATGTCTTCAAAATATACTGGACTCAGTAAATACAGGGGAGCTTTTGAGCAAATAGCAACGGGTATGTTAGCATTGGCGGGAAGCTACGCAGGCGGACTAATACTAGCTCACTTCTTACCTCTCACGAATCTCCCGCTGTGAGAAGTTTTGCTAGATTTCTAGGTATTTTGGCCGGTCTGTTATCTTTTTGGAAAAGCTCTTTTCTCCTAGCCTCCAAGATCATAGGCTCTATTGACAAGTACTCTGCAGCAGTGATTACCCTACATCCTACTGACTTAGCTACTTCCTTTACTGGTTTAAGTATGTTTTCGTAATTAAGATCACGCAAAACATGGTGATCAATAATAGCATATTGAAGACCGTTTTTTACTATATTTTCTAGATTCTTCATCTCAATGTCTAATTCTTCTTGGGATAATGCTCTACCTAATAAATAGCTTAGTGGTCCATCTATAATTAGAAAGTTAGGCTTAACCTCATTGATAAATCTCACATGTCCTTCCTTTGGTGCACCCTCAATGTCAGAGGTGAAGAGAACCGTTCCGTCCTTATCATTAATTGCAACCTGAACTACATAGCCAAGTCTTTCATCAGCACCATGAGGAACAGCAGGAGAAAACTTTATCATCGTAGAGCCGAACCTTACCTCTTTCCCATCCGCACTCTCAACTACCTTAGGTCTATCTTTAATAGATTTTAGAAATCTAGGGGCTCTTCTGAACTTTTGGCTAGGGTTTATGTTATTCTGAGGGTCTTTGATAAAAAGTACTTTTTTGTCGTAAATATCAATAGGAATTACGTACCCTGGATCATGATGGTCATAATGGTAATGAGTAACAATGATTACATCAACATCATTAGAAACCTCAAAGATTTTTTTAGTTAGCTCGCCTAGTCTGTCAACTTCTAATTGATGAGGGGGTAAATTATACCTCTTCGGAGCAAGTGAAACAGCAGGATCTACCAGAATTCTTACGTCATTAGTCTCTATAAGTGTAGCTTGAGATCTTACCCCTAAGCTTTCGAAGGCTAGCGGTTTAACTTCCATAACTTTACTCTTCTCTCAAGGATTAAAATCTCATTGTGGTTATGTCCATTATTGCTTCCCTTAAAGATCTTTTCATCTCTTGTATATCTCTATACGCCATTCTGAGCCCGTAGTTAGTGCGTCTTTCCATTAACTTACCTATTCCGTAAATTGTAAGTCCAGAGATAGTAGTTATGTGAAAAGGATCGTCAAGTCCGAAGGCGATAAATTTCCCTACAGCTTGGACTGTTCCTCCCTTTACTTCATAATCTCCTAATATTTCTTTAAACGTGTTTTTCATACTTATGATCTGTGTGGAGAAACGATTTAAAGGAGAACGCATCGTATCAAGGTATTTTAACGTAATAAGACCCATGTGTATTACCTCACAAAAGAATTTTAAACAAGATAAGACAGTGTTTAATTAATGCTAGATGACATCATTGCCATATTCAGTATCTTAGTCTCAGGCTGGAGTGTTTATAATTCACTTTTAGCGATGTATGGTTTCACATGGTCTCCTACAAAACACACGAACTATTCTGGCAAGACATTTTCTATTATTATACCCGCTAAAAACGAGGAAAAAGTCCTACCGCGACTTCTGGATAGGTTGATAAACCAAGAGTACGATAAGTCCAAATACGAAATAATAGTAGTTGAGGACGGTTCTACTGACAAAACGTATGAAGTATGTAAACAATACGAAGAAACTTACAGTAGAGATTTCATAAAATGTCTTAAGTTAGATCAGCCTAAAGTACCTAACGGGAAAAGTAGGGCTCTGAATTATGCATTAAAAATAGCCAATAATGAAATTATAGGAATTTTTGATGCCGATACAGTTCCGAAATTAGATGTCTTAAACCAAGCATCTTCTTGGTTTGATAAGAATGAGGTGGTTGCTGTACAAGGGAAACTAATACCGATTAACGTAACGGAAAATATTGTGACAAGGTTTGCGAGTATTGAAGAACTCTTCCACGAATACTCTATTGCCGGTAGGGCACGCTTGGGCTTATTTGTGCCCCTTGAAGGGACTTGCACATTCATAAGGAAAGAAATGCTGGAGAAAATAGGAGGGTGGAATGAGTTCACCTTAACCGAGGACCTCGACTTAAGTATATCCTTAACCTCTCAAGGTTTTCAAATAAAATATGACCCTATGATAATAGCCTGGCGAGAAGTACCATCCAGCCTAAGATGGTTGGTCAAACAAAGGTTAAGATGGTATAGGGGACATTTCGAAGTAACGATAAGATTGCCCCAAGGCAAAAAACTAGACCCTAAAATAATAGACGGATTCTTACTCATAGGTACGCCTTTATTAATGGTATTGAATTTAGTTAATTATTCATTAGTGTTAATCTACTCCACATCTCTGTTTGTTATAGCTGCATCCTTCGTTTCAGCAGCCTCGTTTATCTCCTTCATAGTAACTGTCACTATTTCAAGAAAACATCTTATTGAATCCTATTACTCAATATTATCACTCATTTACATGAATTTCGTTGTTCTCTTAAATTTAACAGCACTATTTATGGAAATCGTCAGAGCACCTAAGGTCTGGATAAAGACGGAGAGGAGTGGAAAAATAACATCGGAGGTCTAGAGATGATAATAGATGAGTTAGTTAATTCAAAAATCATTGACACATTATCACATAAGCGTGAGGATAAAGTATTATACGTCACAGATCTAGTTAGATGTGCTCTTAAGATAAAATACGAAGAAAAATATAAGGAACTTTCCATAGCAGAGTCGATTAAACCGTCTGCAATTCTCGGGGATTTAGTCCATGAAGGGCTGGAGAAATTCCTAGCTGAGAAATTTAATGCAAAGTTGGAAGTAGAAAGTGAGAAGCAAGTTACATTAGCTCAAGACGTGTACAAAATAAAAGGCAGAGCAGACGCGATCATTGAGGGAGAAAAGAAAATAGTTATAGAGATTAAAACAGCTAGAGCTGATAAAGGCTTACCGTTAGAACATCATAAACAGCAGTTGAGGTTATACTTGTGGCTTTTCGACGCTAATGAAGGGATCCTAGTCTACATTACCCCGGATAGAGTAACGGAATACAGTATCCGTAATAAGGCTGAGGACGACGAAGTGATAAGACTTGTAGAGGAGACAATCAAATTGCTGAAAACCCCCCGATATAACTGGGAATGCAGTTATTGCATATTTAACGTAATATGCCCAGAGTCTAGGAAAAACAAGTGAAAACGTCTGCTATTATTTTATATTTTGATTGCCAAACTTTTTACATAGTATGGAAACCAGAAAAAGACCTACCGTAATGACTATAGCTGGAAGCGATTCTGGTGGAGGGGCTGGGTTACAAGCAGATCTAAAAACCTTCACTTCTTTAGGGGTTTTCGGAACTACAATTATTACTGGACTGACAGCTCAAAACACTCAAGGAGTCTATAAAGTCTTAGAGGTACCTTTAGATTTCATAGAAGCACAGTTTGACGTAGTAATGAAAGATCTTTCACCTCAATTTGCTAAGACAGGTATGCTAGCTAACTCATCAATAGTTAAACTAGTAGAGAAAAAAGTCTTGGAGTATTCAATAAAACTAGTTTTAGACCCAGTGATGGTAGCCAAGAGCGGAGATCAACTCGTAACTGAGGACACCGTTGAGGCTTTGAAAAGCCTTATGAAACATTCCCTCATTACTACACCTAACAAGTTTGAAGCTGAGAAGCTCACGTCCCAGAAGATAAATAGTATAGAAGATTTGATGAAAGCTGCGAAAAAAATCTATGAGGAACACGGCGTGAACGTTGTTATTAAAGGAGGATCTACTTTAGGGGGAATTGATGCTGCTATAATTAACGGAAATGTAATAACCTTAAGGGGAGAAGAGGTAAATACTACTAACACACACGGAAGTGGAGACGTGTTCTCAGCCGCAATTACAGCCTATCTGGCTAAAGGAGAGACCTTAGAGAACGCCTTAAGGCTAGCTAAAAATTATGTTAATGAAAGCATAAAGTTCTCCCTATCCCTAGGAAAAGGGCACGGTCCGGTAGATCCCTTCGCCCCTATAGAAAGAATAGTAGAGAGAGAACAAGCAAGAAGTACTATTGAGAAAATACTATGGAACATTGAAAAGGAACCAGAGTTAATTACTACTTTATTAGATGAGGAGGATAAGTCGAATCTTGCAGTAGCAACAAGTTACGGAGATATTGCGAGCCTTGCTGGAGGGATAATCAGATACCTTGATAAGCTAAAACTTGACGGACCAATATTAGTTAATATAAACAATAAAGTTACTGAAGTAGCTAGAAAGCATAACAAAAAGATAGTATTATCCTTAACGGTTACAGATCGTCTATTGAAAAAAGCTGAAGAAGGAAAAATAATACCTACTACCAGTGGTAAGACCGGGGATGTGATAATTGAAGGTGGAAGAGCTTATCTGACAGCTTATAATTGCGAGGAATTAATAGGCAAATTGAGGGCTTTGACAAAATGATAACTGTCGTTGGAAGTTATAACGTGGACTTCATCTTAAAGGTAGATAAATTCCCTGAAGAGGGAGAGACTGTCTTCGTCAAAGACATTTATATAAGCCACGGCGGTAAGGGATCTAACCAAGCTGTCTCGGCATCAAGATTAGGAGCTAAAGTTAAATTGATTGCGGCTGTAGGTAATGATGAGTACGGTAGAAGAGCAATAAGCTTTTGGGAAGACGAGAAGATAGACGCGGGATATGTTAAAATAAAGAATGCACCTACCGGCTCAGCATATATTATTGTAAACGAGAACGGTCAGAATATGATAGTAGTAAACAGAGGGGCGAATATCTTTCTTGTACCTGAAGACTTAAACAGTGAATTAAAAGGTGAAGTGGTGCTAACGCAGTTAGAAATAAGGGAAGACACTGTGAGAAAGGCTTTGAGAGAGTTTAACGGATTGAGAATTTTAAATCCAGCTCCTGCGACTCTTAACGATATTTCAACCCTGGACTATGTAGACATCCTCACTCCCAATGAAGTGGAATTTAAAGAGTTGAGTGGTGCTGACGATCTAGATTACGGTATCGAAGTGTTGTTAAAAAAAGTAAAAAAGGCTGTAATAATAACATTAGGAGAAAAAGGTGCATTAATAGGGATGAGGAATAAGAGAATAAGAGTGGAAACAATGAAGGTTAACGCTATTGACACAACTGGTGCTGGTGATGTATTTAACGCGACGTTGGCTGTGTATTTAGAAAAAGGTTATGAAATTGAGAGGGCAGTAAGAATAGCTAACATAATTGCAGCGTATTCGACCACCAAGATTGGAGCTTTAGGTCCTAGGTTAGAGGAGGTGAAAAGTTTAATTGAGGAAGAAGCTTAGAATCAAGAAAACCGAGGAAAAAGAAGAAGAAGGGCACAAGTGTATAGGTTTATGTTGTGATGATTTGGTAAGTATTGAAGAACGAGATGATGTGAAATGAAGATCATATTCTTAGGGACTGGTGCTGGAGCCACCTTCGGGAGCAAGAGAATGAAAGCGGGTATTTACGTAAAGGGAGAAAAAAATTCCGTAGTCTTAGACATGGGTACTGGGGCTAATTTTAAGTTAGAAGATATAGGATTACTGGACTTTTCGACATTATTCATTACACACTTACACATCGATCACTTTAACGGAATTTTCGACCATCTAGTCCAGAGAAAACTGAAGGGATTACAGACTTTGAGAATATATTCCCCTAAGGGGCTCACGGAAGTCCTTAACACGTATATAAAAAGCGGAAATAACATATACGCTGAAGTAATAGAATCTGATTTACCTTCGGCGGAAGTAGGTGAACTTCAAGTTTACTCTGTAAAAGGATGTCATAGCATATATGATGTAGCGTATGTAATTTCCGACGGTAAGAAGAAAATACTTTACACTGGAGACACAGCTGAACCTTGTGAAGACATTCTTAAAGAGTCCGAAAAAGTAGACTTAGTAATCCACGAAAGCAGTTGTATAGACGATTGTTCAAAATGGGGTCATACGTCCCTTAAACAACTCATGGAGCTTTTTCCGAAAGAGAAACTAATTCTTACTCACATTCCCGCTCAAATAGAAGATGAAATCAAAAAATTGGCTAAAGGATATAATATAGCTTTTGATGGTTTTATAATGGATGTGTAGATTACTGGCATTCGACGTAAAAGAGAAAGTCGAGTTAGAAGTGATTAAGGCCTTCGTAAATGCTGCTAAAAATGACATTTATTTTAAATATATCTCACATTCTCACGGTTGGGGAATATCGGCGATAATTGAAATAAACGGTAAACACAAGCTAGTCTATTATAAATCTCCGGAACCAATATACGAGGATGAGTTCTTTTACAACATCGTGAACTTACTAAAAGGTGATAGGGTTACCGGTATAATCCACGCTAGAAAGGCTGGGAAAGAATTCCTTATAGGGTTAAGGCATAACCACCCCTACCACATGAAAACTAAGACCCATGACCTTTACTTCGCTCATAACGGTTCAATAAACAGAAAGGCTTTCAGCCAGCCAGATTACCCTAGTACGGATAGCTATCTATTCTTTCTGGAGTTAGTAAAGGCCTTAGAGAGCTCTCAACAAGGGATAGAAAGAGCTTACAAACAAGTAATAGATAATTTAAGTAAGTTCTCTTCAAGCTTAAATTCGGCTCTCCTTACTTTTAACGAAATAGAGGGACCGGTAGTCTACTTCGCTCATTACTATAATAAGGAGAGGATTAAAGAGATGGAAGAATATTATAAAGTGTACAAGTACGGAAATTACGTCTTCTCTTCTACGGTAGGATATTATCTTAATAGAGATGTCGAAAGTGTTGAATTGGGAAGAGTAATCAGATTGTTAAATGATTAAAGAATTTAAATAAACTAGATGAGAAATTTATTTTATGCCAAAAGAAGAGATAGTTGAAGCTAAAATTTTAGACTATGGTAAGCTAAAAACAATATATAGCTCAATCCAATTCGCCAGAGCTTATGCTAAAATAGTGAAAGACGGACCACCTCCTAGGGATATACCTAAAGAGTTGTACTATCAAGCTCTACAGTCTAACGAAATAAGATATGGACCGCTGAAGGTGATAAACAACGGAAATTTAATCAAGATAGCTGAAGTTAACGCTCTAGTTAAGTCCGATAGAGAAGGAATACCTCTCTACGCTATAGTGGATTTCACAGACGGAATCAAAGTATACCTTGCTTATGAAAAGCCAAAGACAGTTGTGGGTGTGGATATCGGTGTAAGACATTTGTTTACTATCGTGGCAATCAGGGGGACGACAGCTTGGAAAGTAAGGTACTGGGGTAATGAAGTCATAATAAACGAAATGATTAAAATTTTAGGAGATCCACAAGGTTTGCCAGAACTTAAAAACATAAGATCGAAAATAAAAGGAATCGTAGATGAGGCAGTAAAGTTTATAGATGAACTTGAGCCAAAAGTCGTGGCATTAGAAGACTTAAAACTATTTGAAGGTAAGGCAGGCCAAGCCCTAAGAGCAGTTGAGGAGATGTTGGAAGAAAGGCTGTACAATGCTGGAATTAGGTATAGGAGGTTATCTCCGTTTTATACAAGCAAGATCTGCTCTAAGTGCGGATATAAGAAAGGAGAAATAATGGGACCTTTATTCGTATGTCCTTCCTGTGGATTTAAGTCCGAAAGAGATTATAACGCAGCTTATAATTTAGCTCTTCAGTGCTACTACCAATGCTAGATCTTCCAGTACTCCCTTAAGATCCTTTTTTCTGTAGAGAGGAATTCCGCAAATTTACTTCTCGTTCTATCAGCACTTTTAGTACCCACATAGTCCTTTTTCTCACCCTCTAACCCCTCTACGAAAGCCTTTATACCCCTCTTCAAACCTACGCTATACCCACCCTCTAATACGGCGTAAAACTTGTTATTAAGTCCTAACAAGCCTAACGCATTATAAGTCCTCTCAGTAGCCCTAATACTAGCCAATCCGTCATCTTCGAAGGCGTCAAAACCGGCTGAAAATGCTATGAGTGTCGGTTTAAAGTCGTCTAATATTGATTGGATTATAGGGAATAAATCCTCATATAAATCATCCCCAGCCAGTGGTGGTAAAAGGAGATTAACCTTTGTACCTTTAGCTTCTCCCCCACCTATCATGTCAGGAAAACCGGTCCCAGGGTAAAGGGTATGAGGATCTTGATGAATATCTATGTGCACGACATCTGGGTTCTCCCAGAAGATTTCTTGTGTACCGTTGCCATAATGAACGTCAAAGTCTATGATAGCTACTCTTTTCAACTTCAATTTCAAGATGGGGTAAGCTATGTTGTTAAAGATACAAAAACCTAAAGTAGGTGCTCCTAAAGCTCTACCTGATTTACCCGCGTGATGACCCGGAGGGCGAACTAAAGCAAAACCCTTATTTTTGTATGCTGTTAACGCTCCGCCTAACGCTAGCAATGCAGAATTCCACGTGTGTTCGTTAGTATATGTATCGGCGTCTAACCATTCTCCTCTCTTGGAAGATAATTTTACTAGATTTACGTAGTTATCGTCATGAACGACTTTTGGCTCGTCCTCACCTACTTGCTCTGGAGAGATAATAGGATTCTCTTTCAGGACTGACAACACAGTCTTTAATCTTTCGGGATTCTCAGCGTGATTAGAGGGATGTTGACGAAGAAGATACGTCTCGGAATAAACTAGTGGTATTTTCATTTACTTTAATACTTTCTCCCTGAGAATAAAAGTGTATGAATAGAGTGGCAAAAGTAAAGGAGTTAATGGTTAAAAACAACGTTGACTACATGTTGCTAGGTCCCGGAAGTAATATGTTCTATTTAAGTGGGTTCTCAGAAGAACAGATGGAAAGGCCTTTATTTCTTATCATTAGTCAATGGGACACTTACTTTTTAGCTCCGAAAATTTACGAGGAACAACTTGAAAAACTGAACTTTAACGTGGTTTCTTATAACGATGGAGAAAACCCCTACAAAAAGCTGATTATAGAGAAAGGTAAAAGTATAGCTATTGACGACACGCTATGGTCTGCCTTCACCATAGACATTTTAGATTCGTTTTCTCCTTCTCGCCTAATAAAGGCTAGTAATATAATGAGAGAGGTAAGAATAATTAAAGATGATGAGGAGATCGCCATTATGAAAGAGGGGCTTAAGATCGCCGAAAAGTCCTTCCTTGAGACATTAGAAATAGCAAAAGAGGGAGTGACGGAGAGAGAAATCTCTACATACTTAGTGCACAGGTTTATCGAAAACGGAGCTGACGGATATTCGTTCGAACCTATCATAACTTCTGGGAGCAATACATCGATGCCCCACCTCCGTTCTACCAGTAAGAAAGTTAGAAACGGTGAGGTTATAATATTCGACTTTGGCGTGAAATACAAAGGATACTCAACAGATACTACGAGAGTCGCCTTTTTAGGAACTCCTACCGAGGAAGTAAAGAAGATTTATGAGGTAGTCAAGGAAGCTCAAGCGAAAGCTGAAGAATCCACAAGAGAAGGTATAAAAGCTTGCGAAGTTGACAAGATTGCTAGAGGAATAATATCTTACTACGGATATGGAGACAAATTTATTCATAGAACTGGCCACGGCGTAGGAATAGACGTTCATGAAGAACCTTATATATCTCCTGACAATAAGAGAAACTTACAAAATAACATGACGTTTACTATCGAGCCTGGGATATACCTTCCTGGAAAGTTCGGCATAAGGATTGAAGATATGGTTTACATTAAAAACGGAAAGTCTGTAATCATGAATGAGCTCGAGAAAGAGATATTTAGGATCTAAGCGTATAACCATGCTTTTTTAAGTCTCTTTACACCTTCAACTATTTGTTCCTCTGTAGCTACAGATACGCTTAACCTAGCCATCGTCTCACCACCTCTTAAGAAGAAAGGCTTTGCCGGAACGAAGCTGAGCCCTAGTTTCACCGCTTCTAAAAACACTTTCCATGAGTCCTTCTTTAAGTCTAATAGTAGAAAGAACCCGCATTTTGGAGGGTTAAAGTCTTTAAAACCTTCGTTTTGAAGCGAATCTGTAAGGACACTCATCTTCTTTCTGTAATGCTCCGATAACGATTTCATCCTACTTGTCACGATACCTTTTTTTATAAGCCTAGCTACAACGTATTGATTTATCGTAGAAGTTGAGAAGTCCATTTGCTCCAGTAAAGCCAGTTTTTGTGATATATCCTCCCTAGCTATAACAAACCCTATCCTTAATCCAGGGGCTATTATTTTACTGAAAGAACTGATGTAAATAACCCTACCTTCTTTATCGAAATACTTGATAGGTTTTGGAGTACTTCCAGCTATGGGCTTATAAGGATCATCCTCAAGGATATAAAAATCGTATTTACTTGCCAGCTCCACTAACTTTTTCCTTCTCTCCTCACATAAGTTAACTCCTGCAGGATTATGACAATTTGGTATAACATAAAGGAGCTTTATCTTCACTATCTTCAATAACATCTCAAGTTCATCGACATTAATTCCGTTTGAGTCTAAAGAAATTGGAACTACTACATTACTTCTCAGCTTAAGAGGAGTAAAGGTTTCGACAAAAGTAGGGTTTTCTACAGCTATTGTGTCGTTTTCGAGGAAGTACTTAGCTAATAACTCCATAGCATGTTGAGCTCCGCTCGTAACTACTATTTCGCTTTCTTTAGCTGATAAGTCGAGAGACGGTAATAAGATGTTTTTTATTTCCTTTATTAACTCCTCTTGACCACCAGCACCAGGGTAAAAGAGAACTTTACTTCCGTATTCATCAATTACTTCTTCATAAGCTTCCTTTATTTCCTTCAGAGGCATAACTCTTGGATCTGGCGTCCCACTAGCTAAGTTTATCTCAACCTTCTTAGCTGTTTGTGAGCCTAATTCTACTGGCGACAATTCTATTTCTTTTCCGATTCTGGAGACCATCTACCCCTCACCACTATCTCTGTACCCATGCCTATTTTCTTAGCTTTTTCATATAATACTTTCATAACCGCTACGTCTTCCAGCCCTATCCCTAAGGATTTAAAAACTGTTATTTCGTCCTCGCTTTTCCTCTTTATTTGCCCATCTATAACGGAAGAAATCGGTACAACTTTATCCCAGTCTAGCATCTTCATTTTATCTGCTAAAATTAGGTCTCCCGCCTCTTCCTTAGCTTGTTGTAGATCTTCAACAACTATCAAAGATGCTACTTTGAGGACTTCTGGAAACAATTCCACCCTTTCTGGTAAATTAGATCCCATTGTGTTAACGTGAACACCTTTCTCTAGAAATTCAGATTTGAGAAAAGGATCCTTCGAATTCGTCACGGTGACTATCACTTCTGCATCTTTACACGCATCTTTGTAATCCTTGGCTTTTATCACGTTAAAGCCGTCCTTAAGCAACTGTTTCACTTCTAACTCTAGTTTCTCTTTGCTAAACACTTTAATAGTAACACCTTTCTTCAGTTCGTGAAATGCTCTGACTTGGAATTGACCCTGCCTCCCGAGACCTATGACCGTAATGTGAGAATAACTTGGTTTTGCTAAATAGTCAGCTGCAATCACTGAAATAACTCCCGTTCTAATTCTGGTCAGAAGATCCGCCTCAGTTATTAACAATAACTCCCCGTTCTCGTCAAAGAGCATAGAAATGAAAGAACCTTTGAGAAATACCTTAAAGCCTAAATAACTGTCTATGCCACCTGCTTGATAAGTCAGTACACTACCGTGATAAGACGTTCTCACCCTTTTCGTATTAGCGGCGAGACCAGAATTCAATTGTTTAAAAGCTCTGACTAGTGAATCATAAACTTCCCTATAGTTTAACACCTTTTCAACGTCATTCTCTCGGAGCAGTAATGCCATTTAGTCCCTATTATCTTATGCCTTTCTGCTTAAAAGTAAAACTAATATAATTTTTCAATTATGGAATTAACCCCGAGGTTACAAGATATTATCTCAATTTTAAAAGAAAGGGGAACTGTAAACCTAAAAGATCTAGCCCTAGAACTTAAAATATCTCCAAAGACAGCTAAGGGTTACGCAAGGGAATTGTATCGGCTTGGTTTTGTAGAAATAGATAAAAATGATAACCTAAAGTTGAAGAACGAGAACCCTGATAGCGTAGAACATCTAAAGAAGACTGTCGAGATCCACGATAACGAAATAGCTTTACTCAAGAAAGAAATTGAACAACTAAAAGAGGAAATAACAAGACTTAAAAAGGCCCCTAAGAAGTAAGCCCTAAGGATAGTTTCATGACATAAGAAAGCCATCTTAACATTTTTCCGTTATCAAGCTTACTATTCCCTTTTTCTCTGTCTCGGAATACTATCGGAACTTCAACAATCCGTAAATTATTCCTCAACACTTTGTATATAGCACAAATTTGAAACTCATAACCACCAGCGTTCTGGCAAGATGAAACGACTTCAACAGCTTTAGCACTATAGACTCTATAACCCGAAGTGTTATCCTGAACTGGAGAACGAAGAAGTATCCTAGTGATCAAATTCGCCCCCTTACTTATGATTTTTCTTTTCAAAGGCCAGTTTTCGATCTTTCCGCCTTGTATGTACCTAGAGCCTATAACTAGATCAGCGTTCAAACTGGCGTTAAACATTAAAGGTAAGAAAGAGGGATCGTGACTGAGGTCTGCGTCCATAGTAGCGATATGTGACAGCCCCATCTCAACAGCCTTTCTTAACCCGAACCTCAAGGCACTTCCTAGACCTCTCTCGTTCGTTCTTACAAACACTACTGCACCCATCTGCTTAGCTATTTCTGCAGTATTATCCCCACTATTATCATCAACTACAATTACTACTACATCCTTTACCCTCTCCCTGATTTCCTTTATCAACACCTTAATGTTGTCAGCTTCATTATACGTTGGGACTACTACTCCGTACATTACACATTTCCCATATTTTGTCACTTACATAATGTAAATTTATTCCAAACTTTCCTTTCCTTTCAGCCATAGCTTTCTCCTTTGACATTACCACTTTTATTATGGATACGGGTAAACCGGTTTTTGTCTTTACCAAGACTATATCCCCCTCTTTACATTCACAATCGTAACTTACAATTCCAGGGGCAAACAAGTCAGCACCTTTAACCACATGCTTCACCGCTCCTTCGTCAATAGTCACAGAAGATATATTCAACTTAAACTTCTGTATCAAACATATTGTAGGAATGAGTTCTTCTGAGAAGAAAGATAGTAAACCATCTATGAAATAATATACTTCCTTTTTTTCCTTACCTATTTCCACTTTACCGTCCAATTCCCAACCATACTTTTCTTTGACCCTAGATAAAAACTCCCTCTTATCCTTTTCAGACAACATATGCTTCTGCAAGACTTACTTCACCAGATCCTCAAATTTTACGGGCATTTTGTATATATACTTGCCTATACATTGTTCAATTGCATTAATAATTGCTGGAGTCGCAGCTACCGCTCCAGCCTCACCTATTCCTTTACTACCAGTTGGATGCGGAGACTTACCGAAGGTAATATAATGCCACTCAATCTCAGGGACTTCCACGGCTGTAGGTAAAGGATACTCTGTAAAGTTAGAGTTTATCTGAACCCCATTATCGTTAAACACAACCCCTTCAAGTATAGCCTGAGAAATCCCTTGCAATATACCACCAATAGCCTGACCCTCTGCTAGCAAGGGATTTATTACCACACCTACATCATCAATAGCTATATACTTTGTTATCTTTACCTTACCCGTCTCGTCAACGGTTACCTTAGCTAAATGGACACCATAAGGCGTTGTAGGTGGTGTGTTAACTTTATATACAGCTGTAAAGTCGAGACTTTCACCCATTGAATACGCGTTCCGGACTATATCATTAAATTTAACCTCTCTACCGTCTTTCTTATGTCTAACTTTCCCTTCAGTGTATTCTACCTCTTCTACATCCGCGTTGAGAAGTTTGGACCCTATTTCAATTAGTTTAGCCTTCAACTTTTCACTAGCTAAAATAACCGCCGAACCGCCAATTGTCACCGTTCTGCTTCCCCAAGTACCTATTCCGTCTTCAATAATCTCTGTATCACCCCATCTTATCTCTATTTTTTCCATAGGTAACTGAAGGACATCTGCAGCAATCTGAACGAAAGCGGTAGGATCTCCTTGACCATGAGGACCGGTTCCAGTTACAAGAGTCACTTTGCCATCACTTTTGACATATATTCTTGCTACTTCCCAAGGGCCGAAAGCCGTGATTTCAACATATGTAGAAACACCTACACACCCATTGCCCTCATTTTTCAACTTTTCGTAATAACTCTTCCCGATCTCAAGAAGTTTCTTAACATCACCACTATCGTAAGTAATGCCGAAAACGTTTTTGTAAGGCAACGAGTTTATTACGTTCTTTAACCTGATTTCGTATTGGTCTATTCCGAGTTCGTTTGCAACTATATTCACTATTCTCTCTATAAAGTAAGTACCTTCGGGTCTACCTGCACCGCGGTAAGACTGAGTGGGAGTTATGTTTGTGTGAACCGCGTAAGCGTCAATCTCGGCTCCGATCAGCTTATATAAACCCGGAAGCATTCTAACTGAGCTCTTTACATTACCTAGCTCATCGTCGTTTGCGTCGTAATACGGTGCACCTAGATTTCCTACTAATCTTCCCTTTATACCTAAGATTGTTCCATCCTTCTTAACGGCAACTTGGAAATCAAGGAACTTATCTCTCCCATGACCTGCAGATATCATTTCCTCAGTCCTTGTAGGGATCCACTTTAAGGGTTTTCTAGTAATGATCGCTAACTTGGCTAAAGCATACTCTTCCGGATGAGCAATGATCTTGCTTCCGAAAGCACCTCCGACGTCAGGTTGGATAACTCGGATGTTTTCCGTTCCTAAGAAGCTTACTAAATTACGTCTCAAGTAATGAGCAGATTGTGTAGAAGAGTAGAAGGTTAAATTGGTACCGTCATAATATGCTACGGCACCCCTTGTTTCTAAAGGAGAAGCGATCACCCTCTGATTGTAAAGTCTTCCAGATATTACCTTGTCAGCCTCCCTAAAGGCTTTCTCAACATCTCCACCTTTCCATGTTTCTTTATAAGCAATGTTACTCTCTAACTTAGAGTACACTTTTACATGATCCTTTAAAGCCTCTTCTGGATCCAAGACATATTGAAGAGGCTCATACTCAACTTCAATACTCTCCAACATGTCATATGCCTCATATCTGTCCTTAGCAATTACTGCCGCAATAGGCTGACCCACGTAAGTAACCTCTTGTGAAGCTATCGGAAAGTCCTTTCCAGGGTTTATGTCCTCACCAGTATACACACCTTGAGTTTTCCTAACCCTTATCCTAGCATGAGGGGCTGTGCTCCTAAGAAAGGCAACAAATAACATCCCTGGAAATTCAATATCATCTACGTAGACTCCTTTACCCGTAATTAACCTTACATCTTCAACTCTCTTTATTGGTTTACCAACGTACATATCATATTTTTAAATGTCAGTAAATTAAAAACTCTAGCATTAAAGTAAGTTAACGAAAGTGCGATTAATTCAAAGAATTTTGAACATAATGAAAGTACCTACCATGTCTGGTTATTTTATTTTCCTTCATTAACTGTATTAGGGCATCGTTTACCTCTGGTGCTGGTCTGTTCACTAACTTCAGTAGCTCGTTAAAGGTTATCCACCCCTTCTCTTTCATTAGTCTCTCCACTTCATCTTTCACTGAACTCATGCTAAGCTAAAGAAGTAACAACAGTTAAAAAATACACATAAAATAGAGCTTGCATAGATGTTAAACAATTATGAAGCTCTATTTTCCTATACTGGCTTCAGACGTAACAATAATTTTAGGTACAATACTCTTGCTCAATAAAGTCCCTTTTTTAATCACTGTTGGTAGTATAATAGACATAGTTTTGCTTACCATTGCCGCTTACCTAATTTATAAGGGCATAAAATATTCGGATGTTCTGGGATTTGTCTTAAGTATAATTCAAATTCTAGGTAATTCTACTGATCCAGTTCATTTGAGAGCACTGAACGAGTTTGGCACAACATTATACTTGTCAATTTTAGACATCTTAATGGTGTTGTCATTTTACGTGTTTCCCCTAACCTACATAACTATGTTTCTTATAAAGAGAAAAAATCCCGTCACTTAACCCTCATATTCTACTGGGTCTTTTAATCCGTTAATTTCGAACGCTTTTTTCCTCATGTAACATGGGCCACATCTACCGCAATGTTTTTCGCCACCCTCATAACAACTCCACGTTAAATGTAACGGTGCACCTATCTCTACACCTAACTTAACTATTTCATGTTTTACTAAATTCCCTACGGGCATTAACACGTCAACTTTCTTGTTAGGACCAGTAGCATAAGGTGATAGTTTAGCGAAAAGTCTCACGAATTCCATCTCGTTATCAGGATAAGCTCCTGCTTCCTCGAGATTTATTCCCGAGGCTATTGCATCATATCCATGTGCCTCAGCAATAGCCAATGCTACGGAAAAGAATACTAGGTTTCTAGCGGGAACCCACTCGTGTGCGAACTCTGCTCCTTCTTCACCTCTTCTGTCCTTCACTATTTCTCCTCCACCCTTAAGAAGTGTCGAGTGTCCAACAATCTTGAAAAGATCCGTGTCTATCATCATGTAAGGGACTTGCAAAAATTCAGCGATCTTCTTCACTGCCTCTTTCTCTTTTTCCTCGGCTTTGTGGTGGTAATTGAAGTGGAGTAAAGTCACCTCATATCCATTCTTAAGTAAATAGGTAGCTGCAACAGTCGAGTCAAGCCCTCCACTAGCTATCACTAAAGCCTTCTTCCTTGGTTTCTCATCTAACAACGGGATTTCCTTTATTCCCATATTGTTTGATACTTTAACAATCGAGTAGGGATTTAGCTTCCTGACAAAGACACTGTCTAAGGGCCTAATACTGAAATATTCGTCTAAAGAGGTAAAGAATATAGCCCCTAATTCTTTATCGTACATCATATAAACAGGTTTAAAGTTTTGAGCGACGTAAATCGTGTTGGGATCTGACTTGTCACCTATTATGAAAGTAAAGCTGCCCTTTACACCTTGAAGAATCGTTTTCAAGACTTCGAGGTCTCCGTTCCATGCCTTATCCAAGATGGGAGGAATAACACTGCTATCTATCTTACTTTGCTTCCTGACCTTGTACTTCTTTTCGAGTTCTGAGTCATTAGCAATTATGCCGTTGTGAGTAACGATATACCGTTCTCCTTCAAATGGCTGAATCTCATTATAGTTCTTATCCTTTACATATTCGGTTGTGGGTTCAGCCCTATTATTTGCTATGACAACTCTGCTGTTTTCATCTAAAATCCCTTTTAACTTCTCCTCGTTTAACGAAGGTCTTCCGACCGACTTTACTACCTTAGTCTTACCGTCACTCTGAATTACTGCAACTCCGAAACTATCCCTTCCTCTATCTTCAGCTTTCTTCAAAATCTCTATAAGCTTAGCTTCGATCTCCTTGTAGTTCTCATGTTTAAGTATAAGTACTCCTGATACACTACACATTAAAGGCACTTAGCTTATAGGTATTTATAAAGTTAGTGAGAAAAATGTCACAAGACTATTTATTATCACGTGTCGAGGAAAGGCTTAGTTACTTCAATATAAAAATTGCACACGTATATACAGAAACAGCTCTAGAGCCCGACTTGGGAAGCGAAGTAGAACAATTAACTTACTTAGACACCCAACTAATAGAAGAACTGAAGAAAAAAGGAATAAAGAAACTTTACAAATTTCAAGAGGAAGCGATAAAAAAGATCCTAGACGGAAAGAGTATCCTAATTATTTCTGGGACTGGAACGGGTAAAACCGAATCTTTCCTTATCCCAGCGCTACAGTTCGCACTAAACGGTAAGCGAAGCGTCTTTATCTACCCTACAAAGGCGTTAGCGAGAGACCAACTAGATAGGATTGTGAAGTTTTCAAAAGACTTGGGAATTAGTGTAGGGGTATTCGACGGAGACACTACCGATAAAGAGAGGGACAAGATGTATACAGACCCTCCTGATATACTAATTACAAACCCAGACATGATACACATTGGACTTTCCTTGAGTTATAGGTTTAGAAGCTTGGTAAGAGGTGCGGACTTGCTCGTATTCGACGAGGTACATGCTTACGAAGGGGTATTAGGAGCACATATAAGGATGATAAGCGATAGGTTGAGAGAGTTCGGCGATATTCAGATTGTAAGTTCTAGCGGGACTATTGACGCTTCTCCATATCTGTTTTCTGAGTTGTTTGGGATAGAAGGGGAAATAGTAAAGGGAACCCTCCGGAGAAAGGGGGTAGCGATCCACGCTTTACTTAACATAGGTTCAGCAAGCAGGTGGACGATCTCAGCATTCTTAGCTTCATTTCTGATAAAAGAAGGATTAAAGGTTTTAGTTTTTACAGATTCCCAACAAATGGCTGAGCTAATCGCAAAGATAGCGTCTAGGTTCGGTGCTGACATAATGGTTCACAGGGCTGGAATCAGTAAGGAGGAAAGGAGAGCTGTAGAGGACGGAATCAAGAAGGGAAGAATTAAGGGAATTGTGGCTACTTCCACGTTGGAGTTAGGAATAGATATAGGAGACCTTGATGCTGTTATTATGGCACAGAATCCTCCCAGTTACACAAAATACTTGCAGAGAGCTGGTAGGGCAGGTAGAAGAAACAGAATAGGTTATATTTTTACCTTACTTGGTGATGACCCGATAGACTCCTACTACTTGAGAAGACCTAAAGAGTTCTTCGAGAGAAAATTAATACCACTCACTTTCGACACTACAAATATCGAAGTACTGAAAGTCCACGCGGCAGCATATCTACTCGAGAAGGGTAAATTATCAGTGAGCTCCATACCGTCTAACTGGCTTAGAGCGTTCAAACTACTGGAAAGGGAGGGTGTATTGATAATTAAAGGAGATGTTATTTTACCTACCCAAAAGCTTCTTCCCTTCGTGAGATCTTCACGTATAAGGACTACCGGACCTATCATAAGAATCTACGACGAGAGCGGAAAAGCTATCGGAGAGAGAGAATTACCGGTCGCATTATTCGACCTTTATCCAAGAGCGATCTACTTAATTTCCAAGCATAACTATGTAGTAGAGTCAATTGATTTAGATAAGCTCAAGGCTGTGGTTAAAAGAGTAAGAGATGACTTAGACTATTATACTAAGCCTATCTATTCTTCTCACCTAATGTCCATCGAGACTCTTGAAGAACGGAAAGTATACGGTTTACCCGTAAAGTACGGAAATGTAAGGATCATGGAAATAGTTGAGGGCTACGCCATCTACGACCTAATGGGAAGGAAGGATAGACCTAGAGAGGAGATCTATTATAAGGAACCTATAACTTTCACTTACGAGACTAAAGGACTACTAATAAAACACCCTATCCTACCAGAATTCAATGAAATTGACGCCATGGAAGCATTCCACGCAACAGAGCACGTTCTGATATCAGCTGCTAGAGTCATAGCTGGAGCTGGTATGACGGACTTATCGGGAATAAGTTACCCTAGTGGTCACGTAGTCATTTACGACTCTGTAGTTGGAGGAAGTGGTGTAGCTAAGCTACTATTCGAAAGGCTAGAAGAGGCGTACTCAGTGGCTAAAGATATTACGGGTAGTTGCGATTGCGAGGACGGTTGTCCTAAATGCATTTACAGCCCGTTTTGCGGAAACAACAATAAGGTTTTATCGAGGAGGAAGTCCTTTAGGTTAATAAAGACGATAACTGAACAAAGCTTAGAGGAGAAAAACGACGAATTATTCGGAAAACCTATTGCCTAACTAGACAAGTTAGAAACCCTTGCAAAAACGGATGGATGAGTAGAAAATATATTAGAAGACTTATCCCCGTATCTTAGGAGAAGACTCCTCATCTCGTTAACTCCCACAACTTTACTTGCCAACTTGTCAGCTTGTAGTTCTAATTTCCTATGTACATACCTTTGTATTAATAAACTACTCATTAGGAAAATCACGAGAAGGGGAAATTGGTTTAAAATGCCTAGTATAGTCCCCCCGGTGACTGTTACTACTAACAAAACCCTATTTATTAAGTAATGCCTCAACTCCATGTGAGCGAGTTCATGGGCTAACACTGCTCTTATCTCATTTGGAGCTATTTCTAGAATTTTAGACGTTATTACTAGCTTATCTTTACCTAAGATAAACGCGTTTATCTGGTCGGAGTTTTTTACATACACCTTAATTCCGCTAACATTAAATACGTACTTGGAACCCAGTAACGGTAATCTCTCTGACAATAGTAACAGAGGGAGTAAAGCGAAAATAATCATTTTTAACCTTTGATACGCGGTATTACTATTAATATTTTTACATATATGAAAATTTCAGAATTATGTTGCAACCTAACTAAATCTAAACGATGGGTTTAATATCTTTTTTACGATAGCATCATTAATGAAGGCTGTAGTCCTCGAAAACGGAAAAGCTGTAATAAAAGAACTACCGAAACCTACGATAAAGGAGAAAGGAGACGTCATAGTAGAGATGAAATCTTGTGGTCTCTGCGGGACAGACGTGGAAAAAATATGCGGGCAATACACCGCTTCCCAACCCATTTTGGGACACGAACCTTCGGGGATAATAGAGGAATCTTCCATAGATTTTTTACGTAAGGGACAGAGGGTTTTTGCACATCACCACGTCCCTTGTTATGAATGTTACTATTGCAAGCACGGAAGCCCCACCATGTGCCCCTATTACAGAAAGACAAACCTCGATCCCGGTGGATTTGCGGAGTACTTCAGAGTCCCTGCATGGAACGTAGTAAGGGGGGGAATATTAGTCTTACCAGATAATGTGAGTTTTGATGAAGGGGCGTTTATAGAGCCGTTAGCTACAGTGGTAAGGGCTCAGAACAGAGTAAGGATTAACAAGGGAGATAGCGTACTGGTGATAGGAGCGGGACCCATGGGATTACTTCACGTAATGATGGCTAAGGCACAAGGGGCAGGAACAGTGATAGCTTCTGACATAAGCGATTATAGAGTCGAGTATGCCAGTAAAGTGGGGGCAGACTATTCACTAAATTCTAGGAAAGGTGATGTGGTCTATGAAGTCAAGAAGTTGACTGACGGAAGAGGTGCTGACATCGCTATAATAGCCTCTGGAGCACCTCAGGCCATACTTACCGGTCTCTATGCCGTAAGAAAAGGGGGATACGTACTACTCTTCGGTGTTCCTTATAAGGGGACGGTTCTGAATTACGATATAAGTGAATTGTTAAACAGCGAGATCTCAATAATATCAAGTAACGCCGCAGTAGAAGAGGATACGAAGAAAGCGTTAGAGTTAATAGCCCAAAAGAAAGTTGATGTGACGAAGCTGATCACTCATAGATTACCACTTGATCAGTTCAACGAGGCCGTAAGGATAGCTAAAGAGGGCGAGGCCGTAAAGATAATAATATACGATTGAGATAATCAAAAGATAAAGAGACAAAGTCAACTTGAACAATTTAAGAGCCCTTTTTAGATCGTTCTCAGTAGGCAAGTTACCCTTTCCCACTGTATAGTATCCGGGTTTCTCTAGTTTTACGCCCAGGATTATTGCGGCTGCTGTTATTGGATATTTGGCATTAATACTCTCTATTTCACTTCTTCTAATTTCCTCAAAAACTCCATTGACTTTGATCCCCATGAGATACGCCGAGATAACCATGAATAGAGACGTTAGCCTGGCAGGTATGTAGTTGAGCAATGTATCGACCTTAGCTGAGAACCAACCTTGTTTAATCAGTTCAGGCGTTTTATATCCAACCATAGAATCCATAGTATTAGAAAGTCGCTGTAACAATGCACCCGGGAATCCCAGAAAAAGAAACCAGAATAGGGGAGAAGTTATTCCATCTACAAGGCTTTCAAATAGGGACTCTATCGCGGCTGAAATAACGTGTCCGTCATCGAGCTCGTATACGTTTCTTCTTACTAACTGCTGTGTATATTTTCTGGACTCCTCGTTGACTGGAGCTGACTTCTTGACAAGTGTGTAGAGCATTTTAATCGAAAAAGTAGTCTTTAAGAAGATTATAGCCAAAATTAACTTTACACTCGGTATTGGAATTAAAAAAACTAAGGAAAGCATAACAAGTATTGGCAATACTGATACGAACCAGAGTAAAATTCCGTAAGCTTTACCTTTATAAGGAACGATTAATCTTTCAGAAATTTTTCCACTCCATACTACGGGATGAAGCCAAAGGGGCGGTTCATCTAGTGCAAGATCAAGAGCAATTGCAAGATAGAGAATTGGCAACAAAGCTTCTCCGCAACTAATAAGTAAATGGGAAAAGATAAAGTTATAACGAAACCCACGTAATCACCGGAAGACCCTTTCAGTGTCCTCTTACACAGAACGAAGAAGAAGACTGTCAATAATAAATAAGCAAGGAGTAGAGGTAAAGAGGAAAAGAGTAAAGCCTCTAATTGAATGAGTATAAACTTCCACCATTTACCGTTTAACTTATCGTAAAAGACCTTAGCTAAAAAGCTGCCTTCAATTGGTGGTAATAACGCTAAAATGGATATAGCAGACGCTCTACTTAGGACTTCTGCTAATAAAAGGGTAAAAACAGAAAGTTTTAGGTTTAATGTGGCTACTACAAAGATTGTCACATAAACTAAAAGAAGACCTATTGCCCCGGACCCAGTTTGAACGTCGTGTAACACCTTGAGTTTCTTTTGGTAGTCTTTAACCATTAGAGCATCGCCGTAATCCAAGAGCCCGTCAAGATGATGAAAACCCCTTATTATCTCTACAAAGGGTATCAGGAGAAGGAACGCCGTATTTCCCAAAAAGAAATGGGAAATGTAGAGAAATATAAAGTCCAGAATACCAGTGAATGCCCCTACAATTAGTGGTGCGGTAAATGAAAACCCCGCGATCTCTTCCAAGGGAGCTGAAATAGAAGGGATAATTGTGAAAAAGGAAAGTTGAGCCAGAATCGCCTTAAATACCTTCATCCTGATTATCTGATAAGTATGGCTATTATAATTGCTTCTACGATGAGTGACTCGGGAAAATCTACTATAACCGCAGGTCTAGTAAGACTGTTTTCCGCTATCCCTTTTAAAGCCCAAAATATGTCATTGAACAGTTATCCTACATTAGACTACGGGGAAATAGCATTTATTCAAGCTTACCAAGCTATAGGCTCTGGATTAAGTCCCAAACGATATATGAACCCCATCCTCCTGAAACCGGACGGGAGAGGAATAGAAATAGTTTTTATGGGCCAACCTTTGGGTAGCTTCTCCGCGTCCTATTATTACGAACATTTTCTACCTAAAGCTTGGATTCAAGTGAAGGAGTTAGTTAGGGATGAGATGGTAATTGAATCCGCAGGGGGCATCGAACCAAACTTTGTCGAAAAGGACATAACTGCTGTAAAACTTTCGAAAGAACTGCAGATCCCAATTATATTAACCTTAGATATAGATAGAGGAGGAGCTTTTACCTCAGCATTAGGGGCTTATCTGACTTTACCTCAAGAAGTAAGAAAAAAGGTTAAGGGGTTCATTATAAACAAGTTCAGAGGGGAAGAAAAATACCTCGAACCTGCTATAAAGTGGTTGGAAGAAAAAACTGGAATGAGGTATTTGGGCTACCTCCCGTTATTTGATGAGCCCCTTATAATGCCTGAGGATTCTATGAACGTCCGAAATTTAGGTGAAGGAGAACTCGATATTGTGATAGTATCTTATCCCTATATGAGTAATTTCAACGAATTCTACGCACTTAAGGACTCAAACGCGACAGTTAGGTTCATTAAAAGACCATCTGAAATTGCTAAAAGTGATTTAGTAATTTTACCGGGGAGCAAAAACACGTTAGAAAGCTTAAAGTATCTAGTGGATAAAGGCTTCGCCGAAGTCCTCAAGAAAAAACAAGTCCTTGGAATTTGCGGTGGATTTCAGATCATGGGAAGGAAGCTGAAAGACCCATATAACGTGGAGATTAACGAAGGAGAGGTAAATGGGCTCGGATTACTTGATGTGGAAACGATTTATGAGAGGGATAAGATCGTATCTTTATCAGAAACCGACTTGTCGGTAAACGGTTACGAAATAAGAAGGGGCAGAATCAAGTATTTGGACTATGGAAAACCCTTGTTTATTATAACTAAAAGGGGTTTGAAGGAGGTAAATATACCGGACGGAGCTGAAAAAGATAATTATTTAGGTTACAGCATACACGGGTCGATGTTCTCAGAGGGGGGTAAAAAGCTCCTTAGGGAAAAATTCGGCGTAAAAATTAACACGAAAAGTTTCGAAGACGCAGTAAAAGACGAGGTCGAAAAATTGACTATTGTCATGAAAAAATACTTACATTTTGACGAAATAAGGGATATTTACTTAGGCAAGTAAATAAATAGTAGGTTTTAATAGGAAGTATTTTACTCATTTATATAAATGCTGTTTGATCCTGTCAAGTTCATTGAGGAAGTAAAACCACAATTAGAACAAATAGTAGATGGAAAAACTATAGCTGCTGTAAGTGGCGGAGTCGACAGTACCACTGCAGCTGCATTGGCCTATAGAATTCTTGGCGATAAGGTTATTCCCGTAATGATAGATACCGGATTCCTAAGAGAGAGGGAAGCGGAAAAGGTAAAGTTGATGGTGGGAAACCTTATGCCTTTACAGGTAGTTGACGTGAGCGAAAACTTCATATCTGAGCTAGAAGGAATGTCAGACGCTGAGGAGAAGAGGAAAAAATTTAGACAACTTTTCTATAATACATTATCAGAACTTGTTAAGAAGTACAATGCTAAATACTTAATCCAAGGTACCATTGCAGCCGACTGGGTGGAAACCCAAGGAGGAATAAAAACGCAACACAACGTCCTAGTTCAATTGGGTATAGACACTGAAAGAATGTGGGGATTTAAAATAGTTGAACCTTTAGCCGACTTGTATAAAAATGAAGTGAGAGACCTAGCTAGGTATTTAGGGTTACCTAAGGAAATTTATAACAGACAACCGTTCCCAGGTCCAGGTTTGTTAGTGAGAGTAGTAGGGAAAGTTACGAGAGAAAAGCTAGAATTAGTGAGGAAAGCAACAAAGGTAGTAGAGAAGTACTTAGATAGCATGGATTACTCTCAATACTTCGCAGTTATTTTTGAATCGACTTCGAGTTACGAACCTGAAATGTCTAAAGGAGTTGGTTGCGACGTATATACCTACACCAGTAAAGCTACCGGAGTGAAGGGAGATGTAAGGGCTTATGGTAGAGTAGCCAAAATTGAGTGCAATAATAAGGATTATGAAAAATTGAGAAGGGTTATGGAAAAAATTACCTCATACGATATAACTCACGTTACAGTAAAAGTAGGTGAGGGTTATCCTGAGGGGAAGTACACTATAGGCATAAGGGCGGTTTTAACACAAGATTTTATGACTGCAGAATTTGCAAAAATTGACTGGGAGCTCCTCGAGAAGATAGCATCTGAAATCTCTTCACTCTGCAAGAATATAAAAGAAGTGGTTTATGACATAACTACTAAGCCTCCTGCTACAATAGAATTTGAATAATACCTTTTTGATAAAAAACTTTTATTTTAGCTTATGAATTTGTCCAGCATTTTAATTCTTTTTGCAGGATGAGGATGGTCACTGAATATATCACTAAGTATACTTACTTTCTGCATCTTCCATAGCTGTACTAGTTCCTCTACGTCTGATGAGCTTATCTCAGGCCTTTCCAAAGAGGAGAAGAATAGCATCTTACCTACACTGCCTCCTGCTGTTTTCTTAGCCTTTTCTAATACTCTTGGGTCAGTATATAATACGATTTTAGCCAATGCTGTTTGAAGGTTCCTAGCTCCTTGAGGAATTGTTAAAGCTGCGTTCACATCCGCATAAGATTCCCTCATCCTATTTAGGAAAAGGACTAGAAAATTGAAAAGGTAACTTAGAGCGATCATTAAAATACCTATTAGGAATAGAGAACCTCCATTATTATTCCTCCCATTTCCTCCTCCTAAAATTCCGCTCCACCACAGAGAGTAACCGAGCCAGTAAAGTAGCGTTGGTATCAGACCTACGGCAAGTAAGAGCTCAGTGTCCCTATGCTTAAGATGACCAAGTTCATGCCCCACTACAGCCTTAATTTCTTCAGGAGTTAATATTTTAAGTAACGGCAAAGTCACCGCAACGTTCTTACCGTAAAGCGGACTGCTGAACGCAAATGCATTCGGAAAAGGAACATCTGCAATGTAAACTTTAGGAATGGATATCCTATTGTAGATAGAAACCTCTTGTACTATATTATATAGCCAATTATAATTAGGGTCTGATGGAGTAACCTCGTGTAATTTGTAGAGTGATTTTATGAGAAGGGGGCTAAAAAGCCACTGTAATAATGTGATGGCTGTAAGAACTGATAGTGCTCCAGTCATTATGTAAGGAAATTCTCCAAATCCTAAGAAATAGCCTAAAATCCCAAGAAGTAGTAGAAAACCTAATACTACTGTACCAATTACTGCAGTTATCATCCCTAATCTAAACTTTGTTAACTCTTTTATCATACGTTTATTATCCGTCTAATCTTTTAAAAACCTTATGCAAAAATGAGATCCCTTACGGATATTGTGAAAATGATGTGCAAAAACTTTCTGTAGAATATCATAGTTCTCATCTAAACTTATAATCATTTAAATTTATCATTAAAGACATTTAACTGAGAGTTAAGCTGAGAAGCTTTATTAATCTCTATAGAGATAGTGATTATTATGGCAGAGGAAATTGTAAGAGAATATATGAAAAGTTCAGTTATCACAGTTGATAAGAACACTATCCTTTATGAAATCGCAAAGATAATGACTGAAAAGAATATAGGATCTGTCATCGTGGTCGAAAACGGTAAACCAGTAGGCATTATTACTGAACGTGATATTGTAAGGGCAATAGGTAAAGGAAAAAAGCTAGACACAAAAGCTGAGGAGTTCATGACCGCTTCCCTGATAACAATTAAGGAAGATTCACCAGTTACTGGAGCATTAGCATTAATGAGACAATTTAACATAAGACATTTACCGGTAGTGAACGACAAGGGCGAGCTTACCGGTATAATTTCCATACGTGATATAGCTAGAGCTGTTGATGATATGTTTGAAAATCTTGAATAATTTTTCTCTTATATTTAACATTTTATCGAAAATCTAATAATGAAAATGTCGTGACGTTTTAATTAACAGAGCAAGGTTTTTTAAACTAAATGTGAAATTTTTACCTATGATACCCGCTTTTACATATCCGACATTAGCTTATATAGGCTCGAGCTTGGCAGCTACTACAATAATACTGGGCGGAATAGTAGAGGGATATGGTTACGGTCTGTCCTTAGGTACTAATTGGCCTTACACTAGAGATATGATGTCAGTAGCAATAAAAGGAGATCCTGAAGCTATACACAGGATTTCAGCAACATTAGTAGGTTTGATCTCCCTCACATTATTGGTCCTAGATTTTAACATGATAACTCTAATAGGCTTCGTCAGCGTTATATTTACAGCACTTCTAGGCATGGCAACCTTGTATGTGCTCGCTGGAAAATTACCGTCTATATTTCAAGGACTCCATGACATAGCAGCTTACACGACGTTTGTAAGTTATCTCTTATTAGCTACCCAATTTCCAGCTTCACAATTCATAAGCTTCCTAGAAGATGCTATAATACCACCTCACTTTCTATATTTCGTCATATTCATGGGAGGAGTAGTCACCGGCACTAGAAGAATGAGATTAAGTATCGGAGATGTCAGAAGGCCTAAGAATAAACTTCAGTGGGCTTGGGCTATACACGGTATTGCCGCATTAATATTCTTCGTAGCCCTGATTTACCTTCAGATGTGGATAGCTTTAGCATTTGGAGTTGCTGAAGCCGTTATAGGAATATTAACCTATAAGGCTATAAATAAGAACCCTGAAAAACCTGGAATTTTAATAGGGCTTCACCAGCTATTCTCACTGGCTGTAGTAGTTGCATTACTTTTCACATGAACTTTTACATAACGAGATATATAGTTTTCCTATTCTTGTTGTTTTTAAGCAAGAATTTAAAAAATTAAATACAAGATCGATCAGTCGAGGTGCACTTCTTCATCGATTCCGAGTTGTGAAATTCATCATTAACTTATATCTTTAAGTTCGACCCCAGTTTTAACATCAGCTGTTATCCCGTAGTACTTGTAAAGAAGTTGAGCTACTATTTCATATAACATTTCATTAACATGCGTTCTGTTAGACCTTAGAGACGCTGATGTAAACCTCCACGGTCTCCCTTGTAGAACCTTGGCAATTAATAACATTTCTTCTTCCGGAGTTAAGCTCCAATTCCTTCTGGCATCCCAAAAATACTTGAGAGTTAACATGTGAATTCCGTCAGCAGAAGACTCGTAAGGGCTAACCCCTTGTATGAAGGCCACAGCTTTGTCTATATAGATCTTGTTTATATCTACGTCTTTATGAGCCATTGTCCCGTAGATTACTAGTCTACCAACTTCAGGATCCATTCCGAAATATACGTCATGGATAGTATTGAGCAATTTATCCTTCAAAATGTTGGACGCAATTTCAACCACTTTCTCAGCTACTTCGGTTAAAGGATACATAACAACTACAGGGAAATCACCAAGTTTTTCATTTCTCTTAGGCGATACATGCACTATTCTAAAGCCGTTCTTGATCCAGAAATTTATTACTTTTACATCACCCATGAAAGCTGAGCCTATCCAGTCCAATCCATGAGATTGCCCGCTTTCTATTACCATCTTTAGCATTTCACTACCGAAACCTTTACCCTGAAGTTCTTGCATTATAGCTATTCTAACTATTCTCCAACCTTTCATCCTTCCAAATTCTTTCAACCTAGCATGTTTAATGAGCCTATCAGGGATGAGGTCGCCATCGAATGTAACCCCCTTTAGGGCTGACTCTATCATTTCCTCTGAGAGCCCTCCTTCCTCAGCAATTTGGACTACTCCTATGGGTATTCCATCGGAAGTATTCAACGATACTAATCTATGGTGTAGTCCATCTCCCATTATCATCAGGTCGTTAGGGTTATTTCTATAATGAGCAGTAACTAGAATACCGTATACTTGTCTTAACTTCTCGTCATCAGCAAATAACTCTTCTTGGTTTAACGTTTCGAACTGAAGCACAGTAAGCTTATCTTTTTCCGGTTCTTTAGGCTCAGCATCTAACAAGAGAGCATCGTATAACCACTTCTCTATAGGATCTCCCTCACTGTATCTTAGCGGTCTTCTCATCTCCTGCCAGTAAACGGTAGACTTCCTTTGCTTTAGGACTCTAGTTAAATATCTGAGAAATGCCTTTCCAGATCCTTCATAACCGTGAACAGTAGTGACTAAAACCACTTTCCTCCATATCTTAAGTGCTGAATCTATAATCCCTACGCCAACCGCAGCAGCTTCATCGACTACCAATATGTCTCCTTCTGTCTCAAGTATCGCCTCGGGTGCTTCAAAGAAAACTCTAAAGAATTCTCCCTCTATCGAGTTAAGAAAACCCAAGTTAGACCTTTTCTCTCTATGCTTTATACCTAGTACTTCCAAACCTTTCTTTAAAAATTCCATAGTCTGAGAAGTACTCGAAATCGAGGGAGCGGTTATAACTATTTTAAGCTTTTTCCCTCTTTCTCTCTCTGCGATTCTATAAAGGTAGCCAGCTAAACCTAAACCTGTCACTGCACTTTTTCCCCTCCCTCTGGATGCTGTAATCACTAAAACTCTTCTGTTGGATCCTCTAAGGTTTACAAATGAGTCTAAGACCTTATTTTGATCAGGGCTCAAACACAAGCTATGAAGAGCCTCGGGCATTATTGGATTAGGCGGTATGAGTGGTCTAGGCTTATCTCCGATTTTACCCTTAAACGATTTAGCATTATAAACCGAGTTAACGATTGTAAATATACCTTCATGCTCCTCCAATTTTCTCTTGAATCTTTTCTCGTAAACATCCCTGACTTTTCCGTTCTTAATAAGTGAATTTCTGAAAAGTTTCCCTTCTGTCAAGGAATTAGTATAAAGAATTATTATACCTCCTCCTCTAACTAAATCCACCAACCTTCCTATATAATTTGGTTCGAAGTTGTCCACTAGATCTAGAATCACAACATCAAATGTCGCTCCCAAATACCTCTCTGAAGCTGAGTAATCAATATCTACAAAATTTTTACATAGCGATCTCATCTCTTTCATTCTGTCTTTAGCTCCCTTAACCCAAGGGTGAAATGCATAAGCAACTTGAGCTTCAGGATTTATCGACAAGTAAAGCAATAGAACTTCTTTAACCAAATCGAGGTATTTCTCAGCGTCTTCAATATAAACAAGGTTTCTGTAATACCTCTCCCTGCTGTCCTCTATAGACTCCTTAAGGAGTTGAAAGAATTGCTCTTTTTCCACGGCGGTTAAATGTTATATTTCTTCCTTAAAGCTTCTTCTACATCTACACCTAGAAGATTTGCTACAGAAACTGTCCAAGCAATAACGTCAGCAATTTCTTCCTCTATTGCATCTCTATTTCCGCTTAATAATGCCTCAGCCAACTCTCCTACCTCCTCAACTAACCATGTAAAAGTACCATAAGTGCCTCTCAGCTTGTCTTTCTCAAAGTACATTTCCTTCATTTTTTCTTGAACGTACTTAATTTCCAAGACCTATTTCCCTCCTAATGAGTTTTAGATCTTCTTTGTCTATCTTTATTTTAAAATTCATCTCCTCCCTAAACTGCTCATCTACAAAATACACAACTACTTCACCATTCTTTTGAGTTACAGCCTCAACAAACTTCTTATCAATAGAATACTCTAATATAAGGGGATTTTCGGGATCGTCTTTAATTATATGCCTTAAAACCACACTTCCGCTCTCCCTATCCACTTCAAGGTCTATCTCTACATCCAAACGTCTAGGTACATCTTTACTCATACATATGACTACGTTTTCATAACACACTATACAAACTCCTTCGTTAAGTTGTTTCTTTATTTCCTCAGGCAAATCCATTTCAATATTAACCTATTGTCTTATTTTCCTCATTTAAAAAAATTAAATATAACATGAAAACAGCTCTCGGAGAAAAAATTGTTTCAACTCAAAATTATATAGCAACACATGTAGGGGTTAAGATTCTAGAGCAAGGTGGTAACGCCTTTGATGCAGCTATCGGCATTAGTGCTGTCTTATCGGTCGTTATGCCCCATACCAGCGGATTAGGAGGTGACGGTTTCCTCTTAGCTAAAACCCCTGAAGGGATAATAGCTTATAACGCGTCAGGTTGGTCTCCTAAAAGACTTAACGTCGAAAAGATAGCCTCAGTTAGGGATCCTTCTACAGTAGTAATACCAGGGTTAGTTGACCTATGGGATTTTGTATACAGACAATATATGACGATGGACTTATCAGAGGTCTTACGACCCGCAATATCTTTAGCTGCTAATGGGTTTTACGTGGGAAGAGAGTTAGCTAAAGTTATATCAAAATCAAATAATATGCCAAGAAGTTGGAGCGAAATTTTTGAAGGAAAAAGAATGGGAGATATTTTAAAACTCAATGAACTTAGTGGAGTGTTAAAGATAATATCAAAAGACCCAAGAGATTTCTACGAGAGTAAACTCACAGACGAGATAGTGGAGGAGTTAAACTCTCAGGGTGTAAATGTTGAACTGTCTGACTTCGTTGACTTTAGAGGGAAAGTGGTAAAGCCCTTAAAGTCTTCATATAGAGGTTACACTCTTTACGAATTACCTCCTAATAGCCAAGGGATTACCACACTTGAGTCATTAAAAATGGCTGAAATTCAAGAAACGTGGAAGTTAAGATTTGATGACCCTAAAAGAGTTAAAGAACTCGTTAGTATCTTCATATTAGCTTATGAAGATAGAAACAAGTTCGTTACGGATCCGAGGTTCTATTATCCTGAAGAAGACTTATTATCTGAAGAAAGATTGAAAAGAAGACTTTCTAGTTACTCGTCATCAGGAATGGAAATGAACACAAAAGACACCACTTTCTTTGTAGTTTCGGATGGTGAAAATGAAGTTGGGTTCATACAGAGCTTGTTCTTTCCATTTGGCTCTGGAATAACAGTCAAAAATATTGTGTTCAACAACAGAGGTTACGGATTCACTGAAGGGCACAACAAACCTGAGCCTAGAAAGAGGCCCCTTCACACACTCTCTATTCTTAGGGCTGAAAAAGACGATGAAAGTTTAATAATAGGTTGTGCTGGGGGTGACTTAAGACCGCAAATCCACACGCAGGTATTGCAATATTATGTAGACTACGGATTGGAAATTGATGATGCTGTGTATTATCCGCGGTTCGTATTCTTAGGAGACAGAATAGCTCATGAAAAAAGAATTAACCTACCATTTCAAGAGCTTGACTTCTTTACTAACGAAGTAGGGGTAGTGCAAGCCCTGAAGAGAAAAAAAGACATATATATAGGTGTAGCTGACCCCAGAAGCGAGGGAATAGCCTTACCTGCTAACTAACTTAGAAGGATTTAAGCCGAGTTCTTTAAATGCTAATATTACAGCGCCTAGTTCTGGGGATCTAGTTCCTATATCCCCAGAAATATTGTATAGAGAAAGATAGCTTTTGAAAACTGACAAATAGATTGGTGACTTAAACATTCCACCCTTTAGATAAACCTTGTCTACCCTCAGTTTCTTAGCAAGAGTCACTGCCTGATGAGCTAGGATTTCTGCACCTTGTTTTAGGATAGATATCGCTACGTGATCTCCTTCCTTAGCTGCTTTATCTACTGCCTCCGCAACCGATGACACTATGTCTATATGGCAGCTACTCGTGTATGCCCAAAGAACCAAATCGTCAAGATCTCTTACCCCGATTTTCGATGTCACGTAGTCAAAAAGAGGGGTTTTTTCTTCTAATCCGTCCATCATACGCATTATCTTTCTCAATGCTTCTCTTGATACCCAATACGCTGACCCATCATCTGACAATAACCAACCTCTTCCACCCAGTCTGTAAAAATCCTTTCCATCATATCCTTCTACTACACTTCCAGTCCCTGCAATTATTACAACGCCTGGTTGTCCTAGGGTTTCAGCAAATAATGCTATAACACCATCGTGCTTTATAATTACTTTCTTAGCTATGTTCATAGCTAAGGGTGAAAAGTTCTCCCAGTCATACCTAGAGTCAAGACCGGCTACACCCATTGTAACAACGTCTGGCTCTTTACCCTGGGTGGATTGGTAGATTGATTCTTTAATGTGGGCAATAGCCTTGGATAAACCTACGTTGTGATAATTTCCTGAGCTAGAATTTCCTTCACCTATTAGATTACCTTCCTCGTCATAAGCTACTGCCTTAGTTTTAGTGCCTCCAGCATCGACTCCTACTATTATCATTAGAAATAATCTTATTATACGTTATTCATAAAGATTATGTAAATGAAGGTTCTAATACTAGGAATAGATGGATATCTGGGTTGGACATTAGCCTTACGATTAGCTAGAAGGGGTCATGAAGTCATAGGTATAGATAATCTTTTCACAAGAAAGTTCTCACAAGAGGTAGGGGCAGATTCCGCTTTTCCGTTGCCCGAGCCTGAAGAAAGAGTTAAAGAAGCGAAGAAACATCTTGGCATCGATATAACATTTTATAAAGGAGACGTCACGGACTATCCTTTCCTTAAGGAAATAGTTAGTAAACATAAGCCTGACGCTATTGTTCATTTCGCCGAGCAGAGGTCGGCCCCATACTCGATGATAGATATGGATCACTCAGTTTTTACCGTAATTAACAATGAGATCGGAACTCTTAGGGTTATTCAGGCGATTTTCGAAGTAGACCCTACTATACATCTCCTTAAAATGGGAACAATGGGCGAGTACGGTACGCCTTCATTTAACATACCAGAAAGTATATACGTGGACGCCATAGTGAACGGAATGAAAGACAGAATAATAGTTCCTAGAAAAGGAGGTTCAATATATCACATTACTAAGATACACGATACTGACTTTATCCTTTACTTTAACGAGATCAGTGGAGAACTTACCGTAACAGATATAATGCAGGGACCAGTATACGGTACAAGGACTGAAGAGATAATAGAAGAGACATTAAGGACACGTTTTGACTTCGATGAAGTTTGGGGGACTGTTGTAAACAGATTTTGTGTAGAAGCCATAATAGGGCAACCACTAACAGTTTACGGGAAAGGAGGTCAAACCAGAGGTTTCCTGTCTCTTGAAGATAGTATGCAAGCTTTAACACTACTTCTGGAACATCCTCCTAAACAAGGAGAATATAGGCTCGTTAACCAGTTTGCTGAGGTTTACTCTGTTAGTCAGATTGCTCAGATTGTGAAAAAAGCAGGAGAGGAACTTGGCTTAAATGTTCAGATAGGCAACTATCCTAATCCCAGAGTAGAGGCTGAAGAGCATTACTATAACCCAGAGATCAAAATCCTTCCGTCACTAGGTTTCTATCCTAAGAAGAGGTTACCTGAAGAAGTTAAAATTATGATAAAAGACTTACTACCTTACAAAGAAAGGTTAGAGAGATATAGACACGTGATTCCTCCTAAAACTAAGTGGAAGAAGTAAAAGTTCTACTCAACGCCTCATAATAACTTGTTGGATCTCCTACGTTAAGCCACTTCTCATCTTTTAGTAGTATTCCGTAAACTTCTCCACCATCATTAATAACTCCCTGAATTCCGTAGGTTAATTCCAGTTCTTTTCCCTCTTCAACGGTAATAGACTTCAAAGCCCTGAACACTTTAGGAGTTAAAATATATACAGCCGATATAGCTATATTAGACTTAGGGTTTTCTGGCTTTTCTTCTGCTTCTAATACTTTGAATAACTTGTGATTCATGTATATACCTTTATCTTGTACAGTAACAACTCCATATCTCTTAGGATTCTTAACCTCTCTCAGTAAGAGAACAACTTCAGGTCTAATCTCACTGAAAAGTGAAGTAGCCTCCTTATACCCTCCAGTTAATACACCGTCATCTGCGTGAACGAAAAAGGGATCAGAACCAGCAAAATCTTCGGCCTTTAAAACTGCATCCCCGAAACCCTTAGGCTCCTTTTGAAATACAAAAGTCACCTCCCTCTCGAATAAGTAATCCATCAGTAGTTTACCATGTTTACCAACTACTATACAGAATTTCTCTACACTAGCAGCGTGAAGAGAATCCATTATTAAGTCTATTATAGGTCTCATAACTATTTTTCCATCCTCGGCTTTAAATAAAGGTAATAAAGCTTTTGGTAAAACCGAGGTTATATATTTCATTCTACTACCTTTACCTGCTGCTGTAATTACAGCTTTCTTAACTGACATTAGAAGGACTCCCAGGACTGTCTTGTTTTACAAAATTATTAACTTTCTCCGACCTCCTCGTAGAGATCCATCTATAGAATTTAAAAATTGAGACTGGGACATAAACATTTATTATTCCGGCAAAGTCAGTAACATAAAAACTAAACAACGTATGATTACCTAGAATATATACAACACAAAACGATAGCCATATTGTCCATGCAGATATCGTAAGTATAATACTTTTCAGGTCTCGTATTATGAACGCGAGGGGTGTAGTAACTACCCAAGCCCACATTATAAATGGATTAGTACTCGCGTAGAAGTTATAGCCAGCGTAAAAGGGATGTATATCCAAAAACCAATCCCAAGGAGTCGATATCTGGTCTATAGCTGTAAGAGATATATGCCCGTTTGTAGCATCCCAGCCTAGCATATATAAAAAGGAATTATGAATCCACCCCGATATACCATCGAAATAAATCATTATGGGAATTGATAGTATTGCAAATACAGTAGCTGGAATTCCCATGCTGTATACGGCCCTCTGTATAGGACTTTTCTTAAATTCTCCAATATAGTAGAGAAAGGGAAAGATTAGAGGAAACGCACTTTCCTTAGATGCAAATGCTAAACCTAAAGTAATAGAGGCTAGTAATAGATTATCACTGAGCAAAAAGTAAATGGATAATAATATGAAGAAGCTTACGTAAATATCTAGCATTGCTATACCATGCAGTAACCATAAATTAGGGGATAGTATTATTAGCATAGCGGCTACTAGACCCGCTATATTGCCTAACTCTCCTCCTACAAGTTTCCTAGCTAATAAGAAGCCGACTATAATCATTAAGTCACCTATTATCCAACTTCCTAGTCTCCATGCTAAAGGTTTATAACCAAACAAGCCTATGAAAATCGCCATTATATACTTCGCTAAAGGAGGATGTTCGGGGTTAATATAAGTCTGAATGTTAGACTCCTGAGGATAAGGATAATACATAGGAGAAGTTATGTGAAATATAAACTTCAGGATATTATAAGCAGCAGAAGGATACCACACTTCATCTCCAACATAACCGTTAATCGGGGCAAAGGTGATTACGGTAAAATACGTATACAAAAAGATCATTACTGCTAAGGCGATTTCTGATAGCAACTTAGATTTCTTTATAATAAACTCTTTTAGCATTAAGCGAAATGTCTATTTTAACATTTTTAAGATTTCTCCAAGATCTTTGTTATCATGAACTAGGTAGGAAATTGCTCGAGCTAGTTTATCAGGATTATCAGATTGCCACAAGTTCCTTCCTACAGTAATTCCTTTAGCCCCCGCATCTAATGCTTCCTTTGACATTTTCAAGAATTCCTCATCAGAATTAGTTTTTGGACCTCCCCTTATAAGGATTGGCGCAAAAGCATAACTTACTACCTCCCTAAAAGATTCCTTGCTCCCCGTATAGTCCACTTTCAGTATATCGGCACCTATCTCTGATGCTAGTCTCGTCACATATTTTACCAACTCAGGCTCTTTTATAGAGTCAGGGTTATCCGGTGCAACAAATAAAGGCTCAATTATAAATGGCAGCCCGTAGTCATTAGACTCTCTCCTCAGAGCCGCCAAATAATCGACATTTACACCCTCAACTTGATCTTCACCGTATCCTACAACTAAGTAAGTCACTACAGCATCTGCTCCCGCCTCTATAGCGTCCCTAATAGTATAAACAGCTGAATAATAACCACTTTCATATTTTCTGTATTTTTGTCTCCAAACGTTAGCAGTATCAAGCCTTGCTATCAACATCGGAGAAGATCTCGAGAAAAAGTTCTCCTTAAGGATCCTTACCATAGCTGGCGTCATTTGAAGAGCGTCGGGTCCTTTATACGATATTTTTCTCACGGTCTCCGCAATTCTTTCCAAGCCTTTTAGGGGACCCATAACAAGACCGTGATCTAACGCTACCACAAAAGCTCTGTTCTTCTCGAAGAGCTTTCTCATCCTAATTTCAAGACCGGTCATAGCACTTAATTAAATTCTCGACATAAGAATTTTTCTTATCTCCCTAAGGGAAGCTTCAACTAGATAACGGGCATAAGGGTTGAACAGATAAAGTAATCCTATGAACATAAATGTCGAAATCACGGCATTCAGTAACATCCACTCATAACTCACGTTTTTCGATAATTCCAACATAGCCAAAACCACTATCACCATCGCCGAAACTGAGGACGTAATTTCCTTGTAGGGAACGCTGAAGTTATACAATCTTTTGCTTAATTTGTATGAGGAAAATAGCATCCAGAGGGAGTTTATAAGAAGACCTATCGTCATCATAGCCGAGATCTCGTAAGGTTTAGTTCCTTTGAATAAGTATACAAGAGCTGTTGACACCGCAATTCCAATTATTGAAAACGTAAGATTCGATTTATTTAATGATGCCGTATATCCCTTAAATGAAAGATCGTCATCAACCCCCATACTTTTATCGATCATGAACACGGAATAGTAAAAGATCGTGTATAGATTCCTTGCGAAATTAGATACTGACAAAAGTACGATGGTATAGATAGACATAACATACTCAGGTCTTATATGATACAGAAGTGCGTGAGCCTCGACAATAGTAAAGACCATAAAAAGCGCAGATGTAACAAAGTAAAGCTTTAATGAGGTCTCTACAACATCTTTAGATTTAGTTTCGCCTAGTTTTGCTATCAGACCGTCGTAAACTGATTGTGACCATCCTACAATATTTGCTATAATTAAGGCTGATTCAAAATAAGATACTATTTCGGCATCTCTAGTAATTATTAAAGCCAACCAAACTAATGATGCCTCCACTATTAACTGGATGTAATAAATAATAGTAATTAGTGACTTCTTTATTATAACCAATGTCGTTTTAAGATCTATTTTTAAGTTAGCATCAACGTATGAAATGTTATATAAAGTTTGTGCAACATATCCTATAACGTATGCTAGTGCTACTCCTATAATTGTCAAGTGCAAAAAGTAAAAAGCTAGAATTACGAAGCCAAGCCTAGAGATTTGAAACAAACTATAGCCTATACCTATTGCTATAGGTTTCCTACCTCTTGCTATAGCTATGACCACTTTATTAACATAGAACGTAATAATTACTAGAGAAGAAATTAAGAAAGCAAAAGGATCATAATACCCTAATGAAGACATGAAATAAGGAATAAGAAGAATATAGACTGCTGTTGCTATAATACCAGATACTAAATTTACTATTATTGCTCCACCAACCGGTCTATTTTCAGCAGTATATCTTGATGTTAGAAGGGAAAATATATCAGACGGAATTGTAAAATAGCCCGTCACTAAAACAAATATTGATTGCCATGTAGCGAAGAGCAGTACTCCGTTCCTTAGACTACTTAAATAGTGGGCTACTAAATACATAAAAACGAATGATAAAGGTGACATAAATAACCTCAGACTTAAGTTGACCAGCCCAGTATAAACCAGTCTTACTCTACCTTTCTCGGTATTCCCTTGTTTTTCCATTCGAAATCAATTTGTTTAGCTCACAATATAAAATGTTTTCAACACTTTATTATTAGTAATATTATGATATTCACAACAGACCCCCAGTTAGTCTTTATGCTAGCTAATCATATAGCCTAAAGTACCTCCAGTTAATTCTTTAATCACATAATATTTATTTAGGTTTAATGAGTGCTAAGGACATCTTGTGGAGACTGATAGATAACGATATACCTCTTTCTGATGACGATTTTAGAACATATTTAGTAAAAGACGGTACAATCACGGAAGAAGACCTTAAGGTATGGAATGAGGCGGTAAAAAAGGTCAAGGAGGCTTACAAAAAACTAACTGCTACAGATATCGCAGTAAAATTACTTAATGAATCCTTAAACCTATTAAATTCCATAAATCCTAAGAAGCCTTTTCCACCTGACACTAAAGTCAGATTTGAGGAAGTTAAGCAAAATATAAAGAAAGTAATAGAAGAACTGGGGAAATAACAATAGGAATAATTTAGTTTTATTTAACTTTTGACAAAAAAGTCTCTTATCAATTCCCAAATAATATCAAATTTTTTTAATTCCCCTATAAGCTAACTAAACATTTCTTCAACGTATTGTCTTATAAGCTTTGCTGATCCGGGAGGGATGAAAATTAGATAATTTTAAAAATAGTTTAGGACAGTAAAGCTTATAGGGGAGTCTTATGGGCCTTTCTAAGGCAAGTCTATCGATTAGAGAAGCTTACGGTCAAGCTATGGCAGTTACAGCACCATTGGGTAGTGTAGTTTCCACAACTACTGCTGCAATAGCGTATGCTGGACAAGCAGTAGTATTTGCGACAATCCTCGCTTTAATAGGAAGCGCATTATGGGTTTATACACTCACTAGATATTCAACCCAGTTAGCTTCAGCTGGTGGTTTCTACACATATGGAGCGGCAGCGTGGAGACGAAAATCAGTAGCTTATTATGAAGCTATATTTGAGGTAATAGCTTACTCTAGTCTAAACGCAGTTAATACTTTAACTATATATCTCGTTCTTGACATAATACTCCAGTTATTAAACATAACTTTACCTCCTTACGCGCTAGGTTTGGCAATACTTGTGGGTTTAGCTTATCCTACAATAGCCTCATATCTTATTCACATCAGAAGGTTACTAAGTTATATTGTTAGTGTGAGTGCGACATTAGAGGTCATTTTCCTTTACGCTCTCTTTGCTTACGCAATAGCTACGAAAGGATTTAATCCTGCATATTTCATTCCCGCTCCAGGTGCTTCGTTCGGCACAATAGGAACCGCAATGATATTATCTATTGTAAGTATATCTGGAGCTGGGGCTGCTACTTATCTAGGAGAAGAAACTAAGACACCCAGAAAGAACATAACAGCCGGTATATGGTTAGCCTTAATACTAGGAGGAGGAGCAATATTAGCTGGAACTTATGGTTTGGTAGCATTATGGAACGGCTCTTTTTCTTCACTATCAAATTATCCTCAGCCACTTTTATACGAACTCTTCAGATTCGGACTACCTATTGTTATGCTTGGACTTGCGTTGTCAGTAAACAGCTTGCTAGCATCTAACATAGGAACAACTGTAGGAGCAGCTAGAGTACTATTCAACTTAGCTAGAGAAAAAGTAATGCCTAAAGTTTTCGAAAAAGTCAATAAAGAAAATGAACCTATTGTAGCAACAATGATTGTTGGGCTAATATCAGCCTTATTCACATTAATCCCGTTGATTGTTACAGGTTCACCAGAAAACGCGTTCACCGAAATAAGTGTGGTAACAAGTATATTCTGGCTAAGCGGAAGGATAATTGACGGTTTTGGTGTCCCTCTTCTATACTGGTTCATAGGAAGACTAAATATAGCTACAGCTGTTATTCCGGTGGTCTCATCTTTGATTAACTTGATCGGCATAGGTCTATCAGTTCAGGTACCTGATACATTCCAAACAACAACACTAATAACTATCCTATCGGTAGCAACACTATGGTATATCTTAAAAGGTAGATACGGTAAGCCTGGAACGTTGGTAGTAGATGATAATAACGAATTGATAACAATCGATGAGTACTTAAAGAGATACAAACAAACTGCAAGAATAGCTTAAGGTTTTTCCGAGGAAAATAATAATTTTTCGACTTTTATTCCATCTATAATAAGACTCCTTAAACCTTTAAAATACACTTAATACAAATCATATAGTATGTCAAACGAACAACAAAAAGTGGAAGAACAAGAGAACATTTTCGAATTGCTTGAAAAAGCTAAGGACATATTCAAGCAATATGGGACATTCTTAGGAGAGTTTAAAGCACAAAAAGTTGTATTTATAGGTGACACACACGGTGCAATTGATATTACTAAATACGCCTTTGACAACTTTTACGATAAAGTAGATCTAATAGTATTCCTAGGCGATTATGTAGATAGATACCCACCTAAAGGTGTTGAAAATTTACAACTTATATTAGAAAAAATGGTTCAAACGGATGGTAAAAAGGTTCTGGTTTTACGCGGAAATCACGAGAGCCCAATTACAAACTATTATTACGGCTTCTATGATGAAGTGAAGCAAAAGTTTGGTGACGAGAATGTGTATGAAAAATTCAAAGACTTCTTCTCTTACATGCCTTACGCAGCCGTAGTTAACGGATATTTTTGTGTTCATGGAGGTTTACCGTCTAAAGTTGATAGTGACGGAAATCTAATCTTAGGTATTAATAGCGTAGATGATATTAAAAAATTGCCTTACCCAGATACTGAACCTTCGGATACTATAGCAATGCAGTTACTTTGGAATGATCCAAGAGAAGGATTAGAAGAGCTCACATTTGTGCCAAACATAAGAGGTGAGGGAATTTACTACTTCGGGAAAAAAGTAGTGGACCAGTTCCTGTCACAAACAGGTCTTAAGGGGATTATAAGAGGGCACGAGGCAGTAGACGGATTTAGGATCGATATAGATAAAAAGATAATAACAGTGTTCTCTAGCGTATACCACGGTCAGTCTGCGGGAATATTGTACATAAATGGAGATGAAATAAAAAGAATATTTATAGGTCAGGATAAAACAATTTATGAACTAAACGGACTGTAAAAGAAATGAAAAATCAGTTTTAGCTTAAAAACATTTTTAGCTGAAATGCTTCCATGTACCTTTCACTACCCAAACTGGTTCATCTACAACATCTAATTCTCTAGGCTCTACTTGCATACTCTCAATCGCTTTTTCGTTTATAGAGACGCCTATTCCAGGTTTCTCAGGAATTTTTACATGTCCGTTATCGACCTTAGTCTCATCATATATTATATCTCTCTTCCACTGAGGGAACCAATCGTAAAAGTTTTCCAGTAAATACAAGTTTTTAACAGTTGCACTTAACTGTAAGGAATAAGCGTTTTGGACAGAACCGAATGCATTATGAAAAGCCACTTCAACGTCATTAGCCTCAGCAAGACTTACAACCTTTTTACCTACAGTAATCCCACCGATATTGCAGAGGTCGGGCTGTATTATATCTACCAATCTTTCACCAATGTAAAACATTGCCTCCTTAAGACTCACTAATCTTTCACCTAGTGCTACTTTGAGCGAAGTCACAAGAGACTTATATTTTCTCAAACCCTCTATATCCTCGTGGTGAATCGGCTCTTCCATAAAAACTGGACTGTATTTTTCAAGTCTTTTTGCTATAGCTATTGCACTATTAGCATTAAAACGTCCGTGATGTTCAATTAGTATATCCACTTGATCACCAACTGTTTCTCTTACAGCTCTTACCCTAGCTTCGGCTTCCTTCAATCCTTTTTCGTCAATCCAGTCATAATAAGGACCGAAAGGATCAAATTTCAATGCTTTATATCCCATGTTCACTACTCTTTTAGCCTTTTCAGCAAAATCTTCAGGATATACCGCATCTTGATACCAACCGTTAGCGTACACTGGTATTTTGCCCCTCACCTTACCGCCAAGTAATTTGTATATAGGGGCTCCTAGTTCTTTCCCCAGTATATCCCATAGAGCCTGATCTATTGCACTAGTAGCTGTAGCTGACTCAAAAGATCTCGCTAAGTAGAAGTCTTGTTTGTACCACTCATGGTAATTTTTCTCAGGCTCCTCTGCTTCTTTTCCTATATAACCCTTAGCTACTTGTTTTATAGTATTATATACGTTAATAACTCTAAGTGTAGGGACAGCTTCTCCATATCCTATCATTCCATCTGAGGTCACTACCCTTACAAGTATCATCACTGAAGCCCATGTGGCACTCCCTTTTTCGGGATGAGCTAATAATATAGGCTCTATTTGAGAAATCTTTAACATAAGAAAAATCTCTATTCTACAGTTTTAAGTTTATCAAAACAGACAAAGAATGTTAGTAGGGAAAAATTAGCTAATCGGAATATAGTTCACTGAGATCTTAATGTAATAGCCAGATAAATTAGTGGTACTGTTTTGCGAAGCTTCAGCGTTAAATAACTCTTTATAGCCTTCACCGTTAACTAGGAACTCGGCGGTAAGGCTCTTTTCAGTTAGGGCATTATTAGATGTAAGGCTTACTAGTATTGCCCCACCATATTTGTTTATAATCTCTAAGATGCCACTGAACCCTCCTATACTTGTCTCATTTTCTTTGATCCACATAGTATTATTACTCGAAGAATAGGAGGTACTAAAGTAGTAATATAATCCTAATGATAGTGTACCGTTCTGAATATAAGTCAAGTTGTAAGGAATTACATTGGGATTGGATATTGGAGTTTCAAACGCCGAGAATTGTAACAGTATAGGATAGTTGCCTCTTATGACCATTGAGGAGTTTACTAACCCACTCTCTAGCGAATATTCGCTAAACGTTTCATCTAGATATGCTTTCTCATATATATTATTAAAAGTCTGATATGCAGTAAACCTACCTTCTTGTGTCACTAGAGAATATTCAGTACCGCTCTTAAACTTCAAAATTGCCGAGTAATTTACGAGGTAGTTCCCTACCTCTTGGTAATATATTCCTGAGAACCCAGCAGTAAATATGGGCGTAGAGTCTACGTATCTTGTATAGCTCGTTAACAACTTGCCTGAGATAAGTGGATTAGAAGTGTTAACCCATAGCATTAATACGCCTGCAATATCCCAATCAAAAGCAGTAGACCCAGTGATCTGTAATGCCTCCCTCAGATTTGTAACATGAACCGTAATAACGCCCTTATTACCTAGAGCTAACATAGGAGTAAGGTCGATTATATACGGTGTATGAAATGCTAATGTATTAATGGATGGCATAGGTTTCCACCAGAATAGATCTATTCCTCCAGTATAGATAGTTTGGTACGGGTTTACCACACCGACAAGGCTACCATTGTAATATACTTCAATACTTCTCGTAGCAGGCTCATTGGTGTACCAGAATTCGTCAAGCCCTCCTCACTCTTCATAAATCAGTAGTTTCATCATATATGTTCCGTTAGGAATATTAACTATTTGGCTAGTGGAGGGGTTTAAAGGATTGAGAATGATATAAGAGTAGTTGTACTTAGACACGAAGAGAGGGATAAACATATTAGGTAAGCCCTTGGGTTCGATACCGGGATACAATAATAGAGTAATATTAAGATAGTAAACACCCGTTATGTTTAGCTTAGCATCATAGAAGTTCTCAATGACGGCTTGAAACGTAACATTTCTGCCCACTAATAAGTTCTCAAACATGGTTAAGTCTACAGAAGCGGTAGAATTATTGATCTCTTGAGTAGAGCCCCAAAATATAGGGACACCATTAATAAATATGTAAACCTGCCTATCGTATTGAGTACCGTTACTTTCCGAAATACTCACGTTCATTATAACCATGCTATAACTACCATTAGGAACCTTAATGGTGAAGTTCTCTGGCGTCAAACCGGTGTTATTAAATATTGCATTGGTAGCTACATGAATTATAACTGGTGTAACGTTAGGAGGCTTTACCTCGTAGGCCTGAAAGGAGTAATACTTAGGGTCTGTAAACCCTTTAAGGATAGGCGAGGTGATGTTATAAAAGAGTTGAGGCCTAGAGATTGTTAAGGTATTTTCATGAATATTTACAGTATTTAGAGAGTAATATGTAGGAGAAAAAACTATAAGAAAAACTAAAAATGAAACAAAGAATTTTCTCATTTCATTTACCACTTTTACCACCCCCCTTCCTAAAGGTTATAATTATAGCTAAAACGGACAAGATTATAGCTACCAAACCTAACGATAACGCTAATGTTCTAGTTGAACTTACCGAAGAAGCTACTGATGACGATAAACTCTGGAACGGATATTGATTATCTACACTAAAGGAAAGATCGTAATACATACCATTATAAACCTTGAGTGAGACAGCATTCACTCCAGAAGGCATCTCGGTTGAGTTAAACGGTATCTTAACTTCTACTCCGTTAATTCCCTGACTTACACTAAAGTTCACCGGTTTACCATCCACTAGAACTTTTATGATTTTCAACACAGTGGTGTTATAATTGGTTATATTAGCCAATATGTAGGACGTAGGATAGGTGATTTGATTGGGGTAGGAAAGTTGAGGCGTTGGGAAGTTGCTTATTTTACTAACATTTATAAAACTCGTACCAGATGTAACTATACTGCTATTTACGTATTTCAGAGCTAAATTTATATTCTCAAAAGTTACCGAACTCAATGTTATATTAGAACCCATTGAGTATATCCCTACCTGATTATTCTCTATTTTCGTATTTATTAACTCTAAATTAGAATTTAAAGAAGTAATAGTTGATATTGTTGATCCCTCTACAATCACAGTTGAGTTCTGAGATACTAGGGAACCTATTATTGAATTCTGTATCATATATTTTCCGTTTGAGAGATTTAGAGCTGGAATATAAACTCCTTGAATCTCATAAGTACCATTTACTTCAGTTATCAACGGTAAATACATTATTTTTGATGAGCCTAGATTTAGTGATGGCAAATAAACATAAGGTTCAACCTGAACATATCCTCCATAAGATAGAGAGTTGTACCCATTATAGCTTGCCCCGGATATAGCTATTTTCCAAGGACCAGCCAGAGAGTATATAGAGTTCCCAGTATATACAGTAGCATTTATACCTCCCGGCACTCTAAGTAAACCCACCCACTCTTTCAATATAGAGTTATATTGAAGTGGAACCTCGTTTTCAGACTCTAAAAAGATCTGTTGATTCTCGTTCTGATATGGTATTAGTGTAGCTGTAAATATACCAGTAGTTATCTCGGTTCCGTTAGGATAAGTTATATTAGCATAGACTTTTATGTATTGGCCTTCGAATACCTGACCTACGCTTTTAACATCTACAGATGCAGTTGAGGGAGAAACATAGAAGTAAGTAGTGTAATTCATCTCTTCTAAGCCTATAGACCCGTTATAAAACCCTACTACTACTACTCTATAGAAACCTGGTGAAGCATTCACTGGGACAGTAAAATTACCCTCTTGGAAACCGAACAAATTGTAGACGCCGAACTGGGTTGCTTCAGTTGCAGGTGTTAGGTTCACTTTACCAACTAAATTCCCTTTAGGCGAGTATATATATGCCGTTACGTTACTTGTGAATATACCTAATCCGAATTGATCATATGTAAAAGCTAATATGGTAATGTTCTGACTAGGTGAAATTGATGGAAATCCATCATCAATAGGAGTAAAAATCAAAGTGATCAAGTTAAGCCCTCCTATGGTCTCATAAGAGAATGCGCTGCCGTAGGTATCATTAACAAACATTACAAAAACTCCTTCTTTAGACGGAGTGACTACAGCAAATACCCCTTTATATAAACCTGGAGTGGAAGTAGGTAAAAGCGTTACGTTATATACCACAGCATTATTTTGAACGAAATGAGCTTCTAAGGATACATTGGCAGGGGTTAAATTAGGATAATACACACAAGCTTCGATAGAAAATGGAGAGTTAGGCGGTATAGATAGACCGTAGGGAAAAGGCACCGGTGAAATTATGTTAACTGAGAGACCTATGTCTATCTCATAAGCTCCGACTCCGCTTAATTTGCCAACTGTTCCGTTCACTACTATATACCATATGTTTGGAGGATTGCTGGGTTTAATTGTGTATACTGCCTCCCAGTAAGAGCCGTTAAAGATCAGAGGTAACGAGGTAAGTAATCCCTTGGTCGTATATATGTAAGCATTAAAGCTTCCATTCGTAACCTCGGTTCCATTAGGATAGGATACCTTAGAAATAATCATGAACGTAGAATTATACATAAACCATGGATATTGAACGTTAGGTTCCACAGCTGTAACCGATACGTCCAGCCTTGGTATCGATTCATAATATTCAACAGCCTTAAGTAACCAGTAATAATCAGGAGACCCTAACCCAGTTACCAAGTTATAACCTGAATGAGCAGTATATAGCCCGTTAAACCCAAATGTAACTTGATGGAAAGCTTTCTGATATAATGTGGAGTTAGAGTATATCCAGTAAAGTATGTCATTCAAGAGCCCTATTGGTTTATGAGTCTGAGATATTATATCCGCTACAATACCAGCCCATATAGGAGAGGATAAACTAGTACCTCCTATTACTTCCTGCTGTCCTAAAACATATACTATTTCGCCAGTATAGGGATTAGCAACAGCTGCTACATCTGGACTTGACCTAGTAGAACCGTTGATCATTATTTGGTACCATGGTTTAGGATATATTTCGCTATAACCTCCGTCAGAGGCTACATACGGGAAGAAGAACATGTTATCAAAAGACCAAGCTGTTTCATACCCGTAAGTTGCTGTAGAATTTTCTGTCGATAAATACCCTGATGTCACGTTAACGAATAATGTCGTTCCTCCTACAGCAGTTACAAAGGGACTTGTGGCTGGATAAGATACACCACTATAAGTTGAAAACCCTCCTGCCGTTGCACCCTCGTCGCCAGATGATGCTAGAAAGGTTATTCCTTCAACAGTTCCTAAGGCGAAGTAATAATCCCAATATGGTGTATTTGGATAAGCTGTCCCCTGAAAAACGATAAACAGTCCAGATGCACCTAAAACGTTCTCAGGAATACCAAAACTCATCGACACTACTTGAGCAACATCATTAGAGACAATATAATCTATTGCCTCAGGGATAAACGTAACACTTGACGGAACTACCAAATCGATGTGTGCAAAAGGAGCTATAGAATGAGCTGTTTCAACATCTAAAGCTGTCTCCAAATACCAACCAGTAGATAAACCGAAAATAGGATGATAAGGACCTATTGGAGTAATGGATATATTAGCTGAAGGTAAATGAAACTCCTTATCGAATAAAGCAAGGTCTTGTAATATTGTTGGATCCCCGTAAGCATCAATTATCGCTATTGTTACATTCTTTCCTCCTTGTGTAATGTTATAAGCACCAACTATATCTTGAGGAGTGTACATATTAGCGGCGAATGATAGATACTTAAACCCAGTCACGTTAGCTATTGCGGAATTAATATAAGGTATGAGAGTATTCCCCTTTACTTTTCCTAACTCGATCAGGTTTAGTTGATAGTTTACGTTAGTATAGTTAGATAGACCTTGAATCATAACACCACTAAATTCGGATGGAACTATAGGTTCTGTCACAGGCATATAATAGAAAACATTACCATCTTTATATAGAGCTAATTTAGTATGGAACGCATCTTCTACTTGATATACATATCCTTCAGCTATAATGGCGAAGGGACTCTTATAGACAAGTTGGAAACCATTTTCATTCAAGAATTTTATTATCTGATCCTCCTTATCCTTTTGGGCAAACATTGAAAATAATTGCGGAGTAGGAATTGGCTTTATCTGATGGTAAGCTACTTCCTGAGCTAATAAGTAAAGTTCATTCATATTTTTAGGCGGTATGAGGATGCCTATACATATTGGTTGTTGAGGGTTCAAATAGCCTATAAGTTGTGAGTCCCCAATTTCTGGTCCTACATAAGATGCATAAGTATTTGTAGATATGGCAAAGAATGTTAACAGATTTATCATAAAAAGTATTAAAAGAATTACCGAATGTAGTTTTATCATATCATAAAACGTTTAAGTAAAGTAATATAAAAACGTAAAACTAAAAGCTCACTAATGTATTTTCCGTTTAGAAACCAGAAAGGATAGAGAAATAAGGAGGTGAGTCACAGAGAAAAATCTTTTAGATTAAACTTAACAGTTTATGTAGTAAATCCTGACTGATCACCTAATACTCATCTTCATTGCTTCTTCTCAAATGTAATCTGAGGACTTCTTTCTAGGATAAACTATGTAGAGAATTTATTCTACAACTCGACCCTTTGTCTTAAGCCCTGAGTTTACTTTCAAGAAATAATACTAACTAAGTGTTCTTATGAGTACTTATTATTGAGGGAGAAGAAATAGTTTAGGATAAAATAAAAATGATAATACGAAGAAAGATCCATTATTCAATCGCAAGAACTTTTAGATCACGCTGTTATTAACAGCTGGTTTTAACATAATATCGGTTAATCTAGTATTACTACTAACTTTAAGGATCATGAGGAGCGAGTAGAAAAGGAGTTTTTCGGTGAGACTTTTCAGTTTACCTAAATAAATCAGGGCGTAACAGACTTTATATGAAAAAATTAAAGTAAGTCACTGAGACACTTCTATCTTTTCCCTTGAGGCTTCCTCTAGGGGTTTCAGCTTAGGCTCTGGAATAAGTGCATACGTTAGTATGGCTCCTATCACGCTCAGTATTGCGAGCATTATAAGTATTTCCTTTATCCCTATTGCAGCTAATAATGATGGAAATAAATATGTGGCTATTGCAGCACCAAACTTTCCAGAAGCTGCTGATATACCATGACCAGTTGTTCTAAATTTAGTTGGATAAACTTCAGCTGGGATTACAAATGTAGTAGTATTTGCACCGAAATCTATGAAATAGAAAGATAAGGAGTAAATGATAAACGCTAACGTCGGAGCTATAGTGAAACCTTCTACCTTTGTCCCTTTCACCACCATAACTGAAGCTACCACAACATAAATTATTGCCAGAACGATAAATCCTTGAAGTTGTATCAATTTTCTACCAAGCTTATCTAACAAAGCAACAGCAGTAAAGTAGCCTGGTAATCCTGCTAAGAAAGGTACTCCACCTAAGAACAATGCTTTAGCTAAATCGGACTGAAACTCGCCTAGAGATAATGTGGTTGCATGGGAAGGGAACGGGCTCCCGAACACTGGAGCTAAAGCCGAAGAAGAGTATACACCAGTTTCATAAAGGGCTATATCGATTAAAAACCACGATCCGGCAGTCCCTATCAGAACGGGCCAGTAAGTAGATAAGAACTCATTAACTCCTTTATGTCCGCTTCTCACGTTAGAGTTTGCCTCAATATCAGTTCCTAAATATTTAGCTGCCTTCTTAGCTTCTTCTGTGCTACCCTTAACTAAAAGAGAGTATCTAGGAGTCTCTGGGACTTTCCTCCTCAGGTATATTACCGTTGCTGCGGGAATAGCTCCTACTCCTGCCATTACTCTCCAGGCTATATCGGGAGGAAATATAGTGGCCGATATAACACCTACAGCAAGTGCAGCTACTGAACCTATGCCCTGGTTAGCAAAGACTAAGGCGACTAACTTTCCCCTATCTTTTACGTTTGCGTATTCACTCATTATTGTAGCAGATATTGGATAATCTCCACCTATTCCTAGTCCCAGTATAGACCTGAAGAATATGAGCGAAGGTAAGTTCCATGCAAATGCACTTAACAAAGCACCAATTGTTAGCAAAGATGCCTCAATACCGTATACGGCTTTCCTACCTAATTTATCTCCTAAAAATCCGAAGATTAGTTCGCCAAGTACTGCAGTTATTATCGCTGATGAACCCAGAAGACCTGTCCAAAAGGCGCTATTAGGGCCTATTAAATAATTTGTGAAGCCGGGCATTGACATTCCGTAGTATTTATACGCATCATTAAACGTAGCCAAGATAAAGGATATAACTAATAAATCATAGGCATCAGTAAAAAACCCATTCCGGCTGTATACCATATCTTTATGTGGTTGAATGTTAACTTTAGAGAATCCATATTCTTAAAGGGACTGTTTGACATTTCGAAGTCCTATAGTCGATACATAAATATAATATTTACCTTAGTAGTTTATATTTGAAAATATAGCCTATTGTCAACTATATATTTTATATAGTATTTAAAATCTAGTAAATTATCTACACGCTAAAATCTCTTACGGAAACCCTAACTTTGAAGAACTATAAACTTAGGACAATTACTCATTACTCTATGTCAAAAGATACCTCCAACAACTTTTTTGTATTTCTGTACCTCCACTTATCTCCTATGATCTTACCTATCTCTCCAGTGGACTTAGTGTGTTCTTTGTTACATGCGTTTATATTCCAGTCAGGTGGGATAATGACTATTTTTAGTATTTTAACCTCTGATGGAACAGGGAAGAGATCGTAGATCTCGTCACCGTATTTCCTTTCAGCTTCTTCTCGCGATAATTCCTCTATGATTATTGGAATGTTTTCATTTACCTTGAAATTTGCCAACTGGAAAACCTTTTCCATTTCTTCATCTGTGGGCTTTCTTTCGGACACGACTGTTATCCTGCCGTGGTTACTGTTAGCGTAAGTGCTTGCCGTCCACTTAGTTCCCAAAACCTTTCTCAAAGCACCCTTCACTATATGCAATGCCGTATGTGTTCTAATTTGAATATCCATATAAAGAATGTTTTACGTTTAACAATATAAAAAATTATATTGTTTAATATATTATTTATCGACTGAGGACTACTTTATTACCAGTACCGGTACGTGAGATTTATTTAAAATAGCTTGAGAAACGCTACCTAGAACTATCCTCTTTAATCCAGTCAACCCCCTACTACCGGTAACTATAATATCACACCCTATTTTACTGCAGTATTCTATTATTGCATCTGGGACGTCTAAACTTTCTAATATATCTGCCTTTACTTTAAAATCGGATAATTCCTTCATAATCTCCTTCTGTACTTCTTCCGCCTTACTTCGTTCCTCAATTATTTTCTGCTCTGGAGATTTAGGAGGTTCTTTAACTACTGTCACTAAATAGACCTCGTCTTCCTTCTTTAATATTTTAGGTAAAAATGATATTGCTTTTTTTGAATACTCAGATCCGTCATAAGCTACTACGTATTTCATAAATCACCTTTCTCTCAGAATAGTATATAAATGTTGACAAGTAGAAGTTAAAAATAGTTTAGATTACACATAAGTATTATTAAATTTTATTTAAACCAATGTCTTTCAATAATCGAGATTATAAAAATATTTTAACATTCCTCGTAAGCCTCTTTGATAAGTTCTCTAGCCAAATCCACATCTAACTTCTTCGATACACGGTAGTTTTCGTGAATTACATGAACCTCTATATCGTCGCTTTTAGCCCCTTCTAAATCGAAAGTTAAGTACTGTACCGTACTAAAAGCCTCACCTTGCTCTCTACCGGCTTCCGGCATTCCTTGAATTAATTTATCACCTACTTTCAGAAACACTGAGTTATATATCCCCTTTAGCTCCTTAAAGACCCTCAACAAGTCTTCTTGGTCAAAGGCGTTAATATAAAGAGTAGCCTTTATTTTACCTCCGCAAGGCAGTAAATCACTGTAAATCTTTATTTCTCTCTCGATATCTTCTTTCTTCTCCAGCCTGTCAAGATACACCATCTCTTGAACTTGTTGTAGTACAGTATCTCTGTTCTCGAAAAGAAGTGTCAACCTATTTCCTAAATCTATCCTTCTTCTACTTTTTACCTTAACTATGAATTTAACCCTCTCCATTCTGATCTTTGCGTATTCGTTCCAAGGAATTATATCATGAAGAGTTATTTTACCCATTTTTCATAGCCTCCCTTATAACTTCTAATGGGTGAAGGGGTCTTCTTCCGCTCGCTTTAGTAATTTGAAGTCCAGCTAGTGGGCACTCGGTCATAAATACTTCAGCCTTACTCTCCTTAAATGCAGTCATCATTTTACTCCCTACATTTTTAGCTTTCTCATAATTTCTCAATCCCCATCCCCCATCTATTCCAGAGCAACCCTTGTCTGAGATCTCTATCTTGGCTCCCATTCTCCTTACTAAATTCACCCCACTATAACCCACTTTCAGATATTTCAAGTGACACGGCGGATGGTAGAAAACAGACTTAGGGAATTTCCCTCTTACTTGTATTTTTCCCTCACGTTCCAGCTTTAATAAATACTCTAGCGAGTCATACACCTTTATCTCATCCTTACCTAGTATTAACGGGTATTCCTTGGATAGCATTAACGTACAAGTTGGGATAGGGGACACTATATCGTAGCCTTCACTGACAAGTTTTTGCATTAACGCATAATTATGTTCGGCATTCTCCTTTAGCCTCTTCACGTCACCTACATCTAGCATAGGTGCTCCGCAGCATTTGAACTCCTTGACTATCTTTACTTCTATTCCCAGATTTCCGTAAACCTCAAGCAATGCTTCGCCGACCTCGTGGTTAAAGTTGTCCACTAAACAAGTGTGGAAAAGGGCTACCTTCTTTATCGGTTTTTCAACCTTCACGGGTTTTGCTATGAAAGTAAATAACTCCTTTTTCATCTCCGGCATCGGTGCGTCATCACTTATTCCCATAAGCCTCCTACTGTGCGGATACATCTTAACAATGAAGCCTCTACCTATCTTAGTATAGTCGAGCATCTCGTTTAAAAATTCCCTGAGCGTTAACGGCTTTCTGCCCTTATAACTTAACCAAACCCATTCCATCAAGTCGGCAAAGTCCATTTCAAACTCATGTGGTGGTGTGTAAGGACAGTTTGTATAACACATTTTACAATGGAAACAGTCCGACGCAATATCAACGGCATCCTCATATGTCAGGTTTTTGGGTCCCTTAGAGTCGGTTAGCTTAAAAAGTTTCGGAAAGGCGTAACAGTAGTTAAAGCAAAGCCTACACCCGTGACAAATAGAGGCTTGTCTCACAAACTCTGATGTGATTAAAGAAGTATCAAAAAAAGACTTGTCTTCCGGGTTCAACACCAGTTTCATTGCTCTCCCTTTAATATCTTAAGTACGTTCTGGAATTTTTCAGCATGGCTTTTCTCTGCTCTCGCAAGGGTCTCAAACCACTCGGCTACTTCATTGAATCCCTCTTCCCTCGCTACCTTAGCAAAACCAGGATACATCTGGGTAAACTCGTAAGTTTCTCCAGCGATTGCAGATTCTAACATCTCCTCTAAAGTTCCTATGGGCTTGTCAGTAGCTGGATCTGTTAACCCTCCTTGTCTTATGAAGTCTAGGTGACCGAAAGCGTGGGCTGTTTCTCCCTCGGCAATACTCCTTAATAACTGAGCTATTTCTGGATAGCCTTCTTCATCCGCTCTCTTGGCGAAGTAGAGATATCGTCTGTTAGCCATCGACTCTCCCATAAAGCCGTGTTTAAGGTTTTCAGCTGTTTTAGTACCTTTTAGGTTTACCATAGCTATTAATTATTAGTTATTCTGAATATAAAAACCTTTCTAGTTAAAGTTTATTTTTAATTAAAAATAGTTCTAATTACCAAAAGGCTAGATCAAGTGCTATGCTACCTACAGCTTTAACGACGTCCTTAATAGAAATCACACCTACTACTTTACCTTCTTTATTTAGGACTACGAGATGCCTAATTCCTCTTGAACTCATTAGTGCCACAGCTTCGCTTATGTCAGCATCACCATCAACAGTAACGGGGTTTTGGCTCATTATCTGGTCTATTGAAGATTCTAGAGGAATCCCGTCAGCTATTGCATAAATTATGTCCCTCTCTGTCACTATACCTATTGGATTATAATCTTTGTCAGTAATTACTATTGAACCTACGCTTTCCCTTTTCATTATCTCTGCGGCTTGTTTGATGCTTATTTCGGAATTAGCTGTGACTGGTCTTCGATTTACGAGTTGGAATATTTTCATATATTATTATTATCGCCTACATTTTTATTTGCAACGTATCTGATTTTATTCCTCTCTCTTATTTCCTCAACGTATCCAAGACTTATCAGTTTCTTAACCCTCCTATAGGCCGTAGTTCTAGGCAGGCCCGTTATCTTACTAATTTTAGCTAGAGTATCTGCCCCTTGTCTTATTGCTTCTAGAACTATTTTGTCTCTTTCATCTAGATTATTATTATCTATTTCTACTTCCACACTATCTAGATTTTCCTGGACTTTTTCTTTTCTAAAATTTTTGAGTAATAAGTAAGCAAGTATTATTGTGGAAGTTACGCTAATTATCAGTAATACTACTAAAATAGTAAAAAGCCCGTTTGCATTTTGATTATACTTTAAAGTTGAAGCAGAAGGTGAAAACACTATAGTTATATTTGAACCATAGAAAGTAAGATTTAGAAAGCCGCTTTGTGTTATGGTAGATGATATTGGGGCTGGATACAAGTATAGTAACTGAGTCTGATAAGGTAGTATAATACAAATTGAGGAGTTATAAGGTTGTGAAATCTTTATTACTCCGTTAATTTTAGCTTGATAAGTTAGAACAGAATCGGGATTAGCTAGAAAAACCTTATTATTCTGTAATATGAAATGAGCACTAGCCTGTAATCTAGTTATGTTTTGCAATGGAAGATATACTACTGATTGATTATAAGTCCTTATTATTACAGTTCCGTTATAAAATATTGTTTCAGCAACTGAAGAGGAGACTCCAGTAGATAATGTAGATAGAGTTATCAGAAATAAGAGAAGCGTTACTAAGCCCAGTAGTTTCACATGTTATAATAAAACAACTAAGGAATTAAATTTAACATAAAATAGGGAAGTAGAAGGAAGAAAAACCTATCTTAATGCAACAATCTAGGCATTATAATTATCGCAAAGACCATTAACGACAAAACTACTAAACTAACAAGTATATAGATCTTATCTCTCTCCGTAGAATATATTATTATTTGTTCTCCGACTATTAGAACAGGCAAGGAGATTAATATAATTAGACCGTAAAGAGAAATATTCAAAGGATTGTTAAGGTCAAAGATATCATTAATATTTGATGTATTATATGCGTATATGTTAACAGAGGAGTTATTGTGCAACGCAACGAAAATTAGCATTCCGCCTACAATTAGTATAGAAGATATTATAACCCCGTATCTAAGTGTTGAACTTATGACCTTCCTTTCATCCAAAAATACCAAGCCCCCTCAAAATTAGCTGGATTCCAAGAGCTACTAGTACTAAAGTAAATATTTGCCTTAACTTTCTACTCAAAAATCTGTTTAAATACCTTGCTCCTAACGAAGAACCCAAAAATACACCAGGAACGGTAGCTGCAATTATTATTGGATCTATGAGACCTAGTGCCCAATATACTCCTGAGCTAGTTGCCGCTGTTACACCAATCATAAAACTGCTAGTAGCGGTACTTACTTTAAAAGGTAGGTTCATTCCAATATCCATAGCTAATACTTTTAATGCACCAGAGCCTATACCTAATAATCCTGAAACGAGTCCAGCGATATACATTCCAGCTAGCCCAACATGATATCTTACTCCATGATAACAGATCTTTTGTCTTAAAGCTTCATCGTAATACTCTCCTTGTAACCTCATTAATTTTGATAATCCGTCTGGACTTACATATGCTGGAACCTCACTAGACATTCTTATAAAATTAGGTATAGTTGAAAATATTAATACTATACCGAATATTATGTCCAAAACTGTAAATAACTTATACTTTGCAACTAAAAATTCTAGGAATGAACCAGTTATAGCACCAGCAGTTGTAGCTATTTCTAGAGATATAGCAATCCTCATATTAGCTATTCCAGCATTTAGATACCTAGATCCTGAAGAGGCTGAAGTAGATATTGTAGAAATTAGGCTTGTTCCTACTGCGTAAGGCACTGGAACGCCTAAAAATAGAACTAATATTGGCGTTAATACTACTCCTCCACCCAAACCTGTCAAACTCCCTAGTAATCCTGCGACTATCGCTGATAAGAATAGCAAAACCAAAAATAACTCAACTAACATTCCGATAACTCACATTCCTATTAGTGAATTAAAATTTTTTCTTAATTTTCATAAAAGCGTCACTATGATCGTTATTTTATTAAAATTCCAAACTACAATTTTTATAAGATTTTAATTAAAGAGTGCTAATATAAATAAGAAGTGACAATTTTAAAACCAATAGGTTAGAGTATTAAAGTATGTTAGAGCCATTACAGTTTTTTATTACGATAGTAATTATAAGTGCTCTTTCTGGTATTCTTGGTGCATTAACCGGCCTAGGTGGAGCAACATTTCTTGTCCCTATTTATACCTTATACATGGGAATTCCTATAGTTTATGCCTCAGGAGCTAGCTTAATTTCCACAATAGCAACATCTAGCGGTGCTGCTAGTGCATACATTAAAGATAGAATCACTAATATCAGAATAGGAATGGGATTAGAGACAGCAACTACTTCTGATTCTATTGTGGGTTCCCTAACGACAGCTTATATTTACAAAGAAAGGGGTTAAGGGGGCAGAAAGCCTCACCTCTCTGAGGCGGCGATGGATAGCCCCTTATATTTAAATACTTCTTTGCCAAAATTTTTCTAAGTGACGCTAATGACGCTCTTCCCCAGCTCGATTGAGGGCTTAATGGGACTGTGGGAGGAGCAACCATCATCTCCCTTTTCCTTCAAGGGACTAGAGCTTAGCGATGAAAGTCCCCCTTTCAAATGGGAGTGGTTCTCTGAGCCACTCAACTGCCCACCAAATGAGAGATGTAATCCCGAATCAATGGTGGGAACGATGAGCCCTCTGGAAGGGAACCCTCGACCCTTCCAGGGCGGGGAGGAAGTCAGTCACACAACTTACAGTTTATCATATACATAGTTTTCGGTATAGTCTTACTCTCGCAAGTTTTTGTCCAGATATCTAAATCTAAATATGAACTTCCCAAAGCCGTAAAACCGGACTGGACTACTAAGGTATTCGGATTATACGGAAAATATTATGACACCGCCCTAAATAGGCAGGTCGAATATATAGGAATAAGATGGTGGCTTGGGGAAATAATAATGTTTTTTGCAGGGTTTATCTCAGGACTTTTAGGAATAGGATCGGGTGCGTTAAAAGTTCTGGGTATGGACTGGGCTATGAACTTACCTATGAAGGTAAGTACCACTACTAGCAATTTTATGATAGGGGTTACAGCAGCTACTGGTAGCTCGATTTACTGGTTATTTGGGTATATTCAGCCTTTCCTATCCGCTGGAACAGCTATTGGAGTTCTTATAGGAGCTTATATAGGAACTAAAATTTTAGTAAGAATTACCAATAAATCCATAAGATATATCTTTACAGCGATTCTGATATTTTTAGGAATACAAATGATAATAAGAGGGACGGGGTTTGGATTTTAATGACATTATAGGGTACGCTTTAAGAATAGGAGTAGTACTAAGTGCAATATTTATAGTATTAGGCATAATCTTCCTTTTTACTTTTCAAGGTTCAAACGGATTTAGCATAACTCAGATAGCATCTCCTAACTCAATAGTTAACAGTTCCATTTTTATGCCATACGAAATTCCTTCAGGGTTACCTATCCTTCGTCCTCTAGATTATATATATTTAGGACTAATGATCTTAATAGTAACTCCCGTGATCAGAGTACTCTTAGGAATTATCCAATTTGCTATAGAAAGAAATAAGTTATATACTATTATAACAATTATTGTATTCTTTAATTTAATGTTTGCAATTTTCTTATTACCCATATTAATAGGTAAATAGCGCATCTTTCTCAATGATTTTTGATGATTTTCATTAGTTTTTACTTAATATTATATGTAATTCTTTACTTATCAGGAATCAATCTATCTTATAAAAATTCTATCTCGTGTATATAACAATGTATCCTATTCTTCATCAATCGAACTTACACTAATACTAACGTAAATTTCACTTATATTTAAGTACCCAGAATAAACCACACTGAATTCCTCTTCTACTTTATAAACACCTTTATCTAACTCACTAGTAACAGATGCATTATGAATCGTTAAGATTATTACTTTTTCTTCATGATGTCCTTCGTGTATTAATGTTATTATTACTAGTGCATAAGTTATATTGTTACCGTTATTAACTAGAGAGAAAGTGACTTGAGAATCATGTGTTAAGACCAATTTTACGGAACGTGTAAAAGATGATGTATGAGAATTAATTGAAGAGTAAGAACTTGCAAAAGAATTAGTAGAAATATTCCTAGCATAACCTATGTATTGAGTCTGCATTACGTGAGACAATAAATAAGCTAAGTAAACATTAGCTAGCACGGAGATTATCAAAAGAATCGCCAGTAATTTAGTATTCACAAATAAATACTGTGAAAACGAAGTTTAAAAGATATGGTTAAAGCAACAGTAGGAATTCCTAGTTTGTTAAGAAAATCTTTACATAAAACATTAAGGGCATTGATGCAGCAGTCAGAAGACGATTTCGATATTCTAATCACCTATAAAGGTAACTTAACACGTGAATTTGAAGAATACGAAAAAGTTCTTAACATAAGGTTTCTAAAACAAAAAGAAGGACTTTTTGAGGAAGGATTGAATTTAGTTTTAGAAAATGCAGACGGAAAAATACTATTAACTACCGATGATGATGCAATTCCGGACAAAAAATGGGTTATGGAGCACGTGGAATTTCACGAGAGTAATAGAGACGTAGGAGTTATTTCAGGAGAAATTATAGGAAAGAAATGGTTCAATTATCCTAATAGTTTATACATGAGATTCAAAAAGACAGACTTCATGCATGAATATTCACCTGCCTTCTCCGAATATAAAGCGTATTTAACAAAGACGGGTTTCAGTGTTGACAGAGAGAAAGGTTACGGCAAAAGTATTGCAATAGCGGGGGTAAATATGAGCATTAAAAGAGAAGTGTACTCGAAAACAAGAGTTCTAACTTATAGCTTAAGAGGAAGTTATAATGAGTCTTATATTGCTGTAAATGCAATAAAATTAGGTTACCATTCAGTTGTGATGAAAAAAGCTAAAGTAGTACACTTAGACAATGACTCCTTATCTAGACCATTGAATAACGATTGGGAATTAAGAATCGAAAAATTTACTTCTCCTTATATGTTTAACTTTCTTTTACCTATAGATTTGGAGTTATTAAGGAGGTTACTTGACCAAGTTGAAATGGAGGAAGAAAAGATTGGAATAAGCATGGCAATTGAAGGAATTGAAAATAAATTACCCCCCAAGAAATTTAGGGAGAGGTTGAAAGAGATAATTGAAAAAAGTAGAAATATGTATTACGAAAGGTAACAAAGCAGGAATTAAGGGCGAAAAAGAGGAAGAAGTTCTCTACGTCGAAAACAACTCAATCAAAAGGACTAACAGTATAAAAGAATGTATAGTTACGGATTTCTCAATAAGCACTGATCTTCTAACTTTTCGCAAAATAGAAATTAAGTTACCATTCTCTAGCAAAGAACTAAACCTCTTAAAGGCTCTTTATATCGTAACTGGAAAGGCGAAACATGAAGTGTTAACTTATGATAAAAAAGTGAAAATCCACGTTGATATACCGTTCAGGGAACTAAAACTCAGCCAGAATATAGAAGTAAAATTTACAAGGTTCTGTGGTGATTACGGCTTACTTTTCCCTCACTATTGTATTTCCATGAACAATTTAGCGATCTACGGGCACAATAGAGAAAGGGTTATAGAAGCTTACGTTACCCTCAAGGAACTAGTGGAGGAGGTAGGAAAAGTTTTATTAAAACTCAAAGAAGAGGAAATTGAATGAGTTTTAGCAAAATTATCGATTATTATTCATACGTCATTGCACTAACAATATTATTTATAATCATAGCTCTAGCTTTTGGACCTTTAGCACCAATAGATGAACCTACGCATTTCCCTAATTACGACCTACAAATTCCAGTAGGTTTGTCTTTCTCCGGCTTTATCCTTCTTATGTTCTTCATTGTTTTCACTGTCCTGTTCTGGGGATCTAAAAACATGATGATTAACTCATTAATCGATGCCTCTGCTCTTTCGTTTAGCATAATAAATTACCTGAATTTTTATTTAATCTACACCATTTGGAAACCAGAAATGATAATCCTTCCCTTCTTTTTTTATATAAAATACGGTGCAGCACCACCAGAATTGGTTCTTGACTTCGGTCAAATAACACTTGTAGTGTTTTTTTATAGATTATATAGAAGACTTAAGTCTAGTTAATCTTTTTAGTAGTAGACTCTAACCACTTTTATGCAATGGAGGAATCAGCTCATTAAAATTTTAGTTATATTAGTAGCTTTAGCAATACTTTACTACCTAACGGGAGTTATCTTAACTTTACTAATACCAAACCTACCGAAGCCAATTATTTCAATTGTATCTCAGACAGAGCCAGACATAAAGACTGGAATCAGCGTTGTTATTGTTACTGTAGGAGGTTATTTGGTAATAAGGTTGATTCAACAACTGCTTTCAATGACACTCCTTGCTAAACTTGAAAGAGGGGTAGCAAATATTATAAATTCTCTCTAGATGTAGTGTTCTACACTATATTAGTTCTGGCTATACTTACGACACTTCACGTAAACCTCACAGGTGTCGTGGTGGGAGGTGCTGTAGGCGGTATAGTAATAGGCCTTGCGGTTCAGACAGTAACCTAAAATCTCCTTTCGGGTGTTTTAGTTACATCAAGCAGGACTCTAAGTCCAGGTGATTCAGTATCGTTAATTTCTTGGATTTGGGGATCCCATTATAGGAGAGGTAAAGAAAGTCTCTCTACTCTTTACAGAGGTTCTTACTATTAACGGGAACCTAGTAAAGATACCTAACTCAGCCTTTTTGGGTAACACAGTATTCTATAAACTAGAGAGAACTGAAGGGGGATTAGTTTATCCATTACAAGTCAATGTCAATGCTGATGTGGAAGGAGTGAAAGTTATGGAGAGAGCTAAGGATATCCTGAAGGACTACCTTAAAGAAGAGAACCAAATTCCTAAGATGTTTTTTTCCAGTAAAAACGGAGGAACAAACGTTTTTACGGTAATTATAAACTTAAATAACGTAAACAATCTTAACGATTTGATTAACACAGTAAATAAGGCTTTTGACCAAGCCTATTGGCAAATTAAGAACGGGAAGCGAACTTAAGTCTATACAAAATATATGTTATAACTACTATAATGAATACTATAAGTATCACTTCTGAGAACTTCTCGGCCAACGTGATTACGTAATCAACTTGTTGGTAAAGCATAAAACCTGCATAAGTTAACGAGGAATCCCAGATTAAATGACCTAGAAATGTGAAAATTAAAAACTTTGCTAAATCCATCCCAGCCAATCCAGCCGGGAATGATATTAACGCCCTAAACTCAGGAACAAACCTGAAACCAAACACAGCCACTACACCATACTTTTGAAACCATATGTTAAGTAGTCTTTCCTTCTCCTCGTCAAACATAACGTATCTTCCAAACTTCCTTACGAATTTTGGCCCTAGCTTTAATGCTAAATAATAATCTACAATAGACCCCATTAGGCTTCCGATTGTCCCTATTAATACTCCTACAACTATATCGAGATAACCAAGTTTCGAGAAATAGCCAACCAAAGGCATTATAACCTCACTGGGTATTGGAAAACCTATCCCTTCAAGAATCATTAAGGCTAAGATCGTGATGTAACCAGAAATTCCTTTAAATACATACATCGGTAGTTTTTTTACCGGTAAAGCATAAAAAGTTCTTTGCTATGGACATCGCTGTAACCAGTCTATTATATCTGGGAGTATTGCTACTAGCAGCTAAGTTGATGGAAGAGCTATTTGGAAGACTTAACCTCGTAAGATTTGTAGGGCCAATACTCATGGGAATTATCTTAGGCCCTGGTCTTTTGAACCTAGTGAAACTTAACGACATTGTATCGTTTATTGCATCGTTAGGAATAGTATTTTTACTTTTCCTCGCAGGAGCTGAGGAAATAGGTGAAAGATTTAACGTAGATAAAAAAGACTTACTAACATCACTAATAGAGATAATAATACCATTAATAGTGATCTCGTTAACCTTGTATTATTTAGGGATGTTTGATTTAGTTATTGTAATACCTTTGGTAATGACTAGTGTAGGACCTTTAACAAGACTACTTACAGACATAGGTATAGCGAAGGAAAAGTTAGGTATAAAGATCTTTAACCAATCAGTACTAAACGAGATCATATCGATCTTCACGTTCTCGATAACTACCCACCTTTCTCTCTTACAGCTTATAGGCACGGTATTACTTGTAATCTTAATAACCGTCTCAGGTAAGTATATAGCGAAAACACTAGAAGCTGTAGAGGGGTATTTTAAAGTTAGGGAAGTAGAATTCGCGACAATAATATCAATTATACTTATCGTAGGTTTCTTTGCGGACATTTACGGATTCAACTCGGCTATAGCCGCCCTTTTCTTGGGCTTTTTACTCAGAGACTACTTTGCAGACAGACCTCATCTAAGAGAGAGATTACATGCCTTTACCTACGGCTTTTTCGAGCCTCTTTTCTTCGTGAGTATAGGACTATATTTTGTCAGGATAACTCCGCAACTCCTCTTCTTATCGGTAGCCTTGTTCTTAGCCGTCATCACAAGTAAGTTCGTCTCGGGTTTTCTAATGGCGAAAGTTCATAACATAGACCCAATACTTAACGGAATAGGAACATCGGTCAAAGGAGGAGTTGACGTCTCCTTGCTGATCACTGCATTGTCTTCAACACTTATATCTCAATTTCAATACTCTTTCACAACATTAACTATAACTTACGTTGCACTCTTCTTCCCTCTTATATTTAGGTTGAAGTACGGAAGACCTAAAACTGAGACTAAGAAAAAATTGAATCTAGGTATACCAGTAAAAGAGGTAGTAGAAGAAAAAGTGTTTGTAACATGTGGTGATAATTTGAGACAAGTAGTAAACTTAATGAACGATAAGAGAGTTAGAGCATTAGTAGTAGTTAATGAGGGAATGAGACCTATATCAGTAATCACTACGGCTACTTTATTAGAAATTGACCCAGCTTACTACGAGAGATTAAACGTTTGCGATGTAGGATTAGAAGATGTGGAAATTGTAAGCGAGCAAACTAAGGTGATAGATGTGCTTCGAAGGTTCAGAGAAACGGAGACATCAGTAATAGCCGTAGTAGATAGAGAGGGTAAACTATTAGGTGCAATATATGAAAGAGAACTACTAAGAAAAGTAATCCAATAAAACTTTTTGGTATAAAATCAAGACGTTTTACTTAAAAAACACTTAAATGATGGAAACTACTCTGGAGGAATTTCTTTGAACAATATACTTAGATCTATTCCTTTTCTCTCATTATAAATGTAGGCTATCGTGTAAATTGCAATACCAGAAGCATAAATTACCGCTAACGAAGCCAGAGTAGGTAAGTTTATCGGCAATAGAACTGGATTACCCCATGTAATAGCAAGAATATATATTAGGAACGCAAACACACTGAACCCTATTATGCTGACTATCGGCACTTTACCTATGGTCTTTCTATAAACTACTGTATTCCTGAACAAATTAGCCCTTAAGAAGGGCATAAGAGCTATTGAGAGTGCGAAAACAGCATATCCTATCTCGAACACAACGGTTGTATCTACAATCGCTATTGGAGTATTAAATGCATATAGTAAAACCCCTATTTCACCTAGTATTCCCACTAGTATTGTAGCCTTGACTGGAGCCTTTAGATTTTCGTTGACGTCTGCTAGCCATGCAGGCATTATGCGGTCAAAAGACCACGCAAACAAATACCTGACTAACGCTACAACTAGTGGTGGGTTGCTGTAGAAGTTAGGTAACCATAGGGCTATGAACATAATAATGAAGAGGGGTAAACTGTGTGTCGTTATGAACGCGAAATAAGGAGTGAAGTTACCTATACCCTGTAAGGTGTTATATACTGTATCATTTACCCCGTTATTACTTATATAGCTCCAAGCGGTTAGAAACTTGTAACCGAAAGCATTTAAGTTAAGATAAGTAAAGACAATATAGTAAATTGCTATAATCAAGATCGAAACTATAGTTGCATACAACACGTTTTGTTTAGGCTTTTTCATTTCACCACTCCACGACGCAGGTAAGTTATACCATGTATAATAGTACCACACCACGGGTCCTGCCAGCACAGTAGCATAAAGTGTAGGATAAAATGATAAACCGTTAGAAATAGCGTCATTTATCACTTCATTATATGCGTCGGCTATTCCAGTATTCTGTGCTAGTGCATTAGCAAAGTCCGAAGGGTGAATAGTAACTAAAGCACCAAACATGATGACCGACGTTATTAGCGTTATTATTCCACCATAAAGTACGAACTTCCACTGATAGCGCGTAAATGCCCCCAATAAGGAGGACATAATTACTACTGTAGTTCCCAGCGCGATCTCAGCTTGAGTAGTACCTAAGAAATTTCCTATTGATAAAAAATAAGAATTGTTATAAGCCAAACCTATCCCAGAGAACAAGTAGGAAAACCACTGGGCTGCCAAATAGCTATAATAGCCTAAAGATAGTGCGAACCCTATGAAAAGACCCCAATAATTGACAAAGCCTACAGCAGGATGAACAGCCCTACTGTTAAACACGTAATCTCCTCCGGCTCTAGGCATGGAAACCCCAGCTACATAGAATAGGAAAGCCGTACCCAGAGTCGCGGGTAACATGAATAAAAAAGAAAGTATCCAGTTAGCCCCGGGGGCTGTGAAGAGCCACGACAGTATAAGGATTGGAACTCCACCGGTTACGAGACCGAATGTCGCTGACATTGATGCCCACGGGCTCACTTCCCTAACTAACCCGGAGCTTTCCCTGAGAAATAAGGACTTATTCTCTTGAGTCATTTCTCCATTTTTCACGCGTTACAACAGCTCTATTAAACTTAACTATGTGGAGAGCCTTCAAAAAAGCCTTAATTAAATTCTGTAAAGATAAACTCTTCAAAAGTGAATCGAAATTAATTTCTAAAAAAATACATTATATAAAACTCAAAAGTGATCAGTTATACTATCTACCTAGTCAATATTTTTACAATGTTTAAAGATAATTAGAATATAATTCTAGACTTATCTTTTTATATTTGAGGAAAAAGAGATTATAAAATACAACACAAGACTTTACATCTGAAAGTAATAAACAATATCTTAATGCCGCGAATTGAAATTTACACTAACTTACTTGAATTTCGTAACTCCATCTCAAATTACATAATGGGGGACGTTAATGAAGAGGGATGGTATTACGTCATCGGCATAGAAGGGAAATATATTTACAAACAAGTAGGAAACTACGTGATACTTGTGAGTAATGACTTTCCTAAAGAGAAACTTAAAGATCTAGAAAATGTAAAACTCGAAAGGTTAGCTGAAATTCTTGAAAAACCCGGAAATGTTAAGTACGTGCTACCACTAGAACTAAAAAACTCCACCGTATCTACCACGAGTGAACTATGTCTAACACCATTCCCAGGTGTTGATCTGGTGAACGATCTCACTAAAGACTTTCAATACAAGGAGAATGAAAATGGATGTTTAACAGTCGAGAGCGAAACTCATGACCTCAAAAGGGGTATTGAAAACGTAATAAAGGGGCTGTCTCTTTACTATAAAATAATAAGTGAACAAGAAGACATTGCGGTAAAGACAGCACTTTCATTTCTTAGCTGACAACCTTAAAAGAACTACCCTTTGTTACTAAGAAAACGAGTAAGAAACCGATTACGGCATTAATAAGGACAAAAAGTCTGGCGTAAAAAGGATCGTAAAGTAATAACAAACTGAAAACAGTACTACCTAATAAACCAGCTACAGCCTTTCCAGTGTAGAGAATAGCATTATTAGAAGTAGAATATTTTTCCCCGAATAAATCACCAGATAAAGCAAAGAAGAGAGTTATCATAGACCCTCCAAAAAAGCCTATTAATAATACAGAAGGAACTACCAGATTAAACAAGAAAAAAACACTACCTAGAATCATTACAAAAAGTACCGCAGAAGTAGTCCTCTCCCTGCCCAGTTTGTCCGAAATATAACCGATAATAGGTCTACTAATACCGCTGAGCAAGGGAAAGATTGTAACTAATAGAACGAGGAGATCTTTAGGAGAAAGTACGGAAAGAGAGGAAGAGAGAACAGTTAGGGGCACGGCTGACGTTGCAAAGGAGACATATATCAACCACCATGTGAGTGTTCTGACCACTTTAGTTGGCTTTTCACCCTTCACTCTCTTGGGATAATCTACTATGAATAATAAAACGGGCAGTATCATTAACTCTACGAGTCCAATCACAAGGGTCGGTAACCTGAAGTTTGTGGCTGAAGTAATAAAGGGATTTGCTATAGCTGAACCTAAGCCGAAACCCAAGGATACAAAGCCCGTTGCAAATCCTCTCCTCGTAGGAAACCACTTGACAGCTAGGTTAGCTGCTATCCCGTAAAGGATCCCTTCGCCGATACTCCCGAGAGACCAGAACATGTAAAATTCGTAAATGGAAGAGCTAAAAGATGTCCCCAAAAAACCAAATGCCGAAAGTAAAGCCGAGATAATACCTATTCCTTTAGGTCCCCTATAATCAGCAATACCTCCCCCTATAATCTGGAAGGTCGTAGAAAATACTGTAAATAGAGTGAAAGCTACCTCGATCTCTACCAAGGAAGCATTAAACCCAGACTTAAATAACGGTAGGAGTGCATTCCAAGCGTACTGATAAAGAGAGTTAAATGACATTACCACAAACCCTATTACTATTATAAATGTTCTACTCCTAACCATTTACTCCCTTACTTCTATTTTGTGACAAAGTTTTATATACGGTTGTTGATAGGTTTTCAAAGTGGGTTATAAATCAAGACTCTATCATATAGGTAAGTGGAGATACTATTTAAGGGCAAGGTACCACCTGATGATGAGTAGGAAAATGGCAATAAAAGTGGCTAAGAGGAGATGGTTAGATAAGTTCTAGCGAGCAATTACACCAGTGTATGGTCTATACAATTTTACGATTTTATTGCTTAACACATTTTAATGACGAATTATAAATATTCCATATGGCAAAAGTACTCTTCCTAATAATGTCAGATGATCAAAAGTTCGATATGGGAATGAGAATGGCATATAACAGTCACTTTAAAAAGAGATATGAAGATGTGAAAGTAGCCTTCTTCGGGCCTAGCCAAAAAAGATTAACGAAACTCGAAGGAGAAACTAAAGAAATGTTTCAGAAAATGCTCGAGGAAAAAGTGATAGATTCCGCTTGTATTGGTGTTGCAAAGAATGAGGGGTTAGTAGAGAAACTAACCGAAATAGGAATAAGGCTCGAGCCAATGGGAGACAGAGTAGCATATTATATTAACAACGGATATGAGGTAATAACATTCTGACTGGGAAACCACAGGTTATTTTTCTATAGACCATATATTAAGATTATTGTGAATTTTTTGTAAAAATCTATTTAGCAAGAGGACATAAACCAGTCCTAATTTATGATTAATACTTAGTGAAAAACTTTATACCCTAATTTTTAAGACTAATTCTAGGATTAATAAAGATTGTATGCAAATAGAGATTATATAGATAAATTTAATCCGTAGAAAAGTGGTACTTGTTATACTTTATAAATATCACAAAAAGTTCACAAGAATCTTCGAATTTTGAAAGAAGGGAAACACTAACTTTTTAAAAAAGATAGAAACAACAAATAGAATTTTCTACAAGGCGCCGCGGGGTGGACTCGAACCACCGACCACCGGGTTTCTATGCAAAACCCGGCTTAACAGCCCGGCGCTCTGCCAACTGAGCTACCGCGGCACCGCGTTATTTAATACATCAATTTAAACTTTAATGTTTTTCGATAAGTTTTCCAGCTGTGAAACCGTTATGAAGTCTAAGGAGGGAATAATAATACCGATTAACATTTTGAAATCTTTGCAATTACATATACGTTGGTACAAAATAAGTGACGAGTGAGTCATAAAGATATAATGAAGAGAAAGACTATTTAGAATTAATAGAGTAATTACTATTCTATAAATCATTTCTTCATCCAGTAGGCTACTCCTTATCTGTTTTCCTTAGTAAGATTAAACTCATAAAATTCTAGATAAAAATACTATAGTGTTAGTATAGAATATTATACAATATCTGAACAAGTGTTTTCCTCATCTAAGCTATCCTCGTTCTTTTCTCGTACTTTCTCAGCTATTGAAGCCCAGTCTAAGGAGTACGGAATAAATGACCCTGTAAGTGTTCTAAAAGAGGAGCAAATAGAATTTAAAGGACCTTATCCTCTCCTATTCTCATTTCCAGATTTTATAGCTATAAAATCTAACCCCCAATATCGATTGATTAGAAATAGATTATGAAAAGGGTGATAACCAGACAACTCAATTAACCGAGGAAGTTAAGGAATCTCATAACAGTATTACGAAGAAGATAACTGATAAGAATTCCCAAATGCAGATGACGTTTTTTACGAGAGACGGTTTATGTTAAAAGAAGATACTAAGAACTATGCAAAGAAATTTCTTGTTTATATACTTGATGTGAGTCTTAAAACGTACGAGAAACTGTTAAAAAGATTTTTGGTCTGGAGAAAATTAAAATAACATAAATTCATTCACTTATAGACCTCCTAGTAGAACTAGACGAATAAATGATGAAGCTGAGAGTAATTAAAGTAGTTTACTTTCATCTAAGTTTGTTATTCTAATAATGCGTAGCATTCTATACTTTTTCATACACTACGATTAACTAGCCTTAAAATATCCGTTTGTCCCTACACTCTCATTTCAATTATTTTATGTTCATTCATGATCGAGTGTAGGGACTTAGCCCTCAGCCACCTACCAAACTTAACGGTAGGTGGGTCATGGGACTCCTTCGAGCCCAACGGCACGGGACTCACATCTCTGCAATCACTCCCACCCTTTTGGGCATAGCCCACATCGGTGTGAGAGATCATCATATAGCAACGAAAATTTGTTATAAACAGATATAAAAAGATCTCTGTTAACGTGAGAAAGGATTCAGCCCAATCTTTACGTTAATAAACAGCAGAATTGAAACTATAGTAATTGTAGATAAATTACTATCTTTTATACTTATTTAAAGGTTAACATGATTTGGTAAAAACTTTATAAACCTATTCTCGTTACGTGTTTTTGAATTAAAATGGCGAAAGGCTCAGCTATTGTCTTCGGTGTAGTAGTCGTAATATTATTAATAGCAGCTGCGTTCGGTTTTTATGAATACTCAATAGCTAATAGCAATTTTTCAAATGCTGAATCTTCTCTATCAGCACTTAGTTCTAGTTCAGCAGCTCTCCAAAGCAGTTATAGTCAGTTAGCGCACAACTATTCTGTGTTAGAGCAAATGTACTCATCACTTATGCAGAAAACCGCTACTTCAACTGTTACATCCACTGTTACAACGACTCAGACTGTTACAGCAACTTCAACACAAACTGTAACACAGACTTCAGCTACATCAGCACCAATGGCTATTTCACCCTCCGAGGGAGGCGCGTTAGCTGCTGTAATGCAATTCTACGATGGAATAGCTATTGAGAACCCTGCTGATGTATTACCTTTCTTAGCTCCTAACTTTACAGCTACGATAACTGGAGAACCATTCCCTGGAACTTACAACTATATGAGCTTTAACTCAACATGGTTAGCTGACTTCTTCGGTACTTATGAAACAGTTTACTTCTACACTACAGCTTTACCTACAATAACTATGTTATCGAACGGAACTTATGAAGTAACTGATGTAGTACAATATTTCGTGGCACCTACTAGCGATCCTATTTACCTGCAAGTATTCAATGCTTCTAATACTATAATTGTACAGAACATAGGAGGAAAATTATTAATAACAAAGTTAATTTGGAATGGAAATGAAGTTCCACCTTCAACTGTAATAGCTGGATATCCATCGCAGCATGAAATGCAAGCAAACCAGATTCTAGAGGAATACCTATGGGAGGTAAACTCCTTAGGCGCTGAGTTCCCTGGCAATGTGACAGCTAAGTATTTTGCTCCTAATGCAATATTACAGATTAATGGCGTTCTACCGCCAGCTCTTAAGAACGGCACTTATTCAGGCTTATCAAATATTGTAAACTTCTTTAACCAATGGGATAACAACTTTATTTTCGCCCTTGAGTACCTACAAGACTTAACACCTAGTGGTGTTGCAATCCCACCTACAGTTCAAGTTAACTTATCACCTAATAATAATAATGCAACGTTAACAGTCAATGATACTGTAATATTCGGATTCTTAAATGAAGGCGTTCCGGGATTCCCAGCAATTTATGATATGCATATAAGTGTTACCACTTACTACGTCTATAATTCTACTGCTACGGAATGGCAAATAGAGAGGCAGGTTTGGAACGTACAAGAGGTTCCAATCCCATCTGATACTGTATACTATCCATTAGGTCCAGCAACATTTAACGTAGTAGCTGAAAACACCGTAACAGTTAATGCAACTCAAGGTGCTGTATTACAAGCAGGAAACATAATGGCTGTAATCCAGCCTGAAACTTATGCATATAATATGAAGCTGAACAAGACTTTTAGTGTTTACAACTTCTCATTAATAATATTCAGCATGACTGGAGTATATCCCCCCAATGGCACAGATCTAACGCCTTTATATGCATTTGCGTTTGCTATTAACGGTCAAATATCCCCTGTTTGGAGCTTAGTTACTAACGCAATGAAGCCAAGTCCAGCTTACACAATAGTGATGGGAGGTAATACATACTGGACATCATGGACATGGTTCGGAGGTACATTTAACGGTACCACTTATGTAGGAGGTAGTTACAAGTTCGCTGACCATTGGATATATGGACAAGACGTAATGGCTAACATACAGTTCTTCAAACCAGTAATATGGATATTTGAATCCTCACCTACACCAGTAGGGGTAGCCCCAACTCCAGTCTCAATGACACCGTCTCCAGTATTCGGTCTTAATCCAGTAGCAAGCTACACTTACGAAGTTAACGCAAAATACGGCGGCGTAATACAAGCTGGTAACATAATTACAGTTATAAAGCCTGGATCTTATGTAATTGCTAATTCCACTGGAACTCCTATGAACCTAACAACTTATAACTTCTCAGTAATATTCTATCAGCTGAACAACGTACCGAACTACAAAGGTGGAACTCCTGTTTTAGCATTCGCCTATGCAATTAATGGCTACGTAGGTACAAAGGATTACTCAACACAGCAATGGATAACGATAATAATGACACCGTCTAATGGTGCTAAGATGTACACATGGTTAGCTAGTGGATATGTGTTCCAAGATCCGATATTGTATAGTAATGGAGTGGTAGTAAACTTGACTTTCTTCAGACCCGTGCCATGGATATTAACATTGCCAGTTTCGTCATCTTCATCATCTACAAGTAGCATGAGTTCAATAAGTTCTAGTACCTACTCGTCTACCGTAGGGTATTAGGGCTAAATCAGCTTTGATAAGTTTTTTCTCTTTAATTTTATTTACAAATTTCCTTAGAAATTTTCTCACTTTTTCGCCTTATGACTTTGAACTCCTTATAGTTATGACCTCTGAGACCACCACTCATATTTTTAGGTAAGTGAGTTAATTCATGAAGAATCACACCTACTTTTTGTTGACAAGATAGTATATCATATCTCTCGGCTATTACTTCGACTACGTAAAGGATGTTGGAGTTTAACACAAATCTCCATTGAGAAGGCAACATAAGTACTCTGGCGATCGCATTACTTTTAGAGTTCCAACTTCTGATAAATACTACTTTGCTTAAGTCTAGACCCAATTTACCAACTTCGTTAACTCTAGTAGCTAGGAGTTCTACGTCTTTAGCAAATTCGTATTGAATTCTTTTGCCCACGGACAAATAATTTACTTTCCACGTTTAAATGTATAACATTGTTAGAACAAAAGTTATAACCTAACGATTTCAACTCTGCCGTTAACGACCTTAACGTATCCTCTGTCGTTATAAAGATTCCTTACAAGACTTAAAGTCCCACTGTTTACACACTTGAGTTTTCTAAAGTTCACTAGGGCATGAGAATGTCCTAATATAAAATAATCGGAAAAATTACTCCTGAACATGCGGGCTAAAGTACAGAAACCTAAAGGTGGTAAATAATGATTGACTTTTTTCATTATTTTAGCCAACGAATACTGTGTTGATTCACTTAAAATTTGATGACCGTGAAAAAACACAAATTTCCTATTACCATTAACGACATCTAAGTATTCTGTATCACCTTCTATTACGTCTTCATCTCCTTTAATGTACACTACTTCTTCAGCTTTCAGCTCTTTCAGAAAATTTCTGTATTCTACTCCTTCCTTAACTACTATATCACCTAATAAGATTAGCAGTTGAGGCTTTTCTTTTTCCACTATTTTCTTGACCTCCTTCTCATCACAATAAGGGTAATGAACGTCAGAGAGTACCAAGATTTTCCCGTTTACAGATTTTATCATTAATTAAAGATGACTTTATGGGAATAAAAATCGAGGAAGAAATGTAGTATATATCATGACATTCGTAGTCATAAGACCTTCAGGAGAACTCATGATTAAGTCAAGCTATGTGAGGAAATATTTCCTTAGAAAATTAATTGCTAATGTTTCTTCTGTCATCACTGTAAAAAACTGGAAGGCTGATCAGGGTTACGTTATTATAGAAGGGGAAGGAGATATAAACAAACTATCTCATGTTTTTGGCATATCCTATTACTATACTGCCGATGAGGTTAACTTTTCTAGCATTCAAGAATTAGCTATAGTGGCGCGTGAGAAGTTTAAAGAAATAGTTAAAGGTAAAAAGTTCGCGGTAAGGGTGAGAAGAAACGGTAAACATAACTTTACTAGTTTAGATGTAGCCAAGGAAGTTGGAAAGGAGTTATTACCCTTTAGTTCTGGCGTTGATCTTAACAATCCAGAAGTAGTTGTTAGAATAGATATCCTACAAAATAATGCTTATCTTTATTCAGAAGAGCGAGAAGGTCCTAGAGGTTTTCCAGTGGGTAGTACAGGAAAAACTATAGTGTTATTCAGTGGAGGAATTGACTCGCCAGTAGCAACATGGATGATGATGAAGAGGGGTGCTAAGCCTTTGTTATTAAACGTGATATTAGGAGGAGATATACAAAAGAAGATTATAATAGAGGAAGTGAAAGTTTTGAGAGAATGGAGCGGTGGAGAAAAAATAAAAGTGTATTTTGTTGACGGAATAAAACTGTCTATTTATTTAGCAAACGTAAACAAGTTCATAAGAGTTATCATGCTAAAGAGACTAATGTATAAACTGGCTGATGAACTTGGAAAGAAATCGGGAGCTTACTCCATTACAACCGGAGAATCTCTATCCCAAGTCTCATCTCAGACTATGAAAAACCTCTTTGTAAGTGAGTTTAGCATTAATAGGCCTATATTTAGACCTTTAATAGGTATGGATAAAGAGGAGATCGTAGAGATAGCTAGGAAAATCGGTACTTTTGAACTTTCCTCAAAAATGCCTGAATATTGTATAATATCATCTAAGAACACAGTAAGAGCTAGACTAGGAGAAGTACTAGAAGGCGAGAATAAATTAAACGTAGATATAAGAGCAGTACTGAACCAAGCAGAAGTAGTTGAGATCTAGACGGTTAGGAAAACACTATCAGTACTCATACGATTATATCACCTATCAAGCCGGGGTTCTGTCATCACTTTACTCAAATAATCCAACATTAATCTCCTTGACTCTTCCGTACTATCATATATAACTGGAGGTTTTTTAAAGTAATATCCACATATTTCTGGGATAGCCCCTCCTATCCCTTTATCTTTTAATACTTTCGCTATCCTTATCAAGTCTATCAGAGGGGTTACAGCGTTAAAAGAATCATAAGACTTAAAAGATATGTCAACCCTTACGGGTATACCTATGGAGTACTCCCCCTCTATAACCATATAACTCACTCTTCTATCTCCTAGAAACTCAACGTAGTCTGACGTCCCTGCAACAACGGTCGCACCGTTCGAGTGCTTAGATATATATTCACTTTTTATTCCCTTCTTCAGATCCTTTCTCCATTCCTCAAGGGTGACTAGCGTCTCGGTAGTTCCTGAAATATCTACCTGATAAGTTCTTGTGACCCTTACACCTTTGCTTTTAAGGAATTCAATAATTCCAGTGTGTAAAGCTGTTCCACCTATTTGGCTTAATAGGTCATCTCCTAGCAAAGGAATATGTAAATCCTTAAACTTTCTATCTAAGCTCTCAACTATCGAAGACGGAGTAGCGTTTATAAACGCTGAGGAAGCCATCAACGACTGTTGTGCATAATATTCACTAGCCTTCTGTGCTCCAGTTGGCAACAAGTTCACTACTACATCTACTTTCTCCTTCTTTAACTCTTCTGAGACGTTTACTGGAGGAAGCTCTGACTCTTCTATTACCCTCTCAAGTACTCCTTCCTTACCGTCTAACGTCTCTCCCCTTATAACAATTATGTCGCTCGTTACCTCTACATGTTTAGGCACTACATTCGGCTTTTCGAAAATAGCTTGCGACAGTCTTTTCCCTACTTTTCTCTTGTCTATATCAAAAGCCTTAACAACCTCAATATCTTCCGGTTTATAAGGAAGTGAGGTAAGAACACCGTATATAGGTTTGCCTTGTTTAACCCATTCGAGCGACTGTAGTAAAGCACTCGCTACATTGCCTATACCTACAAGGGCTACTCTTATCAAATTAACACCCCAAAAATCAATGGGGCTATTATTCCCACTATAATACTTAAGATTGACGCCACTAATGCTGAACTTCTCTCAGGAGAACTGACTCGTTGGAAATTACCCTCTCTAAACATCTCCCTTATTGGCGGTATATAGTAACCTGCAGCTATTGCACTGTTCAAGAAACCAATTAGAGTGAGCCAGGGCTGAGAGAAAGAAGATTCCAACACGAAAAGCTTAGCCCAAAAACCTATAATAGGTGGTAAACCTAGTAAGCTCAGTAGCAATACTGACACTGCAAAGGCTAATGCCTTATCTACAGCTGCAATTCCTCTGAACCCATCATAGCTACTAGTTCCACTAATTTTTTCCACATGTGAAAGAGCTAGGAATAGACCTGCTTGAGCTATAGAATACGCTAATAAATATATCATCAATCCCGCTAATCCCACACTCTCATCGTACGGGAACATGGCTATCGGGATTAGCATAAAGCCTACTTGGGTTATACTGCTGTAAGATAACATAGCCGCAAAATCCCTTCTCGAAAAGGCTGCAACGTTTCCAAAAACCAAGCTTGCTACCGCAATAATAGTAAACATCGCAAAAACGATTAAAGATACTGGGTAATTCATGGGCTGTATGTAATATAGAATGACCACTAGAGGAGCTATACCAACGATCTTACCCACACTAGAGACGAAAGCAACTGAAACTCTATCAGCCATTGAGTAAACGTCAGGTAACCATCCTTGGAACGGGAATGCCCCTATCTTGAATAGAAAAGCTACTGAGAAGAACAATATACCTAAGATCACCAGTGTCGAATAAGATATTGACGCATCTAAAGACAAGTTATTTATCCCTAGCACATAAAACGCTAGACCCACTATCATGAGCGAGCTTGAGAGCAAGCCCATTACAAGATATTTAACTCCAGCTTCAGTAGAGTTGTAGTCCTTCTTAAGCATAGCTATCACGTAAGTTGCTGCCGATGCTATACCCCAAGAAGCAAATATCGTCAATACGTTGTACGCAAAGGCTAAATAAACTACTCCAAGGTTTGTTAATGTAACCAGAGATAGGAATGAGCTTCTATTATCCCAATCCTTTAGTTCTGTAACTCCTCCAGCTATCACTATTAATGATGCAAGTATAGAGGCTATAACTATGAAGTAGCCAAAAGGAGTCAAGTATACTGAGTAAGAGAACAGAGAATAATCATAGTACTTTAACAAGAAAAATACTAAGAATACGAAAAGAGAGACTAGTAAGGTCACAAAAGTAAGGTAGACTGACCGTAAGAACCCCTTTTCTTCTCCGTTATCAAGGAATAAGACTACAATAGATGATGACACCATAATCAATGAAGGAATAACTAAAGGTAGGTAGAGATAGAATTGCATCTAATTACACCCCCATTATGATTATTAAGATAAAGATTAGGACTACAAACCCACCTAAATAAAGTAAAATATAATCCCTCAAGACTCCAGTGTCTGTAACCTTGACCAAACTCGTTCCCACATTTATTATCCCTTGAGGTAATTTGACGTTTAGACCCATATCAATTACACCGTGTTCAAAGTTATTGTAAAGACCTTGGGCGAACTTGAAGCTAGCAAGCCCCAATAAATCGAGGATCGGATTTACATACCAGCCATAGTAAAGGAAGTTTGTCAAAGGTTGAAGAGGAGTCTTACCCATATCTATTCCGTTAAGATACAGACCTAAGGATAACAACAAACCGACTAAAGCCCCTATTAATGATATCAAGTCCAAAGAGGTGTAACTAGCGGAAAGACCCAGTGATACTAAGTAAGGTTGGATAGATACGATAAACAATGAGCCCAAAATAATTGAAGCTATAACTGTGAAAGCCGGGGCAACAACCATTAGAGGGTGAATATGACCTTCTTCGTGGACTTCCTCGCCATTATTCCAAATGAATGTTTTCACTATATATCTAATTATGTAAACTCCGCCTAGTAATTCCACGATCGCATAAAGAGTTAGTAAACCGGCGTCTGATACCAAGTTTCCTATAAGGTTATGAGCCCAGAAACCTATCAAAGGCGGAACGCTAGCGAGGTTTAGAGCGGCTATCAACTGAAGTATGAAGACCGAAGGTATTTTCTTGTAAAGTGTTCTGAAAACCCCTACGTATCTGTTTTCAGTGTAATGAATCACACTTCCAGCATTCATGAATAGCGATGCCTTGTATAAGCCGTGGGCTATCATCTGTATTAAACCAACTATAATTCCCGAGGTTAGGAATACTAAATTGCCAGTGGCTGAAGCAAGTAATGCCCCAACCGATGAAGAGAGTATCATAAGTGATATTTGGTCTGCTGTCGAATAGGCAAGAATTATTTTTTGTTCGTTTGCTGCCAAAGCACCAGTACTGGTATAAATTGCAGTAAACATGGTTATTCCTATCATAGCGCTCATCAGTATAGTGGTTTGCGGATCAGGGTATAGGAGATAAGGATACATCAAGAACGTAAGAATAGCTCCTAAGTTTACCATAGTGGCAGCGTGTATTAAAGCACTGACGGGCGTAGGACCTGTCATTGCTGTTAAAAGCCACTGTGTTAACGGGAACTGAGCACTCTTCCCCAGTCCGCCTAGTAGTATCAAGAATAGTATAACCCACCCGTATGGTAAGAAATACACCGTATGTATAGCTGTAAACAGCCCTTGATATAATAAGGTAACTCCTGAGTATTGAGTACCGCTTGTGAGTAATAGTAAGTACCCAAGCCCAACAATTAAACCTACGTCTGCTAATCTCGTAAATATCATAGCCCTTATACCACTTGTGGTTGGTCTCGACAAGTATTCTATTCCGAGTACTTTCCTTCCGAAGTCACCTACCACATTCCTATCATTATCGTCGAGCCAGTAACTTATTAGTCCGTAGGATGCTAAACTTGTTCCTTCCCAACCTGCTAAAAATAGTAACACGTTATCTGCGAATACAACGGTCAGCATTGAAGATACGAAGAACCCAAAGAACCCCCAATATCTTCTTAGCACGTTATCTTCCTTCATGTACCCTATACTGTACAAAGATATGAAGAAAGCTAAACCCGATACAAAGACTCCTATAATACTCTGAATTAAGGAGGAACTGTAGACTAAGTAACCGAATAGAGTGAACGCTTGTGTCTGACTGAACATCGGATTACCGAGGGAGGACACCAGATTCTCGACCGACAAAACTAGGGAAATACCTATGAGAAGAGTTACCACAACACCTCTTACATCCTGATTAACACCCCTAGGTAGTAAAAGAGCTATAAGGGAGCCTAAAGCGGGTAGAATTGTAATCAGGGATAGAGAAATATCGGAACCTTGTAGCGTTTGTACGAAGTTCATGAAAGAGTGAACTAATAACTGAGGGAAGAAAAAGAACAATATACTGACTACAGCTATTAACGTCATCGGAACCGTGTATTCGTATGCTTTATCTAAGTCTTTCTTAACCTCCTTAACGCCCCCATATACTTTTTTGAATAAATAAGTACCGTAGGCTGAAGACACTCCTATTGCTATCATCAGCAATGCGACAAGTAATATTAGCCAACCTAAGCCTATGATCCCTGATAACTGACCTACAGCAAGTAATAGCAAAACTTCGCTTATCAGTCCAATAGAAGGAGGTAGACCTAGAATATTCAAAAGACCTATAAAGGCTAAAGTTGAATGGAGAGGTGATACGAGATATAATCCTCCCAGTTTTTCTATATCTCTTTCTTCTAGTTCTGTTATTGATGCACCTGCACTCATGAAAAGTAAAGCCTTACCAAAACCATGAGATACGTAAATTAACACTGACGCTAATACTCCTAGCGGGAGGACTTGTAAAGTTGAGTTAATCCCTAAAAAGAAGGAGACTGAAGCACCCAATAGCATATAACCCATCTGTGAAACACTAGAGTAAGCTAAGAACCTCTTAAAGTCCCTTTGAGCTAAAGCATTAAGACCTCCGTAAATCATCGTTATAATAGCCCATCCAATGAAGATGGGAGCTAGGTAGTAAAATGAAGGAAATAGGTAGTAATATAATATTACAACGTAAATACCTAAACCTACCATATTAGGGCTTAGCAGTATCGATATGGGAGTAGGAGCCTCACCGTGCGCATAAGGTAACCAAATATTGAAACCGGCAATTGCACCCTTTATAAGCATTCCAATTATACCTATGAAGAAAATTAACTCGGCATAAGAGATAGTTGAGTAATCATAAGGAACTCCGTTAGATGAATAAATGTCCATTTTACCGGAGGTCAAGCCTAGAATAACTATAGAGGTCAAAGTCAAGATTGTCCCTACATGAGTCCATATGAAATACATTAAACTAATTCTCCTTCTGTCACCATAGCCATAAAGAAGGATAAGTAGGAAAGAGGTGACTAGAGCTACCTCTAGGAATACATAAAGCTCCAATAAATTAGTGGAGATGACTACGTAAAGCATAGAAATTGCAAATAACGTGTATAGACCGTAATATAGGCTCCATGACTCCTTACCTAACTCGTGGAACTTTTTCTCCATATATCGCAAGGAGTAATAAGTTGTTACGAGGGTCACTAACAAGATTGTAATCACAAAGGCATAGTTGAAATCGTTTACAGTAAACCCAAAGCTCCCTATATTGCTCGCTACATAAAACGTATAATAAAGACCGTATCTAAATACAAAATAGACGTTAACTAGGATAGATAATACTGCGATAACCCCGCTTTGCTTACCTCTAACAAAAAAGGTAATTAAAGCGAGAGTAAAAGATATGATGAAAACAATTAAGGTCAACATTCTTCATTCCACCTCTAAACTACCTTTAGACCTATAATATAGAAATATAGCTGCGAAAGCTACAACGACCTCGATAAGAGCCATGCCAATTGCAAAAATAGAGAAAAATATCGGTAAATAAACTTTATTCAGGAGGGATGAAGCTGAAAAAACCATAAGGATTGACGCGTTAACAATAATCTCCGAGGACAGTAAGATCCTTATTATATTCTTACTATTTACTAAACCGTAAGCTCCTATAGCAAGTAGTATTGAGGCTACAGTTAAACCCAAATCACCTAGTATCATGTCTTCTCACCTCTAGCAAGGGATAAGGCTTCGATCATAGTAGTTAATAAGGCTACAATTAGAATGACTGTTGGGAACCAATACTGTTGCAAAAAAATATTTGCGAATTTTACTAAACTGAACACAATGGACTCCGCTGAGGCTGGAGATATAGACGAGAACGTCACAAATAGCCCTATGTAAACTAAAGCCCCCACTGTAACAGCGGCTACGCCAGCCCAAGGTATCTGTACTTCCTTTACTTCTAACCCTCTGAATACTACAAGTGATATGGAAAGAAATACTACTGCAGAACCTACGTATAGGAGCAAGTGAAATGCTGAGTAAAAAGCATAGGCCGACGGGCTGAGCAGTGCTATAAGTATAGCTATGGCTATTCCTAGAAAGGCAAGCCCTATAGAAGCATAGAATACGTTTCTTTGTCTAGTTATAAATATTGCTGAAGCTATGCTTAATATTGAAAATAGAAGAAATAATACTAATTGAAGATCATTCGTCTGGAACATATCTTATCCCCTTCTTTTCATCTATTATCGCTTTCACTTTCTTTACGACACCTTCTACTGGGGCTGGCTCATCGAAATCTTGACTAAACCTATCTGGTCTAAACACTAGATCTCTTCTATTTGTAAATGTAGCATCGTGAACTCTAGTCTCCTTAAGAGCATCTACTGGACATACATCTACGCAGAAACCACAAAACACACACCTCCCATAGTTGATACTTGGTAACTTTTTACCCTCCTCAGTGACCATTTTCATAGCGTCTGCTGGACAGATTAATGCACATAAAGTACAACCTATACATATGTCCTTGTAAAGCCTTATCATTCCTCTATAACCAGTAGGCAGACTCAATGACTCTTCTGGGTACTTTATTGTTATCCTCTGCGGAGATATCATATATTTAAGCCCTGCACCTACTGCTTGAAGATGATCTGTGAAGAGCCTAAAGGGATTCTCCTTTTTATATTCTTTAATTTTCGGGTTTTGTTCCTTTACCTTATCCATATCCATCCCACCACCAAACCTAAAATAATTGAGGCAAAAGCTACGGGTAATAAATACTTCCAAGACCCACGTAGGGCTTGGTCTAACCTGTATCTACCATAAACACTCCTTAAAAAAACTGAAAACCATAAAACTAATATTGCCTTTATTGACGTGATTAATGCTCCAGGTAGTCCTGAAAGAGGTGCCCAACCACTCAAAAACAGATCAGCAAATATGAAAGAATAAGCAAATGTGGCTATGTAACCTCCACCCATAGCTAGAACAAATAAGAAACCGCTATACTCTGTTGCAGGCCCTAGCACTAACTCAGTATCAGCCTCTACAATGTCAAATGGAAACCTACCAGTGCCCATTATCATCCCTACAAAGAACACTAAAGCCGCTAATGGATTAGCTATGATACCTGGAATTCCAGTAGCTACCACTCTTGCTATATCTAAAGTGTGGTACTCTAGGGCTATCGCTACAACTGCCATGAGTATTAGAACGTCGTAAGATACAGACAATAACGATTCCCTAACAGCACCTAAAATAGCAAATCTGTTATTCGTAGCCCAAGCTTGTAGAAGTATAAATATTGGAATTATAGCCAATATGCCAAGCACTAGAACCATATTATACTCGACAAAGTAACCTACTAAAACCCCTTGTCCTATTTCGGGGTCGTAAAAATCATAATAATAGGGCGATAAAACTGAACCGCTTTGTGGAATTGATGAAAACGGAATTAACACCATTGGTATAAAACTGAATGCTAATGGTAACACGGGGGCTAATACGTACAGAGTGGGATTTACTCCGTTAGGTATTATTATTTCTGAGAACACTATTCTAATTGCGTCTGCTACTAGTTGTAATAATCCTCCTGTCCTCTTGGAGACGTATAATGGACCTATCCTCATCTGCACTCTCGCAGCTGCTTTTCTCTCAAACCATATGGTTACCAATAGTATTACTGTAGTAAATATTAGCCCCGGGAATATTATTACTGCAAAAAATGAAGGGTAAAAGAGATAGAACTTTATTAAACTAATTATATGAGAAAGGGACAACATTACCTATCCGCCTCCGGTGGGAAGTAATCCAAACTACCGTAAATTGCAACTAAATCTGCATATCTAGCGCCTTTAGCTAACTGCTTAAACACGTAAATCATACGATACGAAGGTGTTATTATCCTCAGCCTGTAAGGTTTAGGTGAGCCGTCACTTACTATATAATATAATAGTTCACCCCTAGCTGCCTCTACCCTACTTACAGCTTCCCCCTTAGGAGGTCTAAATGATGCATAATATCCAGGAAATACTATTTTTTTCTGACCTTCCCACCATTTCTTTAATCTGGTTGGGGGAATTTGTTTAAAGAATCTATCACTTAGAATGTTACCCTCCGGAATTTCCTTTATAATTTGTTCAATCATCCTCATACTCTGCTCAACTTCTTCGAACCTAACCAATAGCCTAGCATAAGCATCACCTTCTTTATAAACGGGTATCTCAAAGTCTAACTTACTATATGCTGCATAAGGCTCTATCTTCCGCACGTCATAATATACACCAGAAGCCCTAAGGTTAGGACCTACAGCTCCCCATTTTATCGCATTCTCATTAGTCATTACTCCGACGTTTTCTAATCTACTCCTTATATTAGGATTATTAACGAATATCTTATACCAGTCCTTAACTTTTCTTCTTTGATAAGCTAGGGCTTTTTCGATCATCTCCTTTATTGCTGGAGTCAAATCTCTCCTGACCCCGCCTGGGATAACATAGGAATTGGTAACTCTTGCCCCGGTTAAAGCTTGAAGTATCTCTACCCACACTTCTCTATCTCCAAACCCCCACATGAATGCCGTTGAGTGACCTAAGAAAATCCCAAGAATACCCGTACCGTAGAGGTGACTGGCTATTCTGTTTATCTCTGCAGCAAGAGACCTTAGGTACTGCGCCCTTTCAGGGACATCTACCCCTAATATTTTCTCTAGGGCAAGTATGTACCCCAAGTTCATGTGGATTGCATCCAGTATAGCAGGCCTTTCGACCAAAGGAATCAAGTGCATATAGTTCCTTATTTCGCTTAGTTTTTCCACCGCTCTATGCACATATCCTACGTCTAAATCTATGTCCTCAATAATATCACCGCTAAGTTTTACATAGATCCTCATGTGCCCTGAACCAGGGTGCTGAGGACCTACGTTAAGCTCTCCTTGTACTGGAATAATATCCACTTGTAGACCTGAAGGTTCAGGCTGACTTGTCAATAAACAACCCCTCCTGTTTTAATTTAAAGCTCTTCCTCAGTGGATATACTCCTTCAAAGTCTTCATCTAAAAATAACCTTTTCAACTCAGGATGGCCTTCAAATATAATCCCTAGCATTTCGTAAGTTTCCCTCTCACCAGTCCACACACTTTCCCAGATGGAATAAAGGGAAGGAAATTTAGGATCTTTGTAGCTAGTTTTAGACTTAACGGCTAATATAACTTTAGTGAGCTCAGGAACAGAATAAGAAGATACGTGATAAACTACCTCAAATTGGTTCTGCTCGGGATAATCAATCCCTGTTACACTCTTAACGTGATCAAATCCTATTTCTTTTAGATAACTGGCTACTTGAATGATTTTAGATTTGTCTACCTCTACATATCCTCTCGTATCTGATTCGGCTTTTCCAGTAACCTTAAACTTTCCAATTAGGTCTTGAATAACTTTTGAGAGAAGAGACTGAGGAACTTGCTGTGAAGACGACATTATATCACCTCCTAATTAACCAATACTGTATTATATTAACTTGCTTTACTGCATAGTACAGAACCGGATAAAGGACGGTTATAGTTGTAAATACTATTATTAGGAGATTCCTAAACAGTATAAACGAGGTAAAGTAGGATGCCTCAGCTATCGAGAACAAAAGGACAATGATCGGTTCAATTGAGGTGTATACTAGTAAGTACCCATAATACTGAAGGGGGAACCAAAGCCTACCTTCTCCGAATGGAATGTTGCCGGCTTCAAATCTACTGACCTTTAAAGGGTTAAATTTCCCCTCTACAGCTAGAGATAGAACCTTATATCCGCCATAACCTGCAGCTAAGAATAGCACGAGAGGGAGACCAAAGGCTAAAATTGCCTGCGTAAAGGCCATCAGGAATATTCTAATTTTATCACCTAAAATACCTTTCTATCAATTGTTAGGAAAAGATAACATAAACTAAAAAAGAGATTTAAACTAAAGCTCTCTATTTCTGTTCATTACTACTTGAAGATAAGACTAATTAATGTGATAGTTTTGAATTTTGTATACATTTATAAATCCCTTCTTTCGGGACTCCTTCTATACAACGCCTCGATATAAACTCCGTCTTCTCGTTTATTGAGTCAAGAGTTATTGGCGTGTCACGTATAAAGTTCTCATGAACTATACAATTCGGCCCAGCATAACGGAATAGTCTAGGGTGTACTTTCTTCACTTCTTCGAGCATCTTCCATGCTACCTGACGTATCTCCCACTGTGCCCTCGAACACAAACGTAGGGCAAAGAAGTTGTAAAGTTCTCGTGCGTTCATGGTCACAACAATGTTCGTGTTGACACCGTTCGGTAAAACGTAACGGGCATCTTCTTCAGGTACACCAGCTTCTAGGAGTTTATAATAGTGGTTATATGCTTCTCTATAAGCTTCCTCTACAGTTTGCCAAGCCCGATTCTTAGTAGAAGGCGGTATAACAGGCTGATAATATTCGTCGACTGGTTTTGCAAAGCGATGACTCATTTGAGTATACGAAGCGATACGGTGCCTTACAAGTTGATGAGACGCTACTCTTGAAATACCTTCAAGCGAAAAAGTGTATACACTGTGTTCAAGCACAGACCAATATCCGTGAACTATTGCATCCCTTATCCATTCCTCTATTTCTTCATCACTCATCGTTTGTGCATGATACTCCCACCCTTTTCTTGACCTACTCATTTTTGCTGCAATTGCAATAGTTCTCTCTCCATCAACTGTATAAGAAACTAACGTGACTTTCATTTATATACAAACTTACTCATTATCTAAATATATCGTTTTTCTGTCAATATTACCTTATCTAGAATCTTTAAAAAGAAACATAGAATAAAAATTTAACTTGTTATAGAGCTTAATTTCTCTACGAGTCTGGTGAGAATTGCAGAGTTCTTCTCAGCATCTTTCTCAGTTTGTTCTAATGCCTTTTTAACTTCTTCATTGTCACCAGCTTTTGACATCCTCTGTTTATACACTACTATTTTGTTTAACTCGTCTTGAAGCGAATCAAGAACTATGTTCATTGTGTCTTGGCTAACTCTTGCTGTTTTGAGTGCTTTCTCTTTTAGGCACGTGAAGTGTACTACTGCTTTATTTGATAAAAAGGTGAATAATTCGTCCCAATATATTGGATTCCCGCATAGCCCGCAGCTCCATTTAGTTTGTGGTCTACTCATTAGAGAGAGTAAGTTATTAAACTGAAATAAGCATTACGGTATGTATGATATCCGAAAAGACACTGGCTGACGCAAAATTCTATGGAAAATTATTAGCTATATTCTTTACTTCTGACAAATGTAATGTATGTGACGAATTGTTTGAAAAGATAAGTAAATTACAAATAGCACAGAAGTTTTATTTGATAAAATTAAACTCCATAGAGTACTTACAATACACGGTAAGGTATAGTAGAGGCATAATACCATCTATAGGAATAATAAGCCCTGACGGTAGACTATTAGGAATAATAGAATCAGAAAACGTAGATTATGTAGAGGATAGACTAAGAGATATTTATTCAAATAGGGACAAGATTGTGGGAATATTACCCACAGTACCGCAAAGAGTAGAGGATGTTAACCCGGTAGAATTTTATGATATCCTCAATTACGCTATTGATGGTAATCCAATAGACTTCAGAGGTGTTGAGTTCCTTAAGTTTTATTCTAGACTACATAAAGAATACGAGAAAATCTTAAAACTAGTCACACCTGCAGACCCAGTTGCAGATTTTTTATTATCTGGAAAGAAGCCGAATTTGGATGAAAAATACACCTCTAATCTAGCGTTAAATGTGATCTTGGGAATTGAGACTGATGAGTATTCTAAAAAGCTAATGGAAAGAATTAAGGAAGACGGAAGCGTTGTAAGGAGTAGTAGAAAAGAGGTCTCCGGTCTTTTAATAGACCAGGCTATGGTAGGCAATGCACTACTAACGTTGTATCAAAACTCCTTTAACGATAGTTACCTTAGCCTAGCTATTAAAGTAGCTGAATGGATATTGAATAACTTAGCTGATAATTTGGGTTTCAGAGATTGTAAAGCAGAAAATGACCTTGTGAAACTACCGGTTTACGAACCTATTGCTAACTCTGAAGTTGCAATATTTTTTGCAAGACTATGGGCTGTAACTGATGACCAAAAGTACTTAGAAAATGCTAAGAAAGCTATGAATATAAGCTACACTTTAGGTACTGATATAAGGACTTTATCAAGAGTAGCTATAGCCTATCTCAAGACAAACGAGCTAATAAAGAGTAAAGAAAAAGTGCCTGATGACATAAGGGTGGAAATCGTTAAAGATAACGGATGCCTGGATTTAGAGTTTAAGTTTAAGGACAAGTGTTATAAAAGTATTGACGAAATAAAGAGTACAATCTAATTTTCAGAGCTTTGTATAGATTTTATATATATATTTAGCTAATTGCCTTCCTGAACCCCCTTCACACACAGTCCTAAAAGCTCTGAATTTATCAACAGTCTCTACTTTGCTCACATACTCAAATCCGTAGTTTCTAAGGGTAGACGGCGCGTAAACTGAAGATATCCCGCTCAAAATCAGGTGGTCAGCTGATATCCTCTTAAGTATACTCTCCGTATAACCTGCTACCAATGCAGAAGCAAATATAACAGCAGTATTACATGTCTCGGAAGTCAGTGAGGAATACGGTTTTACTATTACTTTGCCGAGGTTCTGAGTCTCGGGGTTTCTAAAATCATAAATAATGATCGAGGAGAATTTATTGGTTTCTACCATAGGGGAGTAGCCAAATAGGCAAAGTTTATTTCCTTCCATAACATCCAATGGATCGCCCCTTTCAAAGGTCGGTAAAACGCTTATCGCGTTTAACACCGATAATGCTACCGACCTCTCTAGCGGGTTTGAAGTCAGTTTTTCTACTACTTCTTCAGCTTCTTTACCCATTATTTCTCCACTCATACTATTTTCTCCGTCTAGTATTGTGTGAGAAATCCCAAGACTTCCGTCACTAAGTAGGCTTGTTGTAAAGGCAACACTTGTACACGAATTTGTTATTTTTTTGCCTTTTAATGCGAACCGTAACTCATTTATTATCTCATCTAAAATCATTACTTACTTAATGATCTTGAAAAGTAAAAAATGAAATGATTACTTCACAGATGAGGATGTTCCACCCCTTGCGATCGATGAGCTAAACCCGCAAAGACTGATGATGAAGTGGGAAGAACCTGAGAAGTGAAGAACGCTCCTTGTCTGATTTTAGCTTAATTTATTACCTCTTATGTTATAAACTATTAGCGTGATGACACCGGGCACTAACGAGTCTTGATGAGTTCAGGACCACCACTGAAGTATTTTCTTGCTATTTCAAGAAAAGGATCAATTGTTCCCTTTAACGATAACCAGTACAAGCTTGTAAAGGATCTCTTAGCTGAGTGGAATATACTAGAAGGACCCAGAGCCCTGCTTTTATTATAGTTCATATAGACAAAGTAACCATTACCGTAACCTCCATACACTGCACACAACGCACTACCGTCAAACTTAATCTTACCAAAACCCATAATATCATTATATATGCTTTGAGCGACGTGGATTGCACCGTAATGGGCTATTGCTCCCGTCTTAGGAGGTAACATAATGTTCGTCACATCTCCTACAGCATAAATATTATCAAAGCCATTCACCTTAAGAGTCTCCTTATCTACGGGGATAAAGCCCGTAGAGTCTACTAAGTTACTAAATTCTTCCGCTACGTATATAGGGGTATCAATTAAGGCTAAATCGTAGCTTATCTTTTGTCCGTCATCAGTTTGAATTACTTTATCTGAAACATTCACTGTCGATATCTTTGCTCCTCTTATAATCTCTATTCCCAGTTCTTTACTCCTCTCGGCTAACTTCGAAGCCATTGGTTTTTGCAGTTCTGGAGGTTGTGCTACTGGATTAATAAAAGTAATTTTTGCTTTGGGAAACTTCTGTTTGAGTAAGAATGCCAACTCAAAGGGTGCGGCTGGACATTTGATAATACCGTAGTATCCGATAACAATCTTTTTACCCGAGAAGGAGTCTATCATTTGCCTTAATTTTAAGGCATCCTCTTCGCTGTGCCAACTAGGTAATGCACCTTTCTTATTTTTAACCCCCGGTGAAAGGACTAAATAATCGAACTCTATTTCCTTACCCTTCTCAGTAACGACCTTTCCAGTTTCAGGGGAGACTTTTGCAGCTTTGTCTTTAACTATTTTAACTCTCTTATCTAGAAGACTATTAACCTCTCTCTTTATGCTTTCAATCCTTTCGTGACCGACTACAAAGTCCACAATACCGGGCTGATAAAGACTATAATCTGAAGGTTCAATTACCGTAATTTCAACTTTATCCCCTAGTTTTTTTACCAGCTCGTTTGCAACTATAGAACCAGCATTTCCGGCTCCTACAATTACGACTCTTTTTTGCATATTTTATAAATCATAATAATTTGATTTAAAGTTTTTTTACGAAAACTAAGAATTAGGGTGTGCCTAAAATTATTTTTAATTTATCAGGGAATAAGTAATAGCGTATGAAAAGAGTAACGATAGAGCGTATGAAAAGAGGGGCATTACGATTTATGGTTCTTTCATCCCTCACTGAAAAACCCATGTATGTTTATGAAATTATAAAAAGCATAGAAGGAAAGACAAACGGTATATATAAGCCAAGCCCTGGCTCTATTTATCCAGTCCTGAGAACTTTGATCAAACAAAATTTAGTTAAAGTAGAAGAGAGAGAAGGAAAAAAGATATATATCTTAACAGAAGAAGGAAGGAAAAAGTTCGAGGAGATGAAAGCTGAAAAAGGATTACTAGCAGACGATAATCCTATGAAGAGGAAAATCTTGGACTCACTATTTGAAATAGGTTTTATCCTATACAAACACAGAAAAAAACTAGACGAGAAAAAAATGCAACAAGTTATCGAGATCTTGGAGAAATGTAAACAAAACGTGAACGATCTTTTTAAGGACTGAGAAAGTTCAAAAGCTTCAGGCTTTTCTCAGCCACCATCACTGGGTCTTTATCAATAACATATATTGTGGGCTCCTTTCCTAAGTCCCCTAAGTCAACAATATACTGAGGGATTTTTCCGAACTTCTTGTAAGCCATTTCTACCATGAAGTTCATAGTTTGATGCTCCATTTTTCTACTTTCTTCGGGCTCTTGTTTTCTATCAAAAATATAGGTATCATCTTGTGGTAAATTCCTCACTATTTCTTCGTAATACTTCAAGTTTATTGCACTCCTTTTTTCTTCCTCATATTTCATAGCCGTTATTATAACCCTAGCAATGTGATCAGAAGCACCAAATGTCGGAGGTAAACAGTATATAACCCTATTAAAAGCTACAGTGAGCCTACCAGGGATCGCAGCTACATCTTCAGTAGTTTTAGCCCCTCTCAAAGCATAACCGAAATTTGTACGTATTTCGGGGATTAATAGATAAGACCTTTCATTATTTGTAAAAATATCTACAGCTTCTTTTAACCTTTTTAAGACCTCCGCTCTTTCATCCATACTTAAATTTCCATTTGTAAAAATTAAAAATCATCACAAGGATGATGAGAAGACCACCTTTGAACCGTGAAATCTTCTAGTCCACCTGACTAAGTATTTGGCTTTGTCTTTAACACTGATAGAGTTGAATAGAGTTCTTGACCTGCTGGAACTACAATTACCATATTACCTCTTTGGGAAATATCTGAAAGCATCTCTAAGAACCTTAATTGTAAAGCTACGGAATTATTCTGATAAAATGTTGAGGCTTCAGATAATATAGATGCCGCTTGTCTCTCTCCTTCACTCAAAATTATCTTAGCCCTTCTAAGCCTCTCAGCCTTAGCTTGTTCAGCCATAGCCGATAATAGTTCTTGAGATAACCTTATGTCCCTAACAGTCACATTCGTTACTTTTATACCCCATCCTTCTGTTACTTCATCGAGAATAGCTTGAAGCTTCTTGTTTATTTCTTCCCTCTTACTTAAAATCTCGTCTAGTTCCATCTGTCCTATTATATCCCTTAAAGAGGTCTGAGATATATTCAAGACAGCGGTTTGATAGTTACTTACAGAAGTTACGGCTTTTAAGGGATCTATTACCTTGTAATACACTACAGCGTCTATTGTAACCGTAACGTTATCTTTTGTAACTATTGTCTGAGGAGGTACGTCAACGTTAACTATTCTTAAGTCTATTACTATGGGCTTATCAACAAATGGTATTAGAAATATTACTCCTGGTCCCTTAACTCCTAATACTCTGCCGAGCCTTAATACCACTGCTTTTTGCCATTCGGCAATAACACGAAGAGATAATGTTAAAAGTATAATAGCAATTACTAGCAGGAAGATGACCCCTATAATATCTCCTATTAATGACGCACTCATACTCTAAATTATGTATTCAGTGCTTAAATTTTAGTAGGATAGCTGATATAACAACTCCTATACTAAAAGCTAGAATATAGAGCAACAATATGTAATTTATTGATACTTGTGCGGAATATTTAACTGTATCAGATTTATTACCGAAAAATGAAGATATTGTCTTCTTAAAATTATAATGAGTTATGAAGTTAGTCAACTCGTCATAAGTGGATTTTAAGACTGAAGAAAGCGAAGAGATATAAGGAACTGAAACATAATAAGTTGATGCTAAACTAAAGTTACCTGCAAAATATATTACGTAAGTACTTGAGTTATAGTTAAACTCTACAACCCCGCTTGAGTTCGTAATATTTGTCCCAACTGTCGTGAGAATTGAAGGGAACGAGAACTTTTCTAACTCTATTTTTTGCCACTCCAGAGGTTTCCCATTATAACTTAGTTTTACGAAAATTTTGGATCCATTACTTTCAACTTCCAGTTGCGGTTTAACGGGCCATAATACTTTTACATTACCCTTACCGTAACTTAGTTCTGTATAAGGAGCACATATGTCTGTTAAATTTGATGAGGAGTTTATACCAATTACACTTTCTGCCGTATCGAGACCTACGGAGAACGCTTGAGGAACTATTTCAAGTTTATTATCTGTCTTATAATATAGTTCCTCCGTGCCATGGACGTACATCTGCACTACACTCCCCCCACCAGGACCTCCAAACACTAGCTCCAGATCGTTCGGAACTCCCCTGATCGACAAACCCCCTATCTGAAACATACCCCCTATAGGTACACGATAATATATCGACACGTTATTCCCTAAAGCGTACCCGAAGTCTAAATAAGTTGAGTTAACCGTCATAAAGAGTGTGAGGGAAAAGGGAGTATTAACCTTGAAAGTAGGGCCTAGATAACAGATAACACCTAGTCCTTGATAAGTAGATACAACCCCACTACTAATATTGGTAGTGAAGGGGCCGCTTAAGTCCCATACATTAACGACAAATGTTACGTCAAAGGTACCATTATTAACTTGATGAAAGAGAGCAACGTCTTGTGCCCAATACAACCCATCTACCATAGCGTTTAGCTGCAAAGACGCGTTTCCGTTTGTGAAGTATTGTCCGTTAGGGAAATAACTACTACCTATATACATCGAGGTGATATTAACAACCCCTACAACTTCATCAGTATAGTATATCGACGTTAAAGGAAAAAATGACATACCGACTGGGTAAGCTATTTGAGACTGAGAGTGAAATTCTAAAGCTAAGGCTATAGGTGCTATTAGAATAATTATCAAAAATATTGATAAAAGTTTCACAAACTTATTACTTCCCTTGTTAATTTAAGTATTATGGTAAGCCATATTGCAATACCCATAATTCTCATTCTCGTTGTGATCTTGCTCCTAGTGTTAACGGGACAATACGCTGATCCAATCGTCGCAATACCCTCACTAGCAATTATAGGTTTCATATCCTATAGAATTTTTTACGTAGTTTGGAAGACAAGAGGAAGGAACTTGTATACATATACTGGTAAAATAGGTAAAGCATTAGACGATATCTCACCAGGGAAAGAAGGCTATATTTTAATTGAAGGTGAAAGGTGGCTAGCAATATCGGATGAACCAATATCAGAGGGGGATGAAGTGATAGTAGTAGGAATGGAGAACTTAAAACTAAGGGTTAAGAGATATACTCGTGTTAGAGCTTGAACTTAATAAAATTCTGAAATTACGTTCTTACCCTAATTACCAGATAGAGGAACTGATAGAAACTGACGATAAAGGTATAGAAAAGAAGATTATGATAATTACCTTCGTCCCTCCTAGTATTTCAGACGCGAGCGGTCTCGATAACGTGGATACAGAGCCTAAATACATCGAAATTAGGGGAGAAGTGAATGAAGTTACTAGAAAAGTAAAAATAGTAAAAGCTGAGATAATTGAGGGAAGTAGGAGGAGAAAACTGGACGAGACTGAACTACAACTTTGGGCGGAATATGTCATTGGAGGTGAGTAGAATTCCGTATTTGTTCGTCTATGGTTCATTAAGATTCGGCTTTGAGCTAAATCATTTTTTAAGAAACTCTAGGTTTGTGGGGTTAGGGTTTGCCGAAGGCTTTAAGATGTACGATCTTGGAAATTACCCAGGTGTAGTTAAAGGAGATGGAATAATCCACGGAGAAGTTTATAAGGTCTCCGATGAAACTCTCAGAATACTCGACCAAGTTGAGGATTTTAACGGAAGTCCTGATGACTTGTATGTAAGGGAGAAAATAAAGGTATACTTTGATTATAAAAGAAGATACAGTCTAGACAACGTGAACATTTATATTTACAATCAAACTATAGAAGGAAGAGAAGTTGTAGAGGATGGCGACTATTCCAAATATGCAGGAATGCCAGTAATATTAAATTATTTTGCATATGCTGAAAACACCAACGAAGAGATACTTAAACAAAGAGGTGTCACAAAGATTTTCAAAAAGATACCAGCAATACTCCGAGGTTATAAGATAGTATTTAACACACCTTGTAGATGGGGCTATTGTGCAAATTTGAAGACTGAAGAAAAAGGAAAAGTATGTGGTTATATATACCTCATGTTAGAGAGTGAGCTTAACTCATTAGATAAAGCTGAAAAGCACCTCATAAGGTATATGCGAGACGTGGTAAAAGTTGAAGATGAAAACAACAACGTTTACTTTGCTTATACATACTTGTCTCCGTCTGAAGAAGGAGAATTCGAGCCATCACTCGAGTACGTTAATTATATACTGCAAGGAATAAAAAGCGGATGGAAGAATTGTATCAGTAGCGGATTGGAAAAATACACGTGATGACGCCCGCCCTCAAGTGATTGAATGATATGGGAACCCGAGACTGATCATTATTTATTTTAGTAAAACTTCATTCTATTTTTCAGTGATGAACAAACCCCTGCCTGAATAATGATGAACCTGACCGATTCTGATATTAAATTAGCATTACATCAAATATTATACCCAATCCCAGAACCACCGAAGAGTATATGTTATAATAGAAAGCTTTCCCGAAATTCCCTCTAGCAGCGAGATAGTAGGCATATGCCATTATTAGTCCATGTAAAACAGTAGCCACATAGGCTATATATCCTAGGCCGTAAAAAACATCCCCAATAAACGCCAAAACTACTGACAATATCTGGTTAAAACCAGCAAAAGGCAGAGCCTTGTTTCCTAAAAGTACAGCAAAACTGTGAAGACCCATACTTCTGTCGAATTCCGCATCGGGTATATGATTATATAAATCAAATCCTACAGCCCAGAATATTGCAGATAGAACAAAAAACCACGGTACCCCATCTAAGAGTGAGACAATGGAGTGAACGTATAGCCCTAGAGAAGCTACTGCACCGCTGAATATAGCTAACCCTTGAATAGTAGCTAAGTGATAGTTTGCGAACGCCGTATATCTCTTCATATAGGGGTATGTCATTACCACTACGGCTACAAGGGGGGAGAGCAGGAAGGCGTAAATGTTTACAAAGTAAGCAGACACGAAAAACCCCAAGAGCGAGAACACAATTAATATTTTAGCTTCCTTGACCGTTATCTTCCCCGTAACTAGAGGCCTTGTCCTAGTTCTCGGATTTCTAGCATCTATATCACGATCAGCTAAGTTATCATTAGTCATTCCAGCGGTCCTGAGGAAAAATAACGACAGAAAGATCAGGAGTAGTATTGAAAATGGGGGAATTTTCTTTATTGCTACAAAAGCACCTAAATATGCCATAGGTAAACTGAAAAAGGTCTGTTCTATTCTTAAGAAACGGAAATAAATGTATAGCTTACTTCTACTTTCAGTAGCTCCACCTGGATCCCAGCTGTGAACCATGTGTTAATTATTAACCTCAGGGACTTTTAATTTCTTGTTATTAAGTTGCAAATAATAATCTAACCCCTCAATTAACGCCATTACACTAGCCTCGATCACACTAGTAGACACTCCCTCGGTCCTCCACGTCTTCTCGTTGTCCGTAAATTCGATGGTGACCCTTACCACACTCTCTGTATTTTTAATCTCTCCGGGTAGTATAACCCTATAATCCGTCAGCTTAACTTTACCAATTTCAGGATAAACTTTCTGCAATGCTTTTCTCATGGCTATATCTACTGCATGTACGGGACCTACTCCCTCTGCTACTTCTAGTTGTCCGTTTACTTTTACAACTGCTATTGCTAATTCCCTCTCGTTAATGACTTTCCAGTAGTCTACTTTTATAAGTGGTTGGTATAATCCTAACTCTTTTAGCGCTATTAGGATCGCCGATGCTGGAGCTAGATCAAAACTATATCCCTTGTTTTCAAGTTCTTTTATCTTTGCTAAGGCAGACCTCAATCTGGGATCTTTCTTATTCACTTTTATTCCGACGTTCTCTAAATAAGTTATCAAGTTAGATGAGCCTGAGACTTCAGATATTACAAACCTTCTGGTGTTTCCTACTAACGAGGGGTCTATATGCTCATAAGCTCTGCTCACTTTCATCACTGCGTCCGCATGCACTCCTGCCTTATGAGTAAAGGCGAAATCACCAACGTAAGGCTGATACGGGTTTGGATGCAATCCGGCAATCTCATAGACTATACGTGATACCTCTTTTAACCTCTTCAAACTTTCTTTTCCTCTCAAGACCTCTAAACCCATCTTTAAGGCCAGATTAGGAATTATTTGGATCAGATCGGCGTTTCCAGTCCTTTCCCCAATACCGTTTATAGTACCTTGAACGTGTCTCGCCCCGGCAAGAACACCCATTAGGGTGTTAGCCACTGCGCAACCAGAGTCATTATGCATGTGTAAGCCGACTTTAGTCTTCACGTTTTTAACTACGTCGGCAGTTATCGCATAAACTTCGTGAGGCAGACTCCCTCCGTTTGTATCTGCTAACACAAGTACATCGGCTCCTGCATCTTCGGCGGTCTTTAACACACTCAACGCGTACTCTTTATCTTCCTTATATCCTTGATAGAAGTGCTCGGCGTCGAAAATTACCTTTAGTCCGTGAGATTTTAAGTAACTGATACTGTCGTACACCAAGTCCAGGTTTTCCTTTAAACCTATCTTTAGTACATCTGTAACGTGGAGAGTCCAGGATTTTCCGAAGAGGACAGCAACTTCAACATCAGACTTGATTATGGCATTCAGGCTAGGATCTTCCTTCGCAGGGAATTCCTTTCTTCTCGTACTTCCGAAAGCCGATACCTTAGCTTTAGTTAAACTGTACTTCTTTATCTCCTTGAAGAACTCCTCATCCTTAGGGTTTGAACCCGGCCAACCCCCTTCTATATAATCTATGCCTAATTCGTCTAACAAGAGGGCTATTCTTATTTTATCGTTTAAAGTAAAGGAGATATTTGCAGTTTGTGCTCCATCTCTTAGTGTAGTATCTAATACCTCAACAGATTTCGTAAACACCGGTCATAGGTTTACATTAATTAAATAAGAATTTAAATTTTGAGTATAGGACAAGATATCCTATGAACAAAAACTTATCATTTGTATTAATAGGTATTTTGATCTTTGTTATAGGTCTGGCGGGTAACTTGTTGATGCCTTTTTATATACCCTATTACCACAAGTTAGATACCGAACTTGTTAACCACACTGTAAACCTGAAAATTAATCCTGTAACCACCGAAAAAGTTATCAACATAACAAGTAACTCTGAAAATAATACCATATACGTAGTAACTAATAACACGAACGTGAATATTTTTGTATATTATAGTAACCTAACTCTAGCCTTAAACAACAGTAACGGTTTTATAGCCGCTAGAGTTTCTCCAGGTAGTTATATAATTGCAGTAAACAACCCCACGCAGGTATCTCAATACGTGTCTTTTCATTACGCTGTCATACCTGCATATGAGTTGACAAACTTCGATAGCTATTCTTCAATAGCGGGTACGGCAACCGAATTTATAATGGCTATAGGAGTAGTAATTGCTGGGATAGGTTTAATAAAGATAATGTTTAGTGGGAGATTAGGAACTAAACTCGATAAAATATTACAGACCCCAGAAAGAGGGAAGAAAAGAAAATAGAGGAAAGAGTTCCACTTTAATTTCCGGTCATTTAAATCCATTAACCGATTCGTAAAGGAATTTAATACCATCAATAATGAAACTAGGCCCCTGATGAGCTAAAAAGTCACCAACAGTGAAGACCACTTTCTTCCTCTTAACTAACTCTTCTAAACCTCTTTCTCTCATCCTTCTTTGAAATCTCTCCTTTTCATAATCCGTAAGCCTTTTCGGTTCATATATTATCAAATCTGGATCTCTCGACAAGACCTCGTCATCACAAGGGGTAAAATAAGCCTCGTCCTTATCATCGAATATGTTCTTGCCGCCTACTAAACTAATCGCGTCACTTACATGAGTAGGATAGCCTGGGGTTATAACACCGCCTAGATCAAACTCTACATAAACATTCACTCTATTCTGAACATTCCTCTTTTTGTATCTAACAAGAGTATCAAGTAAATATCCTGCGAGTTCTCTACCTCTTTCTTTAGCCCCAGTTGCTAACGAGATTATTTCTACGTTAGTGATTATCCTGAACACCGAGTTAGTCACACCTAACGGATAAACAGTATATCCCTTATTGATTAATCTCTTAGTAAGCTCCTTTTGGGCACCAGTAGTCGTAAAAATAATATCTGGCTTATTCTCCTCAAGAAAATTCTCATTAACATGAGTATAGCTACCGATCTTAGGCTTTTTTCTAGCTTCCTCAGGTCTGTAACTGAAAGCATCAGTAGCTATTATTTTATCTCCTAACCCCATCATAAACAGTGCTTCTGTAGTTGCGGGATCGAGGCTTACAATTCTTTCAATCCTATCGGGTACGGAAACAAACTCATCAAGGATCTCATTATACACTTTTCTCATAACTTCAATACACCTAAGCAAGTTTCGAGGCCTAAAGCTCTCTTAACACCTTTTAAAACAACCTTACCCCCGTAATTTAACAACAACGATTCACACGTATCGCCTTCAATCACAGCTACTTCAGCACCTATTAACTTAGCTAGAGACTCTACCATTCTGTTTCTTACTCCCGTCACTATTACATCAATTCTCTTTTCGTTCAGATAAATTGACTTTAACGTTAACTTGATACTGTAAAGGATCACCTCAATTGGGATAGGTTGAATAAACTTCAAACCTACTATAACTTTATATGGTTTTAGGGTGAGCCCCTTACAACTGTTCTCCCCTACCAATATATCGGCGTCACAAGGAAAGTCGGCCTTCTCATATCCCTCGGGAAGTATCAACCCATCTATTCCGGAAGAGTATACATAAACCCTACCCCTCTCTATCAGCTTCCTATTCACATCCCTTAATATTCCTCTCCTAGTCCAATACAACCCGTTTATCCATGAAAACTCCTGAACACTATAAACACCCATCTCAGACGTCTTAGATGTCAGAACTAAAGTACCGTTTGTAATATCTGATATAATTGAAGCGATAAAAGATACACCACTTTCAATATTAGTTAAAGGAACTACGTATTCGCCGTTTTCAGATACTGAAATAACAGGTTTTGAATCAACATACTTTACAGCCCTTGAAATAGGTCCTACCACCACTTTCAGATTCTCCCCTCTGTTTAACACGTAATATCCCAAAGCATCTAGCCCCTCCTTAATTTTCTCTGCAGTTTCCGAACTACCTACAACTTTCACTCTAGTAAAATACAACTCGTAATACTAATACGTAAAGATGTTATATAAACATTAACATGTAGAATAAAAACATTTAGAGGATTTTTTTAATAAATTACCCTATTTAAATTAAAAATCATTTACTACCCCTAGCTTTTACTACCGTAAACTTCTCCTTTAATATTTCAGTATAATCAGAACCCATATCCTTTGAGAACTCTTGCAAAACGGGTAACAACTCTTTATACTCCGCCTCATTAAGCTCTCTATGCTCAAACACAGGTATTCCTACTTTCTCTTCGAACAACCTCTTAGCGTACTCTTTAGCTTTTCCCTTAAGCAAGTCCATTACCTCTATATATTCACGTTCTCGTAAAGACTCGAACTCTTCCTCATTGATTAGGTTTTCTAGTAATAGTGCTTTTAACAACTTAACTACTTCGACCTTAGGTGGTTGTAACCCTATTTTAGACGGGGAAACCTTACCCCTTATGTATATTCTACCGCCAACCATTCCAGTTCCTACGAAATTCCCTACCGGCTCACGCCTCACGTTAGTCCCTAGAACTACTATTACACCGCCAGCCATATACTCCCCGAGATAATCGTCCACCATACCCCCGATCACTAGGTAAGGTCTCCTGTCCTTATACTCACGCATCTGGATTCCAACTCTGTTCCCAGCATTACCCTTTACAAACACTTTACCGTTCTGCAAAGTTTGAGCCAGAACGTCCCTCGCATCACCATATATAACTACCTTCCCTCCGTGCATTGTATCACAACAGTCGTCAGCTACATTCCCATAAACATAAAACTCATTATTCTCGTTTAAGTTAGCCATAGAGTTACCTACAACTCCGTATAAATTTACCCTGACTCCATTAATTCCCAAACGCTTAAAGCTAATTCCTATAAACCTGTGACCCATTACATTAGCCACAGTTACCTCTTTTTTGCCCTCATTCTTTACCACCGATGCGATCAATCTGTTTAGTTCATTATAGTTAACATTCTTAGCGTCAATATCGTACTTCTCAGGTACAAATATAGGAGGAGGAGAGAACGAACTCCTCTCCTCTTCATCCCTCCCGTACTCTATTACACCTTTATTAAGAGAAGCAATGAAATACGAGCCGGGCTTCAAAGTCCAGACCTTAGCCTTAGGACTTATCTCCCTTATCTCGTTTTCTTCACTGGCAACATAATAATAGCTCTCGTCTTCACCTATTATAGCAGGCCTGAACTTAGACCTATCCGCTAAGGCTATTAAGTAAAGGTCGTCCCCGGAATCGTAACCTATTACTGCAGTGAAAGGACCGTCAAGCCTAGCGTTACGGTAATAATAGTCTAACTCCTTGTTTATCACCGAAAACCTCCTTGAGGGATTTACTAAAATTCTCGTAGCCTCTTCAACAGAAAACCCCTCGCTCAACAGCTCCTCGAAGAGAAAAGCGATTACCTCGCTATCAGTACCGACCATTCCCTCCCATCCTCTCTCCATTAAGAACTCTAAATTGGCACCAAACGAGCTTACATCACCATTGTGAACTATTGCTATGTTAAAGGACGAGAAGGGATGAGACCAATAAGGATAATGACCGGGTGAGTTCGTAGGTTGTCTCGTATGAGCTAACCATAAGTCTCCTTCTAACTCTTCTACCTTGTAAGTAATCGCTACATCTCTGGGATATCCTACCCCCTTATAAACCTTTAAAGACGAACCTATACTATATATCCTCCCCATCCTACCTTGTTTCCACATTATCTCGTTTATGTTTCTAAAGGCCTTCCTTAACTGAGTCAAATCTGAAATCGTTATCTCATATTTACAATCACAAACGTCCCCATCCATATACTCGATCTCACGGGACTTTACCTTAATTCCGTGAGACGTGAATATGGATTCGAGTTGGGAAGGATCCCTCTCAAAGAACACCTTAACCACATATTTATTACTAGAACTCTTATCAAATACTGCAAAGCCTGCGCCCCTATCACTCCCCCTATATCTTACTCTTTCTATCCCCCTTACCACCGCTTCGCCCTTAATCTTCGGCGCGTTTTTCTTCCTTAATACGCCTAAAACACCACAACCCGATGGATGGATCATAACGAACCAGCCACCTTAACTCTCAGTTTTTTCAACACGTAAGAGTTCAGGTTAACAGCCCTCAACAATTCCCTATTTCCAGTTAGGGAGGACTGTACACTATATATGCCTGCAGCACCAGCTAACAGTGCTATCTCCTTCTTAAACCCTGCTATCAAATTAAAGGCCTTATCCTTTAATCCCGACCTAGAACCTTCACCTATCGCTACGTCCAATACCTTATGAGTCATTATAACACTATCAGCTCCCAACGCCACAAACTTAAATACGTCTCCAGAGTCCCTTATCCTACTGGACTTCGCTATCAAGTCAAACTTCTTCCTTACTCCCATCTCTTTGAGCTTAGTATCAACTTGTGATATTACTATTTCTAGATCTTCATTACCTATATCCTCGTCGAATATAAATCCTAGAACACCCTTCAACTCCATTACCTCTTCTATAGCCTCCGAAGAGGAAGGCAAATACACGTAAGTGAAAGGTTTATAATCCTGACTCCACGTTATAGCTCCTTTACCATCAGAGGTTATAGAAACTTCTGAGTATCTGATGTCCGTCTCCAACGAGAAAACTCCAGAGCTTAGAGCCAGAGCAGCCCAACTCAAAGCTTCCCTCACTTCAGGCTGAGCATCAGTAACGTCAAATATCATAGGTAAAGACATGTAGAACCTCCCTTGGGCCAGATAGAAGCTAGTGTCAATATCTTCTCTATAGGGATCTATTGAGGGTCTGGTCACCTGAGCACCATCTGACCTCAGCCAGTCAACGATCCTAGCGGGTTTTTCTACATCAGGCGGTGCAGTACTCCCCATGCTTGTTATCACGGGCTCACCTTTGTTTATCAACTCGTGAAGATACACTTTCCTCCTCTTGCTCCAAAGCTCACCTAATTTCGGCGGTAACTCCTCCTCTTCACCTTCTATTCCTAAAACTTCAAGCGTCTCCCTGGATAACCCTTTACCTACTAATAAATCCCTCCTATTCTTTAATTCCTTCAGACTGTTAAGGCCTAGGTTTTCGAGTATGTTAGCTAACTCCAATGTAAAGCCTCTAATATAATTATTTAGAGTCTTAAAGCCGAACTCCATATCGAGTTCCCTAGTCCCGTCTATCTTATTAGTCAAGGCTGAAGGGCACGAACCAATATGACACTTATGGACCATTACACAGCCCATCGCTATTAAGGCACCAGTACCTATACTAACAACATCTGCTCCCAAAGCGATTAATTTTGCCGCATCAGTCGCATCAGCTACCCTACCTGCAGCAATTATTGTAAACTTATCCCTCATACCCTGCTCCCTAAGTACGCGGTCGCTTATAGATACTGCTAACTCTGTTGGAATCCCTACGTTATCCCTTATTACCACGGGAGTAGCACCCGTACCTGCACCGTGACCATCTATTATTACACCATCAGCACCCATCCTAGCAACACCTGAAACTATATAGGGAATGTAGTTAGTCGCCGCTACTTTAACGAAAACCGGCTTACCCGTGGCTTCCTTAAGGGCTTCAATCCTCTGTCCTAAATCTTCTATCGAATATATATCGTGATGCGGAGCTGGAGAAATTGCGTCAATACCCACCGGAATCCTTCTGGTCATGGATATAGGTTCGGTAACTTTACTACCGGGCAAGTGCCCACCTATCCCAGGCTTCGCTCCTTGGCCTATTTTTATTACAACAGCAGCCCCATGGGATAGAACGTCGTAATCTACTCCGAATCTTGCCGAAGCCCATTGTACAAATATCCTCTTATACTTAGCGACTTCAGGATGAAGCCCACCTTCACCAGTGCCTGCTAAAGTTTGAGTATAATCAGCTGCCCTAGCTATTATTATATTAGGATTACCGCTTAGCGCTCCATAAGACATGTCTCCCAAATACAAGGGGGCTGACATGTATATTCCTGCTATTTCCGTAGAGGTGTCAGAACTCGGATTCTCTCGAAGCGTAGATTTCTCACTTTTAAACCTAACCCTATCTAAAATGCGGAGTGAATTACCCCAGTCGGGAAAAATTTTATATGGTTTCCCTGTTAGGGCGAGTTTTCTAATATGCTCTATCCTTTCTATGTTCCAAAATTCTCCGTCAAGCTGTTTAGGCAACGGAAGATAATCCTTTACGATCAACAACAGAGGTCGCTGACATTAATTTGCTCAATATCACTATATATTTGTTTATAAGAATAGAATCAAACTTTGTGGTTTCATATTTCCTCACAATAGGTATTGATCCTCGTAAATTTATGTCCCATATTATGAAATTCAAACTCAAGTTTTAAAAATTATAGATAAGAGCTAAAAAAATATTAAAAGTATTTAGTTATTTAAAGTACAAACTACCTAGATAAGATGTTGATATCGTCGTTTTATTAAAAATTTTTTAATTTTAGTCAAAATGAAGGAAACGAAAGGGTAAATCCGTTATTTCTCTAGAAACATGATATAAGCTGTGAACAATAGATAAAATAAATCTCTAAATAAGATTATAAGGACTCTATTGTGTTTTTTAGATAGAGAACGTGAACTGTGAGATAAAGAGTGTTACGTTGGTTCCTTAACTGACATAGTCGAATCGTATCCGAAATTGAAAAATAGCATTGGGGTGTGGGGGTATCCCCCTAACATGCGGCCGCCGGGATTTGAACCCGGGATTACCGGCTTGGGAGGCCGGCGTCCTAATCCAGACTAGACGACGGCCGCAATTAGATAATCGAATAACGTCGTAATAAATTTTACTCCGATAGAATAAAAAGCCTCACTAAAACGTAAAACCATAAAAAAGAAGAATTTAGAAAAATTAAAAAGCGTAAAATAAGTTTTTAAAAAAAAGTTTAACTTATCTTCCTATAGACGAGAACTATAGCTATTATTGCTACTATTAAACCAAGTATACCTGCAATTATTCCTCCGTATACTAAGGGTAAAATTCCGTTTACCTGAGATTTCAACTGGTTTACGGTATTATTTAGGCTTGATAAGTCACTGCTTAATGTATCAATTGATGTCTTTAGGCTATTCACAGTCCCGCCTAATCCACTTGCTGTCTGATTAACAGTGGTTAAATCTTTGTTCAAGGTATTAACCTCATTTGTCACTGTAGTTAAGCTCTGGTTTAAGGAGGATAACGAAGTAGTTAGAGAGTTTATACTTGTGTTCAATATTTCGATATCTTTGTACAGTGAATTGATATCTATTTGAATTTGCTCAATGGAATGTTGTAAGATAGCTAATAAGTTATAGTATGCTTGTACCAACACTGAAACGGATTGGGTAAAGGACATATAGCTCGCGTTAATACTTAAAGCAACTTCATAGGGTGCTGAAGTAGTGTTAACTACCATGGCTTCTATAGTTATGTTATAGTCACCAGCATAGGGACCACTTGTAATTGGAGATACCGATAACACCTTTACTAATGAAGGATATGCTGAAGAGGCCTGAACAGTAGCATTACTAATTGGCATTCCAGCGAATTCTACCTTAACCACGATAGACGCAGGTATACCTTGGGTTACAACCACGCTAGTTAAAGGAGCATTAATATTACTTGCGTCAACAACTGTTCCGTTCTGTATTGCCACAATTGGTATTATTGAAAGCACAGCAGGATAGAGTTTTATAACTTCTGTAACACTCTGGTTACCCACGATAGAGAAAGTTACTGAGTTATTTACAAACCCGCTATACATCGCTACTGCTTGGAATGTCTGAGTGAAATTGAACGATACTATTGAGAAAGTTACAGTACCAGCAGCTCCAGTAGTTCCTTCGGTAATCAGCTTATGAATACCACTTGTTGTGTTATATAAATATACCATAGCTCCGCTTAATGGAACACCAGTTTCTCCATTTAGTACTTCTATTGTAACAGTGGCTTGAGCTGGCGTGTACACAACTTGTATTACTCCAGTTTTAGTTCCTAAAGGACTAGGAGCCTCTACCGAGACAGCTATTGTATACGTGCCAGGTGTTGACAGTTGTCCTTGTCCAAAGGTTCCCAGGGTTTCGATTACAAATCCTTGAGCATTAGTTTGAGTTGGAGGTAAGTCAACATTAACACCAGATGGAGTTGTTATAGTTATTGTTACTGGCTGATTAGCATATTGAGAACCTGCAGATGCATTAAGGTACAACGTCTGACCAGAATGATAGACTTGTCCGTTAGTGGATGGGGAATAGAAAGTTATACCATTACTAGTGTAAGCTGCATTAAAAACCGTAGCCATCGATACTGCTACTAAAACCAACATTATACCAGTTATTAATATAGGATTTTTCATCTTTTACACCACCCATACATAACTCGGAAATTTTCAATAAATAAATAAAAAAGGATTTTAACTTTTACTCAAAATCCCGCCACTTTATGTAGTTATGTTTACGTTGGTAAAGTACAACGATACTGGATATTCAGAGATGGTAGGTCCGCCAGCATAAGGTACTGCGAATAATATTATCACGTACTTACCTGCAGGTAATGAAGATATACCGTTTAATTGCACGTATACTAGTAAGCTCTTTACAGCTGGTGGAGTGGCAGTATAGTACAGATACGGCTTAGCTACTACTTGCGAGTAGGAGTAATAGACTATCTCTGTTGGGTTTATTATCTTTCCAGTAGTGGCATTAAAGTCACTAGCTGGATATACTAGTGCTTCTATGTAGAACTCTAATGGGTATGGTAATACGCTAGTTACATATATCTTTACTACTTGGTCAGTCGGCGTTATGGTTAATGATCCGTTGTAGTAGTATGTGAACTTGTTAGCACTGGGTATAATACCACTTGGATAGTTGAATGGTGCTAGTCTTATCGGAGTGAAGTTCAAGGCAGTCATATAGGTCATTCCCCTATAACTCTCTACTGGGTCAGATACTGTGTAGTATATTACTACATTGAATCCTACTGATATGTTCTTGTATGGTACGCTAGGTAATAGGAAGTATCCAGCTGGTCCTAGTACATATTGTTTACCACCTAATACTATTGCAAGGCTTCCGTTAGTGTATACGGTAGTGTTGCTGGCAGTCTTTACTGTTGGTGCAGGAAGAGTGCTATTGGGTACTATTATGAACGGTAATGTGCCGTTGAATATTGCAGTACCTGGAGCTGTCTCAGGTATCGTCGGCATTACGTCACCAGATATCGTAGTCTTCTGTCCGTATACATTAACTACTACAGTCTGTCCGCTACTGGCATCGTAGTATATCATGGCCTTGTACTTAGGTCCTACTGTGTTGTTGGTAACAATTGTCAAGTTAGTTACTCCTAAAGACAATTCTGAAGACACAGCGCTGCTTGCATACTGTTTGTCAGCGAATGACAAGAACGGCTCCTTATATACCATCTCAGCTATGAACCATGGTGGAGCAAATGTTGGAGTTGGGTAGAATGGATATGCTGTCATGAAGAACTCTACTAGTCCAGGCTCCTGAGCTACTGGCATAATACCTACTAGAGCTAGGATCTTTGCATTAGCTATCTTAGTTTGACCAGTTATGTAGTCGTGATAGGATATAGACAAGTTACTACCGTTTAATGCAGTGATGTTTGTGTGCAATATCTTCAATAAACCTGGAATGCTTATCTCGAAGTAGAAGGTACCGTTACAGTACGTCTGCTCTTGTCCATCTAAGGATACGAACAGTGTTGTCAAGTTGCTGAAGGATGGAACTATCCTTACTACATTTCCGTTATGATAGGTTACGTTAATTGATAGCATCTCACCTAGTAATTGCTCCGTGGCGTATACGTTTACTAGCTCATATAACTGTGATACCCACTCCGCACTTACTACAGTACCAGTAGTGGTATTAAGTGATCCTAGAGCTAAATATGTTGGTAATGTAGAGCCATAGTATGGTTCGTACAATACTAAAGTTGCGGAGGGCGCATATAATGGTATAATGTTACCCTTGAAGTAGAATGTTAAGTTAACTGGAGGTACTTGCATTGTAGCTAATACCTTGTATATTCCAGTGTACTGTAACTCGTGGTATACTGCATAGTCTGTAGTTTCGTATACAAACTTAAAGCCGCTACCTATGAAGGAACCGTTGGGCACTACTAAGTATATACCTGGACCTTGTCCCACATAAGTTCCGTTAACTGTCTTACCATCAGATACAGACCCGTCTAATTGATACCTTATATATAAATTGATTGTATAATAGGGTTCGGCAGCACCTGGGAATGGTGTTCCCAGAGGAGCAGCTTGTGGTAATAGTTCCATGTAACCTACAGTAGCCATATTACCAGGTAATACATTGTACATCATTGTCTTTCCACCAATTATGGATGTTACGTTAAGACCGGCTATACCGTATATAGGAACTGCATATCCTCCGGGACCAACTTGAGACTGTAGGAAGTAGTAGTTTACTAACGGATTATTACTACCATATTGTTGTAGACCGTTTAATGCATCAATATCATTAACTGGATTCTTCGCTAAATTCGGATTACTGTATATCGGACAAGTATTACCATTAACAGAAGCATTTACTGTTGTTGGATCAAATGGAGCTACTTGTGGCAATGGCGCATAATTTACGTTCGTTGTTGTTGATGTGCTTCCTCTGACTCCGAATTCTCCAGCTATTGTGTATATAGTGCTAGAATTGAATATTACTGGGCCAGTAAAATTCTTACCGTTAAACCACAGACCTTCAGTTGGTATAGCATAAGTGAAGTTTCCTCCTACATAACCTGGGTCTAATATTGCATCAGGATCGTATATGGTCAATGTGACGTAGTTACTGCAGATGAAGTCAGTGTACGGTGGTGCCTGAGTAACACTTATACTTGGAGGTATTACTATACCGTAGAAATATCCGTGGTTAGCTGATAGTATACCATTTATAGTATCGTATGCTGTTACTACTACACTGGTCTCATTAGTCCATAACCCAAGCTCTACTAATGCGATATATGCATTCTGAGGTTGTCCTATGAACTCGAGAGTTATTGGAGACTGACCAGATTCTACAGCGGGAACGTTAGGAGCTTGTAGTGATAGGTAGAAGTATGGTAACTGACCATTCCCAGCTAAGTTCTTCATAAGACCAGCGACCGTATTAACTGTATTAACTGTGAAGGGCTCTTGAGTTCCTACTATGTATAATGGATACTCATAATTATTATTAATTTTAGTAGGTCCTTGATAATATACAGATACCATGTATCCCATTGCAGTAGTTCCGTTTATGATGGGATATGCAGGAGTTAAGATTAAGCCATTAAAACTGTAGTGTGTAGCTGGTACGTTATTGTAGGTTAAGGTGACATTAGTAAACAGTGTTGCCGTTACGGATGCCGCAGTTGATGTGAAGTGGCCTACTGCAGACATCTCAGATGATCCTTCCATGGCTATAGTAGATGGTGGCGTGGATAATATTGCACTTTGATAGTAGGGACTATTGAAACCACTTACCCAAAGCCCTTCATAAGCTGTAGCAGATAACTGGATTGTAGCACTGTAATAGCTTAAAGTTGGCTGTGTAGGTTCTATCAGTTTTACAGTATAGGTTTTACCATAAAATTGACCGGTCAGCGTTTCCCCATTAGGATTAGAGATGTGATAAGCATATACCGGTAATGCTGCTACAGATTTAATAGTTGGAGTTGTACTGCCAGGGTTTGCAAGCTGGAAGTACAAGTTAGATACACATTCTACTTGATTACCATTTCCATTAGGTGTCAATGTTAGTAAGTATATGTAGTATGTCACTTCACCTACAGTGAAGGAGCCAGAAGGATTAAATATCCGATTACCTATTGTAATAGTGTTACTAGTTGTTATCACACCGAAGAACTCTAGATACCCGTTAGCGAAGCTATACGCATTAAACATAAAAGTACTGGGGTAGTTATCGATTGACGCTATAAATGCCATGCTGGCAAAACTCAATGTCACTGGGCCTGGTACTGAGTAGTTTAACTGGAATGTAAACTGACCAGGATTATTAGCTCCTAGTAAACCGTCGACTAAAGTGAAGTTAATTAAAGCTCTACCCCATATCACGGGCTTTACGTTCCATACACTAGTTAGTGCGGGGCCTAGATAACCGTCAGCTTGAGTTGGATTAAAGAAGCCAGCTTGTGATATTGACGTAGCGAATACGAGTGGACCGAATATTATTACTTGGCTAGTAGTGGAGGGACCTAATGTAGTTCCACCTATTGTAGTGGCTGGTAAAGTGGCGTAGGCACTAATCTCCTCCTGATTGTTTGCAAGATTTTGGAGATTAGCGGAGCTCTTTAAGTCTTGGTATATTGTATTTGCAGG
>Ga0081473_122954_pt1 | contig 132822 bp, 128 predicted proteins | sample CisSprmetagenome_FD_70977 | JGI IMG/M metagenome (GOLD analysis project Ga0081473, IMG submission 70977) | Hypoxic/sulfidic aquatic microbial communities from Cistern Spring, Yellowstone National Park, USA v2 (version 2) | ecosystem: Environmental > Aquatic > Thermal springs > Hot (42-90C) >...
TTATAATGATGATCATATCTATGCTCGTGATGTTAATAAAATACGTGGGCTTTTCAACATCTCTATGGTTTCAGGGAGCAGATCTTGAGCATGCTCTTAAGACAGGTCTCTACATGACTGTCGTAAGCGAGTTTGGAATAATAATATCGAGAGAGCTTTATACTCTGAATATGCTACCTATATACTTCATCACATTATCCTCAGTAATATTCTTATTCTCCTCAATAATCTCAGGCCTGTTAATCTCTAAAAAAGAGGTTTTGAGTAGAAATATTATAAAACTTGTTCCACAGCCGTTCAGAGAATTCAAAACACAGATTATTATCCAAAGATCTTCCGGCAGATTCTCAGGAGTACTCAACATATTCATCGAATACATGTTAAGCATATTCATCTTCATCTCAGCAACAGAATACATCAGAACACTAGTAGAAAGTTTTTATCACGAAAGTGGGCATCTATATCTTGGAATCGGTATCTTAGGAACCAGCTCTCTTCTATGGATCATCACAATAATGTTCATTAGATTCATAAATAAAGGGATAACTAGTAGCGAAGACACATATCTACGTAAAAGAGCTTCTCAAATAATAACTATGATCAGGGCATTCACGATATCAATAATACTGATCTTAGCAACAATATTTCAAATAAGACTTCTAACACTACTTGAGAAAGAACTTTTCACAATACAATTAATATGGATGATAAGAACAAGTGAAATAATTATCATAGTAATGATATCAATAATATTATATCGATTAATCAAAAAATCATATATATAGATCCTGAGTTCTTAAATTCTTAACAAATGAATCGTATCTCTAAAGAAATCAGCGATCTTCAATACATTTCATAAAGACAGTTATCATTAAATAATTTTTATTATGATCCGAGAAGAACATAGATACAATAAAATTTTTAAGTTTGTAATTACAAAAAATTTTCCGGTGATATATGATGAAAATAGCTTCATGGATTAAATATGTTCTCACAGGTCTGTTGATAGGACTAGTAGTGGGAGGTTTAGTAGGTTTTGTATATGCAAATTCTTTATTAAAACCTGGGGCTGAGGTCAGCTGTACAGGTTATATTGATAAGATTAAGAGTCGTGGAAAGCTTATCATGGGGACCTCAGCAGACTGGCCTCCTTTTGAGTATGTTGATAAACAAGGCAATATTGTTGGTATAGATGTTGAGATTGGTAAAAGAATTGCTGAGAGTATCGGCGTCCCGCTTGAGATTAAAGATATGAAGTTTGCAGCTCTTATAGAGGCTTTGAAAAATGGCATGGTTGATATAGTGATTGCTGACATAGTTCCTACAGCTGATAGATTAAAACAGGTTGATTTCTCATTACCTTATTATATACGTAAAGGTAATGCTGTGATTGTGTTAAAAAACAGTTCTATTAAAGATATAAATGATCTTTATGGAAAGACTATTGGCGTGCAGTTAGGCACTGTACAAGAGAAATGGGCTCAAGATAATTTAAATGGTAAAGCAACTATCAAATCTTATGATCGTGTTTATCCTGAGATGATAATGACTCTTAAAAGAGGAGATCTTGATGCTATAATAGTTGCTGATAAAATTGGTGAAGCTTTAATAACCAAAGATCCTGATCTTAAGATAGCTTTTTACGTAGGGCCATCAAGCGTCGGAGGCTCTGTTGCAATGCCTAAATGCGCTGAAGATCTTAAGTATGTTGTTAATAAAATTATTGAGAATCTTATAAACTCTGGAGAGATAGAAAAGATCTTTAGAAACGAGACTTTGAAATGGTTTGAGTCATCATAAAATATCTGAACTTGAATAAATAAATTTTTACATCTTTTTAGTTCTCTAAGATTCTTTTAGAGGGACATATATGTCTCTGGAGTTTTTTGTTGAATACACACCATTTATTGCTGAAGGCATAATAGTTACTTTACAGCTCACATTAATATCTTATTTTCTAGGCTTTCTAATAGGATCAATATTATTACTAATTGGCATGACGCCGTTGAGAATAATCGCCAGAATATATATTGAGGTTATAAGAGGCACACCGCTTCTAGTTCAGCTTTTCTTCATCTATTTCGGTCTTCCATCTATAGGTGTTAGATTTGATGCATATATATCTGCTCTTCTAGCTCTTACTATAAACACTGCTGCTTATCAAGCTGAGATATTAAGATCTGCTGCCAAAAGTATTCCTGAGATACAGATTCTTTCAGCAGAATCTTTAGGAATGTCAAGATCACAGATCTTTAGATATATAATTCTGCCTATATCACTAAGAACATCTATACCAGCGATGGTCAACGAGTTTCTCACTATACTTAAACAAAGCTCTTTAGCAAGTATCATAGGTGTTGTAGAGCTTACAAGAAGAGGTGAGTATGTCGCGGCCTACACATATAGAGCTTTTGAAGCTTATCTTATTGTAGCATCTATATATCTAGCGGCGAGTTATATATTTTCTTATTTATCAAAGATTCTTGAGAAAAAATATAAGATACCTGGGTACACAGGTGTGTAGATATGAATTATGTTCTTGAGATGATCAATGTTACAGCAGGTTATGAGAACAAGCCTGTGATAAAAAATATTAATCTAAAGATCAGTAGGGGGGAGAAGGTTGTTATGATGGGTCCTAGCGGAAGTGGGAAGAGTACTCTTCTTAAGACAGCTATTTTATTAGTGAAGCCTTGGTCTGGAAAGATATTTTTAGATGGTGAAGAGCTGACTTCTGAAAAAACAGATCTTAGGAGAGCAAGAGCTAAGACAGGCTTTGTATTTCAAAGTTATAATCTGTTTCCACATATGAAGGTTATAGATAACATAACGCTTCCACTGAGAATAGTGAAAGGCTTAAACAAAAGTGAGGCTTTGAAAAAAGCTTTTGAAGTTTTAAAAATTGTTAAACTAGAGGAGTATGCTTATAAATATCCTCTTCAACTCAGTGGAGGACAACAACAGAGAGTTGCAATAGCAAGAGCGTTGGCAATGGATCCTGTGATATTATTTCTTGACGAGCCGACATCAGCATTAGATCCTGAGATGAAAATTGAGGTATTGAATACTTTAAGAGATATTGCTAAAAGAGATATTGCAATGCTGATAGTCACACATGAGATAGATTTTGCAAAAGATATAGCAGATAGAATAGTGATAATCGAAGATGGAGTGATAATAGAAGAGGGAAGAGATGTTCTTACAAATCCAAGGACAGAGCGTGCAAAAAGATTCTTAGGATATTTATCTTCAAAAATGTGAGCTTATGTATTACTCAAGATCATAAATTCTCAATATGAATCCGGTGGTACACCAGAAGTTTTATATCATATAGATAAAGATTTTAAGCATTGATATAAAGTTATTCTGGTGATTACTACATAGAATTAGATTTATACAAAGGCTTTGGGCTTCTACTTATTACGATGAGTATTATATTGGGATTGTTCACTTATTTTGTATTAGGTCTTATTCCTCTCACAGCTTTATGGATAGGTCTTTTAATAACTGGGCTTTCTATTCTTCTCACACCATCTTATGCTCCTAAAAGATCTAGAGAGATATCTAATCTTATGAATAAATTATTCATTAATATAACACTTTTTCTTGAGGCTCTGAGAATATCTTCTTATAATCTTTTTAAGACGCATAATGATGAAGTCTTCATATATTTATCTAGAGAAGAGATTCGTGAGATCCCTAAGGAGGCTGAGAAACAATTTATAACATATGTATATGGGGCTCCTCTGATAAGACTTGTGTCTCCAATTAATAGAGATCTTGTTAAAGATTTTACAGAACCTTGTGTAGCTATTGATCATATATTGACAGAGTATCTTGATATTGCTGATAGAGTAGAATGTTATGATGAGGAAGATAAGATTATGCTTAAAATATTTAGACCTCTAATATCTTCATCATTTAAATTAGAAAGATCTTTAGGAGGATTATATGGATTAATAGCAGGATCTGTCTATGCATTATTGAGAGGAGATGTAGAGATCAGTTATGTAGAGACTTCTACAGATTTTATATTGATTGGAATGAGGATTAAAAAATGATTAGCAAAGATCATTTTTCAAACACACTTTTAATAATAATGATCACGTTAACAACATGGGCTTTCTGGAGTATAGGAGAACATAGACTAGATGTTTATATAAGCATGTTTGTTTTAGAATATTTAATTATAAAAATGATGTTAAGACCTAGAAGAATTTTTATAGACATATTACAGATAGGATTATTAATAATATTTCTGATATTCGTATCAATAAGAATATACGAGGTATTGATCAAGTGAGAATTCTCAGGATACTCACAATAACAATATTGTTAATAATCATCTTTTTATCACTAGCACATGTTTTCGCCATATTAAATATTCCTAGACATATAGATCCTTCCACAGCGCCAGAAGAGATCTCTTATGAAAAAATTCTTTATCTAATGAGTATGTATTCAGAGCATATTTCTAAAAAAAGTTTTGTGTCTGCACAAGATGTTATAAAAATATTTAATGAGATTTATCTGCCTCCAAATATTAGAGAGATGTTTAAAAGAGTGACAGATGTTATAAATAAAATAAATGATAATCTAAGCTATATAAACTCTTTATTAGAATCTGTCGAGAGATATATTCAGCAAGGATCTTTGGTTAAAGCTAATGAGACTTTAAATATGATCTCTACGAAATTTGATGTTCTTATGGAACATATGATTCAACTGAATGATCTTGTGAAAGATCTTAGGTCTAGAAACATGATCATAGGATCAGGTCTTGAGAAGATTTTTATCAATATAAATAATACTTATAATGATCTTTTGAAAAAATATTATGATCTAAGATCGAAGCTTGAATATTTAAGTTCATCAGGTCTTATAGATACAAAGATTTTATTAGATGTTGAGCCGAGAGAGATTGAGACAGGAGATCATATAAAGATCGAGGGTTTTCTCTTAGATGAATATGAGAGACCTCTTAATGATAGAACTCTCTCTATACATATCGGAGAGAATATATTATATGTAAAGACTGATTCAAAAGGCTTTTTCAGTCTCATACATAGAGTTCTTGTATATAAAAATTATATTGATATATATGCTGAATATGTTCCTTCAGAAGCTGATAGAGAGACTTATAAATATTGTAGATCTGATGTTATCACTATACACATATTATATACAAGACCTGTTATCAAGATATTTACTAACGTATCTAAGATTCTTCCTGGCAGAACTCTTTCTATAGATATTGAGAGCGACACGCCAGTCTATATAAACTTGACCTCTCCACTGATCAATATAACATCATATTATCTTAATTATTCTACAACATTTTTTGTAAAGATCCCTGAGAATATTTCTGAAGGAGTATATTATATCAAAGTATCATCATATCCAAACGGTTCTATAGCTCCTTCAGAAGCTATGACCAGCATATTAATCTATAGATCAGACCTTGAGATAATGATTATAAAACCTGATTTTATTTTGATACCAAGTCTCTCAAATATTATAGAGATTATTCCATCAATAAACTCAACAATAAACATAAATTCTCCAAATGATGTGTCAATAGAATATTTAGGAGACTATAAATATAGAATTAATATACCACTCCACTATATCTATACCTATGTAGAATTTGATATAACCATATTGCCAGAGGATCCTGGCTACAAAACAGCATATCTTAGTCTGATAATCCCTGTGTACAATATTTTTGTCATGATCTCAGGCGTTTCAATAATAGCTATTGTGACCTTTGTAGGATTAAAAAGATATAAAAAAGTTGTTTCTCGGAGCAGTGTTATATATGAAGAGCCTGTGAAATATATAGCATCTTACGAAGAGAAAAGATCTTTCGAATCTTCTGATATACCTTTATTAAGTCAGTTAATAACTCTTATTGAGAAGATCACGTCAACAGTCTTTAGCAAAGAATTGACTTATAGAGAATATCTTGAGATGATAAGACTAAAAATTTTTCAGCCGATATATGAGGTTATAAAAAGCGTTTTTCTAAAGATCGAGGGCTATGTATATGGAGGACCTAGATATAAATATTTATCAAAAGAGATCAATGCATCAGTCAGAGAATTAATTGTTAAATTAAAAAGTCTTGTTGAGGAGAGATCCTAATGAGAACATATGTAATTCTAGGATCTTTGATCTCTATCATGATCATTTTCTTGATAATATATTATATTCCTTCTACAGATGATTTCTCTCCAGATAATCCTTTATACAATGGATTATCTGAGTTTGTGAATAGATATAATGTGACAAGAATATCAATACAAGATCTTGATCATATCGAAGATCATTCTATAATATTTATTATAGGTCCTGGCGGAGATTTTACTTCTCAAGAAATAGATCTTTTGAAAAAATATCTTTTGAGAGGTGGAGTTGTTTTTATAGCAGATGATTTTGGGACAGCACAGGAGATACTAAATCTTTTGAATACAAATGTGAGTTTCTACAGAGGCGTCTTAAAAGATCCTTTGTTTATGTATAGAAATTCTTATCTTCCAAGAGTAGATGTTAAAATAGGTGGTGAGAGTCTTCATCTATATATGAATTACGGTACAGCGTTGAACATCTCAGCTGCTAAAAAAGGTAGTTGTAAAGGATTTTCATCTATATTTAGTTATATTGAATTGTATGATGAGAAAGGAAATATAACAGAGAGACTAGACGGACCTCTATGTATATTTTATAGCATGAGTTTTGGAGAAGGAGTTTTATATATATTCTCTGACTCAAGTATTTTCATAAATTCAATGATTGATCTTGGGGATAACAATGTTTTTATCAACACTATCATATCGTCTAGACCTTCGTATGTGATTAGTGATAAATGGAATATGAATCTTTATACTAAGACAAGACTTTATCTAATAGATCTAGCGTTTTTCATATTAAATTCAGTTTATAAATATCTGATGATCTTCACGGGAGCGGTCGTGATTTATATAGTCTTCTATAGAATATCTATGAGAGGTGTTAGAAAAATAGATTCTGAGAAGACGTTGAGAAAGGTTTTAGAGAAGATTCTTGAGAAACATCCTGATTGGGATAGAAAGGTTTTAGAGAGAATTATTGAAGAGGAGAGAAGACAATGAATAAAGATTATTTTGATATGATAAAATCTTTGAATCAGATCGCTGATTTCATAAGTAGATACGTTGTTGGATTAAAAGATCTTTTGCAACTATTATTAATAGCTTTATTATCAGAAGGTCATATACTGATCAAAGGGCCTCCAGGAACAGGTAAAACTCTTACTGCAAGATTATTATCACTTTCTATAGGCGGAGTCTTTAAGAGAGTTCAGATGGTTCCTGATATTCTGCCTTCTGATATCCTAGGATCTTTTTATTATGATCTTCAGAAAGGTCAGTGGATTTTTAGAGAAGGACCTATATTCTCTAACATATTGCTAGTCGATGATCTTACTAGAGCTCCTCCGAGAACTCAAAGCGCTCTTTTAGAAGCAATGCAAGAAGGAAGAGTCTCCATCGAAGGCAGAACATTTGAACTTCCCAAACCTTTTCTTGTTGTTGCAACACAAGTAGAGGCCGAAGAAGGTCTGGGTGAGGGGGTTTATCAGTTGTCGCCTACTCTTTTAGATAGATTTGCATATTCATTCAGAAGTTATTATGTAAGTCCTGAAGAAGAGATTAAGATATTAGATAGAGTAGATGACATTGATGAGATAATAAGATCTAGTTTTATAAAACCGATCATGACTACAAATGATCTTATTAAAATACAGAGTCTCACAAGAGATGTTTATATAGATCCTAAGATAAAAAAGTATATAGTTGATATAATAACCTACTTTAGAAAAGCAGAAGATCTTGTTTTAAAACCTAGCACAAGAGCAACTATATGGCTTTTAAAAGGTGCCAGAGCATTGGCGTTGTTAGAAGGCATGGAGTATGTCATACCAGATCATGTGAAAAAGATCGTTTATTATGTTCTTGGTCATAGAATTATTCTTAAAGAAGGTTATTATGAGAAGATCGATATATATGATTATATAAGAAAAGTTCTTTCAAAAATTGAGGTTCCTAAGATATGAAGATAAAATTAACTCCCTTCGGAGCTGGTCTGACGTCTTCTGTCATATTTATATTTCTTACCTCTATTTTTATCAAAGATCTTTTCTTGCTATTATTAGGTCTCGCACTAATGATCATGATCGTTATAGATTATTTTGTAGCGGTCTATTTAGAAAGAAAATGTTTTTTTGAGACATATGTAGGTAGCGATAGAATATGGGTTTGGGAGAGCGGTAGAATAGAGATCATATCTAGATCATGTCTTTTAGAACATGATATAAAAATCGTCAAGCCCTTGACGTTAAAGATGATTGAGAAAATTGATAGAGATAGTCATAGAATTGTTTTAGATGTCAGATTCGAATACTCAGGAACATATAAGATAGATGTTCTCAACATGATCATATATAGCTTCCTAAAGATCTTTCAGATACATAGGCATGTGGCTGTTAACAAAACATTTATAGTGTATCCAGAATATGTCTATTGGCTGGGAAGGATCGCATATGCTTTATTTGGTGAAGGCTTAGAAGGAGCCTCATCTTCACATCCAGGCGGGTCTTTAGAGATTCTCTCAATAAAATCATTGTTAAGAACTGTCGCCGGCGAATATTATGAGACGAGAGAATATGTGCCTGGAGATGAGCTGAGAAGAATTGATTGGAAAGCGACTGCAAGAGTTATGAAGATGATGATAAAAGATCTTAGGGAGCTGGGTGGAGAAGGTGTTATGTTAGCTTACGACCCTAGATGCTCAGGATCTTATACTTGTGATAGTATTGTCTCAACAATATTTTCTATGGCGTTAACAATTTATCAAGAAAAGATCTCTCCGTTATATGTTTATAATATTTATGAGAAGAAAATATATAGATATAAAGATCCAGAGAGATTTCTTATTTCTCTAGCTGAGGATGTGATTATGAAGATAATAATAAATAAATTGTCAAAGGATTTATACGAGTATGTGTCTCCATCAGAGTTTAAAAAATTGTTAAGTCTCATAGAAGGCTCGTTAAAAGAGACAGAATATATTCGTATGAAGGATCTGGATGAGAAAATGTTTACATTATTAAGAGGAGCATTAATAGTCTCAGACATCTTGAACGGATCTTCATATATTATTGATCTTGCTAATATGATGAAAGATCGTTCTTTTGAGAAGATAGCGATAGTTCCTGAGAAGCCTTGGATAGATCTTGATAATCTAGAGGATAAATACCTCGGCTACAAGACATACTCTTATGTAATAAATGATCTTAAAAGATCTGGTTTTAAGATCTATGTTAAAAAGAAAGGAGGTTTCGAAATTTTATGATAAGAACTTTTTTATATCTACTTATGCTCACATTATCTCTGACAATTATTCATCAAATGATCATTCTGGCATATTCTGGAGATAGTATGTCTGAGATTGATAGCCTGGTATCAACTATTATGAAAGATCTTGAGTATCTTGAGAGCAGAGAGGTAAACGTTTCAAGTCTCATTCACAGGGTTAATGAGGATATAAAAGGTCTTGAGAAAGATCCTGGCAACGCCACTTATATAAAAGATCTTGAGAGTATAAGAGAAGAGATTAAAGCTCTCAAGTCTGATGCTGAGAACATATATATCATTAATAATATTATTAGATATTCTACTGCCGTTGGAATAGGCCTTGTTCCTGTTGCTGTATATATTCTTCTCCCAAGGATCTATCTCTACATATGGTATAGAACTAGAAGAAGATGGATTGTCCAGGTGAGAAAATAATGATTCTTGACGAAGAGGTTTTCGCAGTGTTGATGGCCGTTGTAATTATAGGTTCTGTGCTTGGCATCGTGAATATTATCCATATATCTTCTGGAGAAAGTTTTACTGCAATAGGTCTTTTAAATGAGGATTGTAAAATAGGCACCTACCCTAAACAGGTTCTGGAGAATACTAACATAACATTATGTATATACGTCTATAATCATATGGGAAGACCTGTATATTATAAAGTTGTATATAAAATAGGTGGCGAAAAGGATCTTCCGACAAACACTTCGCCATCATCAATGCCTGAGGTCATGTCTTGGAGAGGCGTTCTTGATAATGATGAGAATCACACCTTTAAAATCTTGATACCTATACCATCCTATGAGAAGTCTTTTGATAACAAGACTGCTCTAATATTTGAGCTATGGATCTATGACACCTCATCTGATAAATGGGTTTACACAGGTGAGTGGGTTCATCTATATATACAGGTTCTCAAGAGGTCGTGAACATGAGTAGAAGAGCTGTTGAGAAAAAGATTTTTCTTGAGGATTATGTGAAGAGAACATATGGTGATAAAGATCTTTATAAGAATCTTGTGAAGCTCTATAAGGATTATAGAGATGGAAAGATAATACTGTCAGATCCTGATCCTCCTCAGAACATGCTTAGATACGTTTTAAGACCTGATTATAGTCTGTGGTTCTGGACAGTGATCATATTGACATTATTGGGAGTATCTCTCGTGTATCTAACAAGCCTAGCAGGTTTTCTAATGCCTCTCAGATATGTGATAGGATCCTTATTGATATTGTTTATACCAGGATATGTTCTCGTGGAGGCATTATACCCAGGCGAGAAGGATCTTTCGCCTCTCGAGAGACTTGCACTATCAATAGGATTGTCTCTAGCCATAGTTCCTCTGATAGGGCTTGTACTCAACTATACTCCATGGGGGATCAGGCTAGATCCTATAATAATAAGTCTGTCGATCTATATAATCAGCATATCCATGCTTGCTGTCTATAGAAAGAGTAGAAGAATAATTTTGTTACGAAAAACGTTATCCACAGAATAAGTCTATAGAAATAATTTGTCTATCAATAATGTTGCGACAAGAATCGGTGTGTATATGTTTATAACTTTAGACGTCTCAGGATCAAAGTTTTCAGGAGGTTTTTTCGCAAGCTTGATCAAATCATAGATCTTTGGTAAAGATAGTAGCGTTAATAAAGATAGATAAGGAAGAACTCCTATCACAGCCTCTACAACAGTGATCAATAGTGCTCCGAGCAACAGTGAGGAATAGAAGATCCTGCTTCTCTCTCTGCCAAGAATGTTTGCAAGAGTCTTTATCCCAGCCTCTCTATCATGATCAAGATCTCTCATATTGTTCGCAAATAAAACCGCTGTTATAAATAGTCCTAGAGGAGCTGAAACAAGAAAAATCTTGGGATCAATAGATCCTGTGGCTGCATAAAACCCTCCTAAGCTCATCAGAACACCCCATGTAATGAATATAAGGATCTCTCCTAGACCATGATATTTAAGACCTTTATCAGGCATTGAATATAAGATCCCTGCTAAGGCTCCTGCCAGTCCCAGAGGGATCACCAGAATTCTCTCGAAGAAGAATGCCAGATAAAGTCCTATTAAAGATGCTGTGATTATAAGAGTGATATTAGCTTTTAAAAGATTCTGTGGAGTAAATATCTTCTCAACAATAGGATGAGGCCTGTACACAACGGTTCCAGTCCCTAGCCTGTCGACACCTCTCAGATAATCTCCATAATCATTAAACCAGTTTCCCGCGCCATGTAGAAGTATCACTCCTATTAATGCAAGAATTGATGAGACAAGATCTATTTTATAACCAAGGTAATACGCATATACATATGATGTGATGAGAACATTAAAAGACATTATAAAAGACAACATAATGACAAGCCTCGCCCTTAAGGGCGAGGTATATTTTATAAGTTTTTATAATATTTTGAGGGTCGGGTCTTTGGCGGACAAAAAATTCAGGATGTCCAGCGGGGGGAATCCCCGAGGTGTGTCCGCCAGAGATCCCGACCCTCTTCAGTCTTTTAGAGAGTTTATTGAGAAGAGAAAAAAGAATAATAAAAGAGCTGTCAGGCTGAGATTGCTTCCAGAGAAACATGAAGAGAAGCTATTGTTTAACATAGGATTGACATCTGTGAGGCTGTGGAACGAGCTTAATTATAAGAAGAGACAGCTGTTCTTCAAGGACTATTTGACGCCTGAGAAAAGAGTTGAGATCAACAGAAAATATTATCACAAGTATAAGAATTTTCTAGGCGTTAATGCCGGTCAAATTATTAACAAGAATGAAGAGGCCTGGGATTCATTTTTTGAGCTTCTAAAGCTTAAGAGACAAGGCAGATTACCGCCGCATATTAGAAAGATTTCTCCGCCAGGATATTGGAAGGATAGACTTGCAGGTAAAAAGAAGATCCACATTTTGATTAGAAACGATAGATACTATTTAGAGCCTATCAGTGATGGTGAGGGTCGTCTGGTTCTCAAAGATTTTAAATTAAATATAAGATATGTCGGCAGGATCAAGTGGGAGGGCAAACAAGGGAGACTAGAGATAATCTATGAGGCTGACAGATGGTTCGCTTATATACCTATAGAAGTTGGTGTAGATCCTCCGAAATCAAATCCCAGAGGATATATAAAGCCTAATTATAAAGATAAGAAAAATAGGATCTTTAATCCTAGATCTATCAAGCAAAAAGATCCTGTTGGAGACAAGAAGGCCTTCATAGATGTGGGTCTTAACAATCTGTTTGCTGTGATAGTCTCAGACGGATCAGCGTTACTTGTCAAAGGTGGAGTAATAAAATCTGAGTATTACTGGTGGAAAAGAGAGATCTCTACATATCAAGCTGTAAGAGATCTGCTTAGAAACGCTGGAATCCATAAATGGGTAGAATATCATGAGAAATATCTTAAAGCATTATATAAGAGGAATGAGAGACTTAGACATCTCTATAGAACAGCAATTAGATTTCTAGCTGAGACATTATGGAGTAGAGGTGTTGAGAAGATATATATTGGATATCCAATAATGTTATCACAATATAATGGTAATGAATATAATACTAACATATGGTGGTATAGAAAGATAATATTATGGATGATAGATGTGTTTATGGAGTACGGTATAGATGTTGAGATTGTTCCAGAGGATTATACTAGCCAAAAATGTTCTATATGTGGAGAAATACATAGAGATGGAAGAATATACAGAGGATTATACATATGTAGAAAAACTGGGAAGAAGATTAATGCAGATATAAATGCATCATTAAACATAGCAAGAAGAATAGGATACAAGATTACAATAACAAGAAAAATAGAAAGCTATCTTATAACACATAATGGTGTGAAACCATTAATCCCCCTCCAGAGGGCTAACACCCGAGACCCAGAGATTCGAAACCCCGCCCTTAAAGGCGGGGAGGGGTCATATTCAGATTTAGCTGATAAAAATTTATAAATTCTGAGAGTTACTTTTATAATTTCAATAATTGAATACTGTATGGTGAATAATAAAAGAGGTGATTAAGTGCCTCTGCTGGAGGTTAAAGGTTTAAAAATATACTACTTTACTCTCCGAGGAGTTGTCAAAGCAGTTGATAATGTGTCTTTTACATTAGAGAAAGGCGAGTCTCTGGCTATAGTAGGTGAGTCAGGCTCTGGAAAATCTACATTAGGCTATGGCTTGATAAGGCTTGTGCCTCCTCCAGGAAGAATTGTTGAGGGAGAGATAATATTGGATGGGACAGACTTAACTAAATTACCTGAAAGCAGAATTAGAAGAGAGATTAGATGGAAGAGAATTAGCATGGTATTCCAAGGAGCTCTCAATGCTCTCAATCCTGTTAAGAGAGTTGGAGATCAGATCGTGGATGCTATATTGGCACATGAATCTGTCACTAAGAAAGAGGCTCTTCAGAGAGCTATGGAGCTTTTAAAAGCTGTCGGCATAGATCCTAGGCGTGTAAATAATTATCCTCATGAGTTTAGTGGAGGAATGAAACAGAGAGTTGTCATAGCAATGGCTCTGGCATTAAATCCTGACATAGTTATCGCCGACGAGCCTACAACAGCACTCGACGTAGTTGTTCAGGCACAGATACTTAATCTATTGAAGAAACTTAAACAAGAGAGAAAGATGAGTATAATACTTATAACACACGACCTCTCATTGGTAGCAGAGTTGGCAGATAAAGTGGTTATAATGTATGGCGGCAAGCTGGTTGAGATAGGATCTTCAGATGATATATATACAGATCCTAAGCATCCATACACTAAAGGTCTTATGGCGAGCATACCCAGGCTGGGAGGCAAGAAAGAGCTTTATTGGATACCTGGCAATCCTCCCGACTTAAGATCTCCTCCGCCAGGATGTAGATTTCATCCTAGATGTCCATATGCCATGGATATTTGCAGAGTGAAAGAGCCTCCCTATTATAATATAAAAGACGTTTCAGTGGCTTGTTGGCTTTTTGAGGAAAAGAAGAGCGGAGGATGATCTTTATGTCCACATATTCATATAAAGATCTGATTTTATTTGGTGAAGGACTTAAAGTATATTTCTCATTAGCAAGATCTTTGACAGAAGTGTTGACATTTAAAAAAGGCAGAAACGTGAGAGCTGTCGATGGCGTGAATATATATCTTCCTAGGAACAAGGTTACATGTTTAGTTGGAGAGTCTGGATGTGGAAAAACTACTCTCGGGAGAAGTATTATAGGGTTGATAAGACCTACCGAAGGAAGAATATATTATAAACCTTCGAAAGAGCTTGAAGAGCTAATGGAGAAGGAGGGAGTTCCTAAGAGAGAAGATTTTTATGATATAACAGATGTCTCAGGAAAAATATATAAGCTTTTAAGAAGAGAGCTTCAAATAGTGTTCCAAGATCCTTACGGCTCTCTGAATCCTAGAATGACTGTAAAAGAGATTCTTGAGGAGCCTCTCATAATTCATGGAATAGGAGAGTCTGAAGACGAGAGATTAGAGATGGTGATCAAGGCTTTGACAGATGTGAAGCTGACGCCGCCAGAGGAGTTTCTTAATTTATATCCATTTCAATTATCAGGAGGTCAGAGACAGCGAGTTAATATTGCTAGAGCATTAATCTTAGGCGCTAAGGTGGTTGTTGCCGATGAGCCTGTGTCAATGTTAGACGTATCTATAAGAGCTGAGATCCTTAAGCTGATGTTAGATCTTAAGGAGAATAGAGATCTGACGTATCTGTTTATAACACATGATCTTGCCGTGGCCAGCATAATATGTGACTATATAAATATAATGTATCTAGGGAAAATTGTTGAGAGAGGACCTACAGATGAGGTTATTAAGAATCCTAAGCATCCATATACACAAGCTCTTCTTGTTGCAGTTCCACAGCCTGATCCTAAGGGCAGATGGGTTATTAAAGAGGTTCCTATAAAGGGAGAGGTTCCTAGCGCTATAAATATTCCTCCTGGATGTAGATTCCACCCAAGATGTCTATATGCTATGGACATATGCCAGAGAGAAGAGCCTCCAGAATATCTCGTGGGAAAAGATCATTACTCAGCATGTTGGCTACATAAAGAGAAGAAATAAGATTTGAGTTATTCAAAATAATTTTTTAAGACTTTTATCATAAGGAGGCTTAGCTATCCCTCTCTCAGTTATGATTGCAGATATCAAGTCTGGAGGTGTCACATCGAAAGCGGGATTATAAACATCAACATCTCTAATACTTACAAAGATCTTTTTCATGACGCTTCTCACCTCATCAGGATCTCTCTCTTCAATAACTATTTTATCAGGATCAGTCTTCATATCAATAGTGCTGGTAGGTGCAGCCACATAAAAAGGCGTCTTATGATATGAGGCGAGGATAGCTATTGAATACGTCCCTATCTTATTAGCGACATGACCTGTCCTAAGGATCCTGTCAGCACCTACGATGACTTTATTAACCAGCCTCTTCTTCATTACGTAGCCAACCATGTTATCAGTGATAAGTTTAACAGGGATCTTATCTCTATGAAGCTCCCACACAGTTAGTCTAGAGCCTTGTAGCAGTGGCCTTGTCTCAGTGGCTATCACACTTATCCTCTTGCCCTGAGCCCATGCATATCTTATGACGCCTAATGCTGTCCCGAAACCTGCTGTCGCTAAAGAACCTGTGTTGCAATGTGTCAATATGGTGTCTCCATCTTCTATAAGCTCAGACCCGTATCTTCCTATCAAAATGTTTGAAACAAGATCCTCCTCCTGGATCTTCAGAGCCTCTTCTACAATTTTTTTCTTAAAAAGATCTTTCTCAACATTATCTTTCAAAAGTTCTCTAGCTCTACTCATAACTCTCTCAACAGCCCAGAACAGATTGTAAGCAGTAGGTCTCGTCAGAGTAATTCTCTTGGCAGCTTTCTCAAGCATCTCATATATCTCTTTGACATCTTTATCCTCATTATTTAAAACCACCATGGCCAGAGTGAGAGCAGCTGCGACACCAATTGCTGGAGCACCTCTAATCTCCATATTCTCAATAGCTTTCGCAACTCTCTCCACATCTCTAGATCTTATCCACGTCTCCTCCCAAGGGATCTTGCTTACATCAAGCCATACAAGCTCTCCAGTGCTTTGATCTAGATAGACAGGCTTCAACACTTTATTCAAAAGATCCTTCTCGAAATCATTTAACAACATCTCAGCTCTCGTATATGTATGTAGAAAAACTAAAAAATCTTTCACATAATGAAAGAAAAAGAGGGTTTAAAGCTCTCATAAGCTATAAATAATCATTGGATAAAAGAATGAGTGACGAAAGAGAATTTAGAAGAAAACTTAAGAGAAGAGATATTAACAGAATAATGTCTACTGAAAAAGTCATGATTAGAATAGGAGTTAAAGGACTTACAGAGGGATTACTAAACGAGATCAAGAGACAGCTTAATGCTAGAGGAGTTATAAAGATCAGAGTGTTAAAAAGTGTTCGTGAAAAAATTACTGAGGAAGATCTTAAGGAGTTTCTCAGAAAAATTAATGCGAGAATAATAAGTAGAAGAGGATATGTGTATTTAGTTGCAAAAACATGATCTTCAGAGGATCTTTATAAGATATCTTGTGAGCCTATTCATTAATATAGACGCAATAATTATATGAAGGATCATGCCCCCAGGTGGGTATCAGAGTATATGAGAATAATGTGTAGTCATGTCCTCTAGTTAATATCTGTCTTAAGTATTCGATAGTTATAGGGTTCCAGCCTCTGAGGTATATCAGAGGAGCTGTCTCAGAGATCATTGTATAAAGTATATAATCAAGCGTCCATCCAACGAGCATCCCTATGAATGGTATCACAAATGTTAGAGAGATCCAGTATAAAGCTCCATAGAATATCATTCGCGAAGAACTGATCTTGTTAATAAGATCTCTGCTAAACAATACTATATAATAGAATATTGCTGGGTTGATAATATATTGAATAAAAGCTATTATAAAGACGATCACATGAGATATATAGATATATGAGAGAACCCACTCAGAGATGTTCGTCGCGGATAATATTATAGAAGAGGATCCTGTGAAGATCCCTAGCACACTGATCAGAGAGATCCATATGAAAAATATTAGGACATATCTATTAAAAATCTTTTGATCAATATTTTTCACAATATTTCTACTTATGGTAGAGAAATATGTATATAGAAACGGAGTGACATACATAAACCATGCAAATATATAAAGTCCTATAAGAAGGATCCATAGACCAATGATATCAGAATAAGGCTCTTGAAGACTATGAGGAGCATCATAATATATAGGGTATATATTATATGATGTGATAAGAGACACACACATTATAAGAAAAAATACGTATGGATTTTTCAGAAAAAATTCATAAATCTTTTTCAAAAACATATTTCTCATCCTCTATACCATATGACATCATATGATCTGAGATAGCTAAATTCTCCAGCATCTGTACAGATCTTTGTATATTGATATATTCTTACTTGAATTGTAGAAACAGAAGATCCTAAGCGATCCACATATATATCTATAGGCTGATTAGAACATGAGCTTAGAGATCCTTTAACCCATCTACATATTATTGCGGAATCAGAACGTTGATAACATGATATCTCATTTGTCGAAGCTCTCTTCACGACGTCATAGCCATATAATACTACTGACAATACAGTCAAGGCCTGACCTAGAGGAGGCGCCAATATTGTAAAAATCTTAGCTAGAACCCCTAGTATGGCTGCCACTTCTGAGGCGTTAGGTAATGAAGAGCCTGGACCGCGATCAAATTTAAAACCTTGGTAAGCGCCTGACCATGTCAACTGAGTATTTAAGGGATAAATAGTAACATTAATGTCGCTATATGTGGCAGAAGTGCTTTTGAATAACGGAGAATAGTCTGCATAATAAGTTCCTACTCCATCAAAACCTATTTCAAGAAATGTTATATCAAGAAGACCCCAGTGTCTAAAGATCAGAAAACCAGTGCTTGAGTAAAACTGATTAAAAGGCATTGCACTGCTTGTTCCACGTATATTCACAAATAGACCTGTGGATAAAGAGCTGTATACTCCATATTGTCTTGAGAGTGCTGCATCAAAATTTCCTAGTAAAGCCTTATATAATGAAGTATATAACAAATAGTTTGTTGCTGGATAATAATCTGAGGAAAGTGGCTGTCTTCCTACTAATGTTTTGAAATATATGGTTGCTCTGGGAATGTTCTGAGGATAAAGATCCAAGTGTATGCTGAGCCATCCATATATAGGATTATATAAGCCTACTCCATCTACCAGCTTTATCTCTATGTTTATTGGCATCTCTCCTGAGATCAGAAATGGATAAAGAACATTATAGACAGATGTTGATGCAGGGCCTTTTAAGAAGAATGTAAGTGTGAACGTTTTTGCTGTGTTGTCTACTGCTATATATTTTGTGTCGCATAGCAGAGGTGTTATACATATTTTTATACTTATATTAGCCCACGCATATGCCCCCCAACTGACTACCTGCCCAACTCCATTAAGTGTTAAAGATAGGCTAGTTCCTAAATTACTCATATCTAGAATGCTATATCCTCCGAATGGTGTTGCAATTATTGCCACAGTCTTAAGACTATAATTAAGATCTGGGGCAGATGTATAAGAAAGCTTTGTGTATAAAGGTAGTGATGTAAACAGATCTGTGCTATAAGTAAAGTTCATAAGATAAGTATTGATGGCTGTTTGATTTATATCATAATAGATTGTTGGTCTCCCAGTTATATACCAATAGCCTCCTGGAGACATGATCGATATGCTATACGTGAAGTTGTAATCAAGCACTCTATCAGATCTTCTCCCATCATAATAATATTTATAGAAAGAGATCTTGTTTATAACGCCTGGAGTTATTGTGTAGCTACGAGTCTCTCCATCAACAGTGACATACATACTCCTGGAATAAGTGTCGTTTCCATAAACATAAAGCTCCAGCTCCACCTCTTTTAACACAGGATTATAAATATACCAGCTAGTCATCTCAGGCTCTATCGTGAAAAATATGTCAGTGTATGAGCCGTTTGAAGGCCCCAAAGCTATTGTTGTCAACACTCTTCCACTAACAACTTTATTAAGTAACAAAGGCTGTCTCTCTACATAATTATAGCTGGGTCCTCCGCCAGATCCTCCGTCTGGAACTATGATGCTCACAGGATCTATTGATAACTGTATTGTTGCAACATCTCTATTTATAGGTTCTAAAGATCTGTCTAGAAAAACTCTTGTGAATCTCTTGAACTCCTCTTCTGATAAGCTGTATCTCTTCATATAATAGCTCTTAGACTCATACAAAAGATCTAGAGCATAGATCTTTGTTGATGTTCTGAACTGAGACACTACATATGTTGTGTTAGAGATATAATCATAATGATATCTCAGATATTTATAAGGATCTTTGGGGTGAGCCTCTGTAAAAACATATATAGGGATCTTGATCATGATGTCTTTATCAAAGATCTCTATAAAAATCTTTCTGGCTTCAGAACCTCTCGCGAAATCAGGCTTATCAATAGAAGGATCTCTATCTATAGACATCTGATCTGGAAGCATGATCTCTACACATGTTCTCATGTTGATCCTTTCGGGAGGTATATATTGAATATATCCAGCTCCTCTGATCACATCATCATATATTCTAAACGGGATCTCAACCCAAGAGTTGTTAACATAAGCTCCAAAAAAGATCTCTCTAGGATCTTTGTTTAATAAGCCTATTTTATAAAGATCCTCTCCACAGATTCTGATTACTCTCCCAGCATAATAATATCTATATAATTTATCAGAAGAATCAATTGTTATGCCTTTAGACCTTAACAACTCGTCTAAAAGATCTTTGAAACTTCTTTTGATCAGATCTTCTGGCAGAGGTTTCTCATGTAGACTCTGAGCATTAACAATTGAGAGACAACCAGATCTTTTGTCAATAATTTTTGATAGAGATAAGAGAGGCAATATGATGCTGATTAAGATCATTACTATGAATATGAGGGATACATATCTCTTGTATATGGTTATGAAAGTCATAAAAAATATCCCGCTTTTTTTTCCAAAAAAGGTTATAAATTTAGTATACAGATCAAGACCAAGAAGATATTTGGAAACTTTTTGACATATACTATCTTAAATTTTTCTATAAGATCTATAGAGATGTAATATTATGATTATCCATAGAAGAACTATTCTTATGAATGCAAACCATTGTATAGGGCTTTCTCTGACATGAGGATCTGCTGATGAAAGTCCTATTCTTGTGAATATTTCTGTTCTAAACCAGAATATCATGATCATGATGTTAAATATGTCTCCTAATAATAATATAAAGATCTCTTTTATGTTAAGGATCATATATAATGGAGCTATCATGATATTCATCTGTGGAGAATATACATAGGAGAAGCTTATGAGAGTTGCTAGAGATATGAATCCTGAGCCAAGAACTTTTTTATATACATCATCTCTATATCCTCTTGAGACGACTATAAGAAAGACTGTGAGAGGCATTATGATCATGAGAGTTTTAGATAAATTTCTTAAGAAAGGATCCCATAGATCTTGAGTGAACATTATGTAAAAACAATTTTCACAATACCACTCTCCATGATGTCTCAGAAACATTTCAAACGAATTTGGAGAATATATCATCACAAATGATGTAGGTATTAATATGATTAATATAAAAAGGATCAAGGTCTCAGCCATCTTTTTATCTATATCAAGATCTTTATATCTTAGAAGATAAGCCAGATACATGATAGAGAGAACCAGTACTCCCGTGAATATCTTTGCGAGAACAGAAAGCGCCAGGAGAAATCCTCCAGTCTTATATCTTCCCCTAAAGAAGTATAGGTAAGAGAGTATTGCGAAAGATGTTGCTATTATATCCCAATTATACATTAGATAATAGATCATTGAGGGGGAGGCTATTGATAAGATTATGCCTAGTCTACTACTCTTGACATAATGATTATATAGATCATATATTGCGTGAACATAAATTAGATAGAAAACTCCGTTTATAAAAAATAGTATATACATATGAAGTTTCACAGGATCATAGAAATATAAGATCTTTGTTAATATAGAGGCCAGTCCCCAGGCTCCCGCCACAACAGGTGGATATTCAAATCTAAAATCTATATAAGGGATCCCGTACAAAGGATCTTTTCCTCTGCTTTTGTCTAAAGATATTGACAAGATATCACTGTATTCTCCTAAGACCCCGTGAATATATATTGATAGAAAAATCACAAGCAGAGGTATAAGAACTGTGATTATATAAGGATCTATGTGTTTAGCGAATTTATCAGTCATAAGATCTCAACATAATTTTTATCTAGGGCTGAAGATTATCTCTCCAGTATTCTCGAGAGCTCTATATCCTCTGAGAGTTTTTGATAATATCTCTTTAAAATCTCTACTTGATAAAGTCTCGACAAATCTTTTCACAGATTCTTTGTTAAAACCTTTTTTAGATACTACAAAATCATATATCTCTTCAGCCAGTGGAATAAAATCTACATCATAAAACTGTGTCACAGTCTCCACGGCGATCCCCACGTCAGCTCTTCCCATAGAGACTGCTGCGGCAACAGCAGTGTGGGTCTTCACTTCATATGAGTATCCTCTGATCATTTTATAAGGATCTTTTTCGCCTAATATTCTTTTTATCATTATATCAGTGAAGCTTCTTATGCCAGAGCCCCTATTTCTGTTTATAAAGATCACATCTTCTCTCAAAAGATCTTCAAAACTTCTAATATTCTTAGGATTACCTTTTCTAACTATAAATCCAATTTTTCTCACATAACCTCTTATCAGATAAACTTTGTCTTCAAGACCCATCTTTTTTATCATATGAATATTGTATTCTCCAGTATCCTCATCTAAAAGATGTGTACCAGCTATATCAGCCTCGCCTCTTTTTATTGCATGCCAGCCTCCCAAAGATCCTGTGTATATGATCTTTGTGTTTCTTAATTTGCTAATCTTGAGAAGAAGCTCAACACCTAGACAATGACTTCCTATGAAATAAAGCTGTGCCGGAACAATCTTCTCTGAGAATAATATGGCATAAACCTCTTCATCTTCATCGATAAACTCTCTGTCTTCAGAAACCTCTATAAAGCCGTCTGAGTAGAGAACGCTATAGACAGATCCTGACCCAAGCTGGATCGGATATCCAACAAATCCTTTCTCACTTTCCACAATAGATACAGGAACAAATTCTCTCACACCTCTCCCAGCCTCTATTCTGTAAGGGATCAATATTTTAACAAGATTTTTCTTCTCATCAAGTCCATAAACTCTTAATATAGCTGGTCTAACAATTCTTGTCAAAACCATCATAGCTGATAGTGGAAAACCTGGAAGGCCTATGAATATTTTTTTATCTCTCGAGGCGAGAAGCGTAGGCTTACCAGGTCTAGTCTTCAAACCATGAAACAATATTTTTCCACCAAGATCCTCGATCACTCTATAGACAAGATCTTTATAACCTGCAGAAGTGCCTCCGGAAGTGATCACAACGTCATATTCTTTGAGGCTTTTATTAATCTCTTCTCTGATCTTCTCATATTCATCTTTTAAAATTCCTTTATAAACGACGTTCATACCAAGATCTTTTAATATTGATGTTATTGAATATCCATTTATATCATATATTTTTCCAGGGCTCAACCTCTCTCCAGGTTTTACAAGCTCTTTTCCTGTCGAGTAGACAACTATATTAAGAGGCTTCAAAATTTTTATTCTCGCTCTTCCTACAGCGGCTAAAGAGGCAATCTCTCTATAAGTGATCAGAGCTCCTCTTCTGATAACAAGATCGCCAGCTGAGAAATCTGTGCCTGCCTGAGATATATTTTCACCTGGGTATGCATGACGATATATAAAGACTTTGTCTCCTACTTTTTTTGTATATTCACTCATCACAACAGCATCTGCTCCTCTAGGTATGACTGCTCCTGTAGATATCTCGACGGTCTCACCTTCTCTAATCTCGATCTGAGGAAGCTCTCCTACATCAACCTCTCCAACAATTCTAAGGATCTTAGGCTCTATATCGTTAGCACCTGCCACATCTATGCTTCGCACAGCATATCCATCTACAGTACTTCTGTCAAAAGGAGGATAATCGACATCCGCATAAACATCTTCTGCAGAGATCTTTCCAAGAGCCTCTTCTATAGACACTTCAATAACCTCTGGATATCCTGCCTCAACAAAAGTTTTATAAAGAATTTCCACAGCCTCATCTACAGACACTAATTTATGAAAAATTTGAGCATCTCTCCTACTGCTCATAACAATCATGTTAGATATATATTACGAGGCTCAAAATTATTATGATGTATAGAAAAATATTTGAACAACCTGTGACATATGATTTCAGAATATTGTTTCATCCATCATATGTTTTGCCAATGATAGACTTCATAGGTGATAATACAGCGGTGAAGTCTTATGGCGTATGTAGCGGTATGAGATTAATAAGACATAGACGCAGTTATGAGGCCATAGATCATAGGAGCGAATGTGTAGATTACGCTAGATATGTTTTAGGCGTGTGGCTTTTAGATCAGAAGATTTCTGAGATAAACTTATCTGAAAAAGATCCTTTTTATACATTGTATTATAAGTATAAATATTATGGCATGGCCGTCTCGCCACTGGATGACGTCATAATATTTTCAACAATATTTCTTTCTCAAAACACTAATTATCATAAAAACACAGTAAAGTGGATGAGAAGAATTCTTAGTCTATACAAGGATCCTCTGAATCTATTAAAAATAGACAGAGAGAAAATTATGAAAATCATCGGCAGAAGTTATCAGATCACGAGACTAGTTGATTCTTTGAGATGTTATATTGAGAAAAGAGATGAGATATTAAAGAGAGATGTGAGAACGCTTCTAAGATGTCCATGGATAGGTGTGAAAACTTATTTTGCTTATAGGCTTCATGTGCTTTTAGACACAAAATATATTCCTTTAGATAAAAACTTGATAAGATATTTAAGCAGATTTTTTGATGTTAAAAGCTACAAAATGCCTAGGAAAAAATTATGTCTTATTTATAGGGAATGTTCTTTCTGTGATTTAAGAGACAGTTGTTTAGAAGCCTCTCTTCAGAATAGATACAAAGATCTTGGAGGGTGGCTTCAGACTTTAACTTTCACTGAATTAACTAGAAAAAGAATTGCTGAAGAAGACAATTGATGTTTATAAACTTAAGTTATTTATCACGATAACATATAATATATATGCGATATATCTCACATAATTATATTTATCATCCCACGGCACAAGATCTTTTATTCCAAGCTCTTCAGCCTCTTCCTTTATATAGTTAATCACTTCTTTGTTTAGGAATTGCTCAGGATCTGATTTATATTCAGAAAGTATTGACAATAGATTCTCTACAGATGACATCTTCATAGGATCATTAAAAATATCAATTTTTATGTTAATAAGTTTACTCATAAAACTTTCATCATATTTAGGATAGCCTATTTCATGAACCCACTCCTGCATAAGATCTCTGATCATCATCTCAATCTCAGGATCTTTCAAACTAACAAGTCTTAGAATGCTGTTTGTCAGAAACAGCTTTTGTAATATCTTATTTATAAGATGAACTTTTGAATCTTCATATGATCCTATGGGCTCTGGCAGAAGTTTCTCAGAAGAGACTTTATACAAAGAGCTCTCTATATCAGCAGAAGCTATTTTAGAGCTTGACTCCATTGATATCAAAGAAACATCTTCACTCAAAAGATTAGACCCGAGAAATAACCTCGTAAAATATAAAATAAAAAACTTCCCATAAGATCAGAAGGTCAATATTTTTAAATCTCTATGATATACAAAAATATGAGTAAAGCCGCCGTAGCTCAGCTGGTAGAGCGCCGGCCTTGTACGGTCTGATAAGTTCCGTTGTCGCCAGGAGAGCCGGAAGTCGCGGGTTCAAATCCCGCCGGCGGCTCTACAAATTATTTCTATCAGGCTATATCTCAGAGATCTTGTGTTTCTTTAAAAGTTCTTCATCAGAGATCCATATTCCAATAGGTGATAAACATCTCAGCTGAATACATCCCTCAGAGATCTTATTAAGATCTAGTGTACATGTGCAGAAGCCTTCTCCTTTGCTTATTACAGCTGAAAGCCTCGTCTTTTAGGCGGGGATGGACAGAAAAGTTTATAAATTCTTCGTATTCTGATCTTTTTTGGAGGGGCTCTATGGCGACTGGTGATGAGGGGGTGCTAACTCTCTCGATAGGTGTGAGGGTTAGTCCTGAGCCTGTCGTCATAGAGCTTCTCCATAGATATAGATATGCATTAAACTATGCTATAAACAGAATATTAGATAATAATCTTAGAACTTTAAAACAGGCTCATAAGATGTTATATAAAGATCTTGTTGAGAGATTTAATCTTCCATCTAGAATAGCTATCGATTGCTACAGAGATGCTCTTACAAATGCTAATGCCTGGAGAAATAATCCTAAGAGAGGAAAAAGACCAGTGGTAAAGAAATTGTCAATGCTTTTACATCCAGAGCTTAGTTATAGGATCAAAGATGGCTACATAGAGATCATCGGTGGAATAAGACTTAGAGTAATCGGTTGGGACAGAAGATATGATGAATATAAGAATAGAGAGGCAAGACTAGTATATAAAAGAGATAAATTGTTTCTATGGATATCTAAAAAGATACCTAAGCCTAAGAAATATACACCTATAGATGTCATCGGTGTAGATATTAATGAACAGAAGATTGTCTATGGAGACGAGATCATCAATATAGAGAAAGATACTGCAATAGATAAAGCATATAAATACATCAGACTTGCAGAAGATCTTCAGAGAAAATATTCTTCATCTAGGTATCTAGCTTGGAGAAGAAGAAGAGGAATATTGAGAAGAATAAGATCTTATCATGAGAAGGCTAGAAACATACTAATTGATTGGACTAAAAAGATTTCTCTAGAGATAGTTAGACTGGCTAAAGAACTTAAATATGGTGTGTCTAGAGAAGATCTTACGAACCTTATAAAATCTCTGAGAAAACTTCCCAAGGATCATAAGACTAAGCTTATCATAATGGGATATTCTAGGATTGAGAGATGGATTGATTGGCAGGCTGAGAAACACGGCGCGCCATATGTGAAGGTCGATCCAAACGGAACATCCTCAGAGTGTCCAAGATGCGACTATAAAGGATTAGAAGAGGTTGGTTATAGAAGACTGAGATGTCCTCGATGTGGTTTTGAAGCAGATAGAGACGTCATTGGAAAACTAAATGTTAGAAAGAGAGGATTGAGAAAATTAGGTATAAAATTTTCTGGGGGAGCTCTGACCCCCCTCACTGCCCCTCAGATGACAGATGTAGCCCCGAATAGATGAGGGGAACCGATGAACCGTCCTAAGGGAGCCTCCGCCCTTCAGGGCGGGGAGGAGGTCAGTAACCCTATGTAAAAGTCTCCAACATTTGTCCCTGTATAGCCTGTCTCAATAGTTCTCCCAATACTTTTTAGAATAGTATAAGAATCATTATTATCTAGATAAGTCTTCGGATCTAAACCTTTCTCAACGGCTTCCCAATAAGCTTTGTCATCCACGACAGCTCCTGCTGCAGGACTAACTCCGTCAACACCATCACTACCCATACAGGCGAAATATACGTTATCAAGATCTTTTATCTCAATCATTAATGATAGACACGTCTCTTGGTTTCTGCCACCTACTCCTCTTCCTCTGACTGTCACTGTGGTCTCTCCTCCAGCAATTACTGCCCCAGGCGGAGAGATCGGTTTATTAATCTTTTTAATACTTCTGAGAATAGATGCAAACATTTTTCCAACTTCTCTAGCTTCTCCCTGTATATATGGTCCTAGAAATAATGTATTGAAGCCTATCTCTTTCGCTTTTCTCTCTATAGCCTCTAGAGACATTTTATTACTTGCTATAACAATGTTTCTACATTTATTCAAGATCTTATCGCCAGGCTTAATACTCTCTTCTACAAAGCCTTCCACGCCTTTCATAAGAAGATCTTTTATTTTATCAGGTATTTTATTCCAAAGACCTCTTCTCTTAATAACTTCTACAGCATCTCTATAAGTAGTCGGGTCAGCATCTGTCGGCCCTGACGCGATGAAACTTATAGGATCTCCGATTACATCACTTACTATTAAAGAATATATTTCTTTACTTTTTATGTATTTAAGTAGTCTACCTCCTTTGACAGCTGAAAGATGTTTTCTTACAGTATTCAGCTCAAATATGTCGGCTCCTGATTTCATTAATAATTCTGAGACCAAAGCTATTTCCTCAAGACTTATATCTTTTAAAGGTATCTCAAATAATGCTGAGCCTCCTCCAGAGATTAAGATAAACACAAGATCTTTTTCATCAATATTTTCTAAATACTCCAACAATTTTTTCGAAGATCTTAGAGTATTATCTCTAGGAATAGGATGATCTCCTTTTAAGACTAAGATATTTCCTAAACTTCCCTCTTGATCAGGCGTTATGATCACTCCGCCCACAATATTTTTCTCGAATAGATCATTTACGGCCAGAGCCATTTTATAACTAGATTTTCCAAAACCTATCACATGTATCTTTCTAAGAACAGTTTCGTATCTGTCTCCTATAATAATTTTATCATTTTTTATCCTTACATGATTAATGACAGCTTTGTAAGGATCAGCAGCTTCAAGACCTTCTTTTAGAAGACTTAATATTATGTCATGCGGAGACTTCATAAAATCTCCAATCAATTATTAGAGACTTAAAAATATTAAGCCAAAAAGTTCTTGAAATGATCTTTTTAATTTGTTAGAGAGAATTATTTTTGAGAAGAACGGAGATGCCTAAGATATTTAAAAGCTCATGTATTATTGATACGCCAAGACTTATAAGCTCTTCAGAAGAATTAGAAGATCAAAGCTATAAGCTAGATCTATTTATAAGATCATTAGCAGATCTTTATAAAAGAGGCAGTAGAATATTTTTAGTTAAGGAACCCTTTACATCAAATATTAAAATAGATATGCAAGTTTTTAGACTAGGCTTCACAATCTCGTCGATAATTGTTGAGTCAGAGGATCCTAAGAATATTGAAGATTTTTGTAAAAAGTTCTCTGGATATATCTCGACCGAGGATCTATGGTTAAGAACAAGATCTCTTGATCTATGTGTTAAAACAAATGATTCTTTTATAAGTGAATTGTTATTAGAAGAGATAGGATCATACGAATATGAATACTGTAATAAATATTCTTTCATAACGAGATCTCTTGAGAAAGATCTTATAAGAACAGATATTACAAATGACATTAATGAGATGTTCATATTTGTTTCAAAAGAGAGGTTTTCTGAGAAAGAAGCTGTAGAGATCTCTCTTATCAGAAATTACAGCTCTTTACACATCTTCTCTCATATGATCGATGGGTTAAAAACGAGATGTGTTTTGATAGATAATATTGTTTCTTCAAATGATCAGGAGATCATAGCATACTCCAGTATTAATAGAAGACCTGTGATATATTATGAGGATCCTAAGATTATCATATCTCTTTGTACTCCTGTAAGTCATAAGGATCCTTTGTATAAATTATCTCTGCTGTATTTACTATTTAAAGAATAAGAGATTAAGTCATAGAAGCTCCTCTTTAAATTAGCAACTCTTAAATTCTTAAGTAGCATTATATTAATTTGGTGGTGGCCGCGGTAGCTCAGCTGGTAGAGCGCGGGACTGTGGGCTCCTAATCAATAGGCCGGGGGTGGACATCCCGAGGTCCCGGGTTCAAATCCCGGCCGCGGCCTTTTCATCTGAGATTTTTCTTGTCCATCTAGGATATACTCCTGGCTTCATTATGACTCTTAAAGTTGTTGATACAATACCTTTATCTCTAGATAATATCTCCTCGCTATTCATCTCGGCTCTCGCTATGGCTACAAGCTCTGATTTTGGTGTAAAGATTGCTATTAAATCTCCTCTTCTAATATTTTTGTCAAACATTAGAACTCCTGGAACTGCAAGCTGAGCTCCTCTTGAAACAGGGTCTACGGCATATGTGTTGATAAATATTTTTGGAAGATGTGCAACTCCGTATTCTATTGGCATCACATATTTTCTTAGTAATGTCTCATCTTTCTCCTCATTATATAAATAAACAGCTTCTGAAAGCTGATGTAAAGTGATCATGTTCAGATCTTCAGTGAATATGCCGGTTTTTATTCTTCTAAGCTCTCTCATATGAGCTCCCACTCCTAGTAGAAGTCCTATGTCATGTATAAGTTTTCTTATATATGTCCCGGGGTCTGTCTTAACTCTCATCAGAACCCATCTCTCCACATGATCTAATATCTCGATCTCATGTATTTTTCTTATTCTAAGACTTCTTTTCACAGAAGATCTTAGGGGAGGTCTCTGATAGATGTCTCCTACGAACATCTCCACTATCTCTCTGAGTTTATTCTCAGAAACATTTGAGTGAAGCTCCATAAGAGCTATATATTCTTTAACAGTATGAGTCATTACACTAATAATTTTTACAGAGTCTTCTAATGCTATAGGCAGAACTCCGGACACGCTGGGATCTCTCTGTATAAAAGATTTAATACTCTAGAGTCCCAGCGTGTCCTACCTTGCTGAGAGCTAACATTTTCTTGATCCACGCAGCAACTTCATGACTTGTGGGTCCAGGAGGCTTGTCTAGATTTATTATACCAAGTCTTAGATGTTCTTTTATTTCTCTCTCCCAAGGAAAGATTCCATATGAAAAATCTTTTTCTTCACGTTTCACATAATATTCAGAGGATCTTCCGCCTAACATATCTAAATATCTTATGAACTCAAACTGATCTTTAAAAACGGTCTTCATATATCTCCTCTGTATTTAATTACACAAAACAATATTTAATAATGTATAAAACAAATATTTAAATGAGGCCGTCCGCGAGACCTACGGAGACCTTGTGTCTCCGAGGAAACTCCGCCCTCGCCACGGCACCTGGCTCCGTAAGGAGAGCGGCTGAGAGCCGCTGGATCGGCACAGAAATGAACGGTCTGAGAGAGATGTAGATGATGGAGCTGGTCTCCTGATGATCTCTCAGATGCGGTGAGACAGCCGATCCCCAGGAGAGCAAGGCCGAATAGTGCCGATGAATGCCGTGGTGAGGCACAGGTAGGCCGCTTAGCCTAATGTCTCTAAGACAGAAGGCGGGTTATGCGGACGGCCTCATTTAAATATACTGATCTCTGCATAAACATATTTATATTTTGTTTAAAAAGATTATTATCTGGAGGCTTCATTATATTGTCTTCATCAAAATCTGAAGTTGATAAATGGTATGAGATTGCTCTAAAAGCTCATAGATATTACGGAGGAAAGATAGAGACTATACCTAAAGTTCCTGTGGAGAAGCTTATATATTTCGCCGTCTGGTACACACCTGGCGTTGCTGAGCCTTCTAGAGCGATCTCTAAAAACCCTGATCTAAGTTTTGAATTAACATCAAGATGGAACACAATCGCTGTAGTTACTGATGGTACAAGAGTTCTTGGTCTAGGTAACATAGGTCCTGAGGCCTCTTACCCAGTGATGGAGGGTAAGGCTCTCATATTCAAGTTCTTAGGCGGTGTAGACGCGGTTCCTCTCCCGATCAGAGCTAAAGATGCAGATGATTTTATTGAGACGGTTAAAAAGTTGGAGCCGGCTTTTGGAGGAATAAATCTTGAGGATATTGAAAGTCCCAAATGTTTCTACATACTTGAGAGATTAAGAAAAGAAATGAATATACCTGTTTGGCATGATGATCAACAGGGGACGGCTACAGCCACTTTGGCAGGTCTTATTAATGCTTTAAAAATTGTTGGTAAAAAAATCTCTGACATAACTATCTCGATGATAGGTGCAGGAGCATCAAATATAGCTACTTATAATCTACTTGTTAAATATGGTGCTAAGCCTAAGAATATAATACTTGTGGATACTAAAGGCATATTACATGCGGAGAGAGAAGATCTTGATAAACTTATGTTTGAGAATCCGTGGAAATATAAGATCGCCATCGAAAGCAATGGAGAGTTGAGAAAAGGTGGTATTAAAGAAGCTATTGTAGGCACAGACGTAGTTATAGCAGCCTCTAGGCCGGGTCCAGGGATCATTAAAAAAGAGTGGGTAGCCATGATGAATAAAGATCCTATAGTTTTTGCATTAGCAAATCCTGTCCCAGAGATATGGCCTTGGGAGGCTAAAGAAGCTGGCGCTAGAGTGGTGGCCACTGGCAGAAGCGATCTTCCTAATCAGATTAACAATAGTCTGGCGTTCCCAAGCGTCTTCAGAGGAGCTCTTGATGTCAGAGCCAGAACAGTGACTGATGAGATGGCTATTGCGGCTGCAGAAGCCTTAGCAAAACATGCTGAGGAGAAAGGGATCAGCGAAGATTATATAATACCTACTATGGAGGAGTTCGAGGTTTATATAAAGACTGCTGTGGCAGTTGCTGAGAAAGCTATTGAACAAGGTGTTGCAAGAATCAAAAGATCAAGATCTGAGCTGGAGGAGACTGCATCAACTATAATAAGAAATGTGAGACTAAAATATGAGACATTGGTTAAAAATGGATTTATAAAAGATATTGTACAACTCTAGATGGAGGTGTAACCTATGGATCCTGTTCAGTTTAGAATCAGATATGCTGAAAAGAAAGATCTTGATCAAATAGTTGAGCTAGTAGTGAGACTTAAGAAACTAAATGAAGAATTCGATCCATTATATACTGTGAGAGAAGATATTCAAGAAGTCGCAAGGGAATATATATCAAAATCATTTGATAGAGAAGAAGTTTTCATGTTAGTTGCAGAAGATGGCAACAAGATAGTAGGTGTCATTCGCGTAGAGATAAGATCTAGACTGTTTTATCAGCCAATATTCTCGGGAGTTATAACAGATCTTTATGTGTCTCCAAGTTATAGAGTTAAAGGAGTAGGGACAGCCCTGCTGGATGAGGCAGTAAAGATCTTGAGAGGCAAAGGGATCAGTATTGTATGTGCAGAATTTCCTCCTATGAATAAGATAGCTGTAGACTTCTATCAGAAAAGAGGTTTCAAACCTCTCTTATACACCTTCTTCAAAGAGATATAATAAAAAGATTTTAATTTTTTAATCATTTATATCTATAGAGATAGGTATAGGCCTTGGATCAGGCAATATTCTAATTACTGCATCGCCTCTTTTCATAAGAATCATCAGATCCTCTATTAATTTATTGTTTATTTTAAGAAAATCTGAGGCTTCTCTCCAGAAGTTTCTGTTAGGATTGCTCATTATGATTAATAATCCTATGTTCTCCACAATCAGATCCCAATTTTCTCCAAAATCTCTGAAATCTTGTGTTGCTAACGCGACTGATAATCCGTATCCTCGTGCAAGTCTCATCAAATTAATGATTCTTTTAGATAATCCTCTGCTTAATAACATCCAAGCCTCATCTAGACCTAAAAAAGTTTTCACCTGATCATCAGGATTTTCTCTGGAAGTCATATTGATCATATCTTGAAAAATCATATTTATAGCATATCTTAAAAGCTCTTCTCTCTCTTTGCTTAAACTTCTTAATGTTATAACATTAATCTTGTTCTTAACTATTTTATAATGTCCCGTATCTCTTCTATCTAAAGATGCGATTTCTCTGAGAATTCTTTCTATAATTCCATTAAGATCTTCCTCTTCTGATATCTCTGAGAAAACGTCTTCCCATTTCGGCACATCTTTTTTCTCGTAAACTTTTTTAAGAATTTTAAATAATGCTCCTTGAAGCCTTAGATCATCAATTTCATAGCTTTCAACAATACTATCAAAAACTTGATAAAGTCTTAGCCATGAAGATGTATAATAAGGCTCAAGAGAGCCTAAGGAAGTGTCGGGAATGTCTATTAAAACATGATCTATTTCTCTCTCTATTAATCTTTTTATAATATCACCTTTTACATCAACAAAAATAATTGTAGAGTTATAAATAATATGAGCTCTTCTTAGAATAGCTAATAACGTCTCTGTTTTTCCGCTGCCCGTAGGACCTACGATAAGTATATGCGGATTAATAGCTTTGAAAGGATCCCAGAATATTATTCTTGTGTCATTAAGTATCCTCCCAATGGGAATACCTGTCTTATGAGGATTTCTATGTAAAAGAACATTTTTTATTAAAGGAGAGAATAAGACAGCTCTCTCTGAAGTCCATACCTCATCTCTATAATTGTGAAGCATTTTTCTCAAGATCTTTATTATAAACTTTGTTTTAAATCCGAAAAAATCTGTTAAGAACCTCTAATATAAACAATCCTCTTACCTCCTCAACCACGACCCCTAGATCCTTAAGATCTTGTGTTAAAATCTTCATTCTTTGTATAAGTCTTTCTCTAGCATCCTCTTCGTTAGAGCCCTCAGCTGAGACAATGATGATCATGGCCACGTTATAGGGGGTATCCCCTTCAAGGATCTTCTTTTTAAGTCTTCTCAATCTCTCAAGCTCTGTGGCAAGCCTCTCATTAGTAGGATCGCTCTCTCTAACGATCTCTTTAGTCTGAATCGCAATATTTAATTTGTTTAAAAACTTTTCCTTATCAATAGGTATAAAAACAGTTCTTATCTCTATAGGAAAAGGCTTAGAAAGAATCCTTACAAAACTATTTAAAAATCCTATCAACTCCCCGTCATGAAGATCCTCTAGACTTCTTGTTATCTCTCTAACAACAAGAAAACCTTTTGCTATACAACTTTTTTCATCACAGCCTATTATATAATTGCTTCTGATCTTTATATTATCAACGCCAAAAATCAGCTTAAGATATCTCTCAAACATCATGATCTCCTCGAATATATGACGTTAAACAAGATCTTTGATTGTCTTATTGCATTAAGGATCTGTTCTGAGAAGTCTATAGGTCTTAACATGAGTATCTCTCTATGAATGCCATCAAAAACTTCAAGAACTCCTCCATAGATAAGAGCTTTCTCAGATAATTTAATCAAATTATCACCTTTTTTAAGAAGATCTATATAGACGTCCTTTTCATATGAAACATATTTATAATATGTATCTTTCGAAGTCTTTATATATAGATAAGATGTTCTTGGTAGAATGATCTTGTCATAATTCTCTATGATCCTTTCATTACTATATAATCGTAGTCTCTGTAATAAGCTCTCGATCTTCTTATACACATCTTCATCTAAAATGATCTTGCCTGAGAACCCCCATATAAACTCATCATCGTAAGTCCATAGAGATATTCTAAAGTTCTCGTTACATATATTTTTAATCACGTCCTTAGAAATAATTATATTATCAAGATCCTCATATTCTCCTATTTTATAATTCTTTTCATTACATTCTATATAGATCTCAGCTTTTTTAGTCTTATCAACAGGGTCTATGATATGTATCTTGATCTGGTCATTAAGATCTTCATAATGAAATTCTATATCTCTTTGTTCAAAAGAGACGTTTTTCACATCAAGAATCTTTTTGTTATCAATATATTCTTCAGGTTCTTCGACAACATATAATCTGGCTGTTAACTTGTCTGATGATATATTCCTAAGATCAAGATCTATACAAGCGGTTAGCATATTGTTGTCATCGAGCTCTTTCTCACTTACTAGTGTCTTATATAATATCTTATTTTCATTATCTCTCAGCTCTAGCAAATACTTGTAATACTTAGCCTCTTCTGATGAAAAAATTATCTTTGTTCTAAATAAAGGCTTGTCTAAACATTTTCTTGATAACCCTTTTCTAGAATATATAATCTTTGGATCATCTATTTCTACTATTTTATTAAATCCTCTGACTGTTTGATTGATCAATGTTGTGCTCAACACAAGATCTATCTTGATCTTAATTTCATCGCTGTCTATAGGATTCTTAGGTAAAATAATTATTTCTCCATCTCTTTCTATCTTGACTCCTCTAATAACTTCTAAATCAGTTGCATCAATGGGATAGTTTGTTAATCTCACATATCTATCTTCAAATATTTCTCCTATCATAATACTTTGACTCTCATTAAGATCAAGTTCATAAATAAATCCTTTATATCTCTCGAGACAATATATCTTGTTATCAATACCTACGCACTCTATCGAATTCTTTTTAGGATAATATTTCTTTGTAAAGTCGTTTAGACTATATGTCTTTAACCTATCTCCCTCATCCATGATCAAAAGATCTTTTGACAGCGATATGAGCTGATCATCTTTAACTCTATCTATAGTTCTTAGATACGTGTTAAGAAACATTTTCACTTCATTATCAATTCTGAGAATTATAAAATCTTGTAGAAAACCTATGAAAGATATCTTCGTATTTTTATTATCAATTTTAGTCAGATATCTTATTCCATAATCTGTGTAAATCATCAGCCATTTGGTGTCTAGATTTAACAGCAAGATCTTGTCTTTAAGATTTTTAATAGGTCTTACTCTCTGAGGAATTTCAACACCTGAATCAAGGTCAAGAGCTAAAGTTTTTTCATCATCTATAACAGCTGATCCTATGTTCTGACCGGAGCTACATGACGAGATCCTTTTTCCATAGCTTTCATACATATTATATCTCCAGTAGTTATGACCGTAGAAGACATAGATCTTTCTTCCGCTTCTTATACCTACGAGAGCTTCTCCAACGTTTTCAGAGATACAGTATTCATTTATTTCAAAAAGCTTCTCATTTATAAAAATATGAGGTCTGCCTTTGATCTTCAGTAGCATGAAACCTGTTTTTCCGAAATCAACTGTTTTTATATGATCTATTTTATTTATGCTGAGAATTTCTCTATTATCTCTCAGATCATATATTTTAACCTCTTTTCTCTCAGGATCTTCTTCAACTAAATATCTCAGAAACATATGATAAACATATCTATTAGGATTTTTTATATTAATGAGCTGTTCACACGACCCAGATTTTTTACATCTGAAGATCTCTGTATTTTTAATATAGATCCATTCGTCATCTTCGCTATTATATTCTTTATGTGTTATTAGATAAGGTCTTCGCAAGATTATGATCTTATCATATCTAACCTCTGGATATATTAACAAGACGTTTTCTCTAGATATCTTAAGCAAGATCATATTTTTAAGATCTTGAGGAATAAATATGTCTTTAAGACCTCTAAATATGTAAGGTCTCTCGATATATAGATATTTTCTTGAGACTTCTTTCAAAACAGTACACCTCCACTTTTTATGAAAAGTATTAAAATAATGGATCCTATGAGGCCATTCATATGATCATCAAATATTATTTTAGAAGCTATTGATGATGTCATGATTATAGAGGACATCAAAAGTTCTAAAACTACTAACTCGTTTCCGACTATATGAAAAACTTCTCTGAATAATATAGGTTCTAAAAATACTAATGGTAAAGTCATCATCATCTGAATCATATAATTCTTGTAGACCGAGAAAAGATCTAGGATCTTATAGCAGAATTTTTCATATAAGTCACTGGCTAAATCACTGATCTCTCTCATATACTCGATGACAAACATGATATAATTCCCGATCCATAAATATAGTTGTTTATATCCTCTTTTCAGAAGAATTTTTGTTGCATCAAAGCTGTTAAGTTCTTTAAAAACTTTTATATGAGCAAGTGATAATGTCAAAACCTCTTTTGTGACAGATACTTCTCTGAAGATTCTTATTAATAAGACAAGTGAGGGAATGCTTAGGAAAAGTGTTATCAGAAGATAAAGATCTAGATGATTTAATATAAAGATCTCTAGAAGCTGTATAAAAAGGTTATTATAAAAAGATCTTGTGAGAAAGATAATTAAAAGCATATATAATAAGAAGAATGAAGAGTACTCTAAGATCCTAAGTCTATTGATCAAGGGCTCATTCATTGTTTTTAGAGGAAGAGGATGACCAGGCGTTATTAGAAGTATGAAGATAGATGAGATTATCAAGAGAAAATTTGTTAATAAAATAACTCTTTCTCCTTGAAGAACCGAGAGGGAAGATGTGATTATAGGTATAATAGTGTAGATAACCAAAGATATTGTCAAAATATTTATTTTCACAGAAACTAGTCTTCTAATTTTATTCTCAATATCTCTATAAAAATCTTCAGAGACTAATAAGAGATATTCTCTCTGAATCCCTAGAGATCTATTGTTGATATAATTTCTTACAAATCTCTTATAAATAGTCGAGGGCGTCAACTCACTAACTATTTTAAACGCCTCAGTGAAACCTGTGTATATAGCTAGATTCCTAGTTTTTAAAGCTATTCTACCAAAAAATCTGAATATCTTAATAACATTAGGTCTTGAGGATATATTCTTGATCAGAAAGCCCATTTCATCGCCTGAGAAAGGAGATGAGGATGCTATCAAAAGTATATATGGAAGTTCTTCTTCAACACCTTTTTTAAACTCGAACAACTTATTCAGAGGATTTATTACATATAAGATCATGAGGATAGACAAAATTATTATACTCATGATAAGAAGAATATTAGATAACATGAGTATACGTGTTTCAAAGGTTTCGAAGACAAATTCTATTATAAAGTTAGTGGTGAGATATAACATGCCTAAGATTGCTGACAATATCATTAATATATATAATCTTCTTTTATTGAATATTTTTGATTCTGGATCTGAGATTGTGTTTATTTTCTCCAAAGAATCAAATATTTTATCTAGCGCATGTGATAATTTCATAAATACTCCTCTTTAGAGATCTAATCTTGTTTTGACGTTATGATCTCTATAGATCTTTTCATAAAATCTTTTTTAATATTCTCATAATTCTCATAATAACTTTTTACAAAGATCTTTTCTCCATAAGGATCTTTATCACGATCATATATTCTTCTTATCTTAATAGATCCTGATTTTTGAGTTGGTATTATCTCATCTACATATCTAACGATTCTACGATTGTTATGAATAGCTAAGACCGCCACAGCCTGTATAGTAGAGATCTGATATATTCTAAGAGATATAGGTGGAGACATAAGTCTGACGATAACCTCTTTTGTAGAGCCTCCGTGAAAAGTTGTTAATGCTCCAAGACCCATATTGAGTGCCTGAGCAAGTACTCTCGCCTCTGAGCCTCTAGTTTCTCCAATGACAATAAGTCTGTTAGCTGAAGATCTTAACGCAGCCTTCGTAAGCATATATTGATCTATTTTTATAACGCCGTTTTCAAAAGTGGTGTATCTGACCCAGCTGCTGTCTGGCGGTATCTCAATCTCTGGAGTATCTTCTATAATAACTACTTTCCAATCTTTTGGCACGAAACTATTTAACAATGCTCTTAAAAGAGTTGTTTTGCCACTCCCAGGAGGTCCTGCTATTATCAAAGAACCTTTTCTCATGATAAGTTTTCTAAAATATTCTGCAAGATTTCTTGGCAGCATCTCTCTTCTAATAAGGTCTTCTACAGATACTTTTCTCATAATGTTTTTTCTAATAACTATCTCAGGTCTCTCATAAGACACTGCTTGTCCAGTTATATGAATTCTGTGTCCACCTTCCTCAAGAGGAAGTTGTATATCAAGAATAGGATTAGTATATGAGACTGCTCTGCCAACTTTATTAGCAATAATTTGTTGAAGTCTTATAAGCTCTTCGTTATCTCTTATATAGATATTTGTTTTCACAAGATCTATATTAGGATCCATAGAGTATATATATGAATGTCTAATCCATACATATCCAGGTCCGCTTATACTTACATCTTCTACATAAGGATCGTCTATTAAAACCTGTAGTTTTTTATAGCCTAGCTCTTCTTTTAATATATTATACACTAGATCTATATCCTGATCATTTTTTCCAAAGTATTCTCTGATGATCTTTCTAGCATTTATCTCGTCAATAACACGTTTATCAGGTAGTCTCATAATAAAATAATTGATTAATTTGTCGATCTCATTATATATTTTTTCTATTTTATCTTTGAAAGCTGGGTTGTATTCAGCTATATATCTATATTCCTCAGAATTTTTTACAAGCTTTACTCTATAAAGTCCTACATTATATTCTGATAATATCTCATTATCATTAAAACTCTTGATCTCAAGATCAAGATCTTTGCCGGTATTTAATGAAACATTTTCGTGTATTATTAATTTTCTTTCAAGAGTAAAATAATGGGTGATGGGAAAGATCTTTTTTAAAAAAATAAAATTATTTTTATTAAAAAAGATCTTCATTAGATCATCACCTTTCTCTAGCTGCCAGAGGCCTCTAATTGTGTCACAATGCCAGGCTTATCGCTGGATATGATTCCTAGAATAACTTTTTCAACAGCTACTCTAGAAGAGCTTTGTAAAGTGATGTATAACGTCTTGCCAGACTCTAGGGTTGCATAGCTTAAATTGACAGGATCTATTAATTTAAACGTCTGATCTGAGGTGTTGCTAGTGTCATATACTCCTACTGTTCCAAAAGATGAAGAAGTTCTATACATAATTTTTACATTAGAAATATTAACAGGATATTTTCCGTCATTAGTAATTCGTATAGTGACTAATGTTCCTCCTGTGTCTAGATACGAGACTTGATATGATGCTCTCACTTTATCTATCACTGGCATTGTCGAGACCTGGTTTGTGAGCCATGTCTGTAGAAGTATCACAGCTGGTATTGCTATCGCAAGTATTAACAGTATTATGACCAGCTCGCTTATACCTTTCCTATAACTTGTATATCTCTTCATGATGTTCTCCGTAAAAAAGAAAAACCCTTTTTAAGTATGAGAGAGGTCTCTGAAAATATTCTAACACAACGGATCTTTTTAATGTCTTAAAATTATTTTTCCTGTGACAAGACCTTTCTCAAGGATCTTGTGTGCTTCAACAACTTGTTCTAATGGAAGAACCTTGAATATATAAGGTTTATACATGTCTCTGAGATATAGATCTATGATCTTTATGAACTCCCATCTAGATCCTATGTAAATGTTGTGTATAGAGATCCTTTTTGTATATAATATTCTCAAATTCAGAGTTGTCTCATAGCCGGATGTCACTCCGAAAAATATCAATTTTCCTCCTCTACGAAGAATCTCTATGGATTTATTGAATGTTTTTGCACCTATGTAGTCTACTACTATATCAAACTCCTCACCGATCTTTTCTTTATTTAAATCCTCGTATTCTCCCACCACAACTTTGTCAGCGCCCAGCTCTTTAAGAACATCAGCTTTCTCTTTGCTTCTCGTGTGAGCCACTACATAAGCATTATAAAGTTTCGATATTTTTATTGATGCAACTCCTACACCACCGCTCGCGCTCCATATAAAAACTTTATCACCCGGAGATATCTCCGCCTTAGTCACTAACCCATGAAACGCTGTGGTAAACGTGAGTGGTATAGCTGCCAACTCAATTAAATTTTTCTCACTGATCTTTTTCTCAGGTATCTTATATAATGCTTTGAGAGGTACCACGATTTTCTCAGCATAACATCCAGGGACGTGATAACCTAATACTTTATAGTTCTCACACTCATCTTCTTTTCCAACAAGACATCTCGTACATATACCGTCTCCCCATCCAGGAGCTATTACTACATAATCTCCCTCTCTAACATCTCCATATGATCCTTCGATCTTCTCTACGATGCCCACAGCATCTGACCCGGGGATTCTTGGATATTGCTCTGCAAATATTCTAGACCCTCTTCTCTGCCAAAGATCTAGATGATTAATACCGCAGTACAAAACTTTTATAAGTGCCTCGTCTTTTTTAGGGACAGGATCTTCTTTCTCAACTATTTTAAATGCCTCCTCAGGTTCGCCAGGTTTTTCTATTAACGCGACTCTCATAAATCCTCTTGAAAAAATATGTTAACTCTCTTTAATTTATTGATAGACAATTTTTCGAGGGGGTCTGAGTTGATAAAAATCGATGAGACAAAGCTAAAAAAGGTGTATGATGAGAATCTCAAGATCTATCTTGAGAAAACCTCAAGATCTAAAGAATTATTTGAGAGAGCTAGAAAAGTTTTACCCGGTGGAGTGAGCTATACGATAAGATATTACTCGCCGTATCCAGCGTATATAGTGAGAGCAAAAGGGACGAGAGTATGGGATGTAGATGGGAATGAGTATATAGATCTTTGGATGGGTCATGGGACTCATATTCTTGGGCATTCACCTGATTTTGTGATAGATAATATATCAAATAAGATCAGAGAGGGGACTCATTTCGGCTATGAAAATATTTATGCAGTGGAATATGCAGAATTTCTCACAAAAACTTTACCTAATATTGAACAGATAAGATTTGCATCAAGCGGGACAGAGGCTAACATGTATACATTGAGATTAGCAAGAGCATATAGTAAGAGGAGGTATATAATTAAGTTTGAAGGAGGATGGCACGGAGGCCTAGATCAGATCCATATAGGAGTAACACCTCCTTATAACGATCCTGAGACTTTAGGTCTTCCGCACGACTTTGTGAAATATACTTTAGTAGCTCCTTATAACAATATTGAAGTTGTGGAGAAATATCTGAAGACATACGATGTGGCCGCGGTATTAGTTGAACCTGTTTTAGGTGCTGGAGGATGTATTGAGGCTAGAAGAGATTTTCTGAAAGAGCTTAGAAGACTGACTCAAGAGAATGACTCATTATTAATTTTTGATGAGGTTATAACAGGTTTCAGACTTGCATATGGTGGAGGACAGGAGTATTATAATATTAAGGCTGATCTTGTTGTATATGGTAAGATAATAGGAGGAGGATTCCCAGGAGCGGGTGCTTTTGGAGGAAGATCTGATGTCATGGATCTCTTGGATCATATCAAGAGACCTAAAGGTAGAGAGAGAAGCGGTCATGGAGGAACTTTCGTAGGTAATCCTGTGAATATGATAGCTGGATATGTTCTTGTCAAATACTTATATGATCATAAGGATCTTTATACAGAATTTAATAACAGATGGGATCATGCTCGAAGAAAAATAGATAAAATATGTGAAGAGAATGACCGTATATGTTGGACTACTGGTGTAGGAAATATGTTGGGTATTCATTTCACCACAAGAAGACCGTGGGATCATAGGACGACTAGATTAGAGAGAATAAATGATGATCTTCCAAAAATATTTCATTTATATGCTAGAAATAGAGGAGTGCTTTATATAAGTGAAGATACAATACATCTTTTACCATCAATGATTCATAGTGATGATGAGATAGACATGTTCATAAATATTTTCACTCAGTATCTCAATGAGTTATTAAAATAAAAATCTTCAACAATTTTACAATTTAATAATATAAGAAGAAATCAGGTGTCTCTTATGAGAGTCTCTATAAATATCTCTAGAGCAGAAGAGCTGGGGACGATTCTAAAGAGATTCGGTGTGGAATTAGTAGAAGTTTTTGAGAGAAAAGATCCTCAGTATAAAGCTTTGGAGGAGCTTTATAATGAATTGAGAGAATGCAATTCTTTGGCGTTACTCACAGTGTTAAACTCGATTGTATCTTATCAACTTTCAGCAACTGGTGAGGAATACTGGTGGGAGTTTGCTAGATATAAAGAATTCTCCAGTGGAGTGGGAGATCCTGAGGATCTTTGGAGAAGATTCAGAAATTTTCTTCTTTCTTCCAGAGGAAATGTCGCTTCTCGAGAGATAAAAATTGAACGTCTCGAGAGAATTCGTAGAACACAATTTCATATAGAGCTTTACGTCAAGTATATTGAATATATAAAAAATCTTGATCTATTGGTGTCAAGATTAGCTGAGGTCTTGAGACAAAATATTTATGATAAGACTATCGTCTTTTCAGCTAAAATGATGTATTATGTGTCAAAAATATGTGATATTGAGCCGGGAGGTGTGGAGAAGATTAAGATACCTGTAGATAGAAGAGTAGCCGCGGTCAGCTATACATCAGGTCTTATTGATGTGTCAGAGACAAAAGATATTGTTGAAGAAATAATGAGAGAGAAAGAGAGAGTTATTGAAGCGTGGTCAATAGTCTCTAAAATATGTGAGATACCTCTCATAAGATTAGACTCTATAATATGGTTCTTCGGCAAATACGTTAGAGATCGAGATCCTGTTGAGAAAGCTTTAAAAGATCTTTCAAATATGTTAAGAGATGTCGGCAACATTAAGATATTTAGAGAATTTGTTCAACAATTCTTTATAAGAAGATTATAACAGGCGGAATGAAGACCAGGGGGACCCAGTCCGCACCCACTCGCCCGCGGACACTCGCGGGGATTGTCGTGCGGCTGAGGCCTCGCCATTTATAGTATTTTCATGTTAAAATAAAAATTTTTCTCGCTAGCTTTGTTAGATTATCATAACTTATAATATTCTTGAGACTCCTCTTATGATAAGTTTAAATGGTCTGTTGAGAGTTCCATCATATTCTATTCTTGCCTCTGGAATCATTTTTTTCGAGATCTCTAGTACTGTGTATGCGTGCATTGTGAGCATAGAGCCTGTGACTATGCTCGTGCCCTCTGAAAATATTAGATAAGGTATTATCATGTCAGACATATGTCTGTCTAAAGCTGATCCTGTTGAAAGATCCTCGAATAATGTTCTGGCAGCTTTTTCTCCTACTTCTTCAGCTCTTTTATCTCTAGCTCCTAAACTGTCTGAGCCTAATATGCTGTTCTCTGTAATAGCCCACAAAGCTATTCCTGACCCAGGTCCGTAATGAGGATCTTTGTCTGGAGGATAGCTCTCTATATCTATTTTTATGGCTACATCAATGCCTAAACTTTTTAATCTCTCATATGCGGCAGACGCCTGTCTCTCGGCTATGTGTCGTGGGAGTCTGACTGCATGACTATTTCCTCTTATCTCAATTATCCTTCCTCTCTCGACAAGCTGTATAGGTGTGAATCCTCTCGGATTATTTTTTATCTCGGCAACAACTTCTCCACCACCTCTAGGATAATGGCCTCTTCTTAATAATCTTAGCTCAACTACATAGCCTAATCTATTTAAGAATCTTATGAAGACATTATTGAAATAGTCATATGTTGGACTCCACGGAACATCTGTTCCTCCTCTCACTTTCAATATCGAAGGTCTATCTGCAAATGCGAGGACTGGGAGAACGCTTTGTAGAAGAAGTGTTACAGAGCCTGCGGTCCCTATATCAAATACATATTCGCCACCAAATATTCCTCGAGGTTCAAAGATTATCTCTGTAGACCCTATCTCAGCTCCCTCGACATGTCCTCGAGATATCTTCTCCAGGGCTTTGACAACTGTGAGATGCTGTCTCTGTAGGCCTGGGTTGTCTCTCTTAGCTCTTATATTAATTATCCTGATCTTCTCTCCTATGATAGTTGATAATGCAAGAGCGTATCTAAGTATCTGACCGCCGCCTTCTCCGAAGCTTCCATCGATCTCTATCATGTTAATCTACTCCAGAGACTTCTCTCAGTCTCTCAACACCATTTATCTCATCAATTACTCTGGCAACTGCCTTAGGAACTCTATCTCTCCAAGAAGGGTCGTTAGCCATCATCAATAGTCTTATCTTAGTGGAGGAGTATTTGTCTCTTTCAAAAGCAGGTGGTATCAACACCTCATATCCTGCGTCTCTGAAAAGTCTTATGACCAGTGGATTTCTTGATATGCCATATTTAAATGATGGAACATAAAGCTTGAGATATTCAACCCAGACTGCGTTCATCAAGACATCTGGAACTGGCACAATATAGATCCTGCTCATATCAACACCTTCTTCTATTAAAGCCGATTTTATCATGATCATTCTCTCGCCAGCTGTAAAAGGATTCACAATAGTATGGCTCTCTTGAGCAGTCCCAATGACAATTATAAGCTCATCAACTTTCTCAAGAGCCCATTTAACAATTTCTAGATGACCTAGATGAAATGGCTGAAATCTTCCTGGAAAAACTCCTCTGACGGTCATCAAGGATCACCTGAAAGATCATGCTCCTCTACTTATTAAAAGCTCGTCACCTTTTTTACAATTAGTTTTTCGTGCGAAAGAAGACATATATACGCCAAGCTCTATAAATCCCATGCTGCCTGGATACATGACTATTTCACCAGGCTTTGCCATGGAAAATGTCATATGAAAAACTCCTTTATAAGTCTCTACACCTCTCACTCTAATAAAGATCTCTTGGTAGGATCTTAGGTGTCCTAATAGTTTCTCAAGAACATCTGTTCTACAACCTGTGATAACGTTTCCGAAACGGTCTATATGTATTACAAAGGTTCTCACCCATTTATCAATTTTTTCACATACTATATTAAGAGGCGAAGGGATCAGCGTGTTAGGATTAATTGTCTCGCCAAACTCGGAAGGATCTATTCCAAGACTTAGATATGCTGCGACCGAGGCAAAGATATCTCTGCCATGAAATGTGTGCGACACAGGTTTTCTAAAATATTTCTCGTTGTTCAACAGGATAACTCTCTTGATCCCGTCTTCATCTATGGCCGGTCTCAGAACGCCATTGTCAGGACCTATGAAATAATATCTTCTTGTCTCGACTAAAACGCCTCTTCTAGAAGAGCCTACTCCAGGGTCTATTACAACGACAAATATTGTTCCCTCAGGATATTCTTTGTATACACTATTTAACACATAAGAGGCCTCTGAGATGTCATAACTAGAGATCTCATGTGAGATATCTATTATCACTGCTCTGGGATTTATTGATAATATGACGCCTTTAACAGCTCCTACATAAGGATCTTTATAGCCGTAATCTGTTAATAATGCGATCAATTTCGGAGGTTTCTCAGCCATCTCCTCTCTCCTCAAGCCACATCTCTAGATATGATTTAACAATATGATCGCCTGTTATACCCACTAATGACTTGAATTTTTTTATATGCTCGATCAGATCCTCAGGCCTCTCAATGCCCTCAACCTCGATCTCGACAAATTGTCCTACATCATCTACTTTATCAAGAAAAATCTTGTAGTTAGCCAATCTATATATTCTACGAATCTTTCTAAGAACGTGTTGATTAAATCCGAGTCGATGAAATATCTCTATAACAATCTCAGGATCTCTCACCTCTGTGGTGAGCTCTTCTCTTATCTTAAGATCTCTCCTGATCTTAGGGCCTTTATAAGTGATCTCACCTCTAAGACCTGTTCTGCTACCTCTAGAAATTCTTATTCTTAAGGCCTCATCTCTCTCCCTTAGTCTGACACATGGATAAAGATCTATATAATGATCTTCTTCATAAACCTCCTCCTCAAACACAGCTCCAAGCTCTCTTAGAGTCTTCTCAACTCTTTCAAGAGATGATACTCTAAACTTAGCCTCAAACTCCACTCCTACTCATCCCAATAACATATTAATCATAAAGAAATAAAGAAAACAATAGATCAAAACTAAGGAAATCTAAATAAACTCCTATGTTGAGGCGGTGGCTGACGTTTTTGATGTTATATATTCGTTTATCTTAGCTAGATATTTCTCTGCTAATTTTCTGCTCATGTTAAGTATCTTCGGTATATCATCAGAATATATCGAGCTTAGACCGCTCTTCTGCATGCCTGTTATTAATCCATTTTCTGAGAATGCTATTGTCACTAATGTGTCAGCGATCATCTCTTCTTCGAGAGAAGGATCCGCTATATAATATTTGTTTCCAGTGTTTTCATCAGTTATTTTTGCTATTGTTGCTGTAACAACTTTCTTTTTAACTGGGATGTTCTCTGACTTCTCTTCTGAAATGATTATCTCGCCTGTCTCTGTTGTAGAGACCTTAGGGATTTTTGCTGTTAAAAGTGCTAACATGGTTGCTATTGATGAGGCGTCAATCATATTTCCATCGTAATCAACAACATATATGTCTATAAATATGTTCCACACCTTCCTGCCTGGAGTGATGACCATCTTGCTGAGGTCTATAGCTCTCACATCTCTCAAAGATCTATCTATTATTCTGGCAAGCTCAACAGCTCTCTCATCAGGCGGGCCCGGCTCAAAGACTGGCGAGGCATGTGGAAGAAACTCTACAGAGACTATCAAATTCCCCTCCTGAGGCGTGTCTGGAAACGGCGTTCCCGGCTCAACTTTTATACCTGCCAAAACTTTTGTTTTTCCAAGCTCTACATACGAGGATCCATTCGCGTTTGGAATAAGATCAGTCTTTATATTAATTTCTCTAGGAGAATCAAAAGATCTTTCATCTACTCTAGTTCCTCTACTTAAGAATGTTAATATAGCGTTCTTCCTGATCTTAGGTATTATAGGGATCTCTACAGGCGTCATAGACATGTCTACTCCTCCTCCTCAGCGCCTGCATATCTTTTTTTCAAAGCCTCTTTCTGAAGTTTATATATCTGGTTAATCCCTTGCCAAGCCAGCTCCAACGCTTTATAAAACTCCTCTTCCGTCAAGACACCATTTAATTGAAGAAGCGTGATCTCTCTTAAAGTAGGCATCGCAGCCACAGGAAGATCTGCTTCTCCATACATATCTTCTTGCTCATTCTCGTCCAAGACTAGAATTCCCTGAACTTTTCCAACAGCGACTCCTGCTACAAGATCTCTCATAGGGATCCCGGCATCTGCGAGCGCTAATGATGCTGCTGTCACGCCTGCAGTTCTAGTTCCTCCATCAGCATTTAAGACCTCTATGAATATATCAATAACCGTTCTAGGAAATGCCTCCACAATCACTGCAGGCTCGAGAGCTTCTCTAATAACTTTTGAAAGCTCGATCTCTCTTCGAGATGGTGCAGGACTTTTTCTTTCATGAGTTGAGAATGGCGCCATATGATATCTACATCTCAACGTGGCTCTGTTAGGCAGAAGAATATGTCTTGCCCCAGGATCTCTAGGACCGTATACTGCTGCGAGAATTTTCGTATTTCCATATTCTACATAGGCAGATCCGTCGGCATTCTTTAATACTCCAACCTCGATCTTTATCGGCCTCAGCTGATCAGGTCTTCTACCATCTATTCTAAGACCTTCGTCTGTAAATAATTTTATGCCTGGTTTAAGTATGCCCACTTATGATACCTCTTTTAACTTTCTCAACAACAATATATTCTCTTACACGAGCTGTCAAACCTTTTAAATACGGTTGGCTCTCGATCATTCTTACAGCTCTCACAAATATCTCCTCATGATCTCTTGAAGGACATCTTCTTATAAGGATCCTTCCATTGTTAGCCACGATCACGTCGCATTCCGTCTCTTTAGTCAGAATCTCGATCATGGAATTTTTTCTCCCAATTATTCTAGGTATTCTCGTAGGGATCACTTCTATAAGAGATCCTTCTGTCACTTTGCCTAATCCTTTCTCTCCTCTCAAAGTTAAAAGAGGATCTCTCAAAAGATCGAATCTCTCGATCTTTGCTATAAAGACATCTCCTACAGACACATATTCGCTGAGAACATCTTTCGAAGGATTTAGAGGTCTCCCAAGTATCTCATTTGCATGCAACACTCCTTTATAAGGAGCTTTTATATCTAAATGAACATATGTAGGATTTATCTCTTCAACAACTCCTATCACAAGATCTCCTTCAGAAGGAATATAAACACCTTTTAACGGAGAGATCTTTAGATTATTCTCTCCTCTTATCTCAGCAACTCCTAACACTGATGACATGATCTTATTTCTCAACTTATAGAGATAAGGATATCTCTCAAAAACCACCTCTCCTTCTGCAACAAGATCTCCTGGAAGGACTATTTCTCTATGAGAAACTTTTATAGATTGCGTCTCAGACTTGTTCTTAACGCTCATATCTATTTGACCTCTACAATATTTACCACAGCGTCTCCTTTTGTTATAGAAGATATTCTTGATATGACCTCGCTCTGCATGCCTGCTGGTATCTCCAGCTCGATCTCCGCCGAGCCATCTTGAAAGAAATTCTTCTTCCTAACATCACCAAGTCTTGATATGACCCCTATGGCTCTAGATGCATGTTCCTTAGGAAGTCTCACTTTTATTATTGCCTTAGCAATTTTTATAGGCATCACTTTTGATAAAGCTTTCACAACTTCCATAGCCTGCTCCTCAACTCTTTTATAAAGATCTATAGAGACCTTGGCCTGCTCCATTGCAGCCTCTATTCTTGATGGAGGAATAGGTTTTTGTGTCTGAGGATCAATAGCACTTCTAGCTATATAATTTATTATCATCCTCCTCTTTGCCTCTAAAAGTCTTCTCCTCTGGTCAGTGGTAAGCTGCATCTCTCCTCTTCTAAGGATCTCTTCAATAACTTTTCTATTATCATCTGTCCCAAACACCTCTCTTATCTCTTCTGGAGATGCTTTAAGACCCTTCTTAGCATCTCTATATATAAAGTCTCCGTGAACAACCTCATCTAATGGTATGTTCTTTCCCTCTCTAAACTCGAGAGCTTTATCTGGGTTGACAAGGATCTCGAATCTTTTTCCATGACTTTCGAATCTTATTATCACATACTCTTTTGAACTCATTTATCTACCCCTGTCTTTGATATGAAGTTGCCAACCTCTTCTAAAGTTAATTTTCTAAAAATTCTATCTTTCAAGGTCACATAGCCTATCTCAACTCTCTCTGGGCTTAGACCTGTTTCAACTGATGCTCTCAAAGCTTTCAGACCTAACATGATGGCCTCTTCTAGAGACATCTTCTCTTTATAATTCTTCTCAAGAAACTCCATCACAGACTGCTCTCCAGAGCCTGCTGCAGTGGCAAAATATCTGAAGTAAAGACCGTTAGGCTCTGTTTTATATATATGAGCACCTCTGGCGTCAACGCCTGCAAATATTAATGACACTCCAAACGGTCTCACGCCGGCCTGTTGTGTATAAAGTTGTTTAAGATCTCCGATGCTTCTGACAAGAGTCTCCATATCAATAGGCTCGTCATATATGAATCTATGTCTCACGGCAATTATTCTAGCATAATCAATTAATATTCTTCCGTCGGCTCCTAAACCAGCAAATGTCGCACCTACATGAGTATCTATTATAAATATCTTCTCTAAATCAACAAGATCTATTAATGGAGCATGTTTTCTTTTCTCAGATATTAAAACAGCAGAATCGCCTCCTAAGATCCCTATTATAGTCCATCCTTGTCTAACAGCTACTGCAGCATACTCAACTTGATATAGCTTGCCATCTGGAGAGAATATAGTTATGCCTCTATCATATCCAGCACTTGCAGGTCCGAAAGCCATTTATTATCCCCTCAACACCATATTTTCTAAGTATATTTATTAACGTTTATCTAATGATAAAGTTCTTAGCGAAAACTTTTTCTATAACTAAAGATCTTTCCTTCCGATATAAGATGACTTCAGCTCTAATTTAGATGAACATAACTATAGGAAATAGTTAAAAAGGGTTTTGAAAAATATTTTTAATGAGAAGAATATCGGGCCCGTGGCTCAGCCTGGTAGAGCACCCGGCTGATAACCGGGGGGTCGGGGGTTCAAATCCCCCCGGGCCCATATTTATTCAATAAACATGTGTTGAGCTCTCAGATATATCCCTAGATCCATCACGTTTGCTACTATAGGCATGTTCTCATATCTTTTGTCTCTTTTTAAAATCATGATCTTTTCTAGATCTTCTAAAAGTTCTCCGACACCTATTACGCTATAATCATCTTTATCTAAGACAGCTATTATATCGCCTTTCTCGAGCGGTGGATAAAGATCTTTGAGACTTCGATACAAAAGATCTTTTCCATATAAAAAGTTTTTAACTCCGTCTTTCTCTGCTGAGACTGCTCCTCTAATTTTGTTAATGCTCCTATATATAATTTCGAGAAGATGTGGCGATGGAACAAATCTTTTTTTAATAATACTGCCGATGAATATTCCAAGTCCAATAACCTCTACATTTTTTCTCAACATCTTGTCAAGATAGTTGATCGAAAGATCTTTTGTTAGAAAGATCTCTTTACAATTTTCATCAAGACATACTATTCTAGAACCGATCTTTTTTTTCAAAAGATCTATGACATCCTCATATTCTTTAAAATACAATTTCTTTATGTATATAATAAGTGGGCTGAAATCCTCAAGATCTTTGACTATATATTTCATCTTTTTCTCAGCAGACATATGAAGAAACCCTCCATAGAATGTCTGTGAGGCCATATCCTGATACACTTCTCTACACCAGGATCAAACTCTATGCCTAAGAATTTTCTCAATCCTCTGTCCCATATATTATTTCTAATATGTATAATCTCGATCTTCTCTTTATAATGTTCTAATATCTTTGATACAACAAACTCATTCTCTTCAGGAGCTATAGAACATGTAGAATACAGTAGATAACCTCCTGGGGCAAGTGCTTCTACAGATGATGATAAAAGTTCGATCTCTCTAGACACGAGCTTCATAAGATCTTCGTAAGACGTCCTTCTTTTTCTACCAGGATCAAACATTATACCTCCCTCAGCACTACATGGAGCATCTAAAATGATCTTAGGGATTTCTTCATTAAATATCTCATGGATCCTTCTTCCATCATATCTCGTTATTATATAGCTTGTAAATCTCATTCTCTCAAGATTTGCTTTTAATGCTGAAAGTCTCGATCTTGATATGTCATTAGCTATAAGAAGACCTTCATCTCTCATCAACATTAAAATATGAGAAGCCTTTCCACCTGGAGATGCACATGTATCAAGTATCAAATCTCCAGGCCTAGGATCTAGAGCTATGGACGGGATTAAAGAGGCTGCATCTCTATAGAGATAATAACATCCTTTTAAATACTCATGTGTCGCGCCAATACTAGGTGTAGATGAAGATCTAAGTATTTTATAAGAATAAGGAGACCACTCAATAGGAGAAAGCTTGAATCCTAGTCTCTCAAGAGACTCAGTAATTTTTCTACATGAGCACCTAAGATCATTACATCTGATCACAGGTTTATACATATTTTTATTATCAAAAGCTTCTAAAAGTCTTATCGTCTCATCAAAACCTAACATATCTATATATCTAGAGATCATGTATGGAAGATAACCATATTTATTCGCAAGATCAATTATAGACTGATCTATTCTCAGTCTCTCATTAAATATTCTCAAGATCTCTCGAAAATCTATTTTTAATACCATTCTACCCCCAATAATATATTCGAATAATCATATGATTAAGAGATATGGACCGGCCGGGATTCGAACCCGGGACCTCTGCCGTGCGAGGGCAGCGCTCTTCCACCTGAGCTACCGGCCCACCATATCATGATATTTAGAGACATAGTTTTTAAATTTGAAATAATTAATCTACTTCATAACATCTATATAAAGATCAAAGTTGGAAATTAATAAAAGCACTCTCTTAGTAGCTTAGTAATAATATTTTATTATTCGCTAATGTCTTCTATGCCGTCTTCTGTTATAGCGAAGACCGCCTCGCCTTCTGGCAGATGTGGTGCATCAACAACTCTAGCTATTCTCTTGTTTCCTTTACTTTTTCTCAGCTGAACCCTCACGCCAGGTGCATGACCCAAGACATGTCCTCCTACTGCCACAGTAGGATCTCCATAGAAGACGTCTGGTCTTGCCATAACCTGATTTGTTATGACCACCGCTATATTAAATACCTCCGCCAGTGATAATAGCTGATGCAGATGTTTATTAAGCTTCTGTTGTCTCATAGCAAGATTCTCTCTACCTGGATACTCAGCTCTGAAATGTCCTGTCACTGAGTCTACGACTACAAGTTTAATATTCTTCTCAGGGATCAACTCTCTTAATTCATCTACAACAGCCATCTGATGATCGCTGCTAACTGCTCGAATATAATATATATTATCCATGACAACATCAGGATCTAATCCTTTTGATCTTGCCATGGCCTCGATCCTTTCCCATCTGAATGTTCCTTCAGTATCTATATAAACAGCGTTGCCACCAAGCCCTCCTTTCTCAAGTGGCAATTGAACATTTACTGAAAGCTGATGACATAACTGAGTGTTATGTAGAACAAGACCTTCAGGAGATATAAAGTTGTGTGTATCTGGGATCACAAGATCATAGACATAATCATCATATTTAAACATATCAATTTTCTCAATAGAGGCGTTCTCAAAAGCTTTCTTCAACAGATCATGCTCTTTGTTATATGTTTTATATGTTAAGTAAATGTCATCAAGATATTTCTCATTAATCTTTCCGACAATATCTCCCGGCTTAACATATCTCGCAGGCGTCCACATGATTTTGCCTTTAATAACTATTGGAAGAGGATGATTCTGAGTGACATTAATTGTTGATCCATTATCTAAAACTATTTTATAAAGATATTCAACCTTCTCTCTATAGATCCCGCTAGCCTCACTTATTCTAAGAATATGATCATCGTACGACAACACCCTTACATTATTAAGCCATATGATCTCTCCTTCATCTAACTTCTCAGATCCATAGACATCTTTATATCTCATGAACATTTTCTCAATATTTTCTATCTCAAGATCTTTATCTCTGAGATATAATACCTCAGTATCTTTTGAGAAACATTTTCCAGTGCCATATTCGCCAAAGAATTCTGTGATAGTTTTCGTCTCCACTCCGCCACCTAAAAGCTGGTCTAATGCTTTGCTGCCAGTAGTGATCCTTCCAATGCTCATTCTCTCCAGCTTAACCTCTTTCGCAGTCTTGAATCTTATGTCTAACGCCTCTCTAGCCTGAGCAATTATTTTTTGTGCTGTCGGTAATGGGACGCCGATCATGGTGCTAAGATCTTGTGCACTTAATGTGACTAAAGACTCAACAGTTGTAAAACCAGACTCCTTAAGCTTCTGAATAATAGATGGTGAAATATCTAGATCATCTATACCTCTTATTTTCTTTTTACTCTCTTTACTACTCATAACCTCTCCAATTATATCATAGATATTAAAAAGGTTATTATAAAAAACCTACTACTAGATCTCTCGTAGTCAGCTATGAAGAACAATACTTATTATAACCGAAAGATAGGATATAAATGGCCCCGCCATCTCACACCTGCAGAGATATCTGATCAGTAGATAGATGAAAATGAAGCAGGTCGGTCTGGCGGGGCACATCTATAGGATGATCTAATCAGTTGATGAGATAGATTCGGCTCTGAGATATGATGAGCCTAGACCAGTCTGATTATGATATAAAAAGTTTTTTAAAATTGATCTCTATATTTTTAATAAGCTCTTCAAGACCCATATTTTTTATCTCAGATAAAAACTTTATTGTAGAAAAGATCATTTTAGGCGACAGTTGAAGACCCTTATAATTATAAGGACCGTCGCTTTCTATCACGAAGCCTTCTATATCAATTTTTCTGGCTATTTCAAGATGTTTGTTCTGTATCTTAACTGAAGGATTGATTGATATCATATAGTCATGAGACCTGATCTCTTTCAGAACCTCCTGCGGACCTGTGAACCAGTGGAATAATGCTTTGGCGACATCATATCTATTTAAAAGCTGTAGAACTCTGCTCCATGCCCCTGGAGAGTGTATGTTAAGAACTAAATCCCTCCCCTTGACATATTCAAGAAACTCTACAAAGATCTTGATCTGTTTATCTAATGACTCAGGCACAAAGACAAGGTCTAGCCCGATCTCTCCTAGACATTTTACATCAAATCTCTCAGCAAGCTCAATAACTCTTTCAACATCTCTCTCAACTGTCTTTGCAGCATTCCACGGGTGAATACCTACACATGGAATAACTCTTTCACCAAATTTCTCTCTCAACTTAAGAGTTCTGACAGTAGACTCAAGATCATCTGATACACCTACTATCACAAGATCATTATCTAGAAAATCCTTTATATCATTATCAGAATACTCATGTAGATGACAGTGAGCATCATAATAAGTCATTTTAAAATCACCTATTAAACCTCACATCATTTAAAATATAGATGTACACCTATATATTTTGTCTAGAGAAGTCTCTAGATTCCTCCTGAATCTTTTTATTAAGAAACCTGTTAAGATCATTAGAAGACCTACTAAAAAAATTATAATAAGCGCCATATATGTTGAAGAAAGGTTAATCAAGTTTTCAGAGTTTTGGATCATTGAGATGTTCGAGTTAAAAGGTTTAAAAGGACCTGAGCCTCCGCCTACTATCGTTGTGTTCAGATTTATTACTAATTTACATATATTGATCATTCTGTGACCTCATCATGTTCTTCATAGGATCCTTCTTTAAACTCTTTTCCAAATAATTTATATCTATACGCCTCAAGAAACATGTTCTCCTGACCCATAAATTCTGCAGCAGTCAAAATCTTTGTATTCATCTCCTCAGCCTTATTAAAAACTTCTTTAAATCTCTCTTTATAATCTTTGTCTCTAAGAATATGATGTTCTAAAACTAATATCTCAGGATTGACCTTCTCAATGATCTCAATAGTGTTCTGAACAGATCTTCTCAACATCTCTTCTGGAAGTCTGATTCCTAAAAGATATGTTAACGGGCCGTCCATAACAATTATATCTGGACTAGATCTTTTTATAAAATCAATATGTTGTTCAAGAGGTGCTCCTTCAATATCAGAGGTGTATAAGAACGTGTTCTCTTTATCATTTATAAAAATCTGGATAACATATCCAAGCCTTGGATCATGACCATGAGGCTGAGCTTCTGAGAAGATCATCTCTAAAGAGCCTATTCTCATAATTCTGTTATCACATATTTCTATAGATCTAACTCTATCTTTAACTAGTTTTAGAAAGACGGAAGATCTTATTTTTTGCGAATAATTTATGTTGTTCAAAGGATCTTTTATACAAAGAATTTTTCTATCATATATATCAAGAGGAATTCTTAAACCACGATCATGATGATCATAATGATAATGAGTTATTATTATAAACTCCGAATCTCTAGCCTTCTCATAAATTTTCTGAGCCAACTCTTCTAATCTTCTGATCTCAATCTCATGAGGCGGAAGACCGTATCTCCTAGGAGCAAGTGAGACGCCAGGATCTATATATATTAACATGTCTTTAGTCTCAACAAAAGTGCTCATAGCTCTAACGCCCATGCTCTCATAAGCTATAAACTCTATTCTCAATATCTCACCGTCTTCAAAAGACTTTCTCTCTTAAAACAGAAAAAATATCTCAGACCTCCTGAATATAAAAAAGATCTTTTTATCTTAAATATATACTTCGGACGTTTCATATCTCTTGTTTCCCAAGAAAATGATTGGCTTAATATAATTTATTTGATTTTACATTTATGATGATAGGCTGTTAACAGAAGAGTCTTTTAGGTAAGTGTCAAGTTTTCTCTCTCTTTTTATTATCCTCAAGTTTCTGATGTTAAGAAAAATAAAGTCGTAGGTTAAAATCAATTTTATTGCTTCATCACTTATTCCATTTGCTATTAAGACTCCTATTATATTTCTTCCTCTGGAGTGTTGTTTCATATATTCAACATATCTTCTCAACTGATCTACTGCGGCTACTCCAGCTTTTTCGTTTTTAACTTCGATGATATACATTATGTTTCTCTCATTATTGATGTAGACAAGATCTATTTTCCCATGAGGAGTAGAGATCTCTTTTCCAACAAGCTTAGCATTTCGATCAATTGGAAGACCTGTCGAAATGATTTGATCCACAATATCTTTCTCCACACCTTTGACTTCAAAAAAGTTTGATACATCTAGTATTGCAACACCTATATGAAAAAGATCTTTGAAATATACTATGACCTCTTCATTATACTGCTGACGTTGACATCTTAATTTAAGCTCTTGATTCTCTATACCAAATGAACATATAGATCCTGGAGGCTGCCAATTTATAGGGTCTCTACCTCGGGCCTCATGAATGAGCAATGTTCCATCTGGCTTGATCATGAGAAGACGACGAGCATAATCAGCTTCTGAAGAAGCTCTTCCTCTATAAATAATTTTCATGTAACCAACGATTATTATAATATGATCCTTATGATAAATATATTTATTCAAAAGATCTTTTAATTCATCCAGGTTCTTATAGATATGTGTGTTGACTATTTTATAGTAGTCTTCTCCAGACTCTCTACATTCCATAATACATTCCTCACAATCTCAACGATCTTATCTAATGATATTTTGTTTATAGTTGCCGAGGCAGCCTCACTATGTCCGCCATATTTTCCTCCTGATGTTTTAGCTATAATCTGTCTACATACCTCAAGAGCTTTACCTCTGAAAGATCTTATGGTGACAACTATTTTACCGTCCTCATCTCTTATAAGAACTATGTCTCTTTTTATCTTCTTGCCTGCCTCTGTTGATGCTATTCCAAAAAGACCTGCATAGATTCTTGATTCTGCTGGTTTGAGAGATAATAATATGAATTCTCCTATGTTCTCTCCTTCTTTTAATATCTTCTCAATAAGTTTATCTAGAAGCATTCTGCTTATTTTTGCTTTACTCTTAAGCTCCTCAAGATCCTTAAGCTCTCGTCCTTTTAATAATAACTCAAAAAGAGATCTCATGAAATTCATGTCGCTAGAATCTCGTGATATAGCCAGCTTAAGAAGATCTCCTAATTTTTTTCTATCAGGATCTTTAGGCTCGCTACCCTCACACGCGTCAGCTATATCTATAAGAGCCTCTTCATATGTATTAGGTGTGAGACCTAGCTTCTCAAACATCAGTCTCGGTGTCGAGGTAGATCTGCTCCATATGATATTTACCCCCAGCTCTTTAAGCTTATTTATCCATGGAGACGTGGTCATATGATGATCTATGATTAATACCGAGGATCCTTTCATTATATGATCTATGAGAGCTGAGAAAACCTCTTTATCAATAGCTATGTCAAGTAAAATAATTTTTTCACAATCTTCTCTACATAATCTAGAGATCTCTTTTGAAGCTCTCCAAGGCTGTGTAAAACCTATTATAACATTTGAAGGATATATATCTATAAGAAAATGTTTCACATATAATGCTGCTGAGATGACTCCGTCGCAGTCTCCATGAGAAAGAACTAAAGTCTTCATTTTAGAGACCTCATATTCTAATCCTTAAATATAAATAATGTTGTTCATAAATATTGTTTCGGATGATATAATGAGCAGTAGTAAAGTCTATCTAGCTGAACATCTTCTAGGAGTTTTTGTTCTAGATGAGAATGGAGACATAGTGTTAAAAGAGTTGAGAACTAAAGATCTTGATCAGTTGGTTGAGACAATCATAAAAAGAAAGTCTGGTGAGACAGATCCTGTCTTAGATAAGGTGATTAATGAGTTGAAAGAGAAGATGAGCGATCGAATAATAGTCACAGAGGATCCTGATGTAGCAAAAAAAGTCTCAGAGAAAGGTTTAAAAACAGAGACAGATCCTTTGTCAAAAATCTTTATTAAACTAAGATCTGAGATTGCGAGGATATACGTGGCGGAAGGCCTGTTTAAAGATGAGAATGAGGTTTCAGAGTTTCTACAGAGGACCGCGATAGAGATCACTAGAAGAGAGATTAGAGGAGTTGCTGGGAAAAGAGATCTTTTGGCTATACAGGTTATTAGAGCAATAGATGACATAGATAAGACCTTGAATCTATTCGCAGCCAGATTAAGAGAATGGTATAGCATTCATTTTCCAGAAGCTGACGAGCTTATTGAAGATCATGAGCAATATGCTAAGCTTGTATATAACATACCTAACAGAGATGAGATAAACATCGAAAAATTGACAGAGATAGGTTTCAGCGAATCATTTGCTAAAAAGATTGTGAGCGCGTCTAAAAAAAGCATGGGCTCAGAAGTTTCTGAAGCAGATCTTGAATCAATAAGATCTTTTGCAAAAACAATGCTTGATCTATTCAGATTGAGAGCTGACCTTACCGACTATCTCTCTTCAGTAATGAGAGAGGTGGCTCCAAACGTAACAGCTCTTGTAGGACCTACTTTAGGAGCTCGTCTACTAAGTCTGGCAGGAAGCTTAGAAGAACTTGCAAAAGCTCCTGCAAGCACTATACAAGTTTTAGGTGCTGAAAAAGCTCTCTTCAGAGCTCTTAGGACTGGCGGCAAACCTCCGAAACATGGAGTTATATTTCAATATCCAGAGATACATAGAGCACCTCGTTGGCAGAGAGGTAAGATAGCCAGAGCATTAGCTACGAAGCTGAGTATAGCGGCTAGAATAGATTTTTACACAGGAAGATATATAGGAGATAAGCTGAAGGAGGCTCTTCAGAAGAGAATTGAAGAGATTAAACAGGTCTATGCAAAGCCTCCTCCTAGAGAAGAGAAGGAGAAGCCTGTGAAAAAGCCTCCTAGAGAGAAGAGACGTGAGAGAAAAGAAAAATAAATAGCCAGCTTTTGAAAAGATAAATGGAGAAAAACATATGTCAGAGATAATAAAGATAGAGGAGCATCCTAATTATAAGAATGTGTATGTAGTGGAACTTGAAGGCGGAGAAGCCAAGATCGCTACTAAAAATCTGACACCTGGAAAAAGAGTCTATGGAGAAAGACTGTTTCAATGGAGAGGTGTTGAATATAGAGAATGGAATCCTTATAGAAGCAAATTAGGAGGAGCATTATTAAGAGGATTAAAAGAGCTGCCTATAGCTCCTGGACATAAAATACTTTATTTAGGAGCCGGCTCAGGTACTACAGCAAGTCACATATCTGATATTGTAGGTCTCTCAGGAGTTATATATTCAGTAGAGTTTGCCCCGAGAGTTATGAGAGACTTTATTTTAGTAGCAGAGTCTAGAAGAAATCTTGTGCCTATACTTGCTGATGCAAGAATGCCTCTGAAATATAGATTTATAGTTGATCTTGTTGACGGCATATATGCAGATGTTGCACAGCCTGATCAGGCTGCTATAGTCTCTGACAACGCAGATCTTTATCTCAAAGACGGCGGATATCTGCTTCTGGCTATAAAAGCCAGAAGCGTAGACGTCACTTTAGAGCCTAGTGAAGTATATAAGAGAGAGATTGATACACTTAAAAACAGAGGCTTTGAGATAATAGATGTGATACATCTAGAGCCTTTTGACAAAGATCATGCGATGGTATATGCGCGTTTCAGAAGAAGCTGAGAACCTTCAAATATTTTTATAAGTTTTTATTATAAATGATTTGCCGGTGAAGAAAAGACGCCTGTGATAGAGATCGGAAGAATATGTGTCAAGTTGAGAGGAAGAGAGGCTGGTAGAAAATGTGTTATAGTAGATATAATAGATCATAATTTTGTTCTTATAACAGGTCCAAAGAGTCTCACAGGAGTGAAGAGAAGAAGAGTAAATATTAATCATATTGAAGTGACAGATAAGAAGATAAATATATCAAGAGGAGCTGATGATAAAGAGGTTGAGGAGGCCATTAAAGTATCTGGTCTAGAAGAATTTATGAGAACTAGAGTAAAGATCAAGATTTCGCCAGTTTTATTTATAAAACCAAGCTGATAGTTTTAATCTTAAATTCAAATCTCTTTTGTACTCTAGAGATAAAAATATTTAATTTTGTATATTATTTCTATGGGGTCTTAGATGGCTGAGATAACATGGTTTGGTCACGCAGCTTTTGAGGTCTATGTTTCTAACAAAAGATTTTTGATAGATCCTTGGATAACAAATCCTTTATCACCAGTGTCTTTAGACAAGATCAAAGAGCCTGATTACATAATAGTCACTCATGATCACGGAGATCATCTGGGCGACACAGTAGACATAATGAAAAGATATAAAAAGACGATCTTTGTGTCATTATATGAGATAGCAGAATATGTAGGAGATGAAATAAAAGATAAGAATAGAATTATTGGAGCAAATATTGGGGGGCCTATAAAGTTAAGCTCTGATATAAAGATAATATTCACGCCAGCGATTCATAGCTCAATAAGAAGTTCTCCAGCAGGTGTCGTAATAAAATCTTCTGAAAAAACATTTTATCACGCCGGAGACACAGGAGTGTTTTACGATATGATACTTATCAAAGAATTATATAGACCTGAGGTTGTCATGCTTCCAATAGGAGGTCATTTCACAATGGGTGTGGACGAGGCTGTCAAAGCAGTAGAGCTTTTAGAGCCTAAACACGTGATACCTATGCATTACAATACTTTCCCATTAATATCAGCTGATCCTGAGGAATTCAAGAGTAAAGTTAGAAATAAGTTTCCTAATGTAAATATTCATATCTTAAAGCCTGGGGAAAAAATCTTACTATAAAAAGTTGTCCGGCTAAGATTTTTAAGATAATCATTAATTTTTTATATGGTGTCATTATTTTCTACAGAATATGTAAGCGAAAAAGAGATCAGATTTCTCAGAATTCTCGAAAGGATCAATGCGAGGATATCTCTGAGAAAACTTTCTACAGAGTATAAAGATATAATCATTCAGGAGGGGCTCGACCCTAATGGCCTATACTCTCTAACAGAACTGTTGAGATCAAAAGATCTTGTGTATGTCGAAAGAATTAAAAGAAAGATCCTAAAGACAACTGAGAAAGGAGTTGAGAATCTCGAGTTATTTCCAGAAGAAAAGCTAGTGAAATATCTAATTGAGAAAGGATCAGAGGTTTATTTAGAGGATCTTAGAAGAGATCTCGGCGAAAAATATTCTTCTTTGGCGATAGGTTTTGCAAAAAAGAGAGGATGGATCAAGATTGAGAATAATAAGATCTATCTATTAAACAAAGGTTCTTTAGATATTCACAAGAAAATCTTAAGAGAAGCTTTAAGAGGAGTATCACTTGATGAGTTAAAAGAATATGAAGAGATAATTGATGAATTGAGAAGAAGAGGTCTTATATATATAGAGGATGAGGAAGATGTTTTAATAGAGATCAGTGAGAAGGGCAGAAAGATTCTTAGAGAAGCTTCGGAGAGAATAATGATTTCAAGATTAAATGCTGACATGATCTCGACTGGAGCTTGGAGAAGATATATTCTTAAAGAATATAATATAGATGCTGAGCCTCCTGAGCTTTTGTATGGCTTGAAACATTTTTATAGAGATTTTCTAGAGAACCTTAAAGATATAATGATCTCTTTAGGATTTGATGAAATAGTCGATGAGATAGTAATTCCTGAGCTATGGAATTTTGATGCATTGTTTCAGGCACAAGACCATCCTGCTAGAGAGATTCATGACTCTCTAATCTTAAAGGCTGAACCTGCTGATCTAAAGATTTATGAAGAATTAATTAATATTATAAAGAGAGTTCATGAAGATGGTTTTGACACAGGCTCCAGAGGATGGGGTTATAAATTTGATCCTATGAAAAGTGCAAGAATGATCCTGAGAAGTCAGACTACCGCAGCAACAATAAAATACTTGTATGAACATAAAGATCCTCCTCAAAGAGCTTTTATAATAGGAAAAGTCTTTCGACATGATGTTATAGATTCAAAACATCTCCCAGAATTCTTTCAGATGGATGGGATAATAATGGAGAAAGATATGAATCTTAGGAAACTGCTCGGCATATTAACACAGATCTCTGAGGCACTTGGTCTCGGCAGGCCATTATTTAAACCAGGATACTTCCCATTTACAGAGCCTAGTATAGAAGGTTATGTGAGGATCGGAGATTTGGGATATGTAGAGATCTTTGGGTCAGGACTTTTCAGACCAGAGGTTCTGAGAATAGCAGGTGTTAAATATAACGTAGGCGCATGGGGCTTTGGCGTTGATAGACTTGCTATGGCTGTAATAGGTGTCAATGATATAAGAGACTTGTACACATATTCGTTTGAGAAGTTGAGGAGGATGAAGATTGCCAGTAGTAAAACTTTCTATAGATAGAATCGAGAGATTGACGAGAGAATATTTCACTCAAGATAAGCTGAGAAGTCTTTTAATGAGGATCAAGAGTGAGACAGAGTTTGAAGATGGATACGTCTATGTAGAGGTCAATAGCGACAGACCTGATCTTATGGTGTCCGAAGGGATTGCAAGAGCTTTAAAAGGTCTTTTAGATAAAGAATTAGGTCTGCCTAAATATAGCTATGATAATGAGGATCTTAAGTTAATTGTGGATAATGTTTCTACAAGACCATATATAGTTATGGCAGTGGTTAGAAATGTAGAGGGAGATGAAGAGTTTTTAAGAGAATTGATACAGTTTCAAGAGAAGATTCATGCTACACTAGGCAGAGGTCGTAGAAAGGCTGCCATAGGGATCCACGATCTTTCTAAGGTGCCTGGAAAAGAGTGTGTATATAGATATGTATCGATAGATCACACCATGAAACCTCTTCACATAGGTCAGAGAATGAGTATAAAAGAAGTTCTCAGATCAACTGAACAAGGAGTTTTATATGGAGAGATAGCTCTTAACAAAGATCTTCATCCAGCCATATTATGTGATGAAGAGATCATAAGTCTTCCACCGGTTATTAACTCTGATCTAACAAAAATAGATCCTGATACAAGACATCTTCTTATAGACGTCACAGGGACTGATCTAAATGTTGTTGAAAAGATCCTTGAGATATTAACTACGACATTAGCCGAGGGAAGTAGGAATAGATACATAGGTAGAGTGATCATTCGAAGAGGAGATGAAGAAGATTATTATCCTAAGGCTCGTGTATCAGATATGAATATAGAGAGAGAATATATAAACAGAACTATCGGCATAGATCTTGACATAGATGTTATAAAAAGATCTTTGGAGAGATCTAGGATGAGTGTCGAAGAACTTGATGATAATGTTTTGAAAGTATATATACCCTCATATAGAATTGATATATTACATAAAATAGATCTGGTAGAAGAAATAGTGATATCTTATGGATTAGAGAATATAGGAATAGAATATGTCCCAAGTATCAGAAGAGGATCTTTAGATAAAGAGACTGTCATCATGAGACAGATTAGGGATCTTATGAATGGATTTGGATATATAGAGATCATGAGTTTTATATTGACATCTAAAGATCTTTATCAAAAAATAGGTTTTGATGAATATGTCGAAGTTCTTAATCCTGTATCTAAAGAGTTTTCAGTAATCAGATCAAGCATGATCCCATCGATACTTAATATAATGACTTATATCCAGAACCAGTCTAAGCCTGTGAGAATATATGAGATAGGAGATATTGTGATTTCAGACGATCCTACCGATATCAGAGGTTTAAGAACAAGAAGAGGATTGGGAATAGGTCTGATGGATTATGAGACACGTTTTGAAGAGATGCATGCTCTAGTATTTTCTCTGATCAGATTATTAGGTCTTGAGCCGAGATTAAAAAATAATACAGATTCTAACAAATGGCTGAGAAGATCTGAGCTACTGATCAGTGGCAGGCGAGGATTCATATATATAGATGATAAAATTATTGGAGTAATTGGAGAGATAAAGCCTGAGATTTTAGAAGCTCTTGATCTAAGATATCCTGTAATAGTTTCAGAGATAGATCTTACGGAGCTGACTAAGATCTTTTTTAGCTCTTCTTAAAATATTCATCTAATTTTCTGTTTAAATGGTTTCTGAAAATCATCATTCTACTACTTTCTTTCTTAAATACAAGATCTCCTAGTTTTTGACCAAGATCTTTCTTTATCAGATCTAATCCTTCGTCTAATGATCCTAGTTTTATAGGAGATGATTTAAGAGCGTTTTTAACACTCTCTCTTATATGCCAGTTTCCTACCGGAGCATAATATTCTGGAGTTATCTCTCTGACAACTATTACAGAGGCTTTTCTACCTATCCTCTCTAAATATTCTAACACACTTATTCTGGCGGCCTGATAGCCTCCATCCATATAGTCTGCCACTCCATGCCAGTTTTCACTGTTTTCAATGATGATAGGCTCTAAAGAGTTCTTTGTATAAATTGTGTTTGGATGCCAGATTTCAATCCAATTAAATGTGTAGGCTCCTGGGATCATAAGAATCCAGAATCTATTTCCTAGATAACTAGTTTTAAAAAACATAACATCCTGGATCTCTGGATAACCTCTGATCTTTCTCAACAACATGTTTGATATGATGGCGTCGATAGCTGTTATAGCCCAGCGGGTAGGCACAAGCTTTTTATAATGTCTGCCTAACAAGCCTAGAGAAAATATTTTTTGTATTCTGTAGATGTCTACTCCGTCTCTATATAATATCTTCACAGCTTCAGAGGCCTTAAGATCTTCGTTCAAAATCTTTTCAACAGATTTAGATATATGAGGGTTATCAACGATCCTAATACTCTCAGCATCAGCTCCCAAGCCTCGCGGAGGATCAAAAGGATCTATAGGTGTTAAAAGTCTGGGAAAATTCTTTAGTCTCATCTCGCTATCCACAGGCTTCTCTGATATCAATGCCAAAGAAATCTCTTTTTCGAGAAGTCTCTCAGGCTTATTAACGTTGACTCTAATGATCCCAGAGATCATCTTACTTCTCATTTCAATAATTTTTTCAAGAGAGTAACTGCCCCACCATCTCACAGGATCATCATAAGTTTTAGCCCGGCTCTCGTCATCCTCTGGTGGTATGCTATATAATAAAGCCACCTCAGGATATCCTTTCTCACCTACAACACCACTAGGAGGCGTGAAACCGAAAAACTCTTTAGAATTGCTTAGCATAAGATATCTCATTGTTTTATGCACAGCATTTAGTCTAACTTTAAGAGGACATTGATCAAGTCCACATAGCTTTTTATAACCTTTGCAATATACACATATCTCTGCAGATATTCTTACGAATCTCATTATCCCACTTTATATTGTATGTCATTTTTAATAAAAATCAGCACAAGCATATCTTGTATGATCGCTTTTATAATAAATTTCCGTTATAAGATGTAGATAAAGAGCAGCTAATTATTTCAGCAAAGATCATTTGATTTAGGCATTCCTAAAGATCTATTGGAATGTTTATTAACTTTCTAATAATAATCTACAGATATACGTGAGCGTTGATGAGGATCTTAGAATTCAAAAGAACATATTTGTTACAAAAGATCTATAGAGGAGTCGTTGGGCCTGCTACTATAATTGCTGTGGCATATATTGATCCAGGAAATTTTGCCAGCAACATTGAGGCAGGATCCAAATTCGGGCTAGAACTTCTATGGGTTGTCTGGGTCTCTGGTGTTTTAGCAATATTATATCAATATCTCTCTGGAAAATTAGGTATATTACTTGGAGTAAGTCCTTTTGATATAGTTCTTCATAAAATTAGTTTAGGTAGAAGAAGCATTTTTAATAAGTGGATGTTTTTCACCACTATATTTATAATTTTGCTTACAACAGATCTTGCAGAACTGATTGGGATCTTATTAGGTTTAGCGATCATCTTGAAAATACCTGTTGAGTATGCAACTCCTTTTGCAATAGCTGATGTGCTGATTCTTTTATTTTTTGTAGATAAATTAGAATATTTTGAGCTTTCTATAGGGATTCTCATATCTATAGTAGGTTTCAGCATTATATATGAGTTGATTCTTGCAAAGATCAATCTGATAGAGGTTGTGAGAGAAAGTTTCTCTATAAATTTTGAAAAACTTTATGGAGAACCAATAGTTATTGCGACAGCTATTATAGGAGCTACTATAATGCCTCATGCTCTGTTGCTTCATTCTTATATAGCAAGAGATAAATGGCATAATAAGAAAGATCTGAAGAGTTCTCTCAGAGAACATAAGAGAGACACTATAATTAATCTCTCTATAGCAAGCATAATGAATGCAGCGATCCAAATTATGAGTTATTACATGTTCTATAGATCAGGAGTTTCTAATGTGTCTATAGAAAATATACATAAGATCTTACAGCCTCTATATGGAGAATTTTCTCTGATAGTCTTCGGTATTGCACTGTTATTTTCAGGAATCGCTTCTTCAATAGTCAGTGTACAGACAGGTGTCTATGTTTTTGAAAGTTTTATTGGAAAAAGACTTTCTAAAGCTTTTACTAGATTTGTATTTAGAAGTATTAATATGATCCCGTTGATATTGATTATATTTTTGAGGCTTAATGTGATAAATATATTGGTATATACACAGACGATTCTCTCGATAATGCTTCCAGCAGTTATTATACCTCTTATATATGCCGTCTTAAATAGGGAACTTATAGGGTCTCATGTAAATATCTTTATTAAGATGATCTCTGTTATATCCTCTATTTTCATCATAGGAGTTAATTTAATGCTTTTAACGCATTCATAAGAATAAATGATGTTAATTTTTTATTAAAATATTCTTAAAAAATTAAGGAGATGTTTATTGGACTCGATAATTTTAGCAGGTGGTTTTGCAACACGTTTAAGACCTCTCACGCTCACCAGGCCTAAGCCTCTTCTCCCTATTCTTGATAAGCCTCTTCTAGACTGGATCTTAAGCGACTTGTTTATGATCAATTCTTTGAACAAAGTGATGTTCTCTCTACATAACATGGCTGACCAGATCATGTCTCATGTTAAAAACAGATGGTTTTCATATGAAGACAAGCTTGAATATTTTATTGAGGAGAAGCCTCTTGGAGATGGAGGGGCCCTCATAAATATCATAAAATATCTTAGGGATAAAATTGATTATCCATTGTTAGTCTTAAACGGAGATCTTTTTATGCAGATAGATTATCAAAAAGTTATTAATTATCATGAGAAGAGAGGAGGGCTAATGACTATAGTAGGCACATATGTTGATGACGTCTCAAGATATGGTTTTCTAAAAATATCTGATAATGATGTTCTCAGCGAGATCATTGAGAAACCTAAAGATCTTGTTGGGAGAGAAGGATTTGTGAATGCCGGAGTGTATATATTATCAGAAGAATCTGTTAACATAATATTATCTGATGAAGATATTATTAAAAAATCATTAGATTATGAAAGAAAAATCAGTATTGCAAAAGATCTGATACCTCTTCTAATTAGAAAAGGAGATGTGTATGTTTATAGACACGATGGATTATGGATTGATATAGGTTCTCCTGGAGACTATTTTAAAGCCAATATTCACGCCATAAAAATTTTATGTGGTAAAAACACATGCGCAGATCCTACTGCTGAATTAGATTCTGATGTAAAAATCGAAGATCCTGTGTTTATAGGAAGAAATGTACGTATTAAAAATGGAAGTGTTATAGGGTCGGAAAGTATTTTAATGAATGATGTTTATATAGGCAGAGGAGTTTATATAGAGAATAGCTTGATTATGAACAACACTCATGTAGAAGACTATTCGATCATAAGAGGTGCTATAATTGGAGAGAACAATAGAATAGGTAGATGGACGAGGATCTATAGAGAGACGGTGTTAGGATCATCAATATATATAGGAGATCATATATGTCTACCACCTAAGACGAAAGTTTTGCCTTACAAAGAGATTAATGAAGATATCTGTTTGAAATATTTTACTGATAAAAAAGAGGGCGATAACATAATAATATAGATGTTTTTGATGAAATATTTTCGGAAATCTCTCTCCCCTCCAAAAAACTTTATATAGAAATAGATATTCTCAGAAGTCTCTATATGATGGAGTCTATATGTTTAATCGTATAATATCTTTTAAACTAGATAGTAATATGTTGATAGATATAGAGAAAGCGGCCTCCAAGCTGGGTATAGGCAGATCTGAGCTGATAAGACTAGCGATCCAAAGAATCATCAGAGAAAATAATATTCAAGAGCAAGCTCATATTAATAATTCTAATAAGAGAGGTGGAAATGGAAAAGATAAATATACAAATGATCATATTAAAAAGAGACGGATCGAGATCATAATATAGATCTAAAGTTGCTTTCTCTTCGTTATTTAATAAATTAATGTTTTTTCCATGATCTGATGATTATTACTATTAAGATTATCACTGCTGGAATCATTACTAAGAGAATGATTTCTGACAAAGAGATCGTTGTACTTAAAATCTGTTCTGTTTTTGTTGTTTCAGTTGTCGAAGAAGTTATTATGCTTATCTCAGATGTGGTATTTAGAATTGGAGAGGTTGAAGGTTGTGTTGTATATTTAACAGGCTTAGATGATGTGAATAGACTCAGCCACATGGTGTCTGCTATAGCAAGTTCATAATAGAATATACTTGACATAGGATCGATGTTTGAAATGCTTTCTCCACGGAATATATATAGTGAGGGTATTGATATGTCATAACCTCGGCTCTTCAGATCTCCCAGATATTTTAGAGATATTTCTTTTATACTATTAAGAGTCTGAGTTATGTTGGTAGTAAACATTTCATGTAGATATGAAGATACTAATGCTGTGAGATATATGGATAATGCGCTTGAGCCTATGTAGTCTTGGCTCATATATGCCATGCGAGCCTCATTTATTAATCTGTTGATATTTGATATGCCAGATATTGATACTCCCAGGGAGGAGAGATAAGTATATAAAGTCTGTACATAACTTATTAAGAGATTCGAAGATCTTTTTATATGATCTATGGGTATGACAACTTCTGAAGGCTTCACGTAATTATAAAGATCCATCCAAGTCATGCTTGAGTTTATACGCCATAAAGTGTATACAGCGTTATAAATATCATCTATAGTGAGATATTGAATAGGTGGCCTAGGAATCATGTTAAGAGTAGTCTCTGCTTCATAAACTCTATAGGCGATCTCATTTAAAACAATCATTTTAGAAAGATCTATAGATCCTTCTCTTCTAAGAGCATCAACTAAGGATCTGTATGAATTCATTGTGTTATTAAATTCGAATGTTATCATGTTATAAAGATCGTTATATCTAGTCATGTTAACATAAATCTCAATGATCCATCGGGCGGTATCTAGATATATGACCGCAGAATAATAATCAGATGCAGCTGAGTAGTAATCTCCTTCTGAGAATGATTTAAACGCTCTCTCACTAAGATTCTGAGCCGTAGCTATATAATAATTTACGACACTTCTGATCTGTGGATTTATTCTATAGCCTTCCACGATGTTTTTAATAGATTGATAAGTGAGATTAAGATTCTCTGCCCATCTTAAGATCTTGTTGTTGATATCTGGATCAATATATGGCTGAGTTTTCTCAGGCTCTGAAATCTTTATGCCAAGACTTCTGAGAGCATCATATATAGAAGCCACCTCAACAACTTTGATGCCAAGTCTCTCTCCCTCAGCAACCACATCAACTTGTTTTCCTGTATTCAAGTCTGTGGAATACCTCTGCCCCGCAGGTATTAACATATATTTGGCGCCTATAGAATATGCGGCCTGTAGCTTCTGAGGTATACCTCCCACAGGACCTATTAATCCGTCAGGCATTATCATACCAGTCATTACAGTATCATTTCTAATACTTTGATTAAGAAGAAGCGATGCTATAGCTGCTGTGAGAAATCCGCTTGCAGAAGGACCTCCTATAATAGGTGTGTCAGAGACTATTCTCACAAGAAAATCATAGTTAGAGACGTTTATCTTGGAGACGTAAGAGGCTATGAGAAGACCAACATTTAAAGAGGCTTGCATATCTATCTGTGCCATAGGCTCAACTGAGAGATATATTACGCCATTCCCAGGCATCATTGAGACATAAGCTTTTGTAGCCACGCCAGTATATCTACCATCATAATCTTGAGCCACAGCAAGTAAATAAAGATCTCTTGAACCTAAGAAACAAGATGAGGAGTCTGCATCATACACAGCTGGTAATGAATAAGATGTCAATAGAATTATGATTATAGCCAGAGACTTTAACATGAGATCTTTCATATATTCGTTCCTCAAGTATTAGTAAGCGACGACTAATATTTAAAAAATTATTCACTTTATGTGAACATGATCAAGATTTTAAGAAGTATCTATGGCCAAAGAATCAGAGCCGGGGGCGGGATTCGAACCCGCGAGTAAGCGGGTCTCAGGCGGATCTTAAGTCCACTGCAGCCCGCCGCCTTAGGCCGCTCGGCCACCCCGGCCCATTAATATTAGTTATTTAAGGGGTAAAATCTTTATCTCATATTGAGTATAAATAGTTGGTCTGGAATGCCTGAGTGTTTCAGTAGAAAACTAAGACATGTCAAGATCCATTATTTTGAAGAGATCAGATCTTCTGTATTAGAGTTGTTTAAAGAGAGAATACCTCTATCTTCTCGTACTAGAGTTCGTGAGAAGATTTATAGAGAGATATACACTAGAAAAATAGATAGATCTTATGATAAACTTGTCTCAATGATCAGAGAATGTGCTTCTCTTCCATTGTCACACGAGCTACACATGTTTTATAAAGAGCTTCTAAGACTCTATTCTTTAGAAGATGTTTATAACGAAATGATATTAAGATGTAGAAACATAATATCAATCACAAGAGACATTCGAGACAAATATAAATCTTTAATCAAAAATTCTAGTAATAAAGAAGAGATGAAGAGATATGTTAGAGAGTTTATAGGAAGAATCCTCTCAGTCGCAAAGAGAAAACTTAGAGACAAAGACGTCGATATTTTCAAAAAAATTATTAGAGAACTGTCTAGCATGCCATGTTTTGAAGAGGATGTTATGAAGATAGTTTTAACAGGAATGCCTCAGGTGGGGAAATCTACATTTATAAGCAAGATCTCAAATGCTCAGCCGGAGATATCTGTCTATCCTTTTACAACTAAAAAAATCATAGCAGGACATTTCATAGATGAAAAGAAAGGTATTAGGATCATGTTATTAGACACTCCAGGCTTATTAGATAGATCTGTTGAAGAGATGAACGAGATCGAGCTTAAAGCCGTGGCAGCTCTTAAACATATGGCTGATGTGGCAATATTTCTTATTGATCCTAGAAGAGAATTTTATTATACAATAGACCAGCAGCTTAAAGTCTTAGATACTGTGAGAAGTCTTCTTGGAGAGAAAAAGTTCTTTATTGCTATAAATAAGATAGATATATCATCAGAAGAAGAGATTGCTGAGGCTGAAAAAAAGATCATAGATTTAGGCTATTCAAAAGAGATGATCTATAAGATAAGTGCTGCAAAAAATATAGGTCTCACAGAGCTTATCTATAATATTTATGATATATTTTTAAAAACAAAGACATGATTCTCTGAGGAAGATTATTATTAGCCGTCAGTTGCATCATAAAAAAGGTGAATATGATGAGTCAAGAGATGTCGCAGGAGCTTATAGATATAGAATATTTCAAAAAAATAGATCTTAGGATAGGAGTTGTTAAAGAAGCTTATAAGATAGAAGGAACAGGATTATTAAGACTTATAATAGATCTTGGCAACGGAGATGTGAGACAAATTATCGCAGGAATAGCAAACTGGTATCAACCCGAGAAGTTAATTGGCAGAAAAGTTGTTGTTGTTGCAAATCTTAAGCCTAAGAAGATTAGAGGCTACATAAGTCAAGGCATGATCCTTGCGGCAGGATGTGAAGAAGGTGGAGTACCATCAGTCTTGTATCCAGATCCTGATATAGAGACTAAACCAGGATCAAAAGTATGTTAATATCTCACAGACAACTTCTTGAACAAAGAGATCTTTTTCTCGATCTTTTCAATATTTAATAAAGCCATAGAGTGAGGAGACATTGAGAAGTTTAATCTATTAAACTCTGAATAAAGATCCTCCCAAAAACCTTTTTTATATAAGATCCTTGTTTTACCTAAGTAGCCGCTTGATATAATTGTAACTGGATAAATCTTTCTAGAGTTATTTATTAACAACATATACAATTCTTTATCACTATCAATCCATATATCGTGAATCATTATTTTTTTGGGAGAGATCGTTAGAAGAGGTCTTTCATCAATTATGTGATACTCTGTCTCAACAGGCTCTATAGTTTTCATAGATCTGCTCCAGGGAGATGCAAGATCTAGATCTGATTCTATTCTCACTATCAAAGAATTACTTTTTGAAATAATGTCAAGATCTTTATAAACCTCATATTCAGCATAGGGATGTGACGATAATATCAGAAACAATGTTTTATAAGGATCTGTGAGAGAGATCCACCAGTTTCTCAGCTTAATGTTCTCTTTAAACTCCTCGACATTATATCCGAGAGGTTGTGAGTAGAGTATCTTATCAAAAGACTTTATATTATGTCTAACAGATATTTCTCTCCGAGTTTTTTCTCCGATTCTTTTGATCACTATGTCATTTTCTTTATCGATATAAATATAAAACTCCTCTCCCACACATAAATCTAAATCCTCTGATCTAAAGCATCCATAGATTTTTGATGACACATCGATCTCTATGACGAAGTTTCTCATCTTAATATATATTGATCGATCCTTTACATATATTTTTAGATGCTCTCTCTCTAAATTTTTCTGCAGATCTTTAATTATAAAAGATCTTTCTTCAAATTTGTTTAACGAGACCGTGGTCACAGGCGGGATCTTTATAAATCTCTCATTTAATAAATGAATCATTTCTTCTTGTGTAGGATTAAGAAGAGATTTTTCTTCAGAGATCTTTATATCTAAGAAATTTACTAATGTTTTAAACAGATCCTTGTTTATAAGAATCGGTGAGGTCATACAATCTCTCAACGTCTTCTCTACTCTAGCTATTATACATTGATCCTCTGTAGTCCCAGTATTATCTTTCAAAATATAGATCATGTTATCAGAATCATCGTAAGTAATTATACATTTTTCCTCAAGATCTTTTTTAATTATCTTGTTAACGCCTAGAAACTGTAGAATAGATGGTAAAGTGCTTAACTCTACACAGTCTATATGAACATTCTCGTCTAAAAGCATCTTATGAAAATCTTGTGTACAAAGTTTCTCACATGTTTTCATTCAGAGAAACCTTTTTCATCAGGTGTAAGAAGTTCTTGAACAAGTTTTTTATAGAATTTCGCCAGAGGCTCTAGACTCCATATCTCAACATATTCATCAGGTCCGTGAGCGTTTCCTCCGACAGGTCCGAAATCTATGGCCTCCACACCAAAAGGAGAGAAATATCTTGAGTCGCTTGCTCCAGCTCTTTCAACAACCTCTGGTTTTAATCCTAATTCTTTCAACACTTTTATAGCTTTCTTAACTATTCTAGAGCTTTTAGGAGTATCTAGATAGCCTACTCCACTATGAATAGTGTAAGAAGCCTCAGGAAGATATTCCTCTAATATCATTGATATATATTCTCTCAGATTTTTATAACCTTCTTTCTTAACAGGTGCTCTAACATCAATTTCAATAATATGTTTATCTCCTGAGAATCTATATACGTTAGGTGTTGCAGTCACTCCATACATGCTGGGATACTCAGGCATAATCAATATTCGAGTCAATGGCAGCAACGTCTTAATAAGTTTGGTAAGATTTTTATCAACTTCATGAACCTCTTTAGATTCATCCGTCTCTTTAACAACTTCTGCCTCAACATACTCTGGAAGGACATTACTCTTTACAAAAGCTCCACTGATCTTTGACACATAATAATCCTCTGAATCAACTTCTTGAGCAAGTTTTATCAATGGATGAACATCAGAGCCTGGCGTAAAGTATGCGGCATGTCTGTATTTGCTCTCGAGAATATATCTTTTATTCATCTTGATGCCATGAACAAGTCTTCTTTTACTTTCTATAGAGATCTCTATTCTAAAACTTGTTCTTCTTCTATTAATAACTACGAGACCTCCTCCATCTCCATTGATCATATATGAGGGAAAGAGATTTTTTGTCATGAGATACTCTCTCAGTTTTCCAGCGCCATGTGTTCCTCCAGTCTCCTCGTCACCTGTAAATGCCACTATGATTGTGCCTCCTAATCTAGAGGCTATTCTCTCGATCTCTCTTGAGATATATATCATGACAGCTACATTAGAAAGATCGTCTATAGCTCCTCTCCCATATATTCTTCCATTCTCTTCTATTCCTAGAAAAGGATCTCTGGTCCATGAAGGTCCCGGAGGAACAACATCAAAATGAGCGGTCATTAATATGATAGGTTTTCCAGAGCCTAAAGTATATATAAAGCTGTGATATCCCTCATCTTCAATATGATCAGGATCTAGTTTTTTATCTAAAAGAATCTCTTTTATACCTTCCACACATTGTTTAGAAGGCTTGATATTATTCTCAGGATCATTAACACATTTTAAAGTTATAAGATATTTCAAAAGCTCCACAGCAGTTCTCAATTAATAATCTCCTCAGAAGATTTATGATAAGACTAATAATAATGTTTATTTCAAAAATCTTATGCGAAGATCTGTTAGATTATATTTATCAATGTTATACAAGGCGTTTATAAGCTCTATTCTAAACGTCCCAGGATTATCACCAGATCTTTTTTCAGCAATTTCACCAGCCTTCTTAAATACTGCTGAGCCTTCGATAGCAGCATTCATATGATCTTTATTAACAGCCATGAAGGAGGCCATTACAGATCCTAACATACATCCTGTTCCAGTGGTATATTTGAAAAGTTCTGAGCCGCCTTCGACGGCAGCTATCTCGTCTCCATCAGAGACATAATCAATCTTGCCTGTCGCCACAGCAACTACGTTATATTTTTCTGCTAGAATACTGACCGCCTCGTAACCTGTCTCTGCCAAAGAATCTACTCCTTTAACCTTCTCTCCAAGTCCTGCTAATGAGAGCATCTCACCGGCATTTCCTTTTAATATTTTGACAGCACCTGTCTCAAGAATCTTCTTTGAAACTTCTGTTCTCAGTTTTGTGGCTCCAGCGCCAACAGGATCTAGAAGCAACGGCTTGTTATATTTTTCTGCGAGTAAGGCAAGTTTTATCATAGAATTAATCCATATATTATCTAAAGTGCCTATATTGATGTATATGCCATCAGCTACTAACACTAGATCCTCTAACTCCTCTATTGCATGTGCCATTATTGGTGAGGCTCCAATTGCTAGTGTAGCATTTGCTGCATCAGTCATTACAACAAAATTCATTATATGATGTATCAGAGGTCTTCTTCTTCTAATCTCTTTTATATCTTCAATAACATTTATTTTTCTCATCTACATAACCTGATACTCTACTCTATCCTCAACTTATAAATATTTTATAGGTAGTATATAGAGTAGGCAGTCTCAAATCTTTATTAAGTTTCTAAGTAATCTGTTGCATAAATGCTTATTAACATGTATCTTATTAATATACTGAGGTGTGTCCATGTCTGTAAGAATTGAAAAGACATCTGAGGAGTACGTATGGATCATATCAAAAAGCTTTAGAAGTGATATGAAGACTGACGTGTATGTATATGCAGATGATTTTCTACTTAATAAGATGAGAGAAGATCTTACATTGATCCAAGGAGTGAACGTGGCCACATTACCAGGAGTCTTAGGTAAAGTTCATGTACTACCAGATGGACATCAAGGATACGGATTTCCTATAGGTGGTGTCGCAGGATTCGACATAGATCAAGGCATAATATCTCCTGGAGGAGTAGGATACGATATAAATTGTGGCGTCAGACTTCTAAGGACAACTCTTACTGAGAAAGATGTGAGACCTAAACTTAGAGAGCTCGTGGATACTTTGTTTGAGAACATCCCAAGTGGCGTAGGAGCTACTGGAAAACTTAGATTAGGTATGGATGAGATCAATAGAGTTCTTGATGAAGGAGTTGAATGGGCCATATCAAAAGGTTTTGGATGGGATGAAGACAGAGAATATATAGAATCTCATGGAAGAATCGAATGGGCTGATTCTACCAAGGTGTCTAAAGTTGCTAAAGAGAGAGGTAGAGAACAGCTTGGTACTTTAGGAGCGGGTAATCATTTTCTTGAGGTTCAAGTAGTAGATAAAATATTTGACGAGAGAATCGCCAAGAGATTAGGTCTTTTTGAGAATCAGATCGTGGTAATGATACACACAGGATCTAGAGGTCTTGGTCATCAGGTTGCCAGTGATTATCTCATAATTATGGAGAGAGCCATGAGAAAATATGGGATCAAGCCTCCTGACAGAGAGCTTGCCTCAGTTCCGTTTAACTCTCCTGAAGGTCAGGATTATTTTAAGGCTATGGCGGCTGCAGCAAATTTTGCATTCACTAATAGACAGCTGATCACTTATTGGAGTAGAGAGAGTTTTGGAAAAGTTTTTAAGACAGATCCTGATAAACTAGATCTTAGCATAATTTATGATGTAGCTCATAATATTGCAAAAGTTGAGGAGCACGAGATCGATGGTAAGAGAAGAAAAGTTGTTGTTCATAGAAAAGGTGCCACAAGAGCATTTCCACCTGGTCATCCGGAGATACCGAAAGAACATAAAGACATAGGTCAGGTAGTTCTGATCCCTGGTAGCATGGGCACAGCAAGCTATGTCATGGTCGGTGTCGAGAGTAGCATAAGAACCTTCTATTCAGCTCCTCATGGAGCAGGAAGATGGTCAAGCAGAGCTGGCGCCGTGAGAAGCTGGCCAGCTGATAAGATACTCAGCGAGTTAAGTAGCAGAGGAATTTATGTGAGAGCTGTTGATAAAAGGATCATATCTGAAGAGGCTCCACAGGCTTATAAAGATGTTGATAGAGTGGCTTTAGTAGCTGATAAAGTTGGTATATCTAAACTTGTTGCGCGTCTCAGACCTATTGGTGTTGCAAAAGGTTAAATAAAAAACATGTTTTTAATGATCTTATTTAGGTCTTAATAAAGAAAGTAGCAGAGATGCTGAATCGACGATATCTCTAAATGATATGATCCCTACGACCTTTCCTTCATCATTCACGACCGGCAAATGTCTAATATTTAGCTCACGCATCTTTTCCATAGCTGTCGTTATAAGATCTGAATCTTTAACTACAACAGGATTCTCTGTCATGAAGCTCCATGCAGGAGCGTCTCTTCTAAGATTCTTTGCCACAGCATATACTATGTCTCTCTCGGTGACTATTCCTATAGGCCTCTTCTCTTCATCAACGATCACTACGCTTCCAACACCTTTTTCATACATCAGAGCCGCTATTGTTGCTAAAGTAGTCTTCTCATCAACAACAATAACATCTTTAGTCATTATATCTGACACTCTAAGAGGAACCTCTCTCTTCTTAAATAAAGGCATATAATCAATCCCTCTTAAAATTATCTATCAACGAATATTAATATTGGTGTCTTAAAATGAGCAGAAGTCGCAGAATTAATATTCTGTGGACTCCTTGGAGAATGAGCTATATATCATCTGTTGATAAAGTTAGAGAATGTATATTCTGTGAAGCTGTTAAAAATCCCGAGAAATATTATCTAGTCTACGAGACTAAACATTCTATAGTCATGTTAAATGCCTATCCCTATAACACAGGTCATATAATGATTGCTCCCAAAAGACACGTCCCCGATCTTACTTTGTTATCCGACGAAGAACTTCTAGACTTGATAAGACTTTTAAAAAGATCTTTGGAGATTCTGAGAGAAGTATATAATCCTCATGGTTTTAATATAGGTGTAAACATAGGCAGATCTGCTGGAGCAGGCTTTGAGGATCATGTTCATGTTCATGTTGTTCCCAGATGGGTTGGAGACACCAATTTCATGCCTATAATATCAGCTACAAAAACTATTCCAGAGGATCTTAATGTTACAAAAGTCAAATTAAAAGAATATTTCAACAAATAGATTGTTCTTCGATATAAGATATAAGTATATTTATAAGTTATGAACAATATTAATAATGATAATATGAGATTAATAGCACAACTCTCTATAATACTTCTAATATTTATTCTAACAGGAGTTCTAGCAAGTTTATATACTCCAGCAGATTACAAAGATTATCTTTATAAAAGTTTTTCTGAACAGGCTAAAAGTATTCTCGGCAATTTCAGCGGCGAGATCGACATTTTACAGCTTCCTCTTAAAATATTTGCAAATAATCTCATGGTGGCTCTAGTCATTTATGCTTTGTCACCGACGATCATTCTTTCATGGGGGTTTTATCTATATCAAGCCTTCATGGTAGGAGCCATCGTAAGTGCTCCTGCACTTGATTATGAGATAATTAATAGCATAAAGACTAACATGCCTCAATGTATGTTGACTGAAGACAATCTTTTGATTATAAAACTTTCTCTATTAATACCACACGGGCTACTAGAGATCCCAGGTATATCACTTGGGTTATTAGCTGGCACAATGATATCTAAAATGATTATTGATCTGATAAGAAGAGCTTTAGGAGCAGCAATAGAAGTAAGAATTAGAGATACGGTGAAAAAATCTTTGAAACTACTTTTATATGCAGCAGTAATGTTGTTAGCAGCAGCTTATATAGAGACTTTTATCACGCCAGTAGTGGGAGGTTTGGTGATAGCCATAATATGTTTCATGAGATGATAAGATGAATCATTATGAAGGTCTGGAGAGAAGTTGTTGAAGACGTGAATGTAGAGGTGTTAGAATTCGATGATACTGTCGAGACTGTTGAGAAAGCCTCTAGATTAAGCGGCTATCCTCCTCAGATGATCATAAAAACTTTATTGACAAGATCTGACGACAATGAGTATATGATTTTCATTGTGAGAGGAGATAGAAGAATTGATCATGGAAAAGTAGAGAAGTATTTCAAGAAAAAGATCTTTTTGGCAAAGCCTGATGAAGTCAAAAGGATCCTTGGAGCGAATGTCGGAGCTGTGACTCCTCTCTCATCTAAAATTAAGACATTGAAGATAATAGTAGATCCTATGATATTAGAGCATGAGTATGTAATATGTGGAGGAGGATCTTTAAACAGGCTTTATAAGATAAAAACTACAGATCTTATTAAATATCTTAATCCGCAGATCATAGATTTATTTAAATAGATCTTATATTACTCTGCCTCTATAGTAGAGGGAGGTTTAGATGTTATAGCATATGTGACCATTGTCACCTCTCTTATCTCTGAAATTATTCTCCGGCTGATCTCATCTAAAATCTCATAGGGGACTCTGCTCCAATCAGCTGTCATACCATCTTGACTATCAACAATTCTGATTACTATTATATATCCCTCTGATCTTTTGTCTCCTTTTATACCAACCCATTTATCTTTTAATAAAACTGGAAACGCCTGCCATACTTTCTCATATAATCCATGTCTTCTAATTATCTCCTCAACGATTCTAGATGCTTTTCTAATAATACTAAGTCTTTCCTCATTGACTTCGCCAATAATTCTAACAGCGAGACCGGGGCCGGGAAATGGATGTCTGACTAGAATCTCTCTAGGGATCCCTAGTAGCTCTCCTAATCTTCTCACTTCATCTTTATAAAGATCTTTAAGAGGCTCTATGAGTCTTAAACCAAGATCCTCGGGAAGACCTGCCACATTATGATGAGATTTTATCTTTGACGCTCTCCTAGATCTTCCGCTTTCTATTACGTCAGGATAAGTAGTCCCCTGTGCCAGCCATTTTATAGAAGGATCTTTAGAAATGATCTCTTTAAATATCTCACCAAAGATTCTTCCTATTATCATTCTCTTCTCCTCAGGATCTGAGACTCCTCTTAAAGCATTCAAAAATCTTTCAGAAGCATCAATATACATAGGCTCTATACCTATTCTTCTGAGATTAGTAGAAACCTCCTCAACCTCTCCCTCTCTAAGAAGACCATGATTAACAAATACAGAGACCAGTCTATCACCAACAGCTTTTTTAAGAATAGATGCTGTCACAGTAGAGTCGACGCCGCCGCTCACAGCACATAAAACTTTCTCATTATCAGAAACAGTATTTTTAATATTATTAATAACGTTGTTCAGATAATCTTCTAATCTCCAATTTCTTTTACAACTACTCAGCTCTAAAAAATTATTTAATATATCTAAACCTCTCTCTGTATGAATAACCTCAGGATGAAACTGAACTCCGAAAATCTTTCTCTCTTTTATTCTAAAAGCCGCTATATATCCTGTGTCCTCTGAAACAGCTAAAATCTCTGAATCTGGCGGAGGTTTTTCAACATAATCATTATGACTCATCCAAACCTCAAGAACATCTCCTAGTCCCTTGAAAAGATCTTTTTTATCAAGAATCTTTACTCTTGTTCTTCCAAACTCTCCTAAACCTCTCGACACTTTACCTCCAAACATATATGCAAGAAGCTGATGACCATAACATATTCCTAAGATAGGTATATTTATATCTAGAAGCCATCTAGGGATCTTAGGAGCGTTCTCTTCATATATACTTGAGGGGCCTCCAGATAGTATAATGGCTTTCGGCGTGTCTTCACGAATTCTCTCGACAGAGATCTCATCAGGATCAATGATCATACTGTAGACATTTAGCTCTCTAATTCTTCTGGCAATAAGATGTGCATACTGACCTCCGAAGTCTATGACCCATATTTTATCAAGATCTTTTTTATTCATCTTTTGTCTCCAAAAAATATAAAAGATTTAGAGAAAAAAGTGATTTTATGAATCATTTTTTTGCAAATAGTTCTCTTACCTCCTCTGACACATAGCCTCTCAAAAGATCTCCTTTTAACTTGCTCTGATACTTAGGTATTATCCATAAGGTCATTAGAGGAGTATATATCAAGCCTGATGCTATGAAAGAGAATATCCATGAATTGTTAAATAATATTGTATGCCAGGGGTTGTAAGGTTCTGGCACATATATCAGCAGTGAGACTATGATGAAAGTTATTACTGCAGCTGGGTTGATGCCTCTCCAATATCTATAGATCCCTTTGCTAAGATATATATCCTCAAGATCTAGTTTAAATCTTCTTATAAGAGCATAATCAAATATTATGATCCCTTCAACACTTCCCAGAAGACCTCCGTAAGTGAGTAGCCAGTTGGTGAGATACGTATATGCATTTCCATAATAAGTCCATGCTCCTAACAGTATTGAGATCAACACTACTATCAAAGATCCTTTGAACCATGAGAGCCTTTTTGGATAAACGTTTGCAATATCATAGGCAGGACCCACAGCGTTGGCAAAAACATTTACTAGAAATGTTGCTAAGGCGAAGGAGATCAGAACTAAAACGCTTCCAGGAGGAGACATGTAGAGACTTACAAGTATTATAGGATCCCATATGATCTCTCCATAGAGAATTTTTGACGCTGCTGCTGTAGTTGTTGCCATAAATGCTACGCTAGCCATTAAAAGAGGCATCGGCATTTGTCCAATAGCCTGAGCCCACTGGCTCTTGGCAAATCTTGTATAATCAGGCATTGTAAGAGCCATAGTCGCCCAAAAAGCTATGTTTCCATTTAGAAAAGCCAGCATGCTCATAAGATCTGCATTATGATCAGGTTTTAACACAAAAAGATCAATACTCCAATTTGTCTGTCCTACAAAATATGTCCACGTATATACGAAGCCTATGATCACTATAGGTCCTCCTACTCTGGCAAGCCATTTGAGAAGAGGCTGAGCCTTTAATATCGGCGAGAAATAGAACACAATTATCTGTGCAATAATTACTAACACAAATGTTGCCCAAAAGATCTCTGGGAATATCTTGCTGAACATGAAAGGATATTCGAGAGGATATTTAGACACAAGATCTCTTAACATATTAATTTTGTTAGTATATATAGCATAGATGCCTACGGCAGCCTCTGTTATTATATAAGTCTCTATACCCCACCAGCCTGCTCCGATAACAGCTCTTAATATCGATGGAAAATTGGCTCCATAAATCCCCCATCTGGTTCTAGTCAGCTGAGGCTCAGCAATGCCATATCTCGCTCCGCCGTGAGACTGTATTAACATTGGTATCAGAACTATCAGGTTGCCTAAGAATACTATCAATATGGCCTGAAGAGGATCTAGCCCATATACGATCCCTACGCTGGCTAATGTCCAGCTTGGTATTATAAAAACCATTGACACCCATATCCAGAAGAATGTTAAAGCCCCCCATGTTCTGTTTTCTATAGGCGTTGGATGAATATCTATATTCCAGAGATATCTCTCTTCCTCATATCTTTTAAGAAGATCGATTTGTCCTCTCTCTAAATCTCTTCTTAAGACACCATTCTCTATATATCTTTTCACAAAGCCTCTCTAAGAATTTTATCATAGCTTAAAAGCTTTAAGTCTCAAGATTTTAAAGGCTTAATAATAATTAGCTAAATGAGATTTACAAAAGATCTAGATCTTTTCAAGATGGTATTACTATACTAATAAAATTATATTCTATTTTATGAATAAATAATATTATGTGTTACTAAGAAATATTATGTGGAGATTATGAAATCAAATTTTTATGGAGTAATTACTCCTCTAATAACGCCTTTTTCAGAAGATTATTCAATTGATGAAGAAGGGCTTAGATGGCTTGTTAGATATTTGATTAAGAAAGGAGTTCACGGAGTTTTTCCAAATAGTACTACTGGCGAATTTGTTCATCTGACTAAAGAAGAGGCTTTGAGAATAACAGAGATCACTCTTGAAGAATCAGGAGGCAACATATGGGTTATTCCTGGCATAAGCAGCAACTACACAGAACATTGTATCGAGTTAGGCAGAGCATTCAAAGATCTTGGTGCAGATGGAGTTATTGTGACACCTCCATATTTCTTTAAAATAGATCATGAGAGACTGAAGATTCATTTCTCTAAAATATTAGAGAAAATAGATCTTCCTGTGATAATATACAACATACCATCTGCAACAGGGATCAACATTTCAATATCATTATATAAAGAACTTTCGAAAGAATATAACAATCTTGCTGGAGCAAAAGTAACATATGAAAACTTTATCTATCTGAGACAGCTGATTCAGATGGTTAAGAGTGAGAGAAGAGATTTTGCAGTATTAACAGGTTTAGATGAGATGTTTCTGCCGCTTCTAATGTTAGGAGGAGATGGCGGTATAATGGCTCTTGCAAATGTTTTTCCAGAGATTCATAGGGCCATCTATGACTCATATATGTCTGGAGATCTTTTGAAGGCATTAGAGGAATGGAGAAAACTTCTGAAACTTGTGCGTATCTATGATTATACGTCATCATATCCAACAGCTATAAAATCTCTGTTATATGTTATTGGAGCACCTATAAAACCTATTGCAAGACCTCCTTTAGAGATGGAGCGTAGTGATATAATAAAAAAGATTGAAGATATAGTCAAAGAAATGAATATGACTCAATTCTCATATTAATAGACGAGCTGTATAATTATATTTCACAAGATCTATATATGATCATCTGGACCATATCTCCTCGTTCACATCTTCTAAGACATTAACGTATCTAGCGAGGACGTACAAAAGATCTGATAATCTATTAAGTATAATAAGATAGATCTTATGAATTCTGTTCTCATGATATAATTTAGAAGCTTTTCTTTCAGCTCTTCTACATATTGCTCTAGCTATATGAAGTATTGAAGAAGATATAGATCCTGTTGGATAGACGAATACAAACTTTGGCTCAGGAATCTTACTCCATATCTCTTCAATTTTCTCCTCAATTTTCTTAAGATCTTTCTCATCAGTCATAGGATCTTTCAGTTTATCTATAGGTATTGCCAGGTCTCTGCCCACTCTGAATAAAAGTTCTTGAATATATTTTAATATCTCATCTATCTCATGATGTTTTTTAACAAGATCAGAGTTTTTTATCATGCTACGAGCTAATCCTATGAAAGAATTTAATTCATCAATATCTCCCATAAGATCCATCAAAAGATCTTCTTTAGCTATCTTTTCTCCATACATTATGTATGTGAACCCCTCGTCTCCATGATGAACATTCTTCATAATAGTCATCCTCAATGAGTCATATAATACTCTGAGACATGATCTCTATACATCTTTATATTGCCCGTATAAGAAGGATCTATGCCAAGTCTTTCGGCAGCGATGCTTGATGAGAGACCTGCTATATATGCTCCTGCAAACATCTTAGATATATAGCTCTCGTTCTCTGGGAGAGCAATCTCTATTAATCTAAGATCCTCTGTTTTCTCAGAGATCTTTCTTAATAAGCCATAGACAAGCTCGCTCTCAAGATCTACAGGATCATGGATATAATAAATTGATGTGGATAAGCCTTCTCTTAATGTCTCTATAAAATTGTGGCCAGCCTCTGGAAACACTGCTGTTTCTACAAAATATTTCAGATTTTCAGCATATTCTGTTCTGAAACGTTCTGTAACAACATCATATTTATATGTAGATACAAATACAATCCTTCTTTTATTTCTAATATCCTCTATAACTTCTTCTGCAACTCTCTCCGACAAAGGATCTAGCTCTGAAACCTTTTTAGAGAGATTTTTCAAAGAAGATTTTATCACCTCCATATCTAGACCTAACAGCTCGATCATTTTTAAAGCTCCTATAAAAAGATATGGTAGCGAAGCTCTTGGAAGAAGACCTTTTTCAACTTTAACTATGGGAGCGCCATCTCTCGAAGCCTCTTCGTAAAGAGCTCCTCCGCTTGTGACAACTCCACGCTCTATATTTTCATCACGAGATCTTCTGTACACTCTCAGAGTCTCAGCAGTGTTTCCTGAATAGCTTACAGCAATAAGAAAAAGCTCTTTTTTAAAATCTTTCAGATAAGATGGCATGTAGGCGTGTTTTCCTGATAAGATCATAATCTTTTGTTTATCAAATTCTTCTTCAAATATTTTTCGAATAAAATCTCCTATGATACCTGATCCTCCCATCCCAGTTATATAAACGATCTTCTTGGAATATATATTTCTTTTATTCTCAATATCTAGTTCTAACGCCTTAATAATCATTTCATCCCATGACCTGTAGACATCACTAAGACGAGCCATTTAGATAGCCTCTTGATAAAAATTTGTTTGTTATAATAAATTGTTGTTATCAGAGAATACAATTATATTCTTTGATGTATTCATTAAAAAGGTGAAGTCGAATAGACCTAGAGGAGAAGCTTAATATTGTTCTTGAGGGAACTGAGGAGGTGATATTAGTAGATGAGCTGAAAAAACTTTTAGAGACTGGTGGAGTAGGCTACCTAGGTTTTGAGCCCTCTGGAGTTTTTCATATTGGGTGGATTGTGTGGGCTTTGAAATTCAGAGATCTCATCAAGGCAGGGATCAGAATGAAGCTTCTGGCAGCAACATGGCATGCATGGGTTAATGATAAGCTTGGAGGCGACATGGATCTTATTAAAAAAGCTGCTGAACATGTCTTCGAAGTTTTAGACGCTTTAGATATTAGAAGAGGTGAATATGAGATTGTTTATGCTGAAGATCTTGTCTCAGACCCTGGCTACTGGGCTCTATTGTTAAAAGTGGCTAAAAACACCAGTCTTGCAAGAGCAAAAAGAGCTCTCACAATCATGGGGAGAAGATCAGATGAGGCTGAGACAGATTTCTCAAAGCTGATTTATCCTTTCATGCAGGTCACAGACATATTCTACATGGATCTTGACTTGGCGTTAGGAGGCATTGATCAGAGAAAAGCTCATATGCTTGCGAGAGAGCTTGCCGAGAAACTTAAGAGAAAAAAGATTGTTGCAGTACACACTCCTCTGATACCATCTCTACAAGGTCCTAGCGTGGGTAGGATGGAGACTTCTCAAATAGAGATTGATGAGAGATATTCAGAGATTAAAATGAGTAAATCAAAACCTGAGACAGCAATTTTTGTCACAGACCAGCCTGAGGAGATAGAGAGAAAAATATTAAAGGCGTACTGCCCACCGAAAGAAGTGGAGGACAATCCTATAATATCTATAGCACAAAATATAATTCTAAGGATCCAGAGAAAATTTGTTGTTGAGAGACCAGAGAAATATGGAGGCGATATAGAGATAAGATCTTCTGAAGAACTGATCAAGCTATATAAAGAAGGAAGTCTACATCCACTAGATCTTAAGAAGGCAGTAGCTAGAGAATTAATCAGAATTTTAGAGCCTGTGAGAAACAGATTATCTACAGAAAGATCTAGAGAGATAATAATGGAGATAATGAGAAAAAGTAGAAGATGAGATGCGTAAAGATAAAAACATAAACATTAATGAATAAAAGGATTCATAGTCTTTCTTATTAGCAGAAGATGTTTACAACTGAAAGCCTTGTCCTTAAGGGCGGGAAGGAGGTTTAGGTTTTATACAATTGTTAAAATGCTCATAAACTTTTGAAAAATTAGCTTGCTGGAGCACCAATTGAGTATAAAATCTCCAGCTCATATAAAATTCGATCTTTTTCATTTATCATAGCATCTTTTCTTTTTCTATCTATTTTTACATATACTCTGCTCATATGTCTACCCGATTGATTCTAGGCTTGATATAAATAAAAAGTTGTGTATCAAACGGTTTTAACAGTTGTATAATATAAGGATGCTTATAAAATTTCCTTCATATTTATATGGGAAGAATTTTGAAGAGGATCATTGATGTAAAAATGGATCCGGACATGAAAATCATAGATCTTATGAGAATATATGATGATATACATGGTTTTGTGGCCTCATCAATAAGTAGAGGAGCTGAGATTCTTAGAGAAATGCTTTTTAACAGCGATCTTAGGTTTCTAGCTTTTACAGGAAACATAGTTGCCACAGGACTGAGAGGCATATTAGCTCAGCTTTTAGATTCAAGAGTCTTTAATGTTGTAATAACAACTTGTGGCGCGGTAGATCATGATATAGCAAGATCTCTTGATCCAGATGGCTATTTTAAAGGAAGTTTTGAGGCTGATGATAAAGAGCTTCATGAAAAAAAGATTCATAGGCTTGGAAACATATTTATAAAAATGGAAAGCTATGGACCATTGATCGAGAGATTTACTTATGAATTAATCGATGAGCTGATCAAGATCAAGAAAGAGTGGGGCGTAAGAGAGATCCTTAGAGAAGCTGGTAGAAAACTTATGAATATTGAGACATCAATATTAGGAGCCGCTTATAGAAATGATATACCTATTTATGTGCCAGGGATAACAGACGGAGCTTTTGGAACAGCTTTGTTTACTAAAGGAAGATTAACGGGACTTAAAATAGATCTTTTTAAAGACATGAGCGAGCTTTCAGACTTAGTCTTCAGATCAAAATCTTCAGGAGCTTTAATTATCGGCGGAGGAATAAGCAAACATCATACAATATGGTGGAACCAGTTTAAAGAAGGTCTTAATTATGCGGTATATATCACAACTGCACAGGAGTATGATGGGTCTCTTAGTGGAGCAAAAACTCGAGAAGCGATTAGCTGGGGAAAGATAAATATTAAAGCCAGACATGAGGTCATATATTCAGAGGCGTCTATAGTTCTTCCTATACTAGCAGTCTTTATACTTTATGTGCTTAAAGACTCATCAAGATCTTAGGTAATATCAATAAGATATCAATAAGTATAATAAATATGGATCAAGCCATAGCTGTGATACCAATTAAAAAATGCTTTAATCGCTCATATATTTAGACATTGCTCGTCTTTAATGATATTTGATATGTTAAAAATATCAACTCAGATCAAGCCTAAAGCATTATATGTTTATACCAACAGATCTTAGTCTTGAGATTATCATCTTCTCCTCGTCTTCAAAATATGATATGGTCTCTCTGATTATTGAGAGATCCAGTCTCAGCTTTCTCTCATTAACAAGATCTTTGATTAATGAAAGTTTCTCGATATCTTTGTTACTGCCTGTCCTGGCTTTCAAAACCACATAATGCTCTGGAAGAATCATTTTAATAATTAAATCTCCGATTTTTATGTCTCTAGATCTTTCTATTATCTCTTGCGGGATATAGAAATCATATATGTTTTCAAAGATCTCTATCTCGATCTCGTATTCATCCTTTCTCACGGTAATCTTTGGCGTTCCAAACTCTGTGAGACCGAAGTCCCAACCTTTCTTATAGCATATTTCTCTTAATCTATCTTCTTGCTCTAGAATAGATCCTTTATATATAAAAAGATCTAGATCTTCATTGAATCTTTTTTCGCCAATGTTATAATAGAGAGCAACACTTCCTATAATAGCTATATTAAGACCGAGCTCTTTTATAAGTATATTAAAAAGATCTGTTAGATCGTTAAGAGAATACTCCAAATCTTCTCAACACCATCAGAGAATATATTTTGTATAACATATATATTAACATGATGATGAAACGACGGTCTAATGATCTGTGATTAGATTATCCTTGACTGATCTCTTCAGAATATTTTGTTTCAGATATGCTTAGCTCTACCAGTATATCTATAAGATATTCAGATATGTCTGTGAGATAATCATATATTCTTATAAGATGATATCTAAAGATCTCGTCTGGAAATGAAAGTTCTTTTAAAAGTTTTTCTCTGAAACTTTTTTTAACATTAATAATTTTAGACAAATCAGTTATTATCTTTTTAACGTCAGGCACGTCTTCGGTAATCTTTGTATCAAATATGTTTTTAAGAACCATCTCGAGATAATTGTTTACATATATAAAATGTCTCATGATCTCGTTTATTACCTCTCTCAATTTCTTAATATCTTCGACACTGAATCTTTTTTCAAGAATATATTTCACAGATTCTGAAGCGTGATCTCCTATTCTCTCTAAAATATTACTTATTGAGATTAACATAGACAATATCCTCTGATCAATCCCTGGATCTATACTTAGATCTGTAAGAATCTTATTATATAATCTTCGGATCTCTAATCTGGCATCATCTATTTCTGTGTCAAGCTCTTCAACATCTTCTATATCTATATCAAATCTTTTATGCATCTCTTCAGGTCTGTTTGGCTCTTCTAATAATTCTGTATAATCTTTAAGCATACTTAAGAGAAAAGAGACGCTGTTAAACTCTTTTATTAACATAGATCTGAGATCTGACTTCTCAGCAACCTCTCTTATTATTATATAATTTCTTCCTTCTTCATAGATCTCAAAACCTTTTAAATGTCTTAAAAGTATTCTAAGTTTTTTTCTCTCATCAATATTTATGTTCTTTTTAGAGTAGATTCTGAGAGACTTATAACCTAATATATATAAAGAGATCAATATATATCTTAATGTTTCTTCATCAATATCATCTATCGAGATTTCTACAGTCTTTGTCTCTGTTGTTATAGGCTCTATCATAAGTCTTTTTCCGAGTCCTCTTATATAAACTCTTGATCCTTTTCTGATAAAATTTTTCTCACACCAGTCTTTAGGAAGATATATTACATAAGAGTCTCTAATCATCTGAACAGCTCTTATCTCAGATATACTAGTGCTCAACCTCTTCTCCATATAAACTTTTACTACAGAATATTTTATGAACATGTTTCAGAAATATTCAGGTGTTTTAAGAGATGAGAGAAGGCACTGTTAGAAGCTTAAGAGAATTATATGTTGTTCTCTTGCTATTAGGAGTAGCCTATTCTTCTTATGCTCTCGCCTATTCCTCTTATGTTTATCTGGCTAGATATTATGCAGAATCTCATGGAGTAGATTATGATAAACAGGCGTTCTACCAGATCATTGCTAATGTTATGTCTATAATTGGCATGACAAGCATTTTATGGCTTAACAAAAAATTTAACATGTTTGTCATAGCATCTTTATACACTTTTCTTCTAGCATTATCGCCAACAATAGCTTTATCAAAAGATCCGTTTGTAATGATACCTTTATCTATCGTTATAATGGAGATATCTTTTCAGACAGGAATTATAGCAAGAAATCTCATGATCATAGAGATCGGAGGTTCTTATCTAGGCAGGATACTAGGATTTCTCATGACAATTAATTCTTTAATGATGATCATAGGACCTGTCGCAGGCTATAAAATAAAAGAAGTAGCAGGCTATAACATCATCTTTCTTGTTTCTTCATCTCTTTTCCTAATCTCTGGAGCAATGATATTGTCTGTTAATACATACATCAATAGAAATTTGGATAGAGAATTTCGTAAGAAAGAAGCTTCTTTTAAAAATGTCTCTGTGATAAGACATCTACACACGATTTTGAAAAATAGGAAGCTGATTTATTTTATTATATTTGCATCTATAGACAGGTTCTCATATAATCTATGGGCTCAGCTCATATTTGCGTTGACAGCCTCTGAAAATATCAGGGCGGAGGTCGTGTCAATTACATATTCTATTCAGAATCTCTCGTGGTTTGTCTCTCAATACATCTTTGGCTTGTTAAGTGATAAGATCAATCCTGTTTATATATTGTTTTTATCTGAATTTTTAACAGGTTTATCGGCTTATTTGTTGGCTGAAGGAATCTATTTGTATAGTGATATATACATAGTTTTCTCATTTATTTTGATAGGTCTCTCAATAGCTTCTTGGATCCCGTCTTACAATAAATACATACAGATCAATATTAAAAAAGATGATAGAACAATATTTATGACATCTGTTAATATATTGGCATCTTTAACAGGCTTCTCAGCACCATTGATCAGTGTTTATTTAAAAGATCTTTTGTTAAAAGGATTAGGACATCTATATATCGCAACTATTCTTCACATTATTAATGCATCTATATTTTTGTATACTCAGAGAAGAGAGAGATAGAGATATTAACTTCTTTTATAATGTATATAATGAGTGTGATGAGGCTCGAAAGGTCGGATGTGTGAAGAGCCCGCGCAGGTCTGAACCATATCAATATACTGAGACTTTAGAGACGTCTTTTGTTAATTTTCTGAATATGTTAATGAGAATAGCTCCTTTATCACTAATTTTTAATCTAAGAGGATCATCTGATGTCTTTTCTATAAAACCGTTTTCTGTTAAATAAATTAATGCAGATGTGAAAAGATTCTCGTCATTAAAACCTATAGTTTTAGTCACAACTTCGGCAATATCTTTGATGCTATAATCTTTCTTAGGATCTAGATCCATGATATATAATATTGCGAGAGGATATGTCACTGCAAGATCTTTTTTCCTCAGATTATTCAGATCAGGATATCTTATTGATGTGAGTGAGCCGCTCATTCAGATCACTTCATTAAGAGAGCTATATTATGTCTCTAATAAAAATCATAGGCTACAGATCTTTTTATTAACAGAACAAAATTTTTAATACATATTTAACAAGGTTTAGATCAAATGATTCTCAGGATAAAATTTATAACGTCTATCAAAAAATATGCTAAGATATTAGGAGAGTGTAAAGGGTTATAAAATGATCATTTTTGCAGAAGATCCCGAGAACGATGAAGAGGCTTTGAAAAATTTGAGAGATTATGTTAGAGAATGGATGATAAATAGATATAAAAATCTCACTCCTCCTCAGAGAATGGCTATTCCATGGATTAAAAAAGGTTATAATATTCTTATATCAAGTCCTACTGGGACGGGAAAGACTCTTGCAGCTTTTATAGCTATTTTAGATGAGCTTTATAGATTATGGGAGAAGAATGAGCTGGAAGATAAGATATATGTTTTATACGTGTCTCCTTTGAGAGCACTTAATAATGACATGAGAAGAAATCTATTAGAGCCTCTCTCAGAGATCAATGAGATCTTGATGAAAAAAGATGTGAAGCCTCCTGAGATTAGAGTTGCTGTAAGAACTAGTGATACAAAGCCCACAGAGAGACAGAAGATGCTTAATAAACCTCCTCATATTCTCATAACTACTCCAGAGACTCTCGCCATAATACTTATAGCACCAAAGTTTCGTGAGAAACTTAAAGATGTTAGATGGGTCGTTATTGACGAGATTCACGAGCTGGCTTCTAGTAAGAGAGGGACTCATTTAGTTCTTAGTTTAGAGAGACTAAGAGAGCTTGTTGGAAGAGATTTTCAAAGGATCGGACTTTCAGCAACTATAAACCCTCTTGAGGAGGTGGCCAGATTTTTAGTCGGTTATGATGACGAAGGAAGGCCTAGAGAATGTGTGATTGTTGATGCAAGATTTTCTAAGTCTATCGATATAAAAGTCGTGTGTCCAAAAATAGATCTAATAAGAGCATCTGCTGAAGAGATTAATCAGGCTATCTATGACACTATTGTCAAAACAATTAAGAAATATAGAACGACACTGATCTTTACTAACACAAGACATTCAACTGAGAAAGTAGTATTTAAATTAAGAAAGATGTTTGAAAAGATCGATGGAGATATAAAGCCTGAAATGATCGAGGCTCATCACGGCTCATTATCGAGAGATGTGAGATTAGATGTTGAAGAAAGACTTAAGAGAGGATTATTAAAAGTTGTTGTGTCATCAACAAGTCTTGAGCTGGGTATTGACATAGGATATATAGATGCTGTGATCCTTCTCTCAAGTCCTAAGAGTGTCACCAGACTTTTACAGAGAGTCGGCAGAGCAGGTCATCATATTAGAGAGACCAGCATAGGCAGATTAATAGTTGTTGATAGAGACGATCTTATAGAATGTACAGTCTTAGCTAAAGGAGCCATGGATAGAAAACTTGATAGAATAAAGATTCCTATGAAACCTCTAGACATATTGATACAACATATCATAGGTATGAGTATTGAGAAGAAGTGGAGTGTAGATGAAGCTTTAAAAGTTATTAGAAGAGCTTATCCTTATAAAGATCTTGACAAAGAGACTTTCTTAAATATATTGAGATATCTCTCTTCAAATATGAGCGAATTAGAACATCTAAAGATCTATTCGAAGATCTGGTATGATGAGAATGAAGGTGTCTTTGGAAGAAAGAGAGGTGCTAGAATGATATTTTATCTCAACTCCGGTGCCATACCAGATGAAGCGAAAATTCCTGTGATAAACATAGGATCTTCTCCAAAGAAATGGATCGGTGATTTAGATGAGAGTTTTGTTGAGATATTAGATAGAAATGATATATTTGTTTTAGGAGGAAAAGTATATAAAGTCGTTGATATAGAGCCCACAAAAATATTTGTGATCCCTGCCGACGGCGAGAGACCTACGGTTCCATCATGGTTCTCAGAGATGCTTCCATTATCATTTGACTCAGCTTTACAAGTAGGTGAGTTTAGAAGAAAAATATATGAGAAGCTTGTTGAGGCTATAAAAAGAAACGATCTTGATGAAACAACGGAGAAGCTTATTAAAGAACTTATGAGAGAATACAGACTCGAGAAACATGCTGCAGAGATGATTATTGAATATGTCTTGGAACAGATCTATTATACTAACGGACTTGTGCCTTCTGATAGGCTGGTGTTAATAGAGGTGTTTAGAGAGCCTGAGAAAGAAATAGATCATTTGATATTTCATTCGTTGTTTGGTAGAAGAGTTAATGATGCATTATCAAGAGCATACGGATATATTCTCTCGAGAATGCTAGGCATGGATATTAGAATAACTGTGACAGATAATGGTTTCATACTCTCTGTGCCAAGAAGAATCAATGATTATAATAGTATTATATCAGAGCTTGTCAGGAATGTTAGAAAAGATAATATATATGAGATACTGAGAAAAGCTGTGAGCAACACAGAGATCTTTAGAAAAAGATTTAGACATGTTGCTGAGAGAAGTATGATGATACTTAAGAACTATAGAGGCAAAGAGATTAGTATTGAGAGAAGACAGCTTAATTCAGAGGCTGTGTTAAAAGTTGTGAGAGAAATAAAAGGTTTTCCGATTTATGAGGAGACTGTGAGAGAGATATTAGAAGATTATATGGATATTGAGAACGCTAAAAAAGTGTTAGAGATGATCGAGAGAGGAGATATTGATGTGAAAATATTCATAGACCCAGACTTCGTAAGATCACCATCTCCAATGGCTCATGGAATATATGCCACAGGAATTAGCGATGTAGTTCTTATGGAGGACAGAAGATCTTTGTTAATCAAACTTTATAATGAGATGATAGAGTTTCTAAAGAGAAAAGGATATATCACTGAACATAATATGATTACGGCTCAGTGAATTAAATATGTTTTAATACCTCTTTTTTAATAAAAGAGTTAACTATATATCTTGAGGTCGTAAGATTTTTAATAGAGTGTTTGTGTTGATAGATGAGAAGACTAAAGAAGAGTGGAAGAGAAAGATCATAGATACGTTAGAGAAGATTTATGATCCTGAAATACCTATTGATGTCTATAATCTAGGTCTTATATATGATATAAACATAACTGATGAAGGCGTAGTTAATATAACAATGACTTTGACAGCAATAGGATGTCCTGTATCAAATGTGCTTCCATATCAGGTTTACGAGGCTTTACAGGCTTCATTGCCAGAAGCCAAGGAGATTAATATAGATGTAGTGTTTGATCCTCCGTGGACCCCTCTTAAAATGACTGAGAAAGGTAGAAAAATGTTTATAGAGATCTTTGGATATGATATCGTGGAACAGTGGAGAAGAAGAACAGGTGAGTAGAGAATAGTTTTTTCAGAACATGTTTATAGAAAGGTGTTGTCGTGATGAGCTGGATTATTTTAGATCTTTTGAGAAAAAATCCTGAAGAGCTGAAAGAGCATATTAGAAAAAGATTTTTAGACCCTTCTCTGGTAGATAAAGCGTATCAAATAGATCTTGAGTGGAGAAAAAAACTTCGAGAAGTTGAACAATTAAGACATAAACATAATGAGATTAGCGAAAAAATAGGCAGAACCAAGGATCCTGTGGAGAGAGATAGGCTCATTAATGAGGCCCGTGAGATGCTTAATATGATCATGGAAAAAGAGAAGGAGCTTAAATATCTAGAAGATGAGCGTGAGAAGATCCTTCTTCAGCTCCCAAATATAGTTCACGAGAGCGTTCCTATAGGGGATGAATCTGCTAATAAGCCTATTAGAACATGGGGTGTGGCAAAAGTTTATAAAGAGGATCTTCAGCAATTTTTTGCTGAAACCAGAGAGAAAGGTGTTGAAATGAGATATGAAGAAATTGATTGGAAGCCTATTGGTCATGCCGATATGTTAGAATATGTTTTAAAACTAGGTAATACTGAGAAAGCGGCTGAAGTCGCAGGCTCAAGATTCTATTATTTATTCGAAGATCTTGTCTGGTTAGATATGGCTCTTCTATGGTTTGCTATTGATAAGATGACCCAGAAAGGATATATATTGGTTCTCCCACCATATATGTTGCGTGAGAAAATTATAGAGGCAGTCACAGATTATGCAACTATAAAAGATGCTATATATAAAATAGAAGGAGAAGATCTTGTTCTTATAGGAACTGCTGAACATTCTATAGCAGCTTTACATGCTAATGAGGAGATAGATGAGGATAGACTTCCACTTAAATATGTTGGGATAAGCCCTTGCTTCAGAAAAGAGGCAGGAGCAGGAAACAGAGATTTAAAAGGTATATTCAGAGTTCATCAGTTTCATAAAGTAGAGCAGTTTATATTCTCGCTGCCTGAACAAAGCTGGGAGCTTCATGAAGAGATTACGAGAAATGCCGAGGAGCTTTTCCAAGAGCTTGGCCTTCCATATAGAGTTGTTAATATAGCGTCAGGAGACTTAGGTGCTCCTGCCGCCAAAAAATATGATATTGAGGTGTGGATGCCTGCTCAAGCAAAATTTAGAGAGATGGTCAGCTCTAGTAATGTGCTTGATTGGCAGAGTTATAGATTAAAGATAAGATTTGTTAGAAAAAGAGGAAGAGTCAAGGGATATGTTCATACATTAAACTCGACAGCTATAGCCAGCACTAGAACGATAACTGCGATCTTAGAGAATTATCAGGATAGAGAAGGTGTTGTGGAGATCCCTAAAGTGCTAAGAAAATATCTTGAGCCTTTTCAGAAAGCTCCTAAAGATTATATTCATCCCGCGAAAAAGATTTGATTCTTTAGAGCTATAATATATCTTTTTATTTAACATATTATATTATCGAGAGTAGAGATATGAGCATAACAAATCCTGTAGACAGAGCTATACTTAATTATTTAAAGAGACATCCTAATTCAAAGCCTAGAGAAATAGCAGATGCATTAGGATTCAGTCTAGTGGTCGTAAGATCATCTTTATATAGATTAAGAGAGAGAGGCCTTGTTGCTAGAACAAGCAGAGGATACATAGCTAAGGGGGATAGAAAAAGCGATGTTTTATATGACGAAGAGAACGTTATACAAAATGATGTCTCAAGATCTAGGTTGGAGACTCTTGAAAAAGAGATCAATTCTTTAAAAGATCGTGTTTCTGAGATCGAGAGAAGCCTACAGGATTTTGGTGAGGTTATTCAGAAGATAGAGAAGAACCTTGCTGAGATAAGATTAACCATAAGATCTTTGAGAGATGTTGTTAATTTTGGAGAAAGAAAAAAGAGCTTAGATCCTTTTATATCAAAACTTTCGACAGAAAAGATCTTGGGACTTAACGAGGCCAGAAGATTAGCCTCCGAGGGGCTTGGAAGCTTAGATAAATATGTGGAAGATGGAGTAGCTGTCGTAATAGGCAAGATCGTTGTTAGCAGAGAATTTTATGAGAGCATTATAATGAGAATGCCTATTAATGTTGAGGAGGTTAATCAGCTAGGTCCTAAAGAAAAGATCCTTATAGAGACATTGATCAGTGAAGGTCTTGCGTATATAGATAATACACATATGATAAAAATTGTGTCAGAATAACAATCTGTTGAAAATCTTAATAGATGAATAAACTTATTTTAGTCTTCTATTATAAATTAGATAGGTGAGCTCTATTTAGTGAGTATAGAGTTGATAGAAAAACTCTTAAAAAGATACTAGAGATCTTAAGAAAATGGCAGGCTCCGGCAACAATATTATTAAGTCTATATATACCTCCTGGAAGACCTGTCGCTGACGTGCTGGATCTTTTGCGAAGAGAGTATTCTATAGCAGGAAATATAAAGCTTAAGAGAACTAGAGACTCTGTGCAGACAGCTCTTCAAATGGCTATAGATGATCTTGTGAGAATCCCTAAGATACCTGATAATGGTTTAGTAATATTTGCAGGAATAGATCCTGATAGTGGAGAACAGATCCATATGTTGTTTGAGCCTCCAGATCCTGTCCCTATATTCTTTTACAGAACTGATAAATGGTTTCATATAGAGTTTCTAGAGCCAATGATCGAAGAGTCAGAGGTATATGGAATAATAATTATCGAAAGAGATCAAGCCACATTAGCATTGTTAAAACCAAGCGGCTTTGTGATCTTAGATGAGATCGAGGATTATATACCCGGTAAACATAGTAAAGGCGGTCAAAGTCAGAGAAGATTTGATCGAATAATTGAACAGATGGTGGAGGATTTTTATAAAAAAGTTGGTGAAAGGGCCAACAGAGAGTTTCTGCCATATCTAGAGGAGAAGAAGTTGAAAGGCATATTAGTTGGAGGTCCTGGCTATTCAAAGATTGATTTTCTAAAGGGAGAATATATGGATTATAGATTAAGATCTTTGGTTATAGGAGAGCCTATAGACGTCTCTTATCAGGGAGAGGCTGGCGTCAGAGAGCTCCTGGAGAAGGCTAAAGAGTTTTTAAAAGGACACAAATATGTTGAAGGATTAAAGGCTCTAGAAGAATTCAAATATCATCTGGCTAAAGATGATGGCCTGGCATTATATGGAAGAAAAGAGATTGAAGAAGCCTTAGAGATGGGAGCTGTAGAGAAACTTATTTTGTTAGAAGAGGTTGAGGATGCTGACAAGCTTGCTTCTAAAGCTTCTGAGAAAGGTGCTGAAGTGATCTATTTGTCTGAGAGTATTCCAGAGGGGATGTGGATTAGAAAAGTTTTTAATGGGGCAGTAGCGATATTGAGATATAGAATTGATTAAAAAATATTAATTAGGTGAGCATTTGTATCTAAGATATCTATCTAAGAGAGAAAGTAGAGAGCTTCTCGAAAAACTTAAAAAAGATTTTAAACTTGTTCAAGAGTTTGATCATATTATCGTCTCAGAGACTGTTTTAAAGGATAAGAAAATAAAGATTTACATAGGAGTATCAAGTACAGAAAAAATTCCTCTAGCCATAGATCTTGTGGAAGAGTTTATTCCCGCTATACATGCATTAAACAAAGATCTTATGAAAATAAATTACGTGAAAATAGATCAAGGAGCTCTGCCCAGGATATTAAATGGCGCAGATGTGATGGCTCCTGGAATAGTTGAGACGTCTGATTTTAAAATCAATGATCTTGTCGGTGTAAGAGAGTTCGAAAGATCTCTTTATATAGCGGTTGGAAAAGCTCTCATGAGCTCAGAAGAAATAAGACTTTTGAGAAGAGGTAAGGCTGTTAAAACTATTCATTACGCCGGCGATATCATCTGGAGAAATATTATAGATATCTTAAAGAAGATTTAAATACTGTGGGAGAAGTTTTAAACATTGTAAATTTCTGTAAGATCTTTTAAAAAAGATCTTAATATAATTTATATTGTTTTCTTAAGTAACTAATAAATGGAGAGGTCTCTTATGACGCCTAAGTTGACAAGTGTTGAAGAGGCGTTATGTTGTGTTCCAGATAGATCTGTCATTGCTGTATCGGGTTTTAATCTTCTTACTACGCCGGAATATTTGATCCTTGAGTTGTTTAATCAATATAGAAGAACAGGTCATCCTAAAGAGCTATTCTTCATATTTGAGACATTGCCGGCGGTTCCGGGCAGGGCTTTCGATAAAATTGCTGAGATCATATATAGAGATAAAGACTATGATTTTATGAGAGGCGTCTTAGCACCTTATCTAGGCTTCTCACCGTGGCTTCAGAAGCTTACTTCAGAGAATATTATAGAAGTATATGCGTGGCCTATAGGAATAACAGTCTATTGGTTTAGAGAGATTGCTTCTGGAAGACCTGGTCTTCTGACAAGAATCGGGCTGGGCACTTTTCTTGATCCTCGTGAGGATATGGGGGCAATGAATGAGCTGGCCAAAGAGAGAAAGACTTGTAGAACATCTATAGTATATATCAATGATGAGGAGTATCTATTTTATCAAGCTCCTAAACCTGATGTTGCTCTGATAAGAGGTTCTATAGCTGATGAGATGGGAAACATATCTCTAGCTGATGAGGCCATAAGAGGTACTGTATTAAATATTGCTCAAGCAGCAAAGGCTATGCCTAAGAGAGGTGTTGTCATTGCTCAAGTTAAATGGGTGACCAAGACAGGATCTATAAATCCTAGAGATGTTGATGTGCCGGCTCCACTAATAGATCATGTGGTGATATCTCCTAAAGAATATCATTGGCAGTCTGGGAGTTTTGAATATGATCCAAGGCTCTCGTATAGAGTGATTCCTCCTATAAATATTCGAGAGATAGGTGCTGGAGAAATTGAGAGATATTCTGAACATGAACATATAATTGCTAGAAGAGCTTTAATAGAGCTTGCTTCAATGGTTATTGAGAAAGGAAAGCCTATTCTAGTGAATCTAGGAATTGGAATACCTGCATTAATATCATGGCTTGCTGCTTATGAAGAGATCTCTGACTACATAATTTCAGTAATAGAATCAGGCGTATGGGGAGGAGTAGCATTATCAGGACAGGACTTTGGTGCAGGCATCTCACCATTTGCATTAACAACTATGCCTGACATGTTTACAAATTTTGAGGGAGGCATCATAGATACTGCTGCGTTAGGATTTTTAGAAGTTGATAAAGAAGGTAATGTAAATCCGTCAATGCTTCCAGGAAGAATATATGGGCCAGGAGGATTCCCAGTTATCGCAGGAGGATCTCCTAAGACTATATTCACAGGAAGCTTTACCGCTGGCGAGAGAAAGATATATTATGATCATGTTAATCATAGACTTGTCATTGAGAGAGATGGAAGTATAATAAAATTTGTTGAGAAAGTATATAAGAAATTCTTCAGCGGCAGATATGCCTTGAAATATGGACATGAGATAATTTATATCACTGAGAGAGCAGTATTCAGACTGTCGCCTGAGGGAGTCGCATTAATAGAGATCGCCCCGGGCATTGATGTAGAAAGAGATATATTATCTAAAATGAGATTTAAACCTGTTATCTCAGGCTCTCTAATCGAGATGGACAAAAGGATCTTTACTAAAACCAGAATGGGACTTAAAGATGAGATATTAAGAAGTTTAAAAAGATAAAAGTTTTCATCAGCTTCTCATACATTTCAGAAGATTCATTAGAGCCTTTAGTAATGCTGCAAATTCAGGACTTCTAATCATATTTAACATCTCAAATAAGCTCATCTTTTTCTCAGGATATTTCTTAAACTCTTCGTAACTCTTCTCCACACACTTAGGAGTCTTCTCGGCAAGCTCAGCGATTTGAGCATGATTTAAATTGCTAACTAGATATAGAAGCATCATGAGATTACCTAACATTGCCATGACTTCTTTCTTAGAGATAAGATTAAACGCTAGATCAGTATTTTCATTTAATGTCTCAATCAGCTCGGTAGCTCCTATGTTGCTAACACCTTCTAAAATCTTAATCATGTTCTCAACAACCTCACTCTTTTCTGCCAAGAGCTCTAATAATCTCATTAGTTTCTCGCTTTTCTCTGGAGAGAGACCTTCTATTTTAATTGTTAAAGTGCTCATCATAATCACCTCAACCAAATATATCTTTAAACCAGTATTTCTCAAAAGCCATTTTAACGATCCTTAAAATCCCCATTCCGCCTAACATATAGCAGTCAGGATATTTAGCTCTACCCTCTAGCATCTCGGCAAAATCACAGAATGCGCCTGCCCCTATAAAGCCTAGATCCATTACACACACTCCTGTTTTATTCCAATCTAATTGCATATATACTCCATTGATCTCATCTGCTATTCTCGTAGATATATAATCTGCCTGGAAATGTGCGAATACTCCTGCCATTCCAAGTCCTATTGTAGGAGCTATTATATCTCCAAGTCCATAAACCTCTTTATAAGTCGGATGATTAAGAGTTTTCTTGTCAACCTTCATATAGCCGCTTCCAGAGTCCAACAGATCTGGATTATTTTTAATAGGCTTAGAAGGCTCATGTGGAGGAACTAAGATCGCTAGATCATAATTCAGCTTCTCTCCTTTATCACTTATTATAACTTTATTTTCTGTATCAACATGATCAACCATCCATCTCCCAATAAACTCTATCTTATACTGCTCCATAAGTCTGCTGAACATTTCCGCGAAAAACGGTCCGAAGCTCTCCATAGGCTTGGTCCACTCTGGATGTATAACTTTGATCTCTGTCTTATCACTTATTTTTCTCTGTTCTGCCAGATATCTTATCATAAAAGCTATCTCAAAAGGCGCCGGAGGACATCTATGAGGAAGTCTCGTAGGTCCTATAACAACTTTTCCACCTTTGAATCTTGCGATCTCTTCTCTAAGTTTCAGAGAAGTATCCATCTCCCATGGATGATATATCTTGTCCAGCCCCTTGATCTTTTCAGGAACAAGCTCAGCTCCTAAGCTTATAGCTAGATAATCATAGTTTAAAACATGATTTGTAGTCTTAACCTGTCTATTAGCAAGATCAATACTTAAGACCTCCTCATTTAAGAATCTGATCTTTTTTTTCTCTAATAGCTTTAGAGGTCTTCTAGCATGATCAGGCTCTCTAATACCCATAGAAATCCATAGATATGTCGGTCTAAACTCGTGGTAAGGATTTTTATCTACAACAGTTATATTTACTTTCTCACCTAGTTTTTTAGCAAGTCTAGATGCTAAAACAGCTCCTCCAGCTCCTCCACCTAATATGAGAATATTCATTTTTTTCACCAAATAATTTAAAACACGCATATATATATATTTGTTTGAAAAAAATTCAATTAATTCAAAAAATAAGTAATATGTGAAATAAATCTTGCTACTGTATTAGCTTTATATAACCTACATATTTTGAAAAAGATCTTTTAAATGCTTATATTTTTGTAATCTAATAAACTCAGGCTGAGACTATGGAGTACAGAGAGCTTGGCTGGACCGGGTTGAAGGTGTCGGCTATAAGCTTAGGAGCTTGGCAGTTTAGCGAGTCATGGGGCGTATTAGATTATAATCTTGCGAAAAGCATTATTGAGAAGGCTGTCAATGTAGGTATTAATTTCATAGATACTGCAGCCGTCTATGGCAGAGGAAAAAGTGAAGAGTTTGTTGGAAGAGCGTTAAAAGAGTTAGGTGTCAAAGACAAGGTTCTTATAGCGACAAAACTTCCCGGAGACTTTATGAATGAATATGACGTTTTTAAAGGAACTGAAAGATCTTTAAAAAGATTAGGAGTCGATATTATAGATCTGATGCAGGTTCACTGGCCTCCTATATGGCATAACTTCCCAACTTGTGAATATATGAGAGCTTTAGAAAGACTGGTGATCATGGGCAAGATAAGATATATAGGGCTCAGCGATTTTCCTGTGGAGCTGATAGAGTCGGCTAGACAATGTCTCTCAGTCACAGATATAGTAAGCATACAGATCAGATATAATCTCGTTGAGAGATATGCTGAGAAAGAGCTCATACCATATGCCGAGAGAGAAGGTCTTGCAATACTTGCGTGGAGCCCTATTGCAAAAGGTGCTTTAAGTGGAAAATATGATTCTAAGAATCTTCCTCAGTTCACTGATGTAAGAGCTAATGATGCAGTTTTTCATCCTGAGAATATGGCTAAATTAGATGTATTAATAAACAAATTAAGAGAGCTCTCTCAGAAATATAATAAAACTCCCACACAAATAGCTTTGAGATGGCTTTTACAATATACTCCAAATGTCATACCTATTCCAGGAGCTAAATCTCCTCAACAGGTTGAGGAGAATGCTGGGGCTGCAGATTTCATCTTGTCATTAGAAGATTTTCTAGAGCTAGATAGGATCAGTAGAAGCATAAGGATCAGTTATGTCACTTGGTAAATTTATCTGCGAAACTTTCTAACAATATTTTTAAACTATCTCTTCTTATAGCAAGACTCAAAAGATCTTTTTTAGTTATCATGCCTAAGGAAATTTTTATCAAAAGATCTTCTGGAGTCTTCATGAGGAACTGTCTTCTGAGATTGGGATCTATTTTTATCTCTATATCAAGTATTTTCTTCTGAAGATCTATGGCGTTAAAGATGTCAAGTTTTTTAAGTTCTGATAGATAGTCGGTGCCAGACTTTAAAGATTTGTATAATGCTATTGATGTATATATAGAAGGTCTTATGCCTTCTCCTGTGGCAGGCATTACAGCTCCGAGAGCCTCACCTATGTGATAAGGATCTTTATCTTTAACAAGATCATGATCTATTCCATTTACCGTGACATAAGCTCCCTCTCTTCTAATGATCAATGAATTTCTAAACTGGTTTTTTGATATAATTAGTTTTCTGAGCATCTCTTCTAATATTCCTACAGAGGCGTAGCCTCCTATTCCTATTCTAGCTCTTCTCTTATTCTCTGGGAAAAACCATGTATAGCCTACAAGATTTGAGTCAAAGTATAACTCAGGTATCTCAGGCTCTTCGAAAGATCCTTCTAAATGATATTGTATGGCAGGAATTTTCTCAAGATCTTTCTTCTGATTATAGAAGCCTCCGGCGTTTACAACAACATCGTATTTTGTTCTGAGTCCATTGGCTTCGATCATGTTCTCAGAGACATATCTCGCTCTTGATCTAAGCCTTAGATCTATTCCTTCAGAGAGCTTCTTCAGAAAAAGTTTTTTATCAATAATATATCCTAAGACTTTTCTCTTTTTATTCTCAAAAAGTAGAGATCCATCCAGATAAACTCTGTAGCCTGAGTACTCCCACACGATGCTATCCTCAAGATCTTTTATAAAAGGTTTTAAGAGACTAGAGTCCTCGCCTGATATATGCGGGAATCCCCATCCACATGGTTTGACAGCAAGTTCTGACTGAACTTCATAAACAGTCACTTGAAAACCTGATTCATTCAGAAGTCTTGCTAGAGAAAGTCCTGCGGGACCCGCACCTATGATCCCTATTTTCATCTTGATGCTACCTATATAATTTGGAATAGATTAAATATTCAATCTAATTCTCAATATAAATGGGTAGTCTGTTGAATGAGTTGAATAAAGCATATAAAATACTTGGTGTAGAGCCCGGTCTCTACATCAGATTTCGTTATAAAAATGAGATTTTAGAAGGAGTTGTCATGCCTCCTTACGTCTTTACGGATCCTGATATCATTGTCGTCAAACTTAAGAATGGTTATAATATAGGTGTGTTATATAGTGAGATAAAAGATCTTGAGATAATAGAGATGAAAAAGCCCGAGGCCGGCTCGATTTCTTCTGAGAAAATTGTTCAAAGAAAAGATCTTCCTAAGATAATAGTTGTAGGGACAGGAGGCACCATAGCCTCTAAAATAGAGTATGAGACAGGTGCTGTCAAACCTTCTACATCAGTTGATGAACTTATAGAGGCAATACCTGAGGTTCTCGACATAGCATATATAGAGAGTGAGACATTATTTAACATACTTTCAGAGAATATGAGACCAGAATATTGGGAGATCATCGCTGAGAGAATATATAACTATATGCGAGACGAGACTTATAAAGGTGTTATAGTGACACATGGTACAGATACTATGAGTTTTACCGCCTCAGCAATAGCGTTTGCTATTCAGAGAAAAAATATTCCCATTGTGTTTGTGGGTTCGCAGAGAAGCAGTGATAGACCTAGTAGTGATGCAGCACTTAATTTTATAGGTGCGGTGATAACGGCCGTGAAAGCTCCTTTCGCAGAGTCTGTGATAGCTATGCATCACGAGACTTCTGACACAAAGATCGCTGTAAGTCGTGGTGTGAAAACTAGAAAAATGCATACTTCTCGTAGAGACACGTTTAGAAGCATAAATTCCAGACCTCTTGCATTGGTAGATCCTTTTAAGAAAGACATGGAGCTGATCGAAAAAGAATATATTCCCAGAAGCAAGGAGGAGCCTATTCTTATGAATGGTTTTGATAAAAAAGTGGCTTTGATATACAGCTATCCAGGAATAGATCCCGAGATCTTAGAGTTTCTTATCGAGAAGAAATATAGAGGAATAGTTATTGCTGGAACAGGATTTGGTCATGTGCCAGAATATATGATACCTGTGATCAGAAAGGCTATAAACAATAATATAGCTGTGGCAGTCACTTCACAGACACTTTATGGAAGAGTTAATCTAAGCGTTTATCAGACTGGCAGAGAGATGTTAAGAGCCGGCGTAATACCTTGTGAAGACATGCTTCCAGAGACAGCATATGTAAAGCTTTCATGGACTTTATATAGGACGGATAACATTGAGTCTGTGAGAAAGATCATGTTGACAAACTATGTTTATGAAATGAACCCGAGATTAACAGAAGATCTTTTTTTAAGGTGATGTTATGAGCTACAGATTAAATTATGATGAGATTGGTCTAAGAGTAGGTCTAGAGATTCATCAGCAACTTGATACAAAAACTAAATTATTCTGTTCATGCCCAACGTCGCTAGCGGAAGATCCTTATAAAAATGCTGTAATTATTGAGAGAAGACTTAGAGTAGGAAAAAGCGAGCTTGGAGAAATAGATCCAGCTGCATTGTTTGAGTTTCGTAGAGGAAGATTATATAGGTATCTTGCCTCTCCATCATATTCATGTCTAGTAGAACTCGATGAAGAACCTCCACATCCAGTCAATAGAGAAGCTCTAGTCATAGCATTGGCAATAGCCAAGGCATTAAGATCTAACATAGTTGATGAGATATATTTTATGAGAAAAATTGTTGTGGACGGATCTAACACATCTGGTTTTCAGAGGACAGCAATCATTGGGTTAGGAGGTTATGTAGAGACTAGTCAAGGAATTGTGAGAATACAGACTATAGCATTAGAAGAAGATTCTGCCAGAAAGATTGAGGAGAAAGATAATATAGTGACATATTCGTTAGATAGATTAGGCATACCTCTTATAGAGATCTCAACAGCGCCAGACATAAGATCTCCGGAACAAGCTGAGGAGACGGCATTTAGAATCGGAGTTCTTATGAGATTGACAGGTAAAGTGAAGAGAGGATTAGGAACTATAAGACAGGATCTTAATATTTCAATTAAAAATGGAGCAAAGATAGAGATAAAAGGAGTTCAAAAACTTGAGCTTATATCAAAAATAGTCGAGTTAGAAGCCTATAGACAATACAGGCTGCTTCAGCTGAAGAACATATTATTAGAGAGAGAAGTTCCGAGAGAAGATATCTCATTAGATAAATTAGTTGATATAACAGATCTTTTTGTTAATAATAAAAATAAGATCGCAAGATTTATCAGAGAAATTCTTGAGAAAAATGGAGTAGCTCTTGCGCTTCCTCTGAAGAGATTCAAAGGATTATTAGGATTTGAGCTGGGTCCTAACAGAAGATTCGGCTCTGAGCTAGCTGATCATGCTAGAGCATGGGGAGGTGTGGGCGGGTTGATACATAGCGATGAACTGCCTAAATATGGAATAGATGAAGAGTTTTTAAAAGAGATCTTTAGAAGATTATCTTTATCACATGAGGAAGATGGTTTCATAATAATTATTGATGAAAGAGAGAAAGTGTTAAAAGCTTTTGAAGCTGTAATCAAAAGGATTCATCAGGCCTTTGAAGGAGTTCCTCAAGAGACTAGGGCAGCTCAAGAGGATGGCACCACAAGATATATGAGACCTCAACCTGGTAGTGCGAGAATGTATCCTGAGACAGATCTTATCCCAGTAAAAGTTGATGAAGAGCTACTTAAAGAGGCTGAGAAATATGTTCCAGAACCTTTCGAAATAAAATTGAGAAGATTTGTTGAAGAACATGGTCTTAGTAAGGATCTGGCCTATTCTTTAATAAGATCCCGTTATATAGCATTGTATGAGGAGCTTGTGAGAAAGTATAGTCCTAAAATCTCTCCACAGCTTATTGCTTCAACATTAATTAATACTTTAAAAGCTTTGTCTTCTGAAGGTTTAGATGTCTCTCAATTAGATGAGAAAGATCTTGAGGAGATCTTCAGAGCTCTTTCTGAGGATAAGTTCTCTAAAGAACTGATACCTGATGTGTTAAGGGTCAAGATTAAAGAGAGAGATAAAAATGTTGATGAGATCCTTAGAATCCTTAGTATAAAAAGGATCTCATTAGAAGATCTTGAGAAGATAATTGATGAGATCATTAGTAAAAGTTCTGAAGAGATCATTAAAAGAAGAGAAAGAGCGTTCAACATTATAATGGGTAGAGTGATGGAGAGTGTTAGAGGTAAAATAGATGGTAAAATAGTTGCTGAGATAGTAAAGAGAAAAATATTAGAGCTCCTAAGATCTAGTGGACAATAGATTATAGCTGTTTATATAGATCTTCTATTTTCGCAGGAGGCTTAAGACATCCGTACTGGTCTAGAATATTATAAACCTTATAAACTACTTCATTAACCTCTTCCTCACTTTTGGCACCTGTTATAACCATCTTACCTGATGAAAATATTAGAAGAACGACTCTAGGCTCTGTCATTCTAAATATTAGTCCTGGAAACTGTTCAGGCTCGTACATAGAGCTTTTTAACATAAAGGCTGCTTTCTCAAGAATGACTTCAACTCCTAAATTAGCTGATGCCACAATATTCTGTATCTGAATCTTAGGTTTCTCCATTATTGTTATTCCACCTTTTATGAAACTTTTAAGAATCTTTTTAACCGCTCTTATAAGATCTTGTGTCTTTTTCGCGCCTGTGACAACCATTTTACCAGATTTAAATATTAATGCTGTCACCTTAGGATTCTCTAGCCTCAGTATTAGTCCTGGAAATTGTTCAGGATTATACTCTATATCTTGAATAGCTTGTTCGATAAGAGCAAGATCTAATGTCTGATTAAGTATTACTGTGGCGACTATATTCTCGATCTTCACTTCAATCTTAGGCTTTGACAAGCTTTAAATCACCTTATATATATATCATAAGTAGACTTAAATAATAAATATAAGCTTTTAATACTATACTCGTGATCTTCTTTAGACAATGAGTTCCTAATATAATAGATTGATTATTATCAAGTGAACGTTTTTAAGCAAAAAGAATAGTGATCTTCGTATATTTTTATTCAAAAAATTTATCGAGACACGATCTTATCAAGATCTTTGTGTGATGAAGATGGGCAATATTTTTAAGGAGTTTTAAACTAAAAGCATTCTTATCGAGGCCCGGCGTATGGGGCTGGCTAAAGATATTGGCAAAAGATGGGAAGGAGGAGAGTCTATAGGTGAGAAAATTAAAAAGACATTCGCTAAGAAAGAGCCTATTAAATACAAATTATTAATGTCTAACTATAAGATCAGATCTATGGCTGCAAGAATAGAGGTTCAGCTGGAGAGATTGAAAGAGAGAGATAGAGCGTTATTTGAGAGAGTTGTGGATGCAATCATTGCTAAAGATAATACTAGAGCAACTATGCTTGCTAATGAGATAGCAGAGATAAGAAAAGCTGCTAGACAGCTAGCTATGGTTCAAGTTGCTTTAGAGCAGATCTCTATGAGAATCGAGACAGTAGTTCTCTTAGGAGACACATTTGCAAGCTTAGCACCTGTGTTAGGCGTGGTCAGAGAACTTAGAGGACTTGTCAGAGGTTTAATGCCAGAGTTCTCTTATGAGATGTTAGAGTTAGAAGAGAGTCTTAGAGAAGTCGTTTTAGAGACTGGAGAAGGAATTGCTGCACCTGTCTCTGAAGCCACTTATGCATCTCCAGAGGCGAGAAAGATATTAGAAGAAGCCAAGATAGTGGCAGAGCAGAGGATTAAAGAGAGCTTCCCAGCATTACCAACAATACCATCTGCTTCGCAGGAAGCTGCTAAATCAGAAGCTGGCTGAAAAATCTGATTTATTATAGAATCAATTTTTAAATATTATTCTTTTTAAATAGTTTTCTCGGTCTGTTCTGTCTCTATCTTCTTAAGCTGTTTGAAATACATTTCTAAAAGCTCTTTCTCTGTAGTGGCATCTTCAGGATTTTTATCATCTCTCCATCTGATGAATCTTGGGAATCTAATGGATATTCCAACACCTTTTCTCACACTATCAAGACAACATGTGTGTAATGGTGAGAGAGTGAGTTCTGCACCTATAACCTCCATAACATACTTAGGCACAGTCCATACATCAGGCTCTATCTCAGACACTACTCTAGGATGTCTATGAGATATTTTTGTCTGTTCAATTCTCTTATTAAGCTCTATAAGATCTGAGTCTGAGAATCCTGAGCCTACTTTACATATGGTTCTAAACACATCTTTCTCAGGATCATATGCTGCTAATAATGCTGTTCCTATTTTACCTCCTCTTTTACCTCTTCCATAGAATCCTCCTACTAAAACAAGATCTACTGTATCGATCATCTCGCTTTTATAATCTCTTTTATACTTGATCCATAGCCATCCACGAGCTCCAGCCTGATAAATACCTGATAGAGATTTTATGACAAGACCTTCATTACCTTCCTCCAGAGACTTTAAGAAAAACTTTTCTAACTCGTCTGGATCAGAGATCTCTTTATATTCAGCTATAGAGAACTCAGGTCTCTGTTCTATATATTTAATTAGATACTCTCTTCTCTCTATTAAAGGCCTGTCCACAAGACTTACTCCGTCTACATACAATATATCAAAGAGTCTTACAGCAACAGGATATTCTTCAATAATTTTTGAAATATCATGTTTTCTTTTTCTATGCATAAGCTCTTGAAAAGGTCTATACTCTCCTGTGTCAGGATCTAATGCCACGATCTCTCCCTCTACTATGGCCTCTCTTGCTTTAATATATTTCCTGCTCATCTCAATAACATCTGGATATTGATGAGATATGTTCTCTAATCTTCTTGAGAATATTATTACATTATCATCTTTCTTATGAATCTGAGCTCTCTCACCATCATATTTAAATTCTGCAATTCCTTTTCCACCGACCTTATCTAATATCTCTCTAGGATCACTTAATCTCTCAGCTAACATAGGTCTCACTGGAATGCCAATTGAAGGAGTTATAATCTTGATTTTCTCTATACCTTCACGAATAAGTATCCTGCCTATCTCTCCAAGATCGGCTCTTATGTTATAAGCTTTCTCAATAACAGGTTTAGAGCTTTCTCCTCCTCCTAAAGCCACTGCTAAAGCCTCGATAATAGTCGCGTCTCCCACACCTAATCTCAGTCTGCCTTCAACAAATCTCACTATATATTTAGCTTCTTTAGGAGAAGCCTGTTGTAAAAGACCTACGAAGGTTCTTATCTTAAGATCCCTAGATCCTTCTCCAGTCATTCTAGCAATCTTAACAAGTGTAGAATGAACATCAGACACTGTTAGCTTTTTCTCTGAAGAAGAAATGAATCTTGTGAGAGCTGTCGACTGAGTCTTTCTAATTTTAAGATTCTCAGCAACTCTCCCAAGATCTCCAAGCTTTTTATATAGATTTTCAACCTCGTTCTCAGAGAAACCAGTTGCGAGACTGATAGATTTTATAAGAAGCTTCTCACTAATACCTATCTCAGGCTCTCCATACCAGCTGGGCCATAGACTTCCTTGGATAAAATATATGACTTTATCAATATCGTCAGGGTCAGCTTTTTTAAATAAACTAGCTAATATACTTGTCAAAGTGATTCTACTGCTTGTACCTTCTAATCTCTCGAAAGTCTCTGCTAAAACCTCAAATAACATGTCCAGTCTCCCAATAATATATTAGCTTATATCATTGAAAATATTTTCCAACTCCTGATCAAACAGCCTATTTCTAATAGTATTATGAATCTTCATCTGAAACCTTGTATTTAAATTATCATTTTAAAACCAGAGGAAATGATCATCAGAGGGCTCTCTTAAATCATCTTTCATAGCTTTTAACCTTCATCATCCTATTAAAGATCATGGTACAACAAGTTTTTAAGCATTATTCATCTTAAGCAGATTATATGGGTAATACACTCATGAGCTCTAATGATGCTGTCAATGTGATCAAAGATTTTATTAATAATACATTATCTACTTTAGGAGGTGTGAAAGGTTCTCTTGCTTTAGCAGGTCTAGCAATAATTATGATAGTGTTAATTGTATATGCTGTATATGGCTTCATAAAATTTCTAAGATTCACTTTAAGACTTAAACCTCATGAGTTCGCTCTAGCGATATTAGCTATAGGCTTTGCTCTTATAGTGATAGCAATTTTATTACCATAAAAAATTGTTTCATATTTTTATGATACTGCCGTGATAAACAGCCTCATCATTTAAGTAATGTTCTATTCTTAAAAGCTCATTATACTTTGCTGTTCTCTCAGATCTTGCAGGAGCTCCTGTTTTTATAAATTCTGCGTCTAGACCTACTGCAAGATGTGACAAGATATTATCTTCTGAATCTCCGCTTCTATGACTCATTATTGTTATAAGATTATTTCTCTTAGCCAATTCAACAAAATTTATAGTTTCAGTGAAAGTTCCTATCTGATTTATTTTTACTAAAGCAGCTGTCACAGATTTTCTCTCAATACTTTTCTCAAGTCTCTTAATGTTTGTTGTCAAAAGATCGTCTCCAACAATTTTTGTGTTTTTAACTTTTGAGACTAGCCTGCTAAAATTCTCATAATCATCTTCATGAAAAGGATCTTCTATAGAAAAGATCTTGTATTGATCTATTAGATATAAATAGAATTCTAAAAGTTCTTCTGCTGATAACTTTTTATCATCTACCTCATAGACGTCTTTATCTCTCACATAAAATTGTGAGGCCGCGCAATCAAGTGATATAAACACCTCTTCTCCTAAACTATATCTAGATCTTTCGACAGCTTCTCTCAAAAGTTTTAATGCATCTTCAGTTTTTGATAAAGGAGGAGAATATCCTCCTTCATCTCCTACATTAACCGCTGAAGCTCCATACTTACTTTTGATCACGTCTTTAAGTATCTTATAGATCTCTACGCCAGCTCTTAAGGCGTCAGAGAATCTAAGGAATTTTATTGGCACAATCATGAATTCTTGAAATGATAATTTGTTTCCTGCATGTACACCGCCATTAATGATATTCATCATAGGAATAGGGATCTTAAAACTTCTTAGGCCACCTATATATCTGAAGACAGGCATCTTATAAGTGTCAGCAGCAGCCTTAAGAACGGCAAGACTCACGGCTGTCGTAACGTTTCCCCCTAGTCTTGATTTATTTTCTGTGCCATCAGTTTTTATAAGAAGCTCATCAATATATCTCTGATCTCTAGAGTCTAAGCCTATTAAAATTGGTTTAACAAAATTTTTCACGTTTTCAACAGCTTTATAAACAGATCTTCCTCTATAAACCTCTGGATTGTTATCTCTAAGCTCATAAGCCTCATGAATCCCTCTAGAGGCGCCTGATGGCGCAATTGCTCTTCCAAAACCTCCTTCAGTGATCACAGCTACTTCAATAGTAGGATCCCCTCTCGAATCTAATACTTGTAAAGCATCAACATCTTTTATACGAAACAGATCATCAGATGCTCTCATAAGATTACACCAAAAATATATATCTTGAACCTAAATATATGTCCCGAAGGATAATAATGGATCACGAGATTACATTGATATATCCCGTAATATTATCATTATCATACCCATTGATCAAAAAGATCTATGGAGGCAAAGTAAATGAAAAAGCATTAAACATAACGTATTCTTTGGCTATATATCTTCCTATATATTTATATATAGCTGTCTATCTAAAAGAGAACTTAATAAAGATCTTCATGATCGTTACCTCTTTGTCTACTAACTTTATATGTCTGAGAAATTATTACATAAATTTTTCAGATAATAAGCTGAGAACTAAAGACTTTATATTTGTCTTGTTAAACCTCGTCTTAACAATTCTGTTAATAGTGTTGACATAAATACAGCATTAGACATGACGAGAAGAATAGGATACAAGATAACAGAACAAAAAAGATAGAAAGCTATTTGGCAACACATATTGGCGTCAAATCATTAATCTCTCCGCCAGAGAGCTAACACCTGAGACCCAGAAATTTGAAACCCCGCCCTAGAGGGCGGGATGGATCATAATAAATTAAGAGGCAAGTACAACTCTTTAAAGTAGTAAGGCTATGAAAAACTTAATTAAATTTTCGTACAAATATTTATTATGATGATGAAGTGGGCAGCCAGTGACTAATGATCGATCGTAGCTCACTCTGACAAAAGATCTTTATCTTAATCGTTGTATTCTCCACAGTTTTTACAGATTTTAGAAAATTTTTAAAAACTTCTATAGAATGCTCTTTTAATTTATACTTATAATATGTTTATGATAGGTTTATTTTTATCAGTTTTAATCTAAAAATATTATCGAAATAGATTTAATATAATTCAGAATATTCAAATATTGAGAGAAATGTAGATGTGTGAAGAAAAGTATATAGATGCTCATGTTCATCCATTGATTGATCCTATGAAAATCATCAAAGAAGCTGATAATGCATGTGTTGATAAACTATTTCTCTTAGCTACAGAGATCTTGTTGAAGAAAATTAATGATAAAAAAGTTAGAGAGAGACTGAGAAGGATCTCTGAAGAAACGTTTTTTCTCTTAGATCTTGAGATATATAGAAGATTAGGCGTCTCAGACATTGTGAAGGCTTTGGAGATGTTTTACGAGGATCTTTTGAAATCATATCCTGAGGCGAGAATATTATCTGAGGATGTCTTAGAGATCTGGAGAATATTTCCTGATAGAATTGTCCCAATAGGATCTATTGATCCAGATCTTCCTGAAGATCTATTGATGAAAAGGTTGAAAGAATTATATAAGTTGGGCATCAAAGGGATCAAGCTTTTACCAACGTTACAACTTTTTGATCCGGAGGATAATGATGGTTTCGAGATAATTATGGAGTTTGCAGAGAAAAATAAGCTGACAATGATAATTCATACAGGATGTGATCCAGGGCCTTTTGAGATTCCTGCCTTATCTCAATGGGCTAATCCTCTCAAGCTAGAGAGAGTTTTAGAGAGATACTCGCCCACAACTATATTAGCTCACATAGGGTCTTACTGTGCCTATAGATATGGCATATGGTTCAATGAGGCTCTCAGAATATTAAAGAAATTCGATAATGTATATGCAGACACTTCAGCTGTCAATGATTTTATATTTTATGAAGAGAGAATTGTAAAGAAAATAAGAGAAGAAGTAGGTTTTGAGAGAATATTATTCGGCTCGGACTATCCTGTAGTGTTAAACTCGACAATCAGAGAAGAGATCGATCTTGTTTTAGAAAGTCCTTATATAAATGATTATGAGAGACATCTAATTCTTAGAGAAAACGCTGAGAAAATACTAAAAGAGATCTCTAGAGATCTATAGTTTGCGTATTATATGAATCTTGGAGTTCAGTTGTTAACAGATTTTCTAATTCTCTCTCCACATAATCTCTTATAAGAGGATCTTGTATAAAGATCTCTATTAAAGTAGAGGGATTCACTGTTATCTTTAATATTCTCGTCTTTCCGTATCTTCCTCTGTTAACTACTCTAGCTGATAATATTCCCAGAGCCTCCAGCTCTGATATTATGTCGCTAACTCTTCTCTGTGTCACAGGATCTATACCAAGTTTTTGAGATATCTCTCTATAAACCATATATAACTCTCCTGTCGTGACATTAACTCCTTCAGACTCCATTTTTAGAAGTGAGAGAAGAACTATTCTACTGTGGAAAGGTAATGTAGAGACCAGCTGTATAACTCTCTCTTTCTCAAGCTCATCATAAGCTTTATAAACATGTTCTTCTAAGACTTTCTCAGCCTGTTCTCTCTCAGCGATCTCACCTGCTATTCTAAGAAGATCCAGGGCTCTTCTAGCATCACCATGTTCTCTAGCGGCTAGGGCCGCACATATTTTTATAGCCTCCTCACTGACAGAATTCTCTTTGAAAGCAAGTTTAGCTCTCTCACGTAGAATATCCTCCAGTTGTATAGCGTTGTAAGGTGGAAAAACCATCTCCTCCTCACCTAAGCTGCTTCTCACTCTTGCATCAAGATTTTCCACAAATCTTATGTTATTAGTGATCCCTATGATCCCTACTTTAGCTTTGGTAAGATCCTCATTTATTCTAGCTAGTTTATATAATACTTCATCACTCTCATTTCTAGCCAGAAAATCAAGCTCATCTAAAACAACTATATAAATTCTTTTCTCAGAGTCTAGAAAATCTCTAACTCTCTTATACACTTCAGCTGTTGACAAACCTGTGAAAGGAAGTTTCAAACCTGATAACTCGCCTATTCTCGTAAAAACACGATAAGAAGTATTGTCAATTCTAGTATTAATATAGAACCATTTAACAGGCCTATTAAATTCTAGGCTTTTATCACTTAATCTCTTCAAAACATATTTGACCACAGCAGTTTTTCCAGTCCCAGTTAACCCATAGATAAATAAGTTGCTAGGTCTCTCTCCTTGTAATGCCACTGAAACTATCATGCCAAGACTTTTAATCTGTTCTTCTCTATGTGGAAGTTGTTCAGGTATATAATCAGGTCTTAAAACTTCTCTATTAACAAAGATTTTAGGTGCTAAAGCTCTTGAAAATATCTTATCCAACTCATCCAAATGAAGCTACCGTTAATTATGTTCTCATATGAAATATATGATGAAACCCCCAAAGATCTTGTTGTATACATATTAAAATGTATTACAACTTAAAACCTCGCTCTTTAGGGCGAGAAGGAGGTCAGATCTCAATACTTCTTCTAACATCTCCAAGATCTTTTTATAAGAATTTCAGAGCTTATACAAAGATCTTATGAGAAAGATCTTTTGGGAATCTCTATTCTTATTGTCCCGCGAGGTTTGTCTATTGTAAAATATTTCTCAGCAATTAAATCGAGAGTTCTATCAATCCTCCATTTAAAGAAAGGCTCTCTTAAATCGTTTGCCAATGCTATCATTTTAATTATATTTTTTATCTTCTCTTCTCTAGTGAGGTCCTCATTAAATAAGATAGGCTTAAGATCAATTATGTTATCATTTCTCATAAGACATGGCTTGAGAAATCCATCTGCAGTAAGTCTCAATCTTCTACATCCGGCGCAAAAGATCGGGTTGCTCACAGGTCTCACAAACTCTACATAGCCTCCTTCTATTAAATGATAAAGAGGTCTGTTATGCATCTCGACTCTGATTCTAAGTCTATCAGCTTTCTCAATAATCTTCTTCTCAATAATGTCTAGAGGCACAAATTTTTCTTTAAAAATCTCTGCACCAGAACCTACTGGGTGAAGCTCAATGAATTGTAGAACCATGTCATCTCTTCCTCTGATCAGCTCTATGAAACTCTCGATCTCATTGTCATTAAGATTTTTTAAAACAACAACATTAATCTTGATCTGTTTGAATCCTATTTTTTTAGCCAACTCAACTCCTCTTAAAACTTTCTCTAAATAATCTCTCCCAGTAATATATCTAAAGATCTCTCTGTTTAGAGAATGAAGACTAATATTTACTCTATCAACTCCTGCATCCCTAAGATCTTTCGCCAGCTCCTCTAAAAGAAAGCCGTTTGTAGTAAGAGATATGTCCTCGGCAGAAGTTCTTGTTTTAATAACTTTTATAATATCTATTATGTCTCTGCGTAGAAGAGGCTCTCCACCAGTTATCTTAAATTTTCTAACACCAATTCTTGAGAAAGCTTCTGCCACAATACCTATAGATTCTACATCAAGCTCTATTTTAGAGTTTATATCTTCACCCTCCATATGACAGAATATACAATTAAAGTTGCATCTATGAGTCACTGTTATTCTAAGAACATCAACAGATCTTCCGTATCGATCTGTTAGTCTTTGATTCTGCATTTAGCCTCCCACATGTTCATATGAGAAGTTTTCTTTGTCTATAATTTTATGAGATAAAATATTAATAAATCTAAATATTATAGCTCTTCAACAGGTATATATGTTAGATCATAAATAATTAAGAGGGAGCATATCTTTGAAAACCAAAGTTTTTCAAGAGAATCTAAAGAGATTAACTGATTTCTCTGAGAGAAATAATATTCATAAAATAATGATTTTAAATGATTCAAACCAGACGTGGCTGGGAGCTTCTAGATTAAGAGGATCTCTTTTGATCATAGATATTTCAGAAAGAGAGATAAGATACTACACACCACTTTTAGAATATTATAGATCATATGATATCATCAAGAGCAATATTGATCAAAGCTTTAATCTAAAGATCTATGCATATTATAGATATAAGCTTCAAGAAGTGCCTGAGGATATAAATGTGTTAGACAAAGATCTGAACAAGATAATATCTGAGGAGATAAAAGTTTCATCAGAGAAAGAACTTAGATGTGGATATGATGATATAAATATGATTTTCTCAGACGAGCTAAGAGATGTTTTAAAAAAATATTGTATAGATATAAGAAATGAAGTTCTCGACATAAGATCTGTGAAGACATCTTATGAGATAGAGATCATATCAAAAGCTGCTGAGATATCTATCAAGGCATTAAGAAAATTATTAGACGAGGAGTTGATAGGCTACTCAGAGAAACAAATTGCTGCAAGACTCTTATATATGATAAGATTCTATGGCGCTGATGAAGAAGCTTTTCCACTGATAGTTGCCTCAGCCAGCAACTCTGTCTATCCTCATTCAAAACCTGAGGACAGAATAATTAGATATGGAGATGTGATTCTCATAGACATTGGAGCTAGAATTAATGAGTATAATTCCGACATGACACGAATGATTGTTCATAAAGGATCTGGAGCATATGAGGGATATATTGAGGCTGTTAACGAGGCCGTGAATAATTCTCTTGAGAAGATCTCGGCAGGAATCAAAGGATCTTTTATAGATAATATTGCTAGAGAGACGCTCAGAAGAAGAGGATTAGCAAAGTATTTCATTCATTCATTAGGTCATGGAGTAGGTATAGATGTTCATGAGAAACCTAGTTTATCTCCTGATTCACAGGATATATTAAGAGAAAACATGATCTTTACTATAGAGCCTGGCATATATATAAAAGATCTTGTTGGTATAAGAATAGAAGAGCTTGTTTTATTAGATAAGAGAGGTCCTAAAGTTCTTACAGATATGGAGAGAATAATTTTCTATTGAGACATATTAAGCTTATTGATTTTTAATATATTAGAAATGGTCATGTTTTATCAAAGAAAAAGTCTCATAGATCTTATTAAAGACGTTCTGCCAGAGGATCTGAGCAAAAATGAGCTGGACGTCTTAGATTATTTCTTGAGAAACATATCTGTTGGAGAAATAATTGCTTTAAAAGAGATAAGATTATTATATAAAATAGATGATCCTGCGCCTATTCTTGAGAAGCTTCTGAAGAAAGGTCTTATAGAAAGAGGCGAGGGATGTTTTAATCTATCTAAAAATCTTAGAGATCTTCTCAAAACTAGAATGAAGAGTTAAACAGTATCTACAGAGATGTTTTTCATTATCTATAGGAGCTGAACAAATTCTACATCTCTTATATCGAGAATAATATTTAGACATAAGATTAGGGTGTGAGAACATAAACTCTCTAGATGAGAGACCTAATGTATACAGCTCTCTTATGATCTCGTCGTTCAAAAATTTTGAGAGAAACTCTTTTATCCTATGATCTATAGAAGAAAAAAATTGTTGTAAAGATTTCTCAAGCACAAGATCATCTTTTACATCTGTTAATGATAATGCTATAAGATCTTCTGTTATTAAATTATAGATAGGATTTGATATTATTATCTCATCAAAAGCTCTTTTAGGATAGGTTTCTGAAATCATCTCTTTGACAGAGTATATAAATGAGAAGATGTTTTTCAGAAAAACATCATTACGTGTGCATGGGATAAGAATCTTTTTTATATTCATATCAAGAGCTTTCTCAACGCCTATTAGATACCTGATCTTTGTAAAACATGTGATGAAAGAAATATAATCATTAAATCCCTCGCTACATAACATAATGTAGTTCACAGGATCTATGATTATCTGAAAGATGCTATCCATAAGATCTTTGTAGAAATGTTGTTTCCATGGAAATGTTAGTAAATAGATCTGGTTTTTATAGTTAGAAGAGATCTTTATTATGATCTTGAGTAGACTAACATCCCAGATATTTGGGATGAAAGTGTCTACATAAAGAATTTTTTCTTCTCTTCTCAAACCGCTATATCTAGATAAGCTTCTTATAATGTTACGTTCAATACTTCTATAGAGACATTTTTTACATAATTTCTCTCCTGAATCTCTTTTTATATAAAAAGCCTCTCTAACACCACATTTTTCACATAGCGAAGTCTCTGGCAAGATCAGTCCTCACACGGCTCATCATATATCAGTTCCGTGTCGCACATCATCCAAAATAATATTTTGTTAAGAAAAAATATTATTCATAGATTATCTCCCACATCTGTCTAGCCAACTTACCTTCATATTTAAAGATGTGCACAAGCTCTTTAGCCTCCTCTCTTCTCTGTCTATGTTGTTCTAGAAAATCGTTTAATCTCTCGATCAAGATCTCTTTTAATTCTCCGGTTAATAATCTTCCTGATCTATAATCCTCCTCGATCTCTTTGATTCTTTTATCATCAGGCTCGAACAACATATAAAGCCATTGAAATGAGACATCTATATCAGGGTTTCCACCTAATTTTCTATGAAGTTCAATCGTAGGCTGGCCGCCTGAGAACGCATATCTCATAATCTTTCTTCTTACAGTCTTAGGATCATCTTGAAGAAATATTGCCGTCTCAGGTCTTGAAGTACTCATTTTTCCTTCAAACCCTGTTAATGGTGGAAGAAATTTTGAGTGTATAGCAGCAGCCTTGTAATATCCGAAGCCTTCAGCAAGATCTCTCTGAATTCTCCAATAAGGATCCTGGTCTATTGCAGCTGGTATCAGACATCTTTTTTTCTCAAACATAGTAGGCACGATCTGTAGGGCTGGATAAAATGTCAGACCTATATTTGTGTCTCCACTGAATCCAAACACAGATCTAACTAAATTCAGATTTATTTTTTTAGCAATTTTAATCGCTAGAGGATACATGTTTCTGATATACTCTGTGTCTAAGAAAATAAATGTTTTATCAGGATCGAATCCTACTGCTATTATATCGAGAATATTTTCATAAGCCCATCTCCTCACCTCATCTAGACTCATCTTCTCTTCGTCTAGAAACTTCTCATCATCAGTGATCATTATATAGACATTTACATTAAAAACTTCTTGAAACCATTTGGTCATTATAAAAGGTATTAGATGACCTACATGCATAGGACCTGAAGGTCCTCTCCCTGTGTACAAAAAGAATCCTCTGCCATTTTCGATGTCATCAAGTATCTTATCAAAATCTCTGTGAGAGAAGAAGACGCCTCTTCTAAGAAACATATGAAGCTCTCTTCCAGATATTCTCTCGAGTTTATTCAGCAATTCTTTGTTCAAAGGTTGTGTACCAAAGATCTTTATTAATTTATCATAGTCTACTCTCCCTTTTACCTCCCAAGGTGTGACTTGAAAATCTTCTTTCATCTCATTATTCTCCACAAACTTTAGCCACCAAAATTTTTCATTAAAAATCAGTATATATTTTATCTAACAGATATTGAGTTGAGGCTTGTCAACATGAGTGAAGAGCCTGTATACAGAGCGATCTTTTTTGGAAGAGCTAGAATAGGTGAGATGATAAATATTTTCAAAGATATTAGATTAAGACCTGAGGATTTCTCAAGCCCAGTGGCTATTCAAATGGCTCTCTCAAGAATATATGAAGGTCTTATGAGAAGTCTCACGTCAGAGCCTAAGAAAACTTATGTGGCAGAAGTGAGTTTCCAAGACTCTATGGGCAATACCATAGTTTTCGCCACAGATCTTGGTGAGAATATTCCTCCATTTTCCTCTCAGACTGTCAAGGTGAAAATAGTCGTGGAGTTTTATTCAGAAGATCAGAATATATAAATGATCAGTTTTAATCATAATATATTTTGTAAGTTAATATAATTTCGGTTATGCCCAGAAAGAGAAAGGAGGAAAAAGAAGAAAAAGAAGATTCTTCTAAGAAAAAAGTGAGAAAAGAGAGTATAGAGAATAGTTCTAAGAGTATTTCAAAGATTTCTAAGAGAAAAAGTTTTGATATTGATTCGTGGATTGATGAGAGATTAAATGATCTAGCTGTTAAACTTGAGATCGAGTATTTAAATCTTGATAAAAGCTTGTTAAAAGATATTATCAAGAGAATTGTAGAGCTTTTATGGGAGGAAGATAAGAGACCTGACATGGATAGATTATCTAACAGGATCAAGAGAAACATAGAGAGACTTAGAACAATTATCGCTCAAATGATTATAGAATCAGGAGTCTCTCTGTCAAATGAAATGTTAGAGTATGTGACAACCTCTGCAGGTCCGTGGATACTTTCTTACGCCTCTTCTCTATATAAAATTGCTAAAGACAGAGGCAGAGAAGATCTTATAAATATCATGAGAGGCGCATGGGTGAAATGGTGGATACAGATTAGAGGGACAGAAATACCTCCAGAATGTCCTAGATGTAAATTTAATTCATTAATGAGCGATGGCACATGTATAGTATGTGGATATACTCCTTCAGCATCAGAGTTATTAAAATATAACAACTTTGATCTTTATGTAGATAATCTTATTAAAAAGGGAGATTTAAACAGAGTCAAGCTAATCTTAGAGAAAGGATATGTGATAATTTCATCAACAGGTATTAAATCTCCAGATGAAGAGAGATATAAATTTGATATAGAGGTTCATCTGCCAACCACATATAAAGAAAAGATCCTTTCTCATTTAAAAGAACTTGGTAAGACATGACATATCTTACGAACGTTCTTTATAAAGTCAGTATTATTTTCATTTTATATCTGTTAATGAAAGCTCATATTCTTCTTTAAATGTTCTCATTATAACCATAGTACTTGTTGATATAACACCATCTATCTTTCCTACGTCGTCCAATATCTTCGCCAGATCAATATGATTCTTTACAATGACAAAAGCTACCACGGTAGGTTCACCAGTGACATCATATATAGACACGATCTTGTCAAAACGTTTTAATGATTCTACTACATCCTCCATCTTCTTAGGATCTGTTTTTATAAATATTAATGCTTTTATTCTGAAGCCTAGTTTATCATAGTCTATCAAAGCTATAGTCTTTTTGATATATCCTGTTTTGCGTAGTTTTTTAACTCTTATATAAGCTGTTGAAGGGCTTATATCAAGTATTTTACCAAGCTCAGTAAATGTTATGTCACTATTCTTCTGTAGTATCTCTAAGATCCTGAGATCTTTATCATCTATCTCTTCCCCTCTTCCTCTAGGTTTTCTACTCAAGATATTCACCTCTCCTTTTATATATTCAAAATAAAGTTTATATTGTTAATATGTTTTCTACTAAAATTTTTATGCTCTAGGAGCCAGATAATATATTATTTTCCCGCTTGGTGTTAGACCCATCTCTAATTTAAGAGGTATTCCACTGCCAAGCCATACGTCTACAGCTGTTGATATTTTAACAAGTTTTGATATAGGTGATAGATATGATGCGTCATAATCTGCTGAGACCTCCTCTGATGCTGTTGACTCTAGAAGAGAGCCGTTTTCTCTTGTAAGTCTTACATATCTCTTCTGAGTATCTGCTTCTCTAAGCTCTAACATGTTAGGGTCTAATTTAAATGTTATATAATTTGCTATCGCAGTAAGATCTGATAGAGCTGAAGCAAAAGGATCTGGCTGTACAGATGCTTTACCAGGATACTCAATCTCAAGTCTAGGTATCTCTTCTGAAGGCAGTTCTAAGCTTCTGAATAAAAATCTTCTTCGAGGTATTCCTTCAATCATGATCTCTATGTTTTCTTCATCAGCCTGTAAAGAGACTCTATTCTGTCTCTTAACATCTTCCATTGCTGTGGAAAGATTTTTTGTTGAGATCCCTACTCTAAGAGGTCTCTGAACTTTGTATTCGAGAAAGCTTTCTTGAGGAAACTCTACTTCAATCATTGAGACTTTGGCAGGATCTATAGCTATAATCTTTAAAAGACCTTCCTCAGATATGTTTATATATACATCGTCAGCAAGTGAAGATACGGCGTCGACAAGTGATAATAATGTTTTTGTATCTGCAAACACTAAAGACACCGGATATTCTCTCGACATTATAAACTCCCTCATCTACATATTTTTATAAAATATTAAATTAGTTAGGTATCCATTAATATTTTCTTTTAGAATATTAATTCTGGTGTCTAAAATTTCTATAGTAAAGATCTCTTGGCATGGTCATGCATGTATAAGTATTGAGAGTTTAGGAAAAATTCTTGTTATAGATCCTCATGACGGCTATTCTCTAGGTATTAAAAGACCTGAGATAAAAGCTGATTATATATTGATCACTCACGATCATTTTGATCATAACGCCTCAAATGTTGTAGCGAAGAAAGATAGTAAAATATTTAAAATGAAAGAAGGAGTGTTTGAGGCAGATCCTTTTAAGATTTTAGGTGTAAAAACTTTTCATGATAAAGAGAGAGGAAGGAGAAGAGGTCTTAACATAGCTTATAAAATAACTACTTCAGGAGGATTAGACATATTTCATGGAGGAGATCTTGGCCACATACCTGATGAAGAAATGCTTAGAAAAATTGGAGAAGTAGACATAGTTGTACTTCCTGTGGGAGGAACTTTCACAATAGATCATTCGGAGGCTTTAGAGATCTTTAGTATGATGAAAGGAAAAATATTTATACCTATACACTACTGGATCAAAGGTATAAATCTTCCGCTTGCCCCTATAGACAGCTTTGTTAAAGAGGCTGAGAGAAGAGGTCTAGAGATCATTAGATCAGAGAGTAACACGTTGGAGATTGAAGATAATAAAAATGTTGTCAGCGGATTAAAAAGAGCCTTGATCCTTAGATATATCTGACCTCCTACCCGCCTTAAAAAGCAAGGCTTTCAGCTGTAAGATCCTAATAATATCATGAATAATCGATATGTTAAAAATTTAAAAATATTTTAAAAAACATTGTGGCGAATATTATGAGTGAACAAAAAGAAAGAGAAGAAGTTTTAAGAGGAGTCAGAGGAAGTCTAACATCATTAATAGTATGGATCGCTCTTTATATAATAGTTAGCGCTATAATAAACAGCGTGCTTCCAGAGGTTTTGAGGTCTATGATAGATTTTAAAGGGCTTGTCCTAAACCCCTATGGAACATATATAAACATTGTGCTGGCTCTAGTCTTTGGATATTTCATAGTAAGATCTTTCGCTAACTTCATGTACTGGTCTATGAGAGTCAGATATCCGCATCCAACGGCAGCTGCCATTAGAAGTATAATGATGATAGTGGGTATAGGTGCTTTGTTAGCAGGCATAGCGGGAGGTGTTGCTGGAGGAGCATCTGGAGTAGCTTTAGGAGGTTTTCTAGGCATCGTGATAGGTTTCGCATCTCAACAAGTGCTTGGACAAGCAATTGCGGGATTATTCTTGTTGATAGCAAGACCATTTAAGATTGGAGACTACGTAGTGATTGCAGGCGAACAGGGAACTGTTGAAGATATCTCAGCAATGTTTACAATCGTTAGAAAAGATGATGGTTCGATAGCTCTTGTGCCAAGTGGAATGATAGTAGGCTCTAAGATATATCTTCTTAAAAAGAAGTGATTTTTACATATCTTTCTCTATTTTTCTTCTCCACAGATGTTTATCATTATACATGTGATTTTTAAGCATTATATTATAAAGCTGATAGTCTGAGGCCGATTAATATGGTTTCGATAGAAGAAGTTGAGAAATATCTCGGGTCTAAAATAACAGATCCTTATGGTAGAGTCGTCGGTGTTTTATCATCTATCTATTCTGATGTAGATGGAAACGTCTCAGGAGTAGAGGTGGTGTCTGAGGACTATTCGATTAAATATGTAGGTTCTGAGAGACTAGTGATATCTCATGATGGACTGATCATATTGCCTGAGTGGAAGGTTGAGGCTCTAAAAGTTGAGGCTCAACTTGATAGAGCAAGAAAAAGAGCTAGAGCTATAGAAGATCTGTATCTTAATAAAGAGATAAGCTCTCAAGCATATGAGGAGATGAAGAAACAGATAGAGGCTACTCTATCAAGATTAAAAGAAAAAGCTAAACAGGTGAGATCTGTCTTAAGAAAAAGACTTGGAGAGGTGGAGGATGAGATTCTTCATGTTGATAAAGCAATGAATCATCTGAAGCTCGTTTATACATCAGGAGAGATAAGTGAACAAAGATTTAAACAATCAATTGATATGCTCAGAAGCTCTAAAAACAAGTTTATTGAAGAGAAAAAAGATCTTGAGAAGCATATTGAGTTGATAGAGAAGTTAGAGACAGAGATATCTGCACCAGTTAAACAGCCTCAGATAACAACAATATCTCCACAGTCTGTGCAACAGCCTCAGACAGCTCAGTCTCAAACCCAACAGTCTCCTATCAACGTGATAATAACTGCCTAAACAATTGTTTTAAAATAATTAGCGGAGGATGATCTTATTGCTTGATTTAGGAGGTGATGTAGAGAAGAGAAATAAGGAGTTCGGATTTATGCACGTAATCATATCTCCGATCCTAAAGATCATTAGAAAAGAGAGTTCTCCTGCTAGAAGAGCGTTGGAAAGTCTATTAATAGAGATAGAGCTGGCCATAAACTCTCTAAGCGATGTGTTAAGTAGGTTAAAAAAGAGATACGAGGATCTTTATACATCAGCAGTCAAATCTGTTGCTCAGAGAAATATGGCTAAGGCGACAATATATGTCAACGAGCTTGTTGAGATCAGAAAAATAATTCTGAGACTAACGATTTCTCACAACTTCTTAGAGCAACTCAAGGTTAGGCTGGGAACATTAAACGAGCTTGATAAGGCGGCTCCGCTTCTAATATCTCTCAACAAGACAATAGAATATTTAAAGCCTGTGGTCGCTCCTATAGTGCCTGGAGTTGCTGTCTCTCTAGATAAAATATCTTCAGAGATAAACTCTCTCTTAGGCAGCACAGCTGTTCCCACCAATATAATTGACACAGAGAAGATCAGGCTGAGCAGTAAAGAGGCTGAGGAGCTGATGAAAAAGATAATTAATGATGCTGTGAAGACTGTAGACACAAGTCTTCCAAAACTTATTCCAGAGCTATCTAAATTAATATCAACAGATCTTTCCGAGGAGATAATACTGCCCACAGAGATATTCTCGACACAATCAGACGTTAAAAAGACGCCTGAGGACAACAAAATTAGCATGTCTAAAGAGGCAGATAATAATATTATAAAAGATGTTCAAAAAATCTCTACAGCTAATGTTCAGAGAAGAATTGATGATCTGGAGAACAAATTATTAGACTATATAGTCGCCAGAGGAGGTTTTCTTGATATAAATGATTTCTGTAAATTATATGGGTATACACGTGAGGAGGTCTCGACAGCATTAGATAGTTTAGTTAAAAAAGGAAGGATTAAAATAGTTAACAGATCTTGATTTTTTGATGATAATTAATGTCATGATCAAGATGATTGCTGAGGTGTCTTGATGAATGGATATTCTACAAATGCGTTAGAGAGGCTGGCTAAAGAATATGCTGATCTTGCGATAATGTCTGAGAGAAAAGGCAAATATGAGGATGCTATCAAATATTATAAAAAAGCTGCTGAGGTCTTGAAAAAAATTATCACTTTAAACAGAGATATAATGATGAGAGAAACATATATAGAGTATATAAAAGAGTATGAGAAAAGAGCTGAATTTCTAGAGAAGAATCTACAAAAACTTGCCTCAGGTCCTCAAGAAGGTTCTCAGGCCCAGGATGTAGATATTGATTTATTAGTCTCTCCACCTCCTAACATAACTTTTAATGACATAGTTGGTATCGAGGATGTGAAAAAAGTTTTAAAAAGATCTATTGTATATCCTATTAAAAGACCTGATCTTTATCCTAAAGAGATCGGATGGTCTAAAGGTGTTCTTTTATTCGGCCCGCCTGGTAATGGCAAGACAATGCTTGCAGGAGCAATTGCTAGAGAGATCAATGCTGCCTTTATATCTGTTGATGCTGCCAGTATAATGTCTAAATGGCTGGGAGATGCTGAAAAGAATGTGAGTAAAGTGTTTTCAAAAGCTAGAGAGATCTGGCTGAATAAAGGAGTTCCTGTGATAATATTTATTGATGAAGTCGACTCTCTCATGGGAATATACTCGACAGAGGTTGGCGGGGAGGTTAGAGTAAGAAATCAATTTCTTAAAGAGATGGATGGCATACACACAAAAGGTTCTTCAGAACTTATATTTGTTATCGGAGCAACTAACAAGCCGTGGGTTCTTGACATGGCTTTCATAAGAAGATTTCAAAAAAGAATATATGTTCCGCCTCCTGATAAAGAGACTAGAAAAATGTTGTTTAAATATTATACAAAATCTATCAAAATAGCCGATGACGTGGACTTTGACCATCTTGCTGAAATTACTGAAGGCTATTCAGCCAGTGATATTAAAGATATTGTGAGAGACGCTTATGAGATGTGTATTGAAGAGATGTTTGAAAAATCTATTGAAGAGCCTCCTCCTTTATCAATGAAACATTTGAAAACCGCTTTGTCTAAGAGAAGTCCTAGCATATCTCAAGACATGATCAAGGTTTTTATAGAGTGGAATAAGAAATTCGGAGCTATATGACGATCAAATGTTTTTTGCATGGATCTCTATTACATCTCCGTCTTCAACAACATGATCTTTTCCTACTCTCATGCCAGGATATTTAGCAGAAGGCCCCCAAATCTTGGCATATTGAAATCCTTTATAAAGATCCTCATGTAAGATCTTTGCTATCTCAATAACTGTAGTGCCTCTCTTAATTATAAGTGGTTTTTCAGAGATTTTTCCATTGGGAGGCTTTGTATAAATTCTAATTAGTTCTAAAAGATCTGTTAGATATCTTCCTAAAGCATCTGAGAAATATTCTTTCTCAGATACACACATAACAGGAGCCATATTTCCGACAGCTTCTACAAGTCTTCTACAATTATCTCCTTTTACATCAAGATCTTTTTTAGTTCCTATCACTATTGTAGGCTTATAAATATTTACTCCCATAAGAGCGCTCTCAATATCTTCTAAAGTAACTTTTCCAATGATCTTTATCTCAGCTCTATAAATCTTATAACTCTCTAATAATTTCTTCACATCTTCAGGTCCTGCATTAACGAGTTCTCCCATAAAAACAAACTTTATATTGTTTACGCCACTACTTTTTACAATCTCTACTCTACCACTAGGTCTCGTAATTATAATGCCTTCCTCCTCAAGAATATTTCTTAATGAAGTAAATTGTGCAACAGGATCTTGAGAAAGATCTATTGTCATGATAATTCCATCAGCATTTCTAGCTAATCCAATCACTCTTCTATTGATCTTGACATCTTCATCAGGAACTATAGAAGGTGTATCAATTAATTGAAACTGTATATCATTATACACAAAAATACCTGGAACAGGAGTCTTTGTGGCATATGGTATATCGCTTATAACAACTTTAGCATTTGTAAGAGTCTTCATCAGAGTAGATTTTCCAGATTTTGTATAACCAATTAGAACGATCTGCGCGGCTCCTTCTCTAGGTATGAAAAAAGACGGTCCTCCGCCTCTTCGCTGAGATCTTTTCTTCTCCTCGATCTCTTCTCTCAGCTCAGCCATTCTTCGCCTGATCCATCTCACTAAATTCTCAGTCCCCTTGTGTTTAGGCACTGCAGAGAGAAATTCTTGTAAAGCCTGAAGCTTCTCCTCGGGAGTTCTGGCCTCTTGATACTTTGCAAACTTGGCTTTGGCCTCTGGAGGAAGATTTGTCACCATATTAATAACTCCTCAACATCATACTCATAATATTGTGGGTCTCATTATTTATTATTTAACCGAAAATTTTTAAAGATGAGTTCATATGTTTTGTATGCTTAAATATTTTAACAAACTCTTAATTTTATATAAATGATGTTGAGTGTCAGAGTTGGTTAACAAAGATCCTGTAGGTCCTGGCGGAAGCGAGATTATGTCTTCATTTACAACTTTATTTATAACATATTTGACAGGTCTAGTTCTTCTGCTGACATATTTATGGGTTCTTACATATATAAGAGATCTTGTGATCTCATATATTAATGATCCTATGCTCAGAAATATTATTCTCATAACTATATTCATCATATTGTCGATCCTGTGGCTAGGCTCATGGTATATGTCAATTAAAAAAATTAGAGATCTACTTATCTCATCAAGATCTTTCTAACATTATTTTAATCTCATAAGTATATACTCTCTATCAGAATATTTAGTTATGATCTTGATTATTTCATGTCTATTCAAGAGATCTAGGATCTCATTTAATTCTTTGATCTGATCCTCACCTGCTTTCACATATAGTTCCTCTCCCGGCTTAACTCTCTTTAGATTTGTTAAAATAGCTGCTACCACGCCTCCGCATGTCACAGCTTCTTTCTCAAGATCTATTGTGATCCTTTTCTTCTCAGAAGACATTTTATCATCTCCTATAGAAATTTTCATAAAGACTTTATTCTTTTAATCTCTTCTATAAAACCTTTGAAAGTCATCTCCAAATTAGCTTTATTGACGACACAATCTTTCTCTTCAGACATCTCTAAATATTTTCTCAGAAAAAGATCTTTCTCAGCTATCTTCATTTTTATATATTTAGTATCATTTAAGCTGTTATCATCCATAGAGATTAATATATTAAACCACGTCTCCATCTGTTCATAATGTTTTGTAAGAAATTCTCCATCAATTCTAACTCCTTTATGTGTGTATGCAAGCGTCTTAGGCTTCTCATGAATCATTTTTTTCAAAGACTCCATATAAGCCTCATATCTAAATGGTGGAGGAGTCGTTGGTAAAACAACATCTATCTCAGGAAGATATATTCCCGCTGAATCTCCTGTGAATAATAATGATCTTGAGATCCATAGAATAGATATATGATGAGAGGCATGTCCCACACTATGAAGTATCTTAAGCTCTATATCATCTAATACTAATATGCTCATATCTTTCGCCTCTAACAACTCTATATTTTCTCCATCATCAGGTCTTCCATAAGCATCTATAATATCTCCCTGAACTTTTCTAGAGGCCTCCCAGAGGTTCCTAGGATCTTTTATATGAGGAATACCTCTTGGATGAGCAATCACAGCTGCGCCTGTCAACTTGGCCAGTCTAGCAGAGGCGCCTGCATGATCCAAATGGACGTGCGTGGGTATGATAAGCTCTAAAGATTTCTCCAGGCCAAGCTCTTTAAGAACTCGATAGATCTTGTCTGTAGAATTATGTGGACCAGGATCTATTATAACAGCTTTTTTAAGTGAGGAGACTAGAAGATAAGAATTTATATAGTCTTCACAAGGCTCAGGACCTGTGTATATTACATAGAGATTGTCATCAATTTTTTTATAAAGATCCATTGTTATTCCTCCGTATATTCTTTTAACATGATTTATATAAATGTTGGTGGCAAGATTCTTATTAGAAATGAGTGGAATATCAGACCTGCCTCTTCACGATGGTCACGTGCCTAAATGGCTTTTAGCTTACATGGAGAAGCTTGCCTCAGCTATACTCAAAGTGATGTATGAGATACACGGTCCGGATAAGATTATAGAGTATTTCTCAGATCCTCTGTGGTTTCAAGCTTTTAATAATGTGATCGGTATGGACTGGGATAGCAGTGGGTCTACAACTGTTGTCACAGCTGTGGTTAAAAAAATTACTTGGAAAGAAGATCTTGGCTTTCTAGTTTTAGGCGGAAAAGGAGAACATTCTAAAGAAGTAGTTGATGAGATTCCTTTGGCAGTCAAAAGATTATCATTAGGAGAAGATTTTATTGATAAAATGAGGCTCGTAAGTAGAATAGGTGCTAAAATAGATTCGGTTCTTCTTCAAGATGGATATACTTTATATCATCACGCATTATTTATCTCAGAGAGAGGAGGCTGGACAATTATACAACAAGGTATGAAGCCTTCTATAAAAATGGCCAGAAGATATCATCTTAACCACATGACTGCGGATCTGACGAAGCTACTAGATCCTCACTCAGGTGTTGCCTCAAACAATATTGAGAATCCTCTCAATCTTGTGGACAATGATTCTTTGACTGTCAGAGGCGTCATAGAAGATCTTTTGAAAGAAGATGTGTCAAAGATAATTAAAATGATCAGAGAGGTAAACGCTTTATTAAAAGGATTGAAGAGCTTAAACGAATATACAAAGTTAACAAGACATTTAGAAAATAAGAGAACATATTTTGAAAAAAAGATCTTTTCTATACCATATTACAGACCTATTAATATAACAGATGAAATGATCAAGGCATTAAATGAGGCACAGCTAAAAGGTGCTGAGAAAATTAGTGAGATCCTACAGATAAAAGGTTTCGGTCCGGAGACTATGAGAGCATTAACGTTAGTTGCTGATCTAATATTCAACACTCCACCTTCAAACAGAGATCCTGTTACACATCCTATAGACCCATTCAAATATTCATACGCTCATGGAGGCAAAGACGGTGTTCCTTATAAAGTTAGAAGAGATCTTTTAGAGAAGACTATATTAACACTTGAAGAAGCTGTTGAGAGAGCCAAGATTGGTGATCATGAGAAGATGAAAATGTTAAATAGATTAGCACAATTATCTCGATATGTATTAGATG
>Ga0081473_121641_pt1 | contig 112941 bp, 116 predicted proteins | sample CisSprmetagenome_FD_70977 | JGI IMG/M metagenome (GOLD analysis project Ga0081473, IMG submission 70977) | Hypoxic/sulfidic aquatic microbial communities from Cistern Spring, Yellowstone National Park, USA v2 (version 2) | ecosystem: Environmental > Aquatic > Thermal springs > Hot (42-90C) >...
AGAGAACATCCGTTATATAGGATACTACCGCAAGAAATATGAGAATACCAATGAAGGGATTTATGAAAGCTTTTAATAGCTCTATGTACCACGGTGCTGGCTTTTCGTGAACTATTTCGTTGTTGCCAAATATCTCAAGTCTTCTCTTTACCTCATGTGTAGATAGTCCTTCATCTGAGCTCTCCAATATATCAAACAACTCCTTTATATCTTTCCTTGCAAAATCCACAAGCCTAGCAAAGCTATAGGTGTTCTTTCTTCTCCTCATAGGGAAGGTTAATTATATTTGCATATACTTAAAGTTTTTGTTAAGAATGTGGTGGGTTTATAAAAAATTCATGTACAGCAGGTGTGTGGGTTTGATGTTATAATATTAAAAATAAAACCATAACTTAGGAGGCAATGAATTATGGCTGTTCCTAAAAGGAAGACTTCTAGATGGAGAAGGGATCAGAGAAGAGCACAAAACTTTTTTTCAAAAGTAAAGCCCTTGTCTCTTTCTCTGTGTCCTAATTGCGGAGAGTTTATCCTCCCCCACAGGGTATGCCCTTACTGTGGTCACTACAAAGGCAAGGAAGTTATTAAAATTGGTTGATGGATAAGCCAAGAATAGCGGTTGATTGCATGGGGGGTGACTATGCCCCCGAAGAGATAATCAAAGGATGTTTATTGGCTCATAAGGAGCTGGATCTTATACTTTACCTTGTAGGCCATCAAGAGAGAATAAAAAACATATTGGGAAAGAATTACGATAAAGATAGACTTCAAATAGTTCATGCGGAAGATGTGGTAGGCATGAGTGAGCCTCCTTCAAATGTGCTTAAAAAAAAGAGTTCATCCCTTTACATCGCTGGGCTATTACTCAGAGAAAATATGGCAGATGGGTTAGTTTCTGCAGGAAACACTGGAGCGGTACTTACCGTAGGTAAGTTTTTAGTAGGCGCTCTTGAAGGCATAGAAAGACCAGCTATAGGTGTGGCTTTGCCCAATCCAAAGGGAAAGACAGTTCTTATAGATGTAGGTGCAAATGTGGATTGTAAGCCCAGGCACCTGTTGCAGTTTGCCATAATAGGACACACTTACGCTAAGGAGATACTTGGTATACAGAATCCAAGAGTAGGCATTCTCAGTATAGGTGAGGAGGAAGGTAAAGGGAACGAGCTTGTAAAGGAATCTTACATACTTCTCAAAAGAAGCAAGTTGAACTTTTTGGGAAACGCAGAAGGGAGGGATATATACGCTGGGACCTTTGATGTTATAGTGTGTGATGGTTTTGTAGGAAATGTGATACTAAAAGCTAGTGAAAGTCTTGGCATGGCAGTTTTGCAAATGATAAAGGAAGAGGTGCAAAAGAGTTTGCTCGCCAAGATAGGAGCCTTGCTTATGAAACCTGCCCTCAATAACTTTAAAAAGAAGGCAGATTTTGCAGAATACGGAGGCATACCTCTATTGGGTGCAAAAAAACCTGTTATAATAACTCACGGAAGAGCAAACGCAAAAGCTATAAAGAACGCCATAAGAGTAGCCAGCGAGTTCTACCTCCAGCACTTTAACGAAAGGCTAACAGAAGAATTAAGAAAGCTAAGCCCAAAAGAGGTAAAGATCTGATGGGAACTACCATAGCAGGTATAGGAAGATATTTGCCTTCCAAGGTACTTACCAACTTTGATCTAGAAAAAATGGTGGATACATCCGATGAGTGGATCACTACAAGAACGGGAATAAAAGAGAGACGCATAGCGGATCAAGAGAGTATAACTCAGATGGCTTACATAGCCAGTTTAGAGGCCATAAATGCTGCAAAAATAAAGCCAGATGACTTGGATATAATCATCTTTGCTACACTCACGCCAGAGCTAAGATTTCCCTCTACCGCGTGCCTTCTGCAAGCACAGTTGGAAGCTTCGAATGCCTATGCTTTTGACATATCAGCAGCGTGCAGTGGCTTCCTGTACGGACTTGATCTAGCTGATGCTTATATGACCTCAGGTAAAGCAAAAAACATACTCTTAGTTGGAGCAGAAAGGCTTTCAGAGATAGTAAATTGGGAAGATAGAAGTACCTGTGTGCTTTTTGGAGATGGTGCAGGTGCTGTGGTTCTTTCTCAAGGAGATGGCCAAATACTATCCTCAAAAATGAAGTCAGACGGAAACTTCTGGGAAATACTTTATGCCCCTAAGTGTGGATACATAAGCATGAAAGGCAAAGAACTTTTTAAGCTTGCAGTTAGAAGTATGGAAGAGGTCTGCAGACAGGTTATACAAGAGGCAGGTGTAAGTATTGAGGAAGTTAGCATGATAATACCCCATCAAGCAAACATAAGAATAATGGAAGCTCTTGCGGAAAAGTTGGGTATACAGAAAGAGAAAGTTTATTCCAACATACATAAGTATGGAAACACAAGCGCTGCATCCATACCTATAGCCATGTACGAAGCTTACGCGGAAGGAAAATTAAGAAGAGGAGACTTAATACTTCTTACCGCTATGGGAGGAGGACTCACATGGGGAGCAGTCCTTCTGAAATTTTAGGTATATCCTCAAAAGAAGCACAACAGAGACTAAAAAAGTACGGTTATAACAAAGTTGAAAAAGGAAAAAGGTTAAGTGATTGGGAAATTTTTCTAAATCAGTTTAAAAACCCCTACACCCTCTTGCTTTTATCAGTTGCTCTATTGTCCATTTCCTTAGGGGAGAAAACGGACGCTTTTGTTATAGCGGGCATAGTTCTGCTTGGCAGTCTTTCAGACTTCTGGCAGGAAAGGGGTGCTTACAGGACATTAGAAAAGCTTCTCTCTATGGTAAGGATCTCCGCGACAGTAATAAGAGACGGTGAAGAAAAGGAGATGCCTATGGAACACATAGTCCCTGGAGATATAGTGGTACTAAGGGCTGGAGATATGATTCCTGCAGAAGGCACAGTTCTTAAAGAGAAAGACCTATTCATAAACGAAGCCCTAATGACAGGAGAAGCTTACCCTGTAGAAAAGAAAGTAGGTGACTATCTCTACATGGGCACACATGTGGTCAGTGGTTTTGGTGTTATGAAAGTTATAAAGACCGGTAAGGATACTGAATACGGAAAGATACTACAGAGATTAAGAATAGGCAAGGGTGAAACGGACTTTGAACATGGTCTTAGGAGATTTGGTTATACTCTCTTTGAAGTGGCAACATTTCTCACCCTTTTGGTATTTGCGGTGAATGCGTATTACAATAGGGGGGTTATAAACTCTCTCCTCTTTGCACTATCCTTAGGAATAGGCATAACGCCGGTACTTCTTCCAGCGGTGGTAAGCGTTGGGCTTTCTTATGGTGCAAGGCACATGGCTCGCAAAGGTGCTATAGTAAAGAGATTAGCATCCATCGAAAACTTTGGAAGCATGACAGTCCTATGCTGTGATAAAACGGGAACGCTTACAGAAGGAAGAATGAAGGTATACGCATTTAAGAACATACTTGATGTAGATGATAAAGAGGTAGCTTTATTCTCTTATGTGAACTCTTATCTTCAGACAGGGTATAAAAATCCCGTAGACGAAGCCATAAAGGAGCGGATGGGTTCAGAAGACTTATCTGAATTTAAAAAACTTGATGAACTACCCTACGACTTTAACAGGAAGAGACTGTCAGTGCTCGTAAGAAGAGGAGAAGAAAACCTTTTGATAACTAAGGGGGCATACTCTCATGTGTTAGAAGTATGCAGTTTTGCGCAAATAGAAGGAAAGATACATAACTTGCAGGAGGTTTTAGAAAATATAGAGAAAGTTTATACGGATTATAGCAAACGAGGTTTTAGATTGATAGCCATAGCCTACAAAGTTGTGGAAAAGGAATCTATCAGTTATGCAGATGAGAGGGATGAGATTTTCCTTGGCTTTACAGTCATGCACGACCCTATTAGGGAAGACGCCGAAAATGTTTTAAAGAAGCTTCTGGATTTAGGTGTGGAGTTGAGGATCATCACAGGAGATAACAAACTCGTTGCAGAATATGTGGCGCAACAGATGGGTCTTCAAGGTAGTGTTATAAGCGGTGAGGATTTTAGAAAGCTTTCTGAAGAAGCTCTCATAAGCAGAGTAAGGGACACTTTTGTTTTTGCTGAACTGTCTCCTTTGCAAAAGGACATGGTGATCAGAGCCTTGAGAAAGGCAGGTTATGTGGTAGGATACATGGGGGATGGAATAAACGATGTTGCTGCTATGAGAAGTGCAGATGTGGCTATATCTGTAGAAAACGCTGTAGATGTAGCAAAGGAAAGTGCAGACATAGTTCTTCTAAGAGCGGATTTAGAAACTGTGATAGATGCGATATTAGAAGGTAGAAAAACCTTCCTGAACACTATGAAGTATCTCTTTATGCAAACAAGTTCCAACTTTGGAAATGTGTTCTCCATAGCAGGTGCTTCCTTCTTAGTACCTTTCCTACCCATGCTACCTAAACAGGTATTGACTACAAACCTTCTGACGGACAGTGCGGTTATGTCTATACCAACAGACAAAGTGGATGAAGATGAGATAAAAGGTCCCAAAAGGTGGGACATGGTCTTTATAAAGAGATTTATGTTCTTTTTTGGTGTTCTGAGTTCCATCTTTGATTACATAACCTTTATCTTCTTGCTGTATGTATTTAGAGCTAGTTCAGAAATGTTTCGCTCCGCATGGTTCTTAGAAGGGCTTCTTACCCAAGCCCTGGTAATACTTGTTTTACGCACCAAAAAAGCTTTCGCAAAGAGTAAACCATCACCTTTACTTGCACTCACCGTATCGTTAGTGGTGTGTATTGGCTTTTCTATACCCTTCACTCCTTTAGGTAGTATACTGGAACTAAAACCTCTGGATAATAGACTCTATGCCTTTGTTTTTATAATCACCTTTACTTACCTTTTATCGGTAGAAGTCCTCAAGAAATTCTTTTACAGAAGGTATAACTTTTAACCCAAAGTTCGCAAGAAGTCTCCATCTTCTATAAGGTGGGTAGTTCACACTTCTGTGTATCTCTCTTTTACTTTTTTAATTCTCCAAAGGGCTTTGCTGTCTTCTGGAGTTATCAAGCTATAAGCTTTTCCGTAAGTTCCTACCCTTCCAGTCCTACCTATCCTATGTATGTAAACTTCTGGGTCCTCCGGTATATGATAGTTTATTACTAAGCTCACACCCTTTATATCAAGACCTCTTGAAGCCACATCCGTAGCAACCACCGTTTTTACCTTGCCTTCTCTGAAAAGCCTAAGGGCTGTTTCTCTCTGTTTTTGTGTCATATCGCCGTGCAGGGACACCACATTAAAGCCTTTGTTTTTGAGTTCCTGAGATATTTCCCTTGCATCCTTTTTAGTTTTTACAAAGATGATAACCTTCTCAAGTAGGTGTTCTCTAAGAAGCTTTTCAAGTTCAGATATCTTTTGCCTTGGAGAGCTAAGCTTTATGAGTCTCTCTTCTATCTTGGGTTTTAACTGGGCGGATATGACCTTTACCACTTTATGGTCTTCTTTTAGATGCCTTTTGGCTAAAACTTCTATCTGCTTGGGTATGGTGGCAGAAAAGAGAAATGTCTGTCTGTTTGTAGGCGTTTGAGCTATTATGTACTCAATATCTTCGGCAAAACCCATGTCTAACATTAAGTCTGCCTCATCAAGGACGAGAAAAGAAATGCTGCTCAGGTTTAACAATCCTCTGTTTATCAAGTCCTTGATCCTACCGGGAGTACCTACCACTATGTTAGGTATAGCTTTACTAAGAAAGTCTACATCCCTTCTTACAGGTGTGCCACCGTAAAAGACGGCAGTTTTGAGTCCCTTGTACTTGGAAAGAGCGTATAACTGCTCTTTTACCTGAAGCGCAAGCTCGCGCGTTGGGGTTAAAACAAGAGCCTTTAGTCCATCACTTTTGTTTACTTTCTCTATTATAGGTATACCAAAGGCAGCTGTTTTACCCGTCCCTGTTGCTGCTTGTCCCATAAGGTCGTATCCTTTTAAGGCTAAAGGGATGGCTTCCTTTTGAATGGGGGTAGGTTCTTTAAAACCTAATTCTTCAATAGCTTTCCTAAGGGGTTCGCTGAGTTGTTGAAAGTTAAACTCCATAAATACCTCCTCACTTAATTATAAGCTGTTTTTAACTTTTTGCAAAAATTCTTACTGGTTTTTATAATTAAATACTACCTCTTAAGGAGAGGTGGCCGAGTGGTCTAAGGCGCAGCACTGGAAATGCTGTGTACGGGTAATCCCCGTACCGCGGGTTCGAATCCCGCCCTCTCCGTTTAATCCGTTTCTATTTCTATAATGTCCGGAGGTTCTTTTTCTATAACAAGCTGACAGGTTAGCCTTCTGTTTTCCTCATACTCACCTATTCTCCAGAGGGTTTCTTCCTCTGCTTCTGATGGCTCTGATAGGTACTCCAAGCCTTTTTTTACTGTGCACACACAGACACCACACTGACCGTCCGTGCAACCAAACTCTACTCCTGCTTTTTCTATCTCGTGGTGAAGCTCACCAAACCGGACACCCACGGGGATGTCAAAGATCTTTTTGTTTATCTTAACCTTAGCCATGGGTTTTATTCTATTATGTAGAAAGAATTTTCACACTGATATGGCTCATCTTAGTCTAATTTTCCTAAGTAAGCAAGAAGCGCGGTTATCGTAGCAGGAGTGATACCATCTATGCGCGAAGCCTGACCCACTGTAATGGGTCTAAAGCGCTTGAGCTTTTCCCTTGCTTCGTTAGTTAAACTGGGTATCTTATCATAGTCTATATCCTCAGGAATCTTTACATCTTCAAGTTTCTTAAGCTTTTCGTTAAGCTTCTTTTCCCTCTCTATGTAAGGTTCGTACTTTAGTTCTATCTCTACCTCTTCTTTCACATAAGGATGCTCGGGAACTTCAAAGCCAAAGGCTTTAATGTCTTCTATACTGCGTTCTGAAGTGAGTAACTGAGAAGGTGTGTAGCTTCTAACATCAGAACCCATAGCTACCGCTACTTTAACGCTCTTGTAGAATTCCATCCAGCTTTCTATCTCCTTCTTCAGTTCTTTGACTAACTTGTACTGCTCCCCACTTAAAAGCCCAAGGTTATACCCTATGTGTGCAAGCCTCAGAAGTGCGTTGTCCTGTCTTAGGTAAAGCCTATACTCGGACCTTGAGGTAAATAGCCTGTAAGGTTCTAATACACCCTTGGTGGTAAGGTCGTCAACCATTATACCTATGTAGCTCTCGTCCCTGCGCAAGTAGATGGGTTCTTTACCAAAAGCTCTGAGTGCAGCGTTTATACCCGCAAGGATACCCTGTCCTGCAGCTTCTTCATAACCAGTAGTGCCGTTGAAGTTGCCAGCGTGGAAAAGTCCTCTTATCTTCTTGGTTTCCAATGTAGGGTAAAGTTCCGTTGGTGCTACCACATCATATTCTATAGCGTAGGCAGGGCGAATAAGCTCTACTTTTTCAAGCCCGGGTATGCTTCTGTATAGTTCCCACTGGACTTCTTCTGGTAACGATGTAGAAAGACCGTTAGGATATATCTCTATAGTGTCCCAACCCTCGGGCTCTAGAAATATTTGGTGTCTCTCTTTATCAGGAAATTTTACCACTTTGTCCTCTATAGAAGGACAGTAGCGCGGTCCTATACCCTTTATCAGACCTCCGTAAAGAGCAGTTCTGTGCAGGTTTTTGCGTATTATCTCGTGAGTTTTGGAAGTAGTATAAGTTATCCAACAGTTTACCTGGGGTTTTCCTTTGGGAAACCAATAAGTGCCTACAGGGTCTGTCCAAAAGGAAAACTTAGGAGGCGGATCATCTCCTGGTGCCACTTCAAGAGCAGAAAAGTCTATGGTTCTCCTGTCAAGCCTTGCAGGAGTACCAGTTTTGAACCTAAGAAGGGTAAAGCCATGCCTTTTGTAAAATTCAGACAACCCCTCTGACGGGGGTTCCCAAGCCCTTCCTCCGCGGAAAACTTTATCGCCTATGTATATGGTACCCCGTAGGAATGTACCTGTAGTAACCACGATCGCCTTTGTTTTGTACTCTATCCCCAGTTTTGTCCTTACAGCTACTACTCTGTTGTCTTTAACTACTATATCCACCACCTCATCCTGTTTTATATAAAGGTTTTCTTGGTTTTCACAAACTTTTTTCATATACTCCCTGTAGAGCTTTTTGTCAGCTTGCGCTCTTGGAGACCACACCGCCTTGCCTTTTCGCGTATTTAGCATTTTGAACTGTATTCCCGTAGTATCTATCCCTTTTGCCATCTCACCACCTAAAGCGTCTATCTCTCTCACCACTACACCCTTAGCTATGCCTCCTATGGCAGGATTGCAAGACATTTGACCTATACTGTCCACATTCAAAAGGAACATAACAGTTCTTGCACCCATACGCGCAGAAGCCAACGCTACCTCTATGCCCGCATGCCCACCGCCTATGACCACTACATCAAATTCGTCCACTATCATAAGTTATAAAATATATTAGCAATGGATAATCATCCAAAGCTTTCCGTTTTGATTCGCACAAAGGATGAGGAGAAAAACATAGGAAGAGCTATAAGAAGTGTTAAGGACTTGGCTGACGAAGTGATAGTTTTGGACTCAGGTTCTAAGGATAACACGATAACTATTGCCAAGCATTTGGGTGCTAAGGTGTTTTTTAAAGAGTGGGAAGACCACTCAAGTCAGCTCAATTATGGTATTGGCCTGTGTGAGGGGGAATGGGTGTTTGTTTTGGACGCGGATGAGGAGTTAACAGAAGAACTTAAACATTCGGTAAAGATAGCCATAAATTCTGGTGAGTTTGAAGTTTATATGGTCAACAGGAGAACCTACTACATGGGAAGGTTTTTATCGCATACTTGGCAACCCGAGTGGAGAGCCAGACTTTTTAGGAAAGGTAAGGTGCGCTTTGAGGGAAGGCTTCACGAAAAGGCTTTATTTTCCGGAAAGGTAGGAAAGTTAAGGGGATATCTTAACCACTACTCTTTTAAGAGCCTTTACCACCATTACGCCAAGTCTTTGGAATACGCTAAAATAATGGCAGAAAACATGAAAAAAGAGGGAAGGAAATTTAGACTTTACAACCTTTTGTTTAATCCTTTTTGGTCAGCCTTCAAGGTTTACTTCCTTAAGCTGGGTTTTCTTGACGGCTTGCGCGGGCTTGCTGTTGCCTTTTCCACCTTCTCTTATGTATTTTTAAAGTATATGTTTTTGCTTGAGCTGGAGCTAAAAGAGAAATATGGAGATGAGCTATGGAAGTAAAAGCCTTTTACTGGAGAGGAGATCACCTACTTTTGCTTGATCAGAGGGAGCTTCCGGAAAGAGAGGTCTGGCTTAGGCTTACGGATCATATACAGGTAGCTGACGCTATAAAAAGCATGGCTGTAAGAGGTGCGCCTGCCATAGGTTGTGTTGCAAGCTACGGTTTTCTGTTGGGAATTAGAAAAGAAGATCCGCAAAAGGTTTATCAGGTACTTATGAACACAAGACCCACTGCTTATAACCTCTTTTGGGCATTGGAAAGGATGATGAAAGCTCTTAAGGAGGGTAAAGACCCCGAAAAAGAAGCCATGAGTATAGAGCAAGAAGATTATACAGCCAACAGAAGAATGGGAGAGTTAGGTAAGGACTTGCTGCCCGATGGTGCAAATGTGCTTACTCACTGCAACACGGGAGCCCTAGCAACAGCAGGTTGGGGGACTGCTTTGGGAGTTATAAGGTCTGCCCATTACTCAGGTAAAAAGGTACATGTGTTTGTGAACGAAACCAGACCTTACCTTCAGGGATCAAGGCTTACCGCATGGGAACTTCTCAAAGAAGGCATACCCCATACGATAATAACGGACATGACAGCAGGATTTCTCATGAAAAAGGGGCTCATAGACGCAGTTTTGGTGGGTGCAGACAGAATCACTAAAAGGGGGGATGTGGCAAACAAAATTGGCACTTACACCCTTTCTGTGCTTGCTAAAGCTCACGGCATACCTTTCTATGTAGTTGCACCCATCTCCACTTTTGACCCGCACACGGAAAGTGGAGAAAACATACCCATAGAGGAAAGGTCTGAAGAAGAAGTAAAGTCCTTCAAGAGTTGCAGTTTTGCACCCAAAGAAAGCAGAGCTCTTCACTTGGCTTTTGACATAACACCCGCAGAGAACATTACCGCCATAATAACCCAAGAAGGTATAAAGTACATCAACTTATAAAGTCAAGCTCTTCTATGCTATCAATACCTTGCAAAACCATAAACAATCTTTCAAGACCTATGGAACAGCCGGCACACGGAGGAAAGCTTTCATAGGCGATAAGAAGTTCTTTGTCAATAGGTATGTTTCTTTCTTGCAGGTAATCTTTCATCCTCCTTTCTATCTCACTTTTTGATGTCTCTTCTGTCCAACCGTTGGCTATCTCTACACCTTTTATGTAAAGTTCAAACCTTTCTGCATAACCATCCTTTATCTTGGCATAAGCGCTCAGCCTTGTAGGAAAGTGGGTTATAAAGGTGGGCGCTTCCCAACCCAAATGCTTTTCTACTTGTATGTATATCCTGTAAAAGAGGGTTTCCCAGTCTTCATCTTCCTCAAAGGGATAACCGTAAGATATTAGATTGTTCTTAAAAATTTCCTCATCTTCAGAAAGTATCACACCTGCATACTCTTCAAAAGCATGCTCAAGCCTTACAGTTTTATAGCCATCTGACAACCCAAGATATCTAAGAAGCTGTCCTATTTCTTCTATAAGATAAGTGTAATCCTTTCCTATCTTATACCACTCAAGCATAGTGAATTCGGGTCTGTGAAGCGTTCCGCACGGATCTTTCCTGAACACCTTACCTATTTGGAACATATCCACGGGATACTTGCTAAGCAGTTTCTTCATGGAGTTTTCTGGTGATGTCCTGAGCCAAAAGATGCTTGGACAGTTTCCTGTGCCTTCCCACTCAAGCTTGAAAGGTTCCACATACGGATCTATGTTGGGGTATTTCTGTAATATGTTGGTATAAACTTCAAGATAGCCTCTTTGTTTGAAGAACTGTCTTACTTGGTCTATAAGAAGGCTCCACTCTTTTATAAGCATGATGTGATATAATGATAACGCATTTAGCGGTTATGAAGCGCCTTTTTCTGGTCAGACACGCACAGAGCGAGTACAACGAAAAGGGCATATTCCAAGGCAGGCTTGATAGTGACCTTACTCCTCTGGGTTTTGTTCAGGCAAGGCTTACCGCTAAGGAGCTATCGGATAAGAATGTACAAGTCATATACACATCTCCGCAAAGAAGGGCATACAAGACAGCACTTACCATAGGAGACATACTACACCTTGAGCCTATAGTAGATGAAAGATTAAGGGAGATGTCTTTTGGTGAGTATGAAGGAAGGCACTTTTGGAGTATGTTAGAAGAAAACAGAGAACTTTTTTTAAATTGGCTTGCCAACCCGCTTAAAAACCCCCTTCCCACTCAGGAAAGCATGAAAGAGTTTGAAAGTAGGGTGAGGAGCTTTTTAGAAGATATAAAAGAAAATCCATACGAGAACATACTTATAGTTGCACACGGAGGCACCCTTCATGCCTTGATATGTCTGTCCGTAGGACTTGGGCTTGAAAACCTTTGGAACATACACATGGACAACGCTGGTATAACAGAGCTTTGCATAAACAAGGATAGGGTGCGGATAACTTGTCTCAACAGGCTATGCCATATGAAGAAGCTCACTGTTTAGTCACCTACCGGCAGGGACTCTCTTACCTTTTTTACTTGTGCAAGTTCTATGTGTGCTGACAGAAGTATATCCCCTTTTTCTGCGTAAGAAAGCACGCTTCCCCAAGGGTCGTATATACCAGAACAACCGGCATAATCTTCTTCTCCTACTTTTCCCCATGCGTTGGAAGCTATAAGGTAAGCTTGGAGCTCCACAGCTCTTGTTTTGGTAAAGAGTTGCCAATGTTCCTTCCTTTTGTTTCCCCACATGGCAGGCACCCCTAACATCTGAACCTGCTGTTTTTTGAGTTCTAACACCAAGCTTGTGAACCTCAGCTCAAAGCATATAAGGACGCCTAAGCTCCCAAAATGCGTTTGGAAAACTGTGTTTTCAACGCCAGCACAGAAAAACCTGTCTTCTTGGTAAAGAGGGAAGAGTTTTATTTTATGCCTCCGTCCCAATATTTGTCCCTTGCCTATTACTATAGCTGTGTTGTAAATGCACCTTCCTTCTTGGGTAGGGTAAGTTCCAACTAAGGTTAAGCTTTTCTCCTTTGAATGCTTTGAGAGTTCCTCTAAGACTTCTTGGGTTGCCTGTGCGTGCTTTTTCATATTTTCGTAATCAAACCCACACTGCCACATTTCAGGTAGGAAGATCACAGAACCTTCTTTTACTTCCGAAAGAAGTTCTATAACCTTCTTTAGGTTCTCTTCCACTCTACCAAATGTGGGTCTTATCTGTAAGCTGTAAACTCTCAGCATGCTCAAGAATTATAAGTCTTCCCTCGGGCAAAAACTCTATCCTTATGATCACATCACAACAACTCAGATCCGTGGGCCACTCTATTAGCAGAACACCTTGACCGATAAACTCTGTGATATCAAAGTCTTTTACTCTGTAAAGGTCCACATGTATAAGCTTCCCTCTTTTTGTGGGATACTCATTCACAAGGGTAAAGGTGGGGCTTCTGACCTGATAACCGTCTAAGATCTCCATACCCTGTGCTATACCCTTTACGAGGGTAGTTTTACCCGCGCCAAGCTCTCCCACAAGACATATAACCTCATTACCTTTAAGAGACCTGCCCATTTGTCTTCCCAGCTTAAGGGTTTGCTCTTCAGAGGTGGAAATTATCTTCATGTATGCTATATTATAAAAGCATTATGGAATTTTTCTTCTTCACAGATGTTTATGCAGACAGGCATCTTATTGACTATTACATAATCACCTTTAAGCTGTTAGACGAGGGTGTGGTAATTACAAAAGAGTGGGAAGGCAGGAAGTACATAACGGAGATAAAAAACTGGGAAGAGTTTAAAAGAAATGCTTACGACATAGTGCTGTATGAGTTTGGTGATGAAGTGGAAAGATTTACGGATATAGAGATCGCTCTAAGAACCGCTTACAAAATGGCTTACACGGAAGCGTCAAGAAAAGTGCCTAAAAGTATATTGCCTTCTGTAGGTATAGGAGCACCACCCGTTGATGTTATAAGAAGAGTATTTCCTGTGAACTTTGAGTTTGAAAGATTTCCTGCTAACATAGACCTTTTCCTTGAAAAAATAGTGAAGGAAACGGAAGAAGAAACCACAAGAAGTGAGTTTAACGATGATGACGAGATCCCTTTCTGACCTCCTTGAAGAGCTAACTCCCAAAAAGATAGTGGAAGAGCTTGACAAGTACATAGTAGGTCAGGAACAAGCAAAGAAGGCAGTAGCCATAGCTCTCAGAAACAGGTGGAGAAGACAAAGACTTCCCGAACACATAAGAGACGAAATAGCACCCAAAAACATACTTATGATAGGTCCAACAGGGGTTGGGAAAACAGAGATAGCGAGGAGATTGGCACAGCTAATAAAGGCACCTTTTATAAAAGTTGAGGCAACTAAGTACACAGAGATAGGCTATGTGGGTAGGGATGTGGAGTCTATGGTAAGGGAGCTCGTAGAAGTATCCTACCAGATGGTAAAGCAGGAAAAGATACAAAAAGTAAAGGAAAGGGCTAAAAGGTCTGCAGAAGAGAGGATACTTGACTATCTTGTCCCCCAACAGCTCAGCTTTGGTATAAGAGAGTCACAAGATGTAGGCAAAAGAGAAACCATGAGAGAAAAACTAAGAAGTGGTGAGCTTGACGAAAAGATCATAGAGATAGACATCCAAGAGAAGGCGGCACCTTTCATAGGGATAGCTGGACCTCCAGGGCTTGAGGACTTAGAAGAGCAAATAAAAAATATGCTTGGTAGTATTATGCCCACAAGAAGGAGGAGGAAACTGAAGGTAAAAGAAGCTTTGCCTCTTCTTGAACAGGAAGAAGCTGAAAAGCTCATAGACCCAGAAGAAGTGTCCCGTGATGCCATACACAGAGCGGAAAACTTCGGGATAATATTTATAGACGAGATAGACAAGATAGCGGTCAAAACTCCCGGCGTAGGTCCTGGCGTTTCAAGGGAAGGTGTTCAAAGAGACCTTTTACCCATAGTGGAAGGCACAACGGTAAAGACCAAATACGGGTCTGTTAGGACGGATCACATACTCTTCATAGCTGCCGGTGCTTTCCACATGGCTAAACCTTCAGACCTCATACCTGAACTTCAGGGAAGGTTTCCCATAAGGGTTGAGCTTAGTCCCCTCACAAAGGAAGACTTTATACGCATATTAAAAGAACCTAAAAATGCGCTCACCAAACAGTATACAGAGCTTTTAAGAACAGAGGGTGTTGAGTTGGAATTTACTGAGGATGCCATAGAAGAAATAGCACGGATAGCAGAAGAAGCAAACAATAAGACGGAAAACATAGGAGCAAGGCGTTTGCACACGGTTATGGAAAAACTGCTTGAGGACATATCTTTTAACGCACCTGATATGGAGGGACAGCATATAATAGTAGATGCCAAGTTCGTTAGGGCAAAATTAGAAAGTTTAGTAAAAGATGTGGAGCTCTCCAGATACATACTATGAGGGACATACCACTGCGTATACTAATAGAAAGGCTTGAGGATCTCATCACCGCTCAACAAAAACTTGCAAGCCTAATCCTCATCGTAGAAGGACAAAGGGTGAAGCTTTCTATACCCACCACCATTGACATGCTTTACGCACACATGGAAATGCTTGAGCTCGTTTCAGAAGTAATAAGTTCACTGCAAGACATATCAGACAGCTATACAAGAGAGTACGCAGTCATGCTGACAGCGGAAGCCTTATCCTGGACAGGTTTTATGCTTCCCTATTTAGAAGCTTCATCTCCCATATTTATAGAACACCTAAGGGTGGATAGTCAACCCGTCGTTTCAAAGATAAAAAGTATAGTATCCTTTATAGAAAGGTTTGGTACTCAGGTGGACCTTCTGTCCTCTGATGAGATAATAAAGACCATTAATATAATATCTAAGGCTATCAGATACCAGCTTTTTATGGCAAAAAAGGCTTACGAGGCAATGGCGTGATGTATCTTAAGTTCAACGAAGAAGGGCTTATTCCTGTGGTAGTGCAAGACTACAGGACTGGTGAGATAAGGATGTTTGCTTGGGCAAACCAAGAAGCATTAGAAAAGACGCTTCAGACAGGTTATGCTCACTATTACTCAAGGTCAAGGCGATCCATCTGGAAGAAGGGAGAAACCTCTGGTGAACTCCAAAAAGTTATGGAGGTCAGAGTAGATTGTGATGAAGACACTCTTGTGTACATAGTAAAGCAGGAAAAGGACAAGGCTTGCCATACGGGAGAAAGAAACTGCTTTTTCAGAAGTATTAACGGGGAAAAAGTCAAAAAAGTCCTGCCTTTTGAGATCCTGCAAAGGTTACAAGATGTTATAAGAAGCAGAATAGAGGAAAGAAGAGAAGATTCTTACACCTACAAACTTTACACACAAGGTGAGGACAGAGTGCTTCAGAAGTTCGGAGAGGAAGCAGTGGAAAGCTTGATAGCTCTAAAGAACGGACAAAAAGAACCTATAAAGGCAGAGCTTTCGGACTTGCTTTACCATATGCTCCTTATGTTAACCATAAGAAATGTTGATGTCTGTGAGGTGCTTGAAGAGTTAGCCAGTAGGTTAAAAGGCTGACCTAAACACGCTGGGTTTGGTATGTAAGGTACAATACTGATTTTATTTTTTCTTCCACTTCTTTTTGTGTGTTTGCCACCATGTTGATGTGTCCCATCTTTCTTCTTTCCCTTTTTTCTTTTCCATACCAGTAAAGCTTTATGCCTTCTAAGGATAGTAGACCTTCCACATCTATATCCTGTATGGACACGCCTAGAAGGTTTACCATACCAGAGGGTAATTTCAGCTTTGCAGAACCAAGCGGTAGGTTCGCTATGGCTCTCAGAAGGTTTTCAAACTGAGATGTATAGCAACCGTCCAAAGTGTAATGTCCTGTGTTATGAGGTCTTGGAGCCATTTCGTTTATAAGCACCTTACCATCTTGGCAGAAGAAAAATTCAACCGCCAAAAGACCCACAATATTTAGATCCTCCATAAGAGATGTTAGTATGTTATGCGCTTCCTTTATATGCATGCTGCTTGTGTAGTTGTATAGCAACACACCTTTTTCATGATGGTTTATGGTCATGGGATAGACCCTTACATCTCCCCTTTTACTTCTTACGCCTATAAGAGAAAACTCAAAAAGAAAGTTCACGCGCCTTTCCACTAGAAAGTTCTCACTTTTTGAGTGGTTTTTAAATATCTCATCCATCCCAAAAAGACTTTCTACCAAATACTGACCTTTCCCATCATAACCAAGCTTTTCCGCTTTAACTACTGCAGGGAGCCCAAATTCTACAAGCTTTTTGTAAAGCTCCTCTCCTTTAGCAAAAGTAAACTCTGCAGTGGGATATCCCATCTTCCTGTAAAAGGACTTCTCTTGTATCCTACTGAATTTTAACTTTAAAACTTCTGCAGAAGGACTAAGAAGGTGAGAAACCTTTTCTACTAGTCCTTGCTCTATATGTTCAAATTCATAAGTTATCACATCACAACTCTTTAGAAAAGTTTCCGCTTGCTCTGGTGTGAAGCATGCGTCCGCTACCTTACAAGCGGGCGCTTTGGGATCTTTATTAAGAACAAAAAACTCAAAACCCAATTTTCTGCCCTCTAAAATGGTCATCCAACCAAGCTGTCCGCCTCCTAAAATGCCTACTCTCATCAATACTTCCTCTCGGCAGGCTGATACTTGGTGATCCTAACGGGTATGTATTCTATGGTTAGTCTTCCGTCCTCCTGCTTTACTAAAGTGTGTTTAAGAAAGTTCTCATCGTCCCTTTCTGGATAGTCTTCCCTGTAATGACCCCCTCTTGATTCCCTCCTGTGAAGAGCACAGAAGGCTACCGCTCTTGCCATCTCTATCATGTTCCTAAGTTCCATAAGCTCTATAAGATTAGTGTTGAAGACTTTTGACTTGTCCACCAGTGGTATGTTTTCCCACCTTTCAAGAAGTTCTGATAGCTCCTCATAAGCAGAGGTTAAAGACTTTTCGTCCCTAAAGATCCCCATTTTTTCCCATGTTATTTCACCCAATCTCCTTCTTACTTGTGCAAGCTTTTCTGAACCTTCCCTTTTCATAAGTTTCTCAATATACTCCCTTCCGGCGTTTTCTTCCGCTTTTGTTAGGGGTAGATGCTGGTTATACTTGGCATACTCCCTTACCGCTATACCACAGAACTTACCGAAAACTAAAAGCTCTATCAAGGAATTTCCACCCAGTCTGTTAGCTCCGTGTACGGATACACAGGCACACTCACCTACAGCATATAGCCCTTCAAGAGGTGTAGAAGAAGTTATGTAGTTTTCCACATGGATACCCCCCATGCAGTAATGGGCGGTGGGCCTTATGGGAACGAGGTCTGTGACAGGATCTACACCTTCAAAATCTATAGCGAGCTGACGCACTTGCGGTAGCCTTTCTTTTATCTTCTCCTCCCCCAAGTGTCTTAAGTCTAAATAGACATATGCAGATGTCCCTTCTCCTATGCCTCTGCCTTCTCTTATTTCGTACTCTATGGCTCTTGATACCATGTCTCTTGGTGCAAGTTCCATCTTTTCTGGTGCGTACCTGGACATAAAACGCTCCCCAAATTTGTTAAGCAGGTACCCACCTTCACCGCGACAGGCTTCAGAAAGTAGTATACCCGTTTTGGCAAGTCCCGTAGGATGGAACTGGATAAACTCTATGTCTTTGAGGGGCACACCGTTGCGTAAAGCTACTGCTACACCATCCCCCGTATTACCTACTGCGTTGGTGCTTCTCTGCCAATAAATCCTTGCAAAGCCTCCTGTTGCTAAGACTACCGCCTTGGTCCTGAGTGTTATAACCTCACCGTTCTTTATATCGTATATGCTAACCGCTTTTACCCTCTGACCGTTGTGCAAAATGTCTATTAGGAAAAACTCGTTGTAAAAGTCTATGTTATCTTTAGAAAGTGCCTGTTCAAAAAGAGTGTGTAATATCACATGACCTGTCCTGTCTGCGGAAAAGACAGTTCTTGGGAAGGAAGCACCTCCGAAAGGTCTTTGGGCTATCCTTCCATCAGGAAGCCTTGAAAAAGGTACACCCCACCTGTCAAGCTCGTATATGACTTCGGGGGCGTTTTCACACATGAAAAAGACAGCATCCTGATCAGCTAAAAAATCTGAACCTTTTATGGTGTCATAGGCATGCGTTTCGGGACTGTCATCTTTTATCACATTACCCAGCGCAGCGTTTACACCACCTTGCGCTGCACCCGTATGGGAGCGCGTAGGATAAACCTTTGATACAACTGCTATTTTTATATCTTCATCCCTTGCACACTCTATGGCTGTGCGTAACCCAGCACCACCTGCACCAACAATTATTACATCGTAAGCCCTCATGGTAGCAATAATTTTAACTTATGTTTCAGATGATCTTGAGCACATAAAAGGTTAGAACCAAACATGCAAAGAATATTACAGCACCGTAAATTTTATAAAGCCATGTGTGTGTCCTGTAATAACCTACATCCACCTGCTTTATAGTTCTATAAAAGTTTATGGTACCAAGTATAAGCGTGAAGAGTCCTACAATTATTATGAAAACTCCTACGCTTACGAGAGTCCTGTGATCACCTCTCAGATGTATGTTGAATACTTTCTCTAACTGTTCTAAGAAAAATTCAAACTTCTCTATAACAAAGCCAAAGACTATTAGGGCTATAGAAGTCCTTATCCATGCGAGGAATGTCCTCTCCGCAGCCATATAAATCCTTGGGTCAGTAACCTCTTTTGGGGACACTTCTATACCTCCTTCTATGTATTTTATGTCAAAATAAAATGTAAGTATGCCTGCAACTATAAGAAAAGTACCCACTATGGATAAAGCTATGGCTACATTTTCCAAAAACACGGATACATGTATCTTCTGTGTTATATCTGCAAGCACCTCCAGCTTCCTTAGGAAAACCGCAAAAGACAGGGTGTAAAGGGAAAGCCTTATATAACCCAAGTAAGTTCTTTCAACAGACATGTATATACGAGCATCCTTTGCAGATGGAAGATGCTTAGCTATAAGCATGGTTGTAAAACATTATAATATAAAGCTCTACCTTTTTAGTGTTAATATATTTTTTGATGGCAAAGAGCTTGTTGGTGCTTTCTAATCAGGAAGGTTTTTTTTCTTTCCTGATAGAAGGGGAAGAAATACAAAAGATAAAGGTGGAACGGCGAGGTCTTTTGAGGATAACGGATAGTATATTCAAAGGTAAGGTAAAGAAGTTAGTAAAAGGTATGGACGGAGCTTTTGTTGATATAGGGCTTGAGAAGGAAGCTTATTTACCTCTTAAGTCCCCCTGTAAAGGAGAGCATACATCTCCTGTAAAGGTGGGAGAAGAAGTGGTCGTACAAGTACTGAGAGAACCAGTAGGGGAAAAGGGAGCGAAACTGACAAGAAGGATAAAGTTAATAGGCAAGTATGTTATATACCTGCCTAGCACAAACGAAGTAAAATACTCTTCAAAACTAGAAAAGGAAGAAAAAGAGAGGTTAAAGGATATGGCTTCACGCTTGCTTTCCCAATATGGGTCTAACTGTGGTGTTATATTCAGGAGACATGCTTCAAAAGCAAGCGAGGAGGAGATCATAAAGGACCTAGATAACTTGAAAAAAATGTGGCTCAAAATTTTAAAAAAATCCTCCGCTCAAAAAAAACCGGGCATACTTCTTGAAGAGTATCCTTCTTATGTAAAGTTGATAAAGGATCACTGGCACGAGCTTGAAGAGATAGTAGCAGACAGTCCTTATGTGTGGAATGATATAGTATCCTTCCTTGAGGAGTTTGAACCTTCTTTGGTAAAAAAGACCGTGTATGTTAAAGATGTTGGCGCTTATATAAGCAAGTACAGAATACACGAAACCTTCAGAAAGATGCTCAGTAAGTATGTTTGGCTAAAAGGGGGAGGTTATTTGGTCATAGAAGAAACAGAAGCCATGACGGTAATTGATGTAAACAGTGGAGAACCCTATGGGGAATCTCATGAAGAAAACGCAAAGAACACCAACTTGGAAGCAGCAAAAGAGATAGCTCGGCAGATAATACTCAGGGACATAGGTGGTATAATTGTTATAGACTTTATTGATATGAAGAAGCAAGAAAATAGAGACTTAGTTATAAAAGCGTTGCAAGAATCTTTTGGGGAAGAAGCTTGTAATGTTCAGATTTACGGTTTTACAAAGCTTGGGCTTTTGGAAATAGCCAGAAGAAAAAGTGGTGAGAGTCTATCTTCCCTACTTACCGAAAGTTGTCCACTGTGCAGGGGAAAAGGAAAAGTGCGCAGTAAAAGCCTGTTAGCCTTTGAACTTGATAGATACCTAAAGAGTGATATTCATGGCGTTATTCATCTGCATGTAAACCCTCAAAGCTTGAATGTGGTGAAAAATGTGATAGAAAAAAGCGGAATAAAGTATGTGAACTTAGTTGAAGACCCCAATGTGGATTACAATGACTATGAGATACATTACAAGGCATAGAAAGTTTGTACTTTTAGGACTTCTTATGCTTATCTTCAGCTGTGCCAAGATGACAGAAGAAAAAAGAGCCAAGTACGCTGTTGAGTATTACCAAGAAGGCATGACAGCGTATGCCAACAGAGACTACTCAAAAACAGTAGAGAAACTCAAAGAAGCCCTCAAGTATCTTGAGAACCTTACACCCGAGCAGATAAAGGATGCAAAATATGCCATAGCAGAAAGCTATTATATGAAGAAGGATTATATAAACGCAGTAGTTTACCTTGAAGACTTTCTCTTCTACTACCCGGACATACCAGAGACACAGAAGGCTTACTTTATGTTAATAGACAGTTATATGAAAGTGGCACCAGACCCCTATAGGGATCAAACCTATACCCTTAGAGCCATAGACAAGGCAAAAGACTTTTTAAGTAAGTTTCCCCAAAGTCCTTACGCAGATAGAGTGAGAAGCATAATGGAAGAAGCACAGAAGAAACTTGCAATGCATGAGTACCTTATAGGTAGGTTTTACGAAGACTTTGGCTACTACTACTCAGCATCTTTAAGATACAGGGATCTGCTCATAAACTATCCAGACCAGATATCGGACGCAGAAGTGTCTTTTAGGTATATAAAATCTCTACTTTTGGTGAGGCTCCAGGCAAGAAGACAAGAGGAAAAGTACAGAGAATGGGTGGAGGAAGCTAAAAAACGCTTCAAAGAAGCAAAAACGGAAGATGACAAAAGAGCCATCCAGAAAAGAGTGGAGTTCCTTGAGGGAGAAATAAAAAGGTGGAAGCAGATAGCAGAGGAGAGCTACCAAGAAGGGGTAAAAAACATGGAAAAGTACAAAAGTGTCTATGGAGAAAACAGCTACTACAGAGAGCTTAAAAAGTATATAAAGAGATGACGGAAAAGTTAAGGCTTATAAAGGAACTTCTTGAAAACAAAAAAGGTGAAGACATAGTAGTGCTTGATGTTTCAGAATTTACCAACATAGCAGATTACTTTGTGATAGCAACTGCAAACTCATCCGTTCATGCAAAAGCCCTTGCGGACTATCTAACTCAAGAGCTTGGGAAACATGGCATAGAACCAGATCATATAGAAGGTTTAGAAAACGCCCATTGGATACTTATAGACTATCTTGATACTATAGTGCACATATTTCAGAAAGAGTGGAGGGAATATTATGATTTAGAGTGGCTTTATGGAACCGCAAGGAGGGTTGAGGTATGAATTTTATAAAGGTGCTTGTTGCGGTAGCTTTTATAGTTTTGTTCCTAGTGTTTGTTGCCCAGCATGCGTACTATGTTCAACTGAACTTTTTTGGTATGGCTTACCAAGTTCCTCTTTTTGTAATAATACTCTTCTCTTTCTCCCTAGGTTTTATACTTCCCACCTTGTACTTCTTGATAAAGGACATAAGACAAAGTAAGTTCAGGGAAGGACTGATGAACGGTATATCCCATTTAGCTCGTGGCTATTTTCAAAAAGCTGAAGGAGAACTACTATCAGCTTCAAAAAAGAGAGAAGAGGTGGCACTTATTACACTCAAAGCCTTAGTGGAGAAGGGGGAAATCTACAGAGCCCAAGAACTAAAGTTCAATAGAGAAAGAGGACTTGTAGACGCTCTGATTGGTTATTACTTGCTCAAAGCAAAAGATTATCAAAAGGCTAAGGAGAGCTTTCTTTCTGCCCTTTCAAAGGATCCCCATAACTTAACTGCCTTAAAAGGACTAAGAGACATAAGCTTTTTGGAAAAGGATATACTCCTCTGTGTAAATTATCAGGAAAAGATCATCAAGCTGTGTGAAAAGTGGGAAAAGGACATGCAAAAAAAGGTTTTTTCGGAGGTACTTGCATACGCTTCTGAAATCTTATCGGAAAACAGAGAAGAACTCTTGAAGAAAGCTTTGGACGCATACAAAACTTTTTACACTCAGGCCATTTGGATAAAGTATTTACTTGAAAAAGGAGATGTAAAGGAAGCAAAAAAGCAATTAGATAAGGTCTTCTCCGTAGGCATACAAAACGAAGTACTTGCCATCTTGCATCAAGATGAAGAAAGATTGACCCAAATTATGGACATCATCAGGGAAAAACAAGAGAGCATAAACCCAGAAGTGCTTGTAAGCATCTACATAAAGCTTAGTCTCTTTACTCAAATAAAACCCCTTCTTGATAAAGTTTCTGAACCTTTAAAGCTCATAGCTATTTCTTCAGAATCCCACAGGGATCTGGACAAAACCTGTGGTGAGATTTTGCAAAAACTCTATAAACCGTGGGTATGTTCATGTGGTGAGAGTTATAATAGTTATGTACCTCTATGTGAGAGATGTCTCACTTGGGGGAATATAATGCTAAGGGGGGTAGAAGATGTTGCTTGATGTGAGCAAGAAACTTATAAGGCTCAAAGTGGTGTACTATGGTCCTGCTCAATCTGGTAAAACTACAAATCTTGAAAAGCTCGCACAAAGAGAAGGGCTTAATCTGATGAAGATAGATACTCACGGAGAGAGAACCTTAGTGTTTGACTTTGTTACGAAAAAGATAGATGTGGGCAATATGGAGGTTTCCTTTGCTCTTTATACAGTACCCGGGCAGGATATATACAGGGATATAAGGCTTACTGTTATAAGAGGTGTGGATGGTGTGGTTTTTGTTGCGGATGCGCAGAAAGAAAGGCTTGAGGAAAATTTGGAGTTTTTAAAGCTACTCAAAGATGACTTAAGAAAGATGGGAAAAAGCTACGATAACCTTCCCATCGTTATTCAATACAACAAGATGGATCTTCCCAACGCTCTTGATTTTGAAACATTGGAGAAAAAAATAAACCCAGAAGGTATAACTGCCATATCTGCCAGTGCCATAAAAGGTGAAGGTGTTATGGAAACCTTTAACTTACTTACCAGTAACCTGATACGCAAAGTAAAACAGATGGTAGGTTAAGATGCTTTCGGGATACATAAATACCGCGCAAGATGTGATAGATATTATAAACAGCTGTTTGATAAACAAAGAGGGGATATTAGACTTCTTTTCTAATGGAAGTTTCGTATCCCTTTATGTGGAAAGGGGTTATGTGAAGGCATTTTCTACCCCGAATATTCAGAGCGGTAATGTGAGAAATAAGACCGCTTTGCTTTTTTATCACATGTCTGAAGTCTTAGAAAACCCCGAAGGCTTTTTCACATTTAGAGAGGACAAGCTGCAGGAAAACTTTCTGATCCTTGAGCGACCTCTTCAAGCAGAAGAGTTAGTTTTACAGCTACAGCTTATATCCACTGAGCTTAAAAGCTTAATAGAAAAAGTTATAACGCCTTTTGCGGTTCTAAAAGCACAAAGACCCTTTGAAGGTATGGAAAGGTATAACGAAAAAAGCCTATATGAAATCATAAGTTCCTCTGAAGAGAGTATACTGGACACACTAAGAAAAGTAAAAGAACTTTTATTGCAGGGATCCCTTGACATACACCAGTTTTACAATGTTGGTGAAGAAAAAGAAGAGAAGCTTTATGCAGAGTACCTCATAAAGGATGTGGAGGCAAAAAAGATAAACCTTAGTAGTATACTTGAAAACTTGCAACTGAGTAGGTTTACAGGTTTTTTAAAAACGCAAGAGTTTGAACTATACTATGTAAAGGGCAAACCTATAAGCCTTTATCCGGTCAATTACGATGTCTTTGAGTTTTTCCTAAATCCTAACAGCTCTATGCAAGTAAATGTGGTGAGTATGGATGCTACCTCCATAAACCTATACATGCTAAAAAACTCAGAGAAAAAAAGTGTAAACAACCTTCCCAACGACTTTATTGAGGTAGGTAAGGTGTTTATGGGCATCAGCAGGTCAAAGAGTAGCGGTCTTATTACGCTCTATACACCTCAGAGAAATTTTCACTTACTCTACGAAGAGGGAAACCTTAGAGGTATATTACAGGAGGAGCGGGGTTATATAAAGGTAGTTTCACAACTAAAGCTTGAAAAACCTTTCTGGATGGACCTTGTGCTTTATGAACCTATGGGTAATATGTCCGCTGTAGTTTATCTCTTTCTTATAAACCTCGTTTATGGCATACTTCTTAAGCACGCAAGCCATGTAAGTCAAAGCGTTATGGGTTATGTAGCTTCTTCAGATATATTCCTTCATGAGGAGGGGTCCATAAGGTACAGGAAAAACCCTAAGGAAGAGGACGATGCCATCCTATCTTTCCTCTCTACACTTCTGGACATAGGTTATAGAACCTTAGGGCAGAAAAAGTTGGAAGAAGCGTTGGAGTCTGCTTTACAGCCTTATAGAGATGTGTTTAAAATTATGGATGTGGAGGAGTTTATAAAGTTTCCCAATGAAAGTGCTTCTCGTTGAAGATGACGCTTACTTGGCAGAGATGATAAAGGAGGGCCTGCGTCATAGTGGCTACAGCGTAGTTTGGGTAAAGGATGGTTTTTCTGCTATGAGGTCTGCCATGGAGGAAGATTATGACCTTATCCTTCTTGACATAATGCTACCTAAGTTTGACGGCATAAGGGTTCTCAAAAGGATAAGAGAGGTAAAAGATGTCCCAGTAATTATGATCACAGCAAAATCCCAACTGGAGGATAAGATAGAGGGACTCTTTGCGGGCGCTGATGATTACATAACCAAGCCCTTTTCTTTTAAGGAACTGCTCGCAAGGATAAACGCTGTTCTAAGAAGGTATAAAAGAGAAGAAAGAGAAGTTATAAAAATAGGAGAGCTCTTGATAAATCCTAAGTCTTATGAGGTGTATTACAGAGGGCGCAACATAAAGCTTACTAACAGAGAGTTCAAGCTTCTCAAGGTGCTTGCACAGCATGCAGGAGAAGTGTTAAGTAGGGAAAAGCTGTTCGCAAAAGTATGGGGCTCTGCTTATGGTGAAAATTCTAATGTAGTGGATGTTTACATAAAAAACCTAAGGAAGAAGTTAGGGGACAAACCCCCAAGACTTATACATACAGTTAGAGGTATGGGTTACATGCTCAAACCGCAAGATGTCAGTTAGATTAAAGTTCTTAATTTTTTTCGTAGGTGCGTACTTAGTGAGTATGTTGAGTATAACTCTTTTTACCATTGCCACAGTAAGAGAACTTCTCCTAAACTACACCTATGACTATATGGACTATCAGATAAAACCTGCTGTAGAGTTTTATAAAAACTTGCACACTAATCCAAACAAGTACATAAACTTACTTGCTTCTGATGTGGTCTCCAGAGAAATAGCAAGCTTGGTAGTGGATAAAAAGGGTAAAATATTACATAGAGAGCCTTTCTTGGACGGTGAAGACCCACACTTAACACAAGATGATGTTATGTTCCTTTTAACTAATAAAAAAGGACTTTTACATGATTATGCTTTTATCGTCAAGGACATAGGCGATTACAAACTGATTCTTCTGGGAAAGATGGAAAAAATAGAAGGCATACAGAGAAGGCTTTTGTTTTTCATGACTTCTTTTTCACTTGTGATATCCCTGATGATAACTTTACTTCTTATGATTTTTATAAAACATCTTTTAAAGCCTTTGGGATATCTAACAGAAATTTCACGGGAAGTCTACAGGGGGAACATAAATGTACAGATCGAAAAAAGCAATAGCACAGATGAGTTTGGCGTACTTCAAAACGCTTACAGAGACATGATAGAAAAACTCCAAAAAACCTTTGATTGGCAGAAGGAATTTATAGCGGGTATGGCACACGAATTAAAAACACCGCTAACTTACATAAAAGGACAGCTGGAGCTGATAAGTATGGGCATTTACAAAGATGGAAACAAGCTAAGACAGGTAGTAAAAAACATGTTAGTACAAACAAACAAAATGGAACGCCTTATGAACCATCTTATACTACTTATGCGACTTGAGTCAGGCATTCCTCTTAGGCTTTTACCTGTAAGCGTAAATGAGCTCTTGGCAGAGATAGATGAAGAGTACGAATTTATAAAACAAACTCATAACTTTAAAGTGGAATACTTAGATAAGGATGTGGAGATCCTTGCAGACAAGGACTATCTTAAGATAGCCATAGGTAATCTGGTAGAAAACAGCTACAAGTATACGCATAGAGGTGGTTCCATAAAGGTTTTTTACAAAGATGCCTGTTTGGTAGTTGAAGATAACGGAAGAGGTATAAAGAATACGGAAAAAGTGGTTGAAAGGTTCTACAGAGAAGCTCAGGACAAAGATGGCTTTGGATTGGGTCTTGCCATAGTGAAAGCTATAGCGGACGCACATCATTTTGAGCTCATCATAGAAAGTAAACTGAGTAAAGGGACAAGGGTCCTGCTATGCACCAAAGGTGTTCAAAACATGCTATAATCTTAACAGATGGCTGACAGGATACATACCGAGGAGCTCTTTTACTGGCTTATATCTCTCTTTGTAAACCTTCTGATATTCAGCTTCTTATCCTATCTTTTCCTTCTAAAGATAAACATAAAAGAAGAAACACCCCCTTTGAATGTATCCCTTGAAGTACCCAAGCAGGTAACTCAGGAAGTTAAGTTTTCAAAAGGTAGGCATGCACACCTTGAGCCCAAGGAAGGAAAGCACACCTTAGCTAAAGGCAAGCATGTAGCTAACACTACGCCCATGGTAATAGATAGAAAGCAGGGGGATGTGGAGGTACCTTCTGGCAAGGAAACTCAAGAAGATGTTTCTGTGCTTTCACAGATAGAGCAAAAAGTAAAAGGTAGAAAAGAAACGCAGGAAGAAGGAATAAAAACCAAAGAGATAGGAGAAGTGAGTGCGGTTGTGTCTAAGGAAGGTGTGGGTTTTTCTGGTGGTAAAGGTAGAGGTATTCTTTACGCCCCACCCTTGCCTAGACTGATTTCGGAAGAGCTTCCGTCAACACTGAAGATAAAAGTGTGGGTAGAGCCTACGGGAGAAATTTCAAGATTGGAAGTGCTACAAAGAAGCGGTGTGCCAGAAATAGATGAGAAGCTTATACAGTTCGTAAAGCGCATAAAGTTTGAGCCTATAAGAGAAAATGTTCTGCAAACAGGAATAATTATCTTTAGGTTTAAGGGAGGTTAAAAATGACAAGTATAGGCAAAGCGGTCAGGCTTGAAAGGATTATAGACAGGAATACGAAAAACACCATCATAGTACCCATGGACCATGGTGTTAGTTCTGGACCTATAGAAGGTATAGTTGACATAAGGTCTGCGGTTGATGATGTAGCAGAAGGTGGTGCCAACGCAGTTGTCCTGCACAAAGGTATGGTAAAGGCTGGACACAGAGGCAGGGGTAAAGACATAGGTCTTATTGTGCACCTTTCTGCGTCAACAGACCTTTCTCCTACCAAGAATGATAAGGTTTTAGTGTGCACCGTAGAAGAGGCTATTAAACTTGGTGCTGATGGTGTATCTGTACATGTTAACATAGGTGCGGATATGGAAAGAGAGATGCTTAAAGACCTTGGGTATGTAGCTAAGGTGTGTGAGGAATGGGGTATGCCACTGTTAGCAATGGTTTACGGCAGAGGTAAAGACATAAACCAGTATGACCCTAAGGTGATAGCTCACTGTGCAAGAATAGGTGCTGAGCTTGGCGCTGATATAGTGAAGGTCCCGTACAGCGGAGAACCAGAGAGCTTCAGGCTTGCGGTAGAGGGTTCACCAGTTCCAGTGGTGATAGCAGGTGGTCCCAAGATGAAAACAGAAAGGGAAGTCTTAGAAATGGTAAAGGGAGCCATGCAAGCAGGTGCAAGGGGGTTATCTGTGGGAAGAAATGTATTTCAGGCAAAGGATAGGGTAAAGATGGTCAAGGCTTTGGTGCATATAGTTCACAAAGGAGGAAGTGTTGAAGAAGCTATAAAAATACTACAAGAATGAAGGAGGATTTTATGGGTATCCTTGAGGGAAAGAAGGCCCTTATTACTGGAATAGCCAACGAAAAAAGTATCGCTTATGGTATAGCAAAAGCTTTTTACAGAGAAGGTGCAGAGCTTGCCTTTACATATGCCAACGAAAAGCTAAAAAGTAGGGTAAAAGAGATAGCTTTGGAGTTTGGCTCAGAGCTTATTTTTGAGTGTGATGTTTCAAAGGATCAGCATGTAAAAGACCTTGCCCACGCGCTTAGCTCTGCATGGGGAAAGCTTGACATTTTTGTGCATTCCATAGCTTTTGCACCCAGAGAGGAGTTCAAAGGAGGAGTTATAGACACATCAAGAGAGGGCTTTAAAATAGCTATGGACATATCCGTTTATTCTCTGATAGCGCTCACAAGGGAGCTTTTACCCCTCATGGAAGGAAGGAACGGTTCCATCATAACCCTTACATACTACGGTGCGGAAAAGGTAGTGCCTCATTACAATGTTATGGGTATAGCAAAAGCAGCTCTTGAAAGCACAGTGAGGTATCTGGCATACGACATAGCAAAGTACGGTCATAGGATAAACGCCATCTCTGCAGGACCTGTAAAGACGCTCGCTGCTTACAGCATAACGGGGTTTCACCTTTTGATGGAACACACTACTAAAGTCAATCCTTTTGGTAGAGCCATAACCATAGAAGATGTGGGAGACACTGCGGTTTTCCTATGTAGCGACTGGGCAAGAGCTATAACGGGGGAAGTACTTCATGTGGATAACGGCTACCACATAATGGGAGTGTTTGGTAGGGAAGAGGATATAAAGAAAGAGGTTTTTGGAGAATGAGCCTGTCCAAAAGAGTATCCCACATAAAGCCCGCTCCTACGCTACAACTTTCTGCAAAGATAAACGAGCTCAAAGCGAAAGGGGTAGATTTGGTAGGCTTTGGGGCTGGAGAGCCAGATTTTGACACACCAGACTTTGTAAAATCCGCATGCATACAAGCAATAAAGGACGGAAAGACTAAGTACACACCTTCTGCTGGCATATTAGAGCTAAGAGAGGCTCTGTCTGAAAAGCTACATAAGGAAAACTCTGTAGAGTATGCGCCATCTGAGATAGTGATCACCGCCGGTGCCAAAATGGCTCTCTACCTTGTTTTTTTAGCATTGCTGGACGAAGGGGATGAGGTGCTACTTCCCTCACCTTACTGGGTGAGTTATCCAGAACAGATCGTGCTTTGTGGTGGTGTGCCCGTTTTAGTACCTCTCAGAGAAGAGGAGGGTTTTGTTCTTACCGCTCAGCATCTAAAGCCTTACATAACAAAAAAAACCAAGATGTTAGTGCTCAATTCACCTTCCAACCCAACAGGAGCAGTAATACATGAGGAAGAACTCAAAAGGATAGTGGAACTGTGCGTTGAAAGGGGCATATTTATAGTATCCGATGAATGCTACGAAGCCTTTATTTACGACGGTAAAAAGTTTGTAAGTCCTGCAAGTCTTTCCAAAGAAGCAAGAGAGCTCACCTTTACCATCAACGCTTTTTCCAAAACCTTCTCTATGACGGGGTGGAGGGTAGGTTATGTAGCTTGTCCGCATAGGTATGCAAAGGTTATAGCAGATATAAATAGTCAAACCATATCTAATGCTACATCCTTTGCCCAGTATGGAGCTCTTCAAGCCTTAAAGGACCCACAAGCCAAAACCTTTGTGAAGCAGATGAAAGAAACCTTTGAAAGAAGAAGGAATATAGCTTATGAGCTTTTGCAAGAGATACACGGTATAAGCGTTGTAAAACCTCAAGGTGCCTTTTACATATTCCCTAACCTTAAGGTTTATTCCCACAAACTGGGTTCAGACCTAAAACTTGTAGAATATTTAATAGAAGAGGGTAAGGTAGCGTGCGTGCCTGGTTCTGCGTTTGGTGCAGAGGGATATGTGAGGATATCCTACTGTGTTTCGGAGGACACTATAAGGGAGGGAATAAATCGCATAAAGAGGGCTTTAGAAAAACTTTCCTGACACCATGCTTCTATTTGTGCTTCTTTACATGATAACTACTATAGGAATAGGGATATTAGCAAGCAGGTGGGTCAACAACAGCAAGGATTTCCTTCTTGCAGGACGCGGACTTCCCCTTTATATATCTGCGAGTGCTCTTTTTGCCACTTGGTTCGGTTCAGAAACTGTTTTGGGTGCATCTTCAAAGATAGCCAAGGAAGGGCTCTACGGTGTTATAGAAGATCCTTTTGGTGCATCTTTATGCCTTTTTCTTGTGGGACTTTTCTTTGCAAAGCCTCTTTACAGAATGAACCTTCTTACCTTTGGTGATTTTTATCGTGAAGTTTATGGCAGAAAGGTAGAGATAGTAGCAAGCTTTATGTTGGCTCTGTCTTACTTAGGATGGGTTGCTGCACAGATGGTTGCTGTAGGCATCATCATACAGGTAGCTCTTGGCGTGCAAAAAGAGGTAGGTATTCTCATAGGCTTTGGTGTGGTACTGTTTTATACATTTTTGGGTGGCATGTGGGCAGTATCTCTTACAGACTTCATACAAACCATTATGATAGTGGTAGGGCTTTTACTGACCCTTTACGAGGTCTCTGACGGTTTTTCTCAGATACCTACAGTCCTTACACACCAACCACCAGGATTTTACAAATTCTTCCCAGACAACAATTTAAAGGATCTTCTTTACTACATCAGTGCCTGGATCACCATAGGGTTAGGATCCATACCTCAACAGGATGTCTTTCAAAGAGTTATGTCTTCAAGGTCCGAAAGAGTAGCGGTACTTTCTTCCTTCATAGCGGGATTTATGTATCTAACCGTTGCTATGATACCGTTGATTTTAGCCCTTTTCGCTAAGACTTACTATCCAGAGCTCTTGTCCGCAGATACGCAATTACTTCTGCCACGTATGGTGATGGAACACACAAGCGTATTAACACAGGTACTTTTTGTAGGTGCGCTTCTTTCTGCCATAATGAGTACAGCAAGCGGAGCCATTCTTGCACCTTCTGCCGTCTTAAGTGAAAACCTGATAAAACCCCTTTTTAAAGATGTGTCAGATAGAGCCTTTCTGTGGATAACCAGAGCTTGTATATTAGCAGTTGCTCTTACATCTTTAACTTTTGCCTTTATGGGGGAGTCCATATACGAACTTGTAGGAAGCTCTTCTGCTCTTAGCTTTGTATCTCTATTTGTGCCACTGGTTGCAGGATTGTACTTTAAAGGTTCTAACAGTATAAGCGCCATGAGTTCAATGCTTTGTGGTTTTCTTGCGTGGCTTTTGTTGTATGTATTCCATCTGGAATATGCCTTGTTGATGGGCTTTCTCTTCAGTATACTTGGCTACTTAGTGCCTTCATTGATAAAGAGGCTTTTAACTTCTCCATCTCCTGTATAGATCATGTGGTATACTAAGGCTATCTAAAACCTTGCCTACTACAAAATCTATCACATCCTGAAGGCTCTGAGGCTTGTGATAAAAGCCAGGGCTTGCAGACATAACAACCGCTCCTGCCTTTGCCACCTTGAGCATGTTTTCTATGTGTATGATGGAATAAGGCATCTCGCGAAGAAGAATCACCAAAGGCACGCGCTCTTTGAGTGCCACTTCACATGTTCTGTGTATGAGGTTTTGGTTTATTCCGTTTGCAACACACGCAAGAGTGCTCATGGAACAAGGAGCCACCACCACACCGCTGTAAGAGATAAGGCGCGAACCGCTGGCTACATGACTGTCTATCTTTCCCGCGGGTATAAGGTTTACCTGAGGGAACTTTTTAAGAAGGTCTTCCTTTGTGAGTTCAAGTTCTTCCTTCAAAACTAAGTATCCCGAAGGAGATACGATAAGGTTTACATTAAAGCTTGGATAAAGCAGTTCAAGGAGCCTGTATCCGTATATACTACCGCTGGCACCGGTTATACAAAGTACTATATCTTTTTTCAAACCATTACCTCTGCCAGCTGATCTTTTTTTATATAGTGTTGAAGTCTTTCTATGCTTATTGTCTTACCAGAAAGCTCATCTATATCTACTAAGATACCGTTGAAAACTAAGTCTTCCTTTTCTTCCACTTCATACTTTTGAGGTATTCCCTTTATAAATCTCTCTATAACCGCATTGGGCTTCATACCTATGACTGAATACCAGCATCCGCTCATACCCACATCGGTTATATAACCAGTTCCTCCCTTAAGTATAACCTGATCCGCTGTGGGTACATGTGTATGGGTTCCGTACACAAGGCTTGCTCTTCCATCTGCATAAATACCAAAAGCCCACTTTTCTGAGGTGGTTTCTGCATGAAAGTCAACAATGATGATTTGGGTTTCTTGAAAAACCTCTCGGTAGATCTTGTCAAAGGTCGCAAAGGGATTTTCAAGATTTGCATCCAAAAAAGACCTCCCCATAAGGTTTATAAGGGTAAACCTTACACCCTTTTTCTCAAAAATACCGTATCCTCTGCCCGGCACACCTTGAGGGTAGTTAGCAGGTCTTAGCAGGTCTGGTACTTTGCCTATAAATTCATACACTTCCCTTTTGTCCCATATGTGATTGCCAGATGTCATAAAATCAACACCCATGGACTTTAGCTCTTCGTAAACTTTCTTAGTTATACCAAACCCACCAGCGGAGTTCTCTACATTAACTATAACCAAGTCCACTGAATCTCTGTAGCTCTTTAGTATGTATTTCAAAGCTTTCCTACCGGGTTTACCTATTATATCGCCAACAGCAAGTACTCTCATATTAACCTCAAGTGCGGGTGGAGGGAGTTGAACCCTCACGGCCTAAAGGCCACAGGATCCTAAGTCCTGCGCGTCTGCCAATTCCGCCACACCCGCTATACTTGTATATTATAAATTAGCAAGTTTGGTTTTTTGGGTTATAATGATAAGTAAGGCGCGTAGCTCAGTGGGAAGAGCGCCGCCCTTACAAGGCGGAGGTCGGCGGTTCGAGTCCGCCCGTGCCTACCATTCAAACAAACGAAAGAGACCCTCAAGAGTGAAGTCATAAAGAGATTTTTTTGAGAATATCCTAAATCCAGTAATGTCTTTTCTCTTTAAGACCTTTTTTATTCCGAGCCTTTCTTTTAAATATTCAATGCTCTCCTCATTGAATACTTCGCTTACTTCAAGAGTGCACCATGTATCATAAACATCTTTGAAGAGCTTTTCCTTAATAGACATGTGAATGTTTACAAGGTCTATAAGCTCGTTGTTTATCCTTTCTTGTCTTAATTTATTTTTTTGATGGCTCAGTTGTGATCTCTTTTTGTCAATAGCCTTTATGATCTCTCTGGTTTTGATAAACCTTGCGGAAAGTTCTGCAGAAATAGGTGTAGCTTTTTTGAAGAGCTCATAAAATATCTCTCCTGCTTGAACTTTTTCTCCTTCCACCGCTTTTTTTCCTTTTTCAACTCTTTCTGCATACAGTACACCTTTTACTACTGGTCTATTGACGGCTATATAAACCGCATCGTAATAATTCATCATATACTGTTCTACTACACTTTGAAAGATCACTTGAGCCTTCTCCCAATCTATATCTTTTCTGAACACATCTGTGTAGATCTCTACATCTTTCCTGTTTTTAAAATACTCTGCACCTTTTTTACCTATGACTATGAACCTTTTCAACTCAATAGATGTCTGTTCCAAAAAGTCAAGGAGCTTTTTCGCTAAAATCTCATTAAAGCTTCCCACAAAACCTCTATCCGTACTCAAAAGAACAAGACACATACTTTTTTCTTCCCTTTTAAGCAGACCTCCCTTATATAGGTATACAAGCATCCCGAGTACTTCCTTAAGCCTTAAAAAGTACATGTACTGAACGCTTAACTCTGCATAGTACTTTCTATATCTGTTTATGGAAAGCAGGTTCATAGCGTTTATATACTTTTTGAGCGCATCAAGGTAATTTATCTTTTCATCAATATCCTTTAATCTCATCAAGAAGGCACTATCCTGTAAAAGCGCTTCTTGCCTATCTGAAGTTTTAGCTCTTGTTTTACTTCTATTTCTTCGTTTTCGTCCTGAACCTTTCTGAAGTTTATCCTGAGGCCTCCTCCCTGAATGACCCTTCTGGCAGAGTTTTTCGTTTCCTCTATACCAAGCTCGTAAAGAAGTTCGTAAGCCTTTTTCCTTAGTCCCATGGGGACTTTTATGATGGGTGCATCTTCTGGAAACTCTCTCTTAGAAAAGGTCTTTTCGAAAAATTCAAGGGCTTGATTTGCAAGCTCTTCAGAGTGAAACCTGGCAACTATGTAGTGCGCGAGCCTCTTTTTTGCGGACATGGGATGAAGTTCTCTTTTCATACGCTCTATCTCTTCCTGAGTGTAGTCGGTAAGGAGTGCGTAGTAGTCCCACATGAGCTCGTCAGAAATGGACATGATCTTGCCAAACATGATGTTTGGGTCTTCCGTTATGCCCACATAGTTTCCGTAAGACTTGGACATTTTCTTAACACCGTCAAGACCCACAAGAAGTGGCATGGTTATACACACCTGGGGCTCTTGCCCTGCATCTCTCTGCAGGTCTCTTCCTACCAAAAGGTTAAACTTCTGGTCTGTGCCACCAAGTTCCACATCAGCCTTGAGGAACACAGAATCGTAGCCCTGAAGTAGTGGATATAGAAACTCGTGTATGTATATGGGATTACCTTCTTTGTATCTTTTTGAAAAATCATCTCTTTCTAGCATTCTTGCAACAGTGTATTTACCCGCAAGCCTTATAATACCTTCTGTACCAAGTTGTGATATCCAAGTACTGTTAAACACTATGTTGGTCTTTTGTGGATCAAGCACTTTAAACACTTGGTGTTCGTAAGTCTTTGCGTTTTCAAGCACCTGTTCTTTTGTAAGTGGAGGCCTTGTATCAAGCCTACCTGTGGGGTCTCCTATCATAGCTGTAAAGTCTCCTATGACGAAGTAAACCTCATGCCCGAGCATTTGGAAAGTTCTGAGTTTTTGGAGTAAAACAGTATGACCAAGATGGAGGTCAGGAGCGGTAGGGTCAAAACCAGCCTTTATCCTGAGCTTTCTTCCGCTCTTTAACTTCTTGAGAAGCTCCTCCTCTTCTATAATCTCTGCAGTACCCTTTTTTATAAGCTGGAGTTGTGCCTCTGGAGTCATAATAACCATTTTACCATGCGTGCTGTATAATTTTAAGTATGGGGGTGTGGCGGAACTGGCAGACGCAGGGGACTTAAAATCCCCTGGGGTAACCCCCCGTGAGGGTTCGAGTCCCTCCACCCCCATGTGCAAAGACATGATACTGAGCGATGCTACCATAAAAGAGCTGATTTTAAAGGGAGAGCTCCTTATAGAGCCTTACTTTCCAAGTCATGTACAAGCGTCCTCTGTAGACCTAACTCTTGGTAGAGAAGTGCTTATTTATAAAGCGAATTACATAGATGTGATGCAAGAGGAAACACCTGTTGAGAAAGTGTCTATCTCTCAGGAAGGCTTTATAATAGAGCCTAAGGCTTTTGTTCTTGCTACTACCAACGAGTATATAAGGCTCCCCCAAGACATAACAGCCTTTGTGGAAGGACGCTCATCTTTGGGAAGACTGGGACTATTTATAGAAAACGCCGGCTGGGTAGATGCCGGTTTTGAAGGGCAGATCACTCTTGAACTATACAATGCAAACTCTTGCCCCATAAAGCTTTATGCAGGTATGAGGATATGCCAGATAGTCTTGGCTAGGTTAGACAGAAAAGCGGAAAAACCTTACAGCGGTAAGTATCAAAAGCAAAAGGGTGTAACCCCTTCAAAGATATTTCTTGATTTTGGAAGGTGAGTTTATGTCTTTAAAAACTATCATTCGCATATCCATCAAGTATGTACTAACAAGCAAAGGATCTACACTGCTTGTGTCCCTGATAGCTCTTTTGGGTGTAATTCTCAGCGTTTGCGCTATTCTACTAACTATGGGGGTTTTTGCGGGTTTCCAGCACGCACTTAAAGAAAAGATCCTATCCACATCACCACACATAGTAGTGAGTATCCCGTCTGAGGAACATCTGCAAGAGTACGAGGAAAAGCTAAATAAAATAAAAGGGGTCAAAAGAGCTTATCCCGTTGTCATATACCAGGGTATACTGTCAAAAGATGGTTCTCTCCAAAGCGTTAGCGTGAAGGGTATGAGACCTTCTGACCTGTTCCAAAAGAAGGGTTTTCTCATAGAAGGAACTTTCAAGGGTGGTGTGCTTATAGGCAAAGGGCTTGCAGATATCATGGGCGTAAAAGTAGGACAAGAAATAACCCTTGTTTCTCCAATAGGCAGAACTACTCCCTTTGGATTTGTGCCAAAGGTGGGACACTTTAAGGTGGATGGCATTTTTCAAACAGGCACTTTTGATCAAGACTATCTTACCGTGATCATGAGTATGTCCTCTGCAACAGAGTTTTTTGGCTATAAGTGGCAACTTTACGGCTTTGAAGTTTATCTACAGGATCCCTACAAAGCTCAGGAGATAAAAAAGCAGATAGAGAAAGAATTGGGAGATACACTTATAGTACGCTCTTGGATAGACCTTAACAAACCCCTTTTTAATGCCTTACAGCTTGAAAAGGTTGGCATATTTTTTGTCCTTCTTTTAATGGTCATAGTAGCTTCTTTCAATATAACCAGCTTGCTGTTTATGAAGGTAAAGGAAAAACTCAAAGACATAGCTGTGTTTCGTACCTTTGGGATGAAGAAGAATCAAATAGCTATGGTGTTCCTCTTTCAGGGTATGACTCTGGGTGTTGTTGGGTCTTTGTGCGGTCTTTTATTATCTCTGTTAGGTGGCTATCTGATTAACGAGTACAAGTTGGTAAGAGTGCCTACGGATGTTTATCTCATGGATCATGTGCCTGTATTCTTTGAACCGTCAGATGTACTCATAACTCTGGTGGGAGCCTTTATTCTTTCCTTAATAGCAAGCCTTTTACCCGCCTACAGAGCTAGTAAAACGAGCATAGTGGAGATCCTCAGGCATGAGTGAAGTTATAAAAGTGGTAGACCTTAAAAAGGTTTATCCGGACGGCACACAAGCTTTAAAAGGCATTAACCTGACCATTAAAGAAGGAGAGTTCTGCGGAGTTATGGGTCCTTCTGGTTCGGGCAAAAGCACCCTGCTGCACCTAATAGCGGGTCTTGACAAACCTACAGAGGGTAATGTGTGGGTGTGGGGCAAAGAGATAACATCCATGAAGGAAGATGAGCTTGCAGAGTTTAGGAAAAAAAACATAGCTTTTGTGTTTCAGTTTTACTACCTTTTAGAAGACTTTAATGTCCTTGAAAACTTAGTAATCATAGGACATGTGGCAGGAATAAAGAACGCGGAAAGAAAAGCTTTTGATATTCTTAGATTTTTGAGGCTTGAGGACAAAGCTAAACATAAACCCAGTCAGCTTTCAGGTGGTCAGACGCAAAGGGTTGCCATAGGTAGAGCTCTTATGTTAGAACCTAAAATACTCCTTGCAGATGAACCCACGGGCAATCTTGACCTTGAGGAAGGTATGAGAATATTTGAACTTTTTAAACATCTCAATCAAGAAAAGGGAATAACCTTTGTAGTGGCAACGCACAACGCAGAGCTTAGCAAGTTTTTCAGCAGGATCATCAAGCTAAGGGACGGTTTGCTTCTTTAGAGGTTTATGGTTTTCTCTATGATATAAGGTTTTTCTTCTTTGATCCTGTAGTATATCCTTACCATCATCTCAGCCAATATACCCGTGGATATTAGCTGTATGCCTGCAAGTATAAGAAGCACACTCAGGATAAGCAGAGGTCTTCTCCCTATATCTTCTCCAAAAAGCTTCAGGAAAGTAAGATACAAAAGTGTTAGCATGCCTACCGCAAACAGAAGGAAACCTGCAGTACCAAACACATACATGGGCTTGTTTATATACTCGTTTAGAAACTTTACCAAAAGTATGTCAAGAATAACTCTGATGGTTCTACCTATACCATACTTGGACTTACCGTAAAGCCTTGGGTGGTGTCTAACAACTATCTCTGTTATCTTTGCACCTTGCCTTTTTGTAAGAGCAGGCAAAAATCTGTGCATGTCGCCGTAAAGCTCAAGCTCCTTTAAAAGCTCTGCTCTGTAAACCTTCAAAGTGCACCCATAGTCATGCAGATGAACACCTGTAGCTTTAGATATTATCCAGTTAGCTACCATAGAAGGGAGCTTTCTCGATAAAAAGGGGTCTTTGCGTTCTTTTCTCCATCCACTCACAAGGTCATACCCTTCTTCAAGCTTTTTGAGCAGAGTGGGTATGTCCTCAGGATCGTTTTGTAGGTCTGCATCCATGGTAACTATCACATCACCCTTAGCGTGCTGGAAGCCTGCATACATGGCAGAGGTCTGTCCGTAATTTCTTTTGAAGCGTATAACTTTTACCCTCTTGTCCGTATCAGCTATCTTTTCCAACACTTCAAAAGTGCCATCTTCAGAACCATCATCAACGAATATAATCTCGTAATCTTTACCTACAAGCACTTGGGTAAGCTTTTGATAGAGTATGGGAATGTTTTGTTCTTCGTTGTAAGCAGGTATTACCACAGAAATCATCTTACATATTATAGGGTGAACTACTCCATCTTATAGAAGATGGAGCTTCCTGCTTCACAGAGGTTTTCACCTCTCCACAGGCTTAACTTCGGGTCGTTCCAACCCTAGGTCCCTTGATTATCGGGACATTTATTAGTATAGACCAAAATAAGAACACTGTCAAGTAGAAGGTGGAGACTTCTTGCGGAGTTGGGTTAAAACCTCCCATAAAATATAGGATATTTTATTTCACGCTCAACAAAAAAGCCTTATAATTAATTCTATGTTTAAGTTCACTGAGGAACAGATAAAGAGATACGCAAGGCACATCATACTGCCAGAAGTTGGAGGTAAAGGGCAAGAAAAATTGCTAAATTCAAAAGTTCTTGTGGTAGGTGCTGGAGGCTTGGGGTCACCCGCCATTTTTTATCTTGCCGCAGCTGGTGTTGGAACCATAGGGATTGTAGATTTTGATGTGGTAGACTTCTCAAATCTTCAAAGGCAGATACTTCACGATACGGAAAGGGTAGGAGTTCCAAAAGTGGAGTCTGCCCGCATGACTGTAGAAAAACTAAACCCCGATGTAAAAGTCATAACTTACAACACCATGCTAAACAAAAGCAACATCATGGACATAATAAGGGATTACGATGTGATCCTTGATGGCACAGACAACTTTCCCACAAGATTTCTTATAAACGACGCTTGCTACTTTGCAAGCAAGCCTTTGGTGTCTGCTGCCATGCTCAGGTTTGAAGGACAGATCACTGTTTTTGACTTCAGAGACAAAGAGCACTCACCCTGTTACAGATGTCTGTTTCCAGAACCACCTCCGCCGGGATTAGTGCCCAGCTGTCAAGAAGCAGGCATACTGGGTTCCATAGGTGGGATAATGGGGTGCGTTCAGGCAACAGAAGCTATAAAGCTTCTTTTAGGCATAGGTGAACCTTTAGTAGGTAAGCTTCTTATCATGGATGCCCTTTCTATGGACTTTAGGAAGGTAAGGTTGCGCAAAGATCCTTCTTGTCCTCTTTGTAGTGAGAAAGCCAGTATAAAGGAGCTTATAGAGTATGAGCAAGTCTGTGATGTACACTTCTGAAAAATAACATGAAGATGGTACTTTACTTTACGCTCTTTTTAGCCACACTTGGTGCTTCCGCTTACTTGGTATTTTTGAACCATCAACCCACCAGTCTTTTGCTAACCCCACAGATGGGGGAGTACATATACACCACGCCACCTATGCCTTTGGGACTTCTTGTACTACTTTTTTTCTTTGCAGGATTGCTTTTTGGATACTTACTTCGTATGTTTTTAAAGTGAAGCATGGATGAAATCAAAACTCTCTTAGAGGTTGTGGAAAGGATAAGAAAAGAGTGCCCTTGGGACAGGTCTCAAACCCATGAGAGTCTAAAAAAGTATCTTATAGAAGAAGCTTACGAGCTGTTGGACGCCATAGATAAAAAAGACGATAAGGCTCTTTTGGAAGAGCTGGGAGATGTGTTTCTTCAGGTGCTTATGCATTCACAGATAGCAAAAGAAAGGGGATCTTTTACCTTTTATCATGTAGCAAAACATTTGAAAGAAAAGCTCATTGATAGACATCCACATGTGTTTGGCAATAAGCCTGCAGATGAGGTTCTCAAAAGGTGGGAAGAGGAAAAGATAAAAACCAGAGAGAGTGTCCTTGACGGTGTACCAAAGCACATGCCCGCTTTGATGCGCTCTCAGAAACTCCAAGACAGAGCAAGCTTGGTAGGCTTTGATTTTGAAAACCTAGATCAGGTGCTCAATAAACTTGAGGAAGAGATAGAAGAACTAAAAATGGCTATAAAAGAGGGAGAAAAAAAGCACATACAACATGAAATTGGCGATGTTCTGACAGCAGTTGTGGAGCTTTGCAGGTTTTTGAAATTGGATGCGGAAACAGTTCTTCAAAAAGCCAACGACAGATTTGAAAGAAGGTTCAGGTATATGGAAGAGAAAGCAAAACAAATGGGTAAAGCACTAAAAAGCATGAGCCTTCAAGAGATGGACATATTATGGCTTGAAGCAAAAAGGTTTGACGAGGATGAGACTCCTAATAGTGGAAGATGAACATGATTTGGTAAGCCTGCTCAAAGAGTACTTAGAGGATAAAGGTTATAAAGTTTCTATTGCAGAAAAAGGCGTCCAAGCCCTTGAGCTATTAGAAAGGCAGGGTTTTGACCTTGTACTGCTTGACCTCTTCCTGCCTGACATGAACGGTATAGAGATCCTTGAAAAGATAAAGCTTTCTCAACCCCTTTCGGAAGTGATAGTGCTTACTGGACACGGTACTGTTAAGGTTGCAGTAGATGCTATGAAAAAGGGAGCTTACGACTTTCTTACAAAACCGTGTACCCTTGAGGAGATAGAAACTACCCTTGAAAAAGCCTATCAATCCTTGATGATAAAGAAAGAAAACAGGCTCTTTAAAAGAGAAAAAAACTTAACAGAAGAGGGGTTTGTTTTTGAAAGTCCTAAAATGAGGGAGCTACTAAAAACTGTAGAAAAAATAGCTTGTAGTGATTGCCCTGTACTTTTAGTAGGCGAGACGGGTGTAGGCAAAGAGTTGATAGCGAGGATAATCCACTCTGTCAGTAATAGAAGAGAAAAACCCTTTGTAGCCATAAACATAGCGTCCATACCTAAAGACCTTCTTGAGGCAGAGCTCTTTGGATACGAAAAGGGAGCTTTTACAGGTGCTACCTTTTCAAAAGATGGGTTCTTTGAGCTTGCAGATGGTGGTGTCCTCTTTCTTGACGAAATAAGTGAGATAGAACCCTCCCTTCAGGCTAAGCTTTTGAGAGCCATAGAAACTAAAAAGTTTTATAGGGTAGGTGGAAGAAAAGAGATAGAAAGCGATGTTAGGATCATAAGCGCAACCAACAGGAACCTAAGGGAGCTTATAAAAGAGGGCAAGTTCAGGGAAGACCTTTACTTTAGATTAAACACTTTTGAGCTTTATATACCGCCACTCAGAGAAAGAAGGGAAGACATAATACCTCTCGCACGGCACTTTTTAAAAGGGTTTTCCGTGAAGTACTCAAAAAATACAAAAGGCTTTACGCAAGAAGCAGAAAAACTGCTTTTGTCGTACAGCTTTCCGGGAAATGTAAGAGAGCTTAAAAACATAGTAGAGAGGGTTTGTCTTCTTTGTGATGGGGAATACATAGATGAAGATGACCTTGCCTTCCTAAATGTTGAGGAACATAAACTTCTTAAAGAGCTTGAGAAAAAGAAAATAGAGGAAGTTTTGAAGGAAGTTAACTATAACAAAAAGCTCGCATCAGAGATCCTTGGCATACCCCTCCGAACTCTTTACAGAAAGATAGAGAAGTACAATATAAAGCCTCAGCCCTAGCGCCTTCTTAGTTTTATGCTGTCAAATAGCTCATAAACTATTGGAAGTACCAAAAGGCTCAGAGGAAGAGCGGAAGCTATACCTCCTATAACCGCTATTGCTAGGGGTTTCCTAAGTTCTGAACCTGCAGTAAGACCAAGAGATACGGGGAGGAGAGCAAAGACAATGGTCATAGTTGTCATAAGGATGGGTCTTAGCCTCTCTTTCCTTGCCTGAAGGATAGCCTGTCTGGTCTGATAGTTCTCTTTTCTTAGCTGAATTATCCGCTCTATGAAAAGCACAGCATCGCGCACTACTATACCTATCAGCAGGATGATGCCAAAGTATGAGGGAACGCTCAAAGATGTATCAGTAACATACAGGAGTCCAAAGGCACCAGATAAGCTCAAAGGTACGGTAAGCAACACGGTAAAAGGATGTCTGTAACTCTCAAAGAGACTGGCAAGCACCATGTATATACCCACTATAGCTACCGTCAATGCAAAGGCAAGATTTTTGAAGGCTCTCGCAAACTCTCTTGTCTGACCCGTAGCTTCAAAGGAGTATCCAGGAGGCAAGTTGTTCCTAAGCCATCTTTCTACCTCTGCACTGGCAGAACCCAAAGCCTTTCCAGAGAGATTGGCATAAAAGGTAAAGGAGTACTGTCTGTTGTACCTGTTGATGACATGGTATCCTGGAGCTATGCTTAGGTCTACCACCTGTGTGAGGGGGACTAATCCCCCATTTTTGGTTCTAAGATACACCTTGTTTAAGTTCTCCCAATTTTGCACAAATTCTGGGGTAGCCTTTATGTAAGCGTTATAACTCTCTCCACCGAGCTCGTAAGTGCCAAATTTATACTTCCCAAAGAGAATGTTGAGAGTTAAAGCTACATCTTCAACACTTATGCCCAAGTCCCCCAACCTGTCTCTGTTGACCCTTATTTGGATCTGAGGTTCGTTAAGCCTTAGATCCGTATCCACATCTTTAAAGCCTGGTCTGTTTCTAAACTCTGATACCATGCTCTTTGCTATCCTTTGGAGTTCCTCCAAAGAGGGACCTTTCACTGCGTAAGTTATGTCCGTTTGCTTACCTGCACCCATGACTATAGGGAAGGCTTCAACACTAACCCTTATGTCCTTTATCTTTGATAGCTGTTGTCTCAGTTGGTTCATTATTACCTTTTGGTGAGGTCTTACAGATCTGTCTTTTAAAAAGATAAAAGCTTGTCCGCCGTTTACATCAGGCCTTCCTGCTACACCTTGACCTATGGCTATACCAAACCTGTCAATGTATGGATTTTTAAGAAGGATAGCCTCTACCTCTTTGGCTTTTTGGTTGGTAAAATCAAAGGATGTGCCTATGGGAGTTTCAAACCTTACTATGAAAGCACCTTCGTCTGTAATAGGAAAAAATTCTTTCTTTACAGCTCTTACAAACATAAAACCTATAAGTACTGTTATAGCAGATATGAGTAGCACTATCAACTTGTGGTCCAGAGACCACCTTAGCAAACCATCAAATAAAGCCTCAAACTTATCGTAAGCTCTCATAAAGGCATTCTCTTTTACCTCTCTTATCAGCCTTGCGCTTGCCATAGGTGTAAAGCTTATAGCAACTATATAGGACACCGCTATGGCGACTACCAATGTTAAGGCAAAACTTCCAAAAAAGCTACCTATGACACCCCTTAGGAATATTATGGGCAGAAAGACTATCACAAGAGACACAGTAGAGGCAAGCAGAGCAAAGACCACAATGCGTGTGCCCATCTCAGCAGACTCAAGAGCCAAAAGCCCTTCTTGTCTTCTTCTGTATATGCTTTCTATGACTACTATGGCGTCATCTATAACTATACCTACCGCTACCGCAAGAGCAAGCAAAGTGAAAGTATTTAAAGAGTTACCAGTGTAATACAGAAACACAATGGCGCTCAGAAGGGTTATGGGTATAGCAACCACTGGAATTAAAGTGAGGCTCAAGCTTCCCAAAAAGAGAAACACCACAAGACCTGTAAGGAAACTGCCTATTATTATCTCTTCTACTGCTGCGCGTGCGCTCTCCTTTGGAAAAACGCTAGCATCAAAGGCAATGTCCATACGCATACCTGGAGGAAGTTCTTTGTTTAGTTCAGCCATCCTGTTTTTTACTGCATCCGCTACGGATACGGTGTTGAACCCCGACTGTTTGTATATGATGAGGGCTATGGCTCGTTCACCCTTAAAGCGAGCGATCCCCCTCTCTTCATCCTGTGTAAACTCCACAAATCCTACATCTCTGAGCTTTATGTTCCCCTTTATGTAGGTATCTTCAAGCTCCCTGGGATCCTTTACCTTACCGTAAAGTCTTATGATGTAATCTTTGTCTTGTCCATATATGCTACCAGCAGGTGCCTCAAGGTGGTTGTTTTGCACTGCACTGAGGACATCCACAGGTGTGAGCCCATAAGAGTACAATCTTTCTGGAAAAATTCTAACCCATAGGACATTATCTCTAAAGCCTCCTAAGCCTACACTACCTACACCGTTTATCTTCTGGAATTCCCTGCCTATTACCTTATCCGCATAATAGGCAAGAGTTTGATAATCTACGCTCTTGGAATGAAGATGAATAGCCAATATGGGAAAACCGCTCGTATCTACCTTGCTTACCACTGGAGGGTCTACACCCAAAGGCATACGCTTGTAAGCCCTTTGTACCGCATCCCTTACTTCTTGTGCCCCCACATCTATGTTCTTGTCAAGGTTAAAGATAATGGTCACCCTTGATACACCAGCGTAGCTCTGAGAAACTATGGCATCTATACCGCTTATAGTAGAAACCTCGTCCTCTATGAGCTTTGTCACATTTGTATCTACCACATCGGGGTTCGCTCCCTGATAAGTGGTACTAATATTAACGATGGGAAAATCTACATTGGGAAGCCTATCAACGGGTATCTTGGTATAGGTAAACAAGCCCAAAAGCACAAAAGACAGCATGAACATAATGGTAGTTACAGGTCTGCGTATGAAAAATCTGTACATGAGTTTATATTATAACTGACTGACTGGTCAGTATGGTATATAATATGAGTATGGTTCAATGGGTTTTGTTGCTAGTGCTTTTGATGTTGGCAGGTTGTAGCAAAAAGGAGACTCCCCAAACAAAACAGGAAGAGATTCCTATAAGCGTTTACAGAGTAACACCTCAGAAAGTGGAAGTTTTTTATACTGCAAACGGCTACTTTGAAAGCCCAAAAGATGTTACCCTAAGACCAGAGGTAAGCGGAAGAGTACTTGCACTTTTTGCGGATGAAGGATTCTCTGTAAGGGCTGGGCAACCCCTTTTGAAGATAGACCCCACTGATTATGAAAACACCCTCAGACAGATACAAGCTAATCTCATGCAGGCAAAGGCAAACTACGAAAATCAAAAAGCCATCTACGAGAGGAGGAAGTTTCTGTACGAGCAAAACCTTATTTCAAGAGAGGATTTTGAAAACGCTGGCACCCAGTTAAAGGTCTATCAGGATCAGGTATCAGCTCTTCAAGCACAGCTCAAAAACGCAGAAGTCCAACTATCAAGGACAGTGCTAAAGGCTCCCTTCTCGGGATACATAGCCCAAAAGTTCGTGAACATTGGTGATTATATAACACCTCAATCCCAGACCTTCAGAGTCGTTGTGTTAGACCCTATAAAAGTAGTTTTCCAAGTACCTCAGAACATATCTGCCACAAAGGGTTCCTTGGTATATCTAGATGTAGAAGGTTTAGGAAGGTACCCATACGAAGGGAAAGTGATCTTCGTATCTCCTTCTGCAGATGCCAACAGACTTATAACTGTAAAGGCTATAGTGAATAACCCCCACGGAGATCTAAAACCTAACATGTATGCAAAGGTAAACTTACCTCTTTACTCTACCACAGCCTTTAAGATACCAGAAACTGCGGTAGTACTTGTGGGAAATGAGAAAACTGTGTGGAAGGTAGAAGGCACAAGGGTCCTACCGGTAAAGGTGGATATAATCAAACAAGAAAAAGGTTATGTTTTTGTCAGAGGGGACCTCAAAGACGGAGATGAAGTTGCTGTTGAAAACGCCTACCTTTTGAACCAAACCAGCAGGGTAAAGGTAAAATGAAGTATGTGATATGGTTTCTTATGCTCGTGTCCGTAGGTTGGTGCATAACCCTGGACTCCGCCATAAACATAGCTTTAAAAAATAACACACAGATCAGGCTCTCTGAGCTGGATCTCAAAAGAGTAGAAGAGGACATAAGGAAGGCAAAAGCCGGAATTCTTCCTCAGGTTAATATTTCTTACTCTTACACAAGATTAGACAGCTCTTTAGCTTTCGGTTTTACACCCCAAAATAGGCAATCTTATGCTTTACAGATAAACCAAAGCATCTTTGACAGGTCTGTATTTGATGCCATAAGGGTCGCTAAACTCACAAAGGACCTCCAGAGTTACATTTTAGAAGATGTAAAAAGGGTTGTGGAGAATCAAACCAAACAGCTCTTTTATGCCCTTTTGTACAAAAAGCAGGTAATAAACCTCTACAAGGAAAACCTAAGTTACTGGGAAGAAAACTACAAACTAACACAGGCTCAGTACAAGGCAGGCATAGTGCCTATGGTTAACCTCATAAGAAGCAAAGCACAGTTAGAAACAGCAAAGGCTCAGTACGAGCAAGCCATAGCAGACTACAAAAAGTCTCTAGAAGATTTTAAAGCCTACCTTAGATTGAAGGAGGATGTGGACCCAGAAGGTTCTTTGGAATTCGTCCCCTTTGAGGAAGATTACCAAAGCCTTAAAAACAAACTCTTGGAGAAGAACTCCACGCTGATGGTAGCCAGAAAAAACCTTGAGGTCTATCAAAGACGCATAGACTTAGCAAAGGACGCTTACTTTCCAACCCTTTCTGGCTTTGTAACCTATCAAGGGAGTACAGGAAGGAGGAGCCTTAGCGGTGGTACTCAATGGATAGAAGGCTACACTCTTGGTTTCCAACTCAATTACAACCTCTTCAACGGTTTTCAGAGAGAGGCAGTCTTGGCACAGGCAAACATAGATTATCTCAAACAGAAAGAGAGCTACATAGATACCCTTTACACCCAAGAAGCTCAGCTGAAAAAGTCTCTGGAGGATATACTGTCTCTAAAGGCACAGATAAAGGCAGTAGAGAGCTCTTTGGAGGCTGCAAAGGAGGCTCTAAGACTTTCCACAGAAAGGTACAGATACGGCTTGACCAATCAGCTTGAAGTGTTGGATGCCAGGAACAACTACAATCAAACTCTTCAGAACTATTATCTTCTTCTGTATGAGTACATGAGTAGCGTTGCAAACATAGAAAGACTTACCAAGTGATGGACACAAGAGAAAAGCTGATTAACTCTGCCAAAAGGCTTTTTTCCAAGAAGGGTTATTACGAAACGAAAGTTTCGGATATAGTAGCAGATGCAGGACTATCTCAAGGAACCTTCTACATTTACTTTAAGAGCAAAGAAGACATCTTTAAAGAGCTTGTCAAAGATATGTCAGAGAAGATCATAAGACTTCTGAAGGAATACGCATCTAAGGAAGATGACATAGAAACCATTATCAAAAACGCAACTCTTGACTTTTTTAGGATCATGTATGAAGAAAAACCCATAGCTTACATATTCATGTTTCAACTTATAGGGATCAACGAGGAGTTCAGAAAGCTGTATTTTGATAAAAATAGAAGAGTAAGAGAACTTCTCAATAATATAGTGAAAAAGGGCATCGAAAAGGGAAATTTTTCCTACAAAAACGCAGAAAACATAGTTAACATACTTATGGGTTATGTGAGAATTGTGTATCTTGAGTATTTATTAAAGGATAAAGCATCTCTTGATGAAATCCTCAACATGGTAAACGAAGGTATAGACGTGATCCTAAAGGGGGTAAAAACATGAAGACTTTCTTGATTTTATGCAGTTTTTCTTTTGCTTTTTCTCTGACTTTGGACCAAGCTATTCAAAGCGCTAAAAAGAATAACCCTGAGCTTAAATCTCAAGAGCATGCGGTAAACTCTGCCTTTTATCAGTTAAGAGCGGATAAAAACCTTTATCTTCCTACTTTCTTTTTAGGTCTCTCTTTTAATCACCTGTCTGACAAACAAAAGCTAAACATACCTCCTTTGGGTAATTTTCCTCCCCTTGCCATAGAATCTGCAAAGCAAAACTACAAGACTTTCAGCGCCGGACTAAGAGAAGTCCTCTATGACGGTGGTGCCAGGGAAAGCAGAATAGACATCTCTTCTTCAGAGTTTAAGTTCCAAAAATATATTTACAGAGAGAAGGAGGAGGACATCAAACTTCAAGTTATAAAAGCTTACCTGGATGTGCTTGCAAGCAAAGATATAACGGAAGTATACCAAAAACAGCTTGATGCGGTAAGATCCCAATACGAGCGTGCCAAAGCTTTCTTCAAAGAAGGATTGGTAGCCATAACAGATGTCCTTCAGGCACAGGTCAGGCTTGCGGAGGTTCAAAGGGACCTACGGCAGGCACAAGGCAATTACAACATAGCCTTGGCAAACCTCTCAAAGCTAACAGGCATTCCTCAGGAAGAACTAAAGGAGCTTGAGCCCCCAAAGCCTTTTGAATACAAAATACCAAACATTGAAAATCTTTACCTTACAGCTCTACAAAAGAGGTACATAATCCGCGCATACTTGGAAAAGCTCTACCAAGCACAGAGGTTAAAAGATGTAGAAAAAAGTAAGTACTTACCTAAGATATATCTTCAGGCATCATATTCCTACTCTGACCAAAATCCCGTTCTGAGCCCTAAGGGTGTGTATACCTTTACTGCTGGTCTGAACCTTGAGTTTCAATCCTTTGAACCCTACTACAGACTACTAAGCACAGCAGAAGACGAGAAGAGAGCAAAATGGGAGCTTGAGAACATAAAGGAAAATGTAAAACTGGAAGTAAAAAGAGCCTACGAGAACTTACTTACAGCCCAAGACAATCTGCGTGTTGCAGAAGAGGCTTTAGATTATGCCCAGGAGTTTTACAAACTTTCCCAAGAGCAGTACAAAAACCAGATAATAAGCTCCACAGACCTTCTTCTTGCAGAAGCGAGCCTAACACAGGCAAGAAAAAACAAGGTGATCTCCTACTACGAGTATCTAAAAGCCTATTATGAACTTATGCGTGCCATAGGAGGTGAGATATGAAGCGGAAGATAGGCATAGCTTTGATCCTTACACTTATTGTCATCTTTGCCATACTTGCCATCAGATGGATAAAGCACCGCATAGATTATGCGGTATCAGACGCAGTTTTTGTGAAAGCAGATGAGCTTTCTAATGTGGGTTTTCAGAAGGTCTCTGGAAGAGTAATAAAGTTATACAAGGATCTGGGAGACAGAGTAAAGGCCGGAGAAGTTATAGCACAGATAGACCCCACTGATTACCAATTAAATCTTGATAGCCTGAAAGCCAAGATAGAGAGTTTGAGCGCTCAAAGGGAACTGCTTACTCTTCAATTACAGAGGATATCCAAAGAGCTAAACATAAACTACTCTATGGCTGGTCTTTCTGCGGATGAAATAAAAAAGAGAGAACAAGCCCTTCAAAAACAGCTATCTCAAGTACAAGCTCAACTTGAGCTTGCCAGTAAGGATTTAGAAAGATACAAAAACCTCTTGGATAAGGGTGTGGTACCAAGAAGAACCTACGAAGAGGTAGAAACAAGGTACAAAGTTCTCAAAGATCAAGAAGATGCCATCAAAAAGAGCCTTGAAGAGATAAAGGTAAGCTACAACAAAAGCGTAGAAAACATAAGCCTTTCAAAGGTAAACCTACTAAAGGAGAGGGAGCTTAAAGCTCAGATGGAGAGCCTAGATAAGGAAATAGACAGTCTGAAAAAGCAGGAAGAAACTGCAAAGTTTTTGCTGGAAAATACCAAGCTTTTGGCTCCCTTTGATGGCATTGTAGCCAAGAGGTTTGTAAGCGTTGGCGATGTGGTCAATCCTGGGACACCCATTTACGCCATAGTAAGACCAGATTCTCTTTATGTGGAAGTGCTACTTGAAGAGTCTAAGCTGAAGGGTGTTCAGAAGGGTTGTAAGGCTTATGTAAGATTGGATGCTTATCCCAACAAGGTTTTTGAAGGTGTAGTAGAAGAGATAAGTCCAGCATCCGCCGCAACTTTTGCCTTAGTTCCGCGTGATGTGTCTGCTGGTGAGTTTACCAAGGTAGTTCAAAGGATCCCTGTAAAGATAAGGCTCACCAAAGGTGATATGTCCCTTCTGAGGGTAGGCATGGGTGGTGAGGTAGAGATCAGGAGAGCCAAGTGATGCAAGAAAAACCCCTTCATGAGCTTATCTCTCCTTCTGAGAGGGTATTCCTTACTTTTTCTTTAATGATAGGTGTCTTCATGGCTATCCTTGATACCACTATAGTGGATATAGTAGTACCAAAGATGATAGCTCCTCTCTCTACAGACCTCTACGGTGTACAATGGGTGATAACAGCTTACATGACCTCTGCAGCGTCTGGTATTCTTATAGTAGAAAGTTTAGAAAGGGTTATAGGGCTAAAAAAAGTGTTCATGTCAGGACTTTTTCTTTTTACCTCTGCTTCCTTTCTTTGCGGTCAGGCTCAGTCTTTGGGTTGGATGATAGCATCAAGAACTCTTCAAGGTTTTGGAGAGGCTCTAATAGTAGTCAGTGCAGAAGCTATGCTCTTTAGCTCCTATCCACCACAAAAGAGGGGACTTGCCATGGGTATATACGGACTTGGTGTTAGCTTTGCACCAGCTGTTGGTCCTACTTTGGGTGGTTACATCACCGAGCACATAGATTGGAGATGGATCTTCTACATAAACATTCCCATAGGAATTCTGAACTTCATCTTAGCCCTTACCTTCTTGCCAGAACACAAACTCAACAGCTCTCACGGAAAGTTGAACATGGTATCCTTTCTGCTCATTTCTTTGGCGACCGTGTCCTTGCTCATAACCCTCTCCAAGGGACAGCAGCATGGCTGGTGGAATTCAGAATTTATCCTCTACACTACCTTTATGGCAGTCTTTGCTTTCCTTCTCTTTTTACTCTCTGAAGTTTCTTCCAAGGAACCTCTTATAGACCCATCTATATTTAAAGTCAGGGAATTTGTTGTTGCTCTCACGGTGTATGCCTTTCTGCTTGGATTTTCCATGTACCAAGTTTTTTATCTTATCCCCCTCTACTATGAGAACCTAAAAGGTATAAGCACCTTTCAAACAGGCATACATATACTTCCTATGGCTCTGGCTATTGGCTTATCTTCACCGGTGGCAGGGATTTTGGGAGACAAAAGGTCAGAGATCATGCCCCTCACTGTGGCAGTTTTTGTGTATCTCTTTGGCGTTCTGTACATATTGCCTACTTTTGACTACTTTACACCTGCCTTTGCTGCAAGTCTAAAGCTCATTATAGTAGGTATAGGAATGGGTTTTTTCTTTGCCCCCATCACAAACCTTGCCTTAAAAAGACTGGGAGAGAAGACCACCTTGGGAGTGAGCATTATGCATTATGTGAGGTTTGTAGGTGGTTCTTTTGGAACTGCCATAGCTACCAACGACCTTCAACGCCATCTATGGGAGAACTTCCAAAGAACTACAGAGATCCAAGCTCAGCAGAATGTGAATCAGTTCTTAAACAGTGTGTACGCTTACACATCTTTATACTTTCACAACTACGAGGATAAGGCTAAGGCGATGTTTTATAACCTTCAGATGCTTTATGCCTACTCGGATGCCTTTAGTTCTACTTTCTTTATTGCTGGGCTTTGGGGACTTCTTGGGTCTGTGCCCGTATTCTACCTTTTGACTCACTATCTATTAAAAGGTGTTAGAAAATGGTTTGGGTATATACCTTCTTAGTAGTTCTGGGAACTTTTTTAGCGGTGCTTGGCATAACCAGTACCAATGTAGCGATACCAAAAATGATCGCACCACTCCAAACAGACATATACGGCATACAGTGGGTACCCATAAGCTACATAGTGGCAACAGCCATAACAATAGTTGCCTTTAGCTCTACAGTATCACGTTTGGGTCTCAAGAATACCTATCTTTTGGGGCTTGCTCTGTTTAGCTTGGGTAGTGTCCTTTCAGGGCAGGCGGTGAGCTTAGAGCAGATGATAGGTTTTAGGTTTTTACAAGGTATAGGCGAGGGTCTTTTGATACCATCCTCCCAGTCTATACTCTTTAACCTATTTCCTCCAGAAAGAAGAGGAACAGCTATGGGTTTTTACGCTATGGCAGTAGCCTTTGCACCTGGTCTTGGTCCTACGGTGGGTGGATACATGGTGGAGTACTTCTCTTGGAGATGGATCTTCTACATGAATGTTCCCGTGGTGCTAATTCTTATACCAGTTGCATACCTGCTACTTCCAGAGATAGGAAACAGAGCTAATATACCCTTTAACCTTCCAAGTTTTATTTTCTTATCCACCTTCTCCGTAGCCTTCATAGTCTTTCTTTCAAAAGGAGAAAGTTGGGGTTGGTTTTACTCCAATAAAACCTTTTTTGCTTTTTCTATTGCTCTATTAGCCTTTTTACTCTTTTTTCTTTCAGAGCTTGCTGGGTCACATTCCCTCATAGACTACTCCATCTTCAGAGAGTTAAACTATCTGTATGCAGTGCTCACTTTCGTGATAATTTACGGTTTTGTTTTTTTTCAGGTCATATACCTTATGCCTATATATCTTGAAAGCATCAAGGGTATACCCACTTTTGATACTGGTCTGACCTTCTTAGGCTTTGCCACATTTTTGGGGATCTTTGCCATGATAGGGGGAAGACTAAGCGACAAGTTGGAACCCAAGCTATTGCTTCTGGTCTCTGAGTCTACTCTCTTTATAACCCTCTTCTTCTTCCTGTCTCATGTGGATTACTACACACCAAGGTTCAAAATTTTTTTATACATGTGCTTCATAGGTTTTGCTATGGGTTTTTTCTTCGCACCTCTAACAGCGCTTGCCTTCAAAAACCTAAAACCCCATCAGATACCCATAGGCAGTGCGGTTTACAATTACGCAAGGCTTATGGGTGCATCCATAGCTACCTCCCTTGCAACTTATAACTTTGAGACAAGGTCCGCTTTTCACTTTGAGGAAATAAACGCAGTAAGGTCTTTGCTTGGATACTCAAAAACTCTAAGTTTGACGCACAAACCCCCTAATATTCCTGAATTTAAGTATAAGATCCTCTTGTCCCAATTTCAGAGCACCCTGTCTGGTTCTTATGCTATTCAAGATGCCCTTAGACTTGCGTCCTATATGAGCCTTGTGGCTATCCTTCTAACTCTTGTGTTCCTCTTTATACAGATGAGAAAAAACCCTTAGGCTACCACCTTAGTTCGCTTCTTTTGGCATAAGTTTGAGGCTTTGCCTGAAAGAAGTCCGTTTTTGTATCGTTTATGGTTCTAAACTGATCTATCCACTTCATGGGATTTTCGCTATGATTGGGGTAGAGAGCCTTATATCCCAATTGAGTAAGTCTTAAGTTGGCAAGATACTTTATGTATCTGTCTATAAGTGTGTTGTTTATGCCAAGTATCTGATTTTGGGTTGCGTACTGTCCCCACTTTATCTCCGCATCTGTTGCGTACTTGAAAAATTCATAAACCCACTTTTCTATCTGTGGTGTAAAAAGCTCCGGACTTTCTTCCTTTAGGGTAAGTATAATGTTCCTGAAGAGAGTCACATGCGTGAGTTCATCCCTGTTTATGTACTTTATTTGCTGTACTGTGTTTCTCATTTTGCCCTGTCTTCCAAGGGTGTAAAAGAAAGCAAAACCAGAGTAGAAGTATAAGCTTTCAAGTACATAGTTGCCAAAAACCGCCTTTATGAAGTTCTCCTCAGTAGGCTTTCTTATAAACTCGTTGTAAAGCTCTGCTATAACTTTATTGCGTTCCATAAGCACTTCATCTTGGCGCCAGTAGTTGTATATTTCATCCGCTTTTATAGGGTCCACCACACTCTCAAGGATAAACTGATAAGAGTAAGAGTGAAGAGCTTCCTGAAATTCTTGAGAGGTAAGAGCCATAACAAGTTCCGGAGCTGTAATGTAGCGAGCAAATTCCTTTAGCATGTTTACCTGATAAGAATCAAGAGCTATCAGAAAGCTAAGCACCATCTCGTAGGCTCTTTTTTCGTACGGTGATAGGTCCTTTTCGTACTGTTTTTTGTCCTCTTGCATGGGTATCTCCTCGGGAATCCAGAAGTTGGTAAATCCCATAGTTTTGTAAAGGTCAAAAGCCCACTGATATTTAACATTGTTTAGTTCCATAATGTTAGTAGGATTACCAGAAAGGATTTTCCTTTTTTCCAACTCTCTGTCTCCTTCTGGATTAAAGATAATGGTCCTTTCCATGATAAAACCTCCTTATGCACTACAGCTTTCGCATTCCTCTATTTCCGTTAGGCTCTTGCTTCTGCAGTAATACACGGTTTTTAGTCCAAGCTCCCAAGCAAGCTCGTAAAGTCTTGAAAGCTTGGGTCCATCAACCTGCTCTGGGTCTATAAATAAATTAAGGCTCTGTGCTTGGTCGATCCACTTTTGTCTTTCTGCACCCGCTTTTATGACCCATTCCTGATCTATCAAATAAGCGGATTTGTAATGCCAGAAGTACTTATCTATTTCGGGTGGAACCTGCGGCAGTATGCCAGACATGTTTTCTTCCTTGTAATACTTGGCAAATATGGGGTCTATGGATGGTGTTGCTCCTATTATTAAAGAAGTAGAACCTGTAGGCATCAAAGCTAACAGATACCCGTTACGTATGCCGTACTTTTTAACTTCCTCCGCAAGTCCTATCCAGTCAAGATTATTCCCGTTTTGCTCAGAGAGTTTCTGGTTTTCTTCTGGGAGTCTGCCAAAGAACAGTCCCTTGCTCCAGTCCGATCCGTCAAAGAGGGGATATTTTCCTCTCTCTTTGGCAAGCTGGACTGAACCTTGACAAGCATAATAGGCTAATCTTTCAAAGAGAGCGTTTGCAAACCTAAGATGTTCTTCTGATTCCCAAGGAATGTTATTCTTCACAAGAGAGTAGTGGTAGTTGCTCACTCCTATGCCTATTGCCCTGTAGCGCTGATTGGTGTACTCTGCTTCTTTTATGGCGTAGTAATTTATTGAGATAACATTGTCTAACATACGCACCAAAAGGGGTATAACCCTTTCAAGGTCTTCTTTCTCATAGACTTTTCCAAGGTTTATAGAACCAAGATTGCAAACAACTACATCTCCAGACTTTTTCCTATGGGTGATCACTCCCGTCTGTGGGTCCAGGGAGTCTTCTATGTGCTCACTTGCAGACATGTTTTGGACTATTTCATGGCACAAATTGGAGGAATACACCATACCGCAATGTTTGTTGGGATTGAGCTTGTTGGCAGTGTCTCTGAAAAATATGTAAGGTTCACCCGTCTCAAAGATCACGGTAAGAAGTCTTTTCCAAAGCTCAAAGGCGGATACTTCCTTCTTAGCAAAAGGTGGAAGTTCTTTCTCAAGCCTTTGGTAAACTTTCTCAAACTCATCTCCGTAAAGGTCTTCAAGGTTTTTACCATCTTTGACATTCTTGCAGTAGTAGGGATCAAAGAGGGTCCATGTTTTTTTCTCCCTTAGCCTTTTCATAAATAGGTCTGGTATGGATATGGCAGGGTGGATGTCGTGTGCTTTTTTCCTTTCATCACCTACATTAGTTTTTACCTCAAGAAACTCTAAAACATCCTTGTGCCATATGTCAAGGGTTATACTCGCAGAACCCTTTCTCATTCCCAACTGATCCACATAAACCATGACATCGTTGAGAATTTTAACTACAGGAAGCACACCAGAGCTTGCACCTTTGAATTTCCTTATAGGAGAGCCCGTTGCCCTTATTTTGCCAAGGTATATACCCAGACCTCCAGCAAACTTGGATATCTGACCAGCTTTCTGCACATTGTCAAATATGTCGTAAAGGTCGTCATCGACGGTTAAAACAAAGCAAGAAGAAAGCTGAGTATGAGGCCTCCTTGCGTTCATAAGTGTAGGTGTTGCCAAAGAAACCTCATGTTTTGACATAAGATCGTAAAAAAGCTTTGCATACTTGAGCCTTTCTTCCTTTTTTTCTGGTATGGCAAGAGTCATAGCAATGAGCATGTACATTTCCTGTGGAAGCTCTATAACATTCCCATCCTCATCCCTTACTAAATACCTATCGTAGAGCACTTTTATACCAGTATAGTTAAAAAGCAGGTCCCTGTCTGGGTCCATGTAGCGCGCTAGAGTATTAAAATCTTCCTTTGAGTACTCTTTAAGAAGATAGTCTCCGTAAATGCCTCTCTCTGTATAATTCCTAACAAGCTCAAAAAAGCTATCTGGGTTATAAGGCTTGTACTTTCCGTTTATCTTATCTTTTACCTTGTAGCCTCGCAAGTGTCCCACATCCTTATAAAGGTCGTAAAGAAGAAGTCTTGCGGCCACATACTGCCAATCAGGGCATTCTGGAGACACCTTCTCCGCAGCAGTCCTTATAAGAAGCTGTTGTATTTCTTTTGTGGTTATACCTTCACGGAACTGGATATGTGCGTCTGCTTCAAGCTCAAGAGGATCAACCCTCAAGCCCTTGCATGCAAAGTCTATAACTATGCGTATTTTGGATATGTCCATAGACTCTCTAAGTCCGTTCCTCTTTATTACATACATAACTTTTCCCTTTCGTAGGCTACTGATAGCCTACGGCTGGAGTATTTATATCCCGCCTTTTTTTGAGCAACCATCCTCCAGCAGGCGGCACTTGGTTGCCCATAAGACCTTCCCCCAGATGAATGTTAATCTGATGGAATACTCAAGTCAAACTCTTGGAAGGTTATAGAGTAAAGCACAGATGAGCAAAATGCAAAATTATTGAAAATACGAAAACTTCTATTGTTGGCTCAGGTAAGCTACGCTTTCTATATGGTATGTCTGTGGAAAGTTATCTATAAGCCTTATGCCTTTCAGGGCGTATCCCCCATTTGTAAGCTTGCCTATGTCTCTTGCTAATGTGGTAGGGTTACAAGACACATATATAATCTCCCTTGGTCTGTTTTGGAGTATAAGCTTGGTCTCTTCCGTGGTAAGCCCACTTCTTGGTGGGTCAAGAAACAGAAGGTCTATAACTTCTCCGGCGTAATTTTTTAGGGTTTGATAGGCACTCTCTTGAGAAAAGACCACATTATCCCTCATGTTTAATTTAGCGTTGTATTCTGCATCCCTTATGGCAGATGGATTGTTGTCAGATGATAAAAGAAAGTTGGAAACTTCAGACATGGGAATACTAAAAAAACCAGCACCACAGTGAAGCTCAACCACCTTTCTGTAGCCACCTATCACAATGCCCCTTATAAGCTCTTCCCAAAGAGTGAAGTTTATTTGAAAGAAAGAATCGTTGCTTACCCTGTAACGGTACTTTCCCACTTGCATGTAGGTAAAGTTTCTCCCTATGTGATACCTCTTTATGAGCTGATCTCCTAACTTGGAATAATTACCCATACCTACAACCTCTTTAGGTAGCACTTTCTCTTTTAGAGTTCTCATCTTATTTGCATCATAAGCAGTGGGTGTTATAAGTTTTAAAAGAAACTCATCTTCAGTAGGAGAATAAAGCACATGAAGTTCCTGAAGGTCTTTGACTTTTTTAATAAGCTCTCTGAGGGAAGGAATAAGTCCGTTTATGGCTGGATGTAGCAAAAGGCATTCTTCTATGCTAACAAGCTCGTGAGTTCCCCATGCAAAGAATCCCAACTTACCGCTTTGAACCTTAAATTGTGCCTTTATCCTGTATCCAAATTCTTGCCCTGACTTTATGCTATCCCCAAGTCTATCTACAGCTATATGTGCAATGCGTTGTAGACTCTCCAAAAGAATATCCTCTTTTAATTCCACCTGTTTTTCTGGGTGTATGTGCTGAAGCTGACAACCTCCGCAGTAGGTGTAGTACTTACAAGGTGCTTGTCTTCTCCAGGGTGAGCTCACTATTATATCTTTTACCACCGCTTCTATATGATCTTTTTTTTCTTTTATGACTTCTGCAGAGACAAGCTCCATAGGTACAGCATACCTAACAAACACCTTTTTTCCTCTGTGATCTGCAAGACCGTATCCACCATAAACGAGTTTTTTTATGGAAAGTTCAGAGATAACTTTCATTTTAGAGCAGTTAACCTTTCAAAGTCTTCTTCTGATAGCACATCTATGTACCAGCCGGTTATTCTGTTGGCAAGCTTTACATTAACACCGTGCTTACCTATGGCTAAGGATAGCTTGTCCTTTGGTACCGCAACTTCAGCCCTTTTTTCCTGAGGGATGAGCCTCACCTTTAACACGGGTGCAGGGGATAGACTTTTCTTTATGAGCTCTTCCGGATTTTCTGTCCATTTTATCACATCTATCTTCTCACCTGAGAGTTCCTTAGATATAGGATTTATGCGTGATCCTTTAAGCCCCACTATCACACCTACGGGATCCATCTTCATATCCTTTGCGTGTACCAAAACCTTTGCCCTCTCTCCTGGTTCCCTTACTATGGCTTTTATTTCTATCTCCCCGCTTTTTATCTCAGGCACTTCTGCCTCAAGAAGCTTTTTTAAAAATTTGGGATGGGTCCTTGAAAGGATAATCTCGTACCTTCCCCTGTGCCTCCTTACATCAAGAAGAAGTGCTTTTACTCTCTCCCCTTGTCTATACACCTCTTTTGGTATCTGCTCCCTTTTAGGAAGGATCCCCATGACTTTACCTAAATCTACAAGCACATCACCGTTTTCAAGTATTCTCCTTACTATACCAACAACTATTTGACCCTCCTGCTCTACAAACTCCAGATATCCTCTCTCTTCTTCTGCCTTTTCAAGTTCCTTTAAAAACTCTTCCTTTGCGGCGTGTGCAGCTATCCTGTTTACTTCCTCCGTTGATATATCCAAGGGAAAAGTTAACTCCTCTGAGTTTTTCCTCCTAACTATGTAAACTTTTATGCCCTCTTCCAAAAGCTCAACCTGCAAATTTTCTTTTAACTTTCTGTCTTTTTTTACCGCTAAGGCTATGGCATTCTTTAGTGCCTTTTCCACTGTCCACTCTGGCAGATTTTTCTCCTTAGCTACTTGCTCTATGAGCTTTTTTAGGTTTTTTACCATCCTTCTATCTCCAGATGAGCCTTAGCTATAGTAGAAAAGGGTATGTGAAGTAATTGGCCACTTTCTTTTTCCCTAAGTTGAAGTATGCCCTCTTTTACATCTGATATGTGGCCTTTGAGCTCCCTCTTACCTTCCAGAGGTGATCTCAAGATAACCCTTATTAGCCTTCCTTTAAAAAACTCGTAATGTTCCTGTTTGGTAAGCTCTCTTGTTAGACCAGGAGATGACACTTCAAGTGTGTAAGAAGTTGGTATTATATCTTCCACATCAAGAAGTGCGCTCAGTCTTTTGCTTACCTCTTCACAGTCGTTTATGGTTATACCACCATCTTTGTCCAATATAACCCTCAAAACCCATCCCCTCTCTGGTTTAAATTCCACATCAAAAAGCTTAAAACCCATGCTTTTCACTATGGGTTCTGCAAGCTCTTTTACTTTTTGAACAATACTTCTTTCGTTTATCTGCATGATTAAAATTATAACCTATGGATATAAGCAGAATAGTAAATGATATTGGCTCTGTTTTAAAAGGAAAGGATGATGTTATAACTTACTCCTTAGTTTGCTTTCTTTCCGGAGGACATCTCATACTTGAAGATGTGCCGGGTGTTGGTAAAACCACTTTAGCCCTTGCACTTTCTAAGGTACTTGGATTATCTTTTGCAAGGATTCAGTTCACAAGCGACCTTCTGCCTTCTGATATAATAGGTGTAAGTGTTTATGACCAATCTAAGAAAACTTTTGTTTTCAAACAAGGTCCCGTATTTCACAATATAGTGCTTGCAGATGAGATAAACAGAGCAACACCAAAAACTCAAAGCGCCTTGCTGGAAGCCATGGCAGAATCAAAGGTGAGTGTAGAAGGTATAACTTACGAACTTCCTTTACCTTTCTTTGTGATAGCAACGCAGAACCCTATGGAGCAGTATGGTACTTATCCTCTTCCCGAATCTCAACTTGACAGATTCAGCATGAGGCTGTCTATAGGGTACCCAGACCCAGAAACTGAAATGCAAATAATAAGGGGGGAGAATCCCCTCGAAAAGGTAGATAAACTCAACCCTGCAGTAAAACCACAAGAGATTATGAGTGTCATAAATCAAATAAAGAGGTTTTATGTATCTCCTGATGTGGGGAAGTTTGTTGTGGAAATAGTAAACCAAACAAGAAGTCACCCTCATGTACTGCTTGGTGTATCAACCAGGGGAGCCATACACTTAGTAAACTGTGCAAAAGCTCTTGCTTATATAAAAGGTAGGGACTTCGTAGTCCCAGAAGACATAATAGAGATGTGTCCCCTTGTACTACCTCATAGGATCATAACAAGGGAAGATGCAGACCCAAAGCTTCTAGTGGAAGAAATACTCACTAAGGTGGAAGTGCCTTAAATCTGGTGGAGGCGGGCGGAATCGAACCGCCGTCCGAGGACAGCCCGGCAAGAGAGCCTCTACAGGCTTAGCAGGTGTTTTAGTACTTAACCTTTGGGCGTCCACCTGCAAACTCCCAAAGGCAGGCAAGGTTTTACTTTCGGGAAGGTTCCACCCTGCAAGAACCTTTCCCTACACCCCTGTCTCTGAACCCATCCGGCAACCCAGAGGCCAAGCCACCAGTGAGCCGCTACCTTTTCTTAGGCAGCGAGAGCGAGCTGTGCTTCGGGAAGTGTTCGGTTTGGCTATTAAGGTTGCCACCCTGCCTGCTACTCTCTACCTACTGTCCCCGTCGAAGCCGTTCGCCCCCTTTAACAAGGGACCAAAGGTCCCTCAAGCTCCATTATATAAAATATATACCAAAAAAACTTTCAAATCAAGCGCGCATAACTCACGCTCATTTTGAAAAGTTTGATAGCCAAAGCTTTTGCTTGCTCTTTGTATGGATAACTAGGGTCATCTAATAAAAAGCTGTTTACCTTTCCTCTTACATAAGCTCTGTAGCACTTAAAGAAAGGCAGGAATATATCAAACTCCTCATCCCTTGAAAGCCTTCTATACTCATCCTCATATATCTTAGACAAATCATCTCTTCCGTAAAGCTCAAGCTCCATAGACAAGAAGCACATATCGTTTATAACATCACCGCACCTGAAGCGCTCGTTGAACTCTATACAGTCAAAAATGCATATACTATCATCCAAAAAAGCCACATGTTCAAGCCTTAAGTCTCCGTGTCCATCTCTTATCCTGCCATCCTTTATCCTTTTTTCAAAAAGCTTACCGTATTTTTGGTAAAAAGCCCGTGTCCTTTCCATTATAAACGCATAGTCTTGGGCATCTATAGTTATTCCTATGTACTTTTGTGTTTGCTGAAAATTTTCCTCTGTGTTGAACTTCATAATCTCCATCTTTCCAAACTCGTCTCTTCTATCAGCTCTTGCGTGGAACTGAGCCACATGTCTTGCTATAAGTTTTATGTGGTCAACAGATACCTTATCAAGCATGTTTATTAAAAGCCTTTCAGAAGGTATTCTTCTCATTTTAACCGCGTACTCAACAACATGGCTATCATCTTCTAAGAGATAAGTGCCGTTAACATAGCTGATGGGTACAACACCAAGATATACACTGGAACACAACCTTCTGTTTAGCAAAACTTCTCTTTCGCAGTTCTCCTTTCTTTTTTCAAGAGTTGAGTAGTCAAGAAACCCAAAGTTTACGGGTTTCTTTATCTTATAAACCACATCCTCTAAAATTAACACCCAACTTACATGAGTTTGAACTATTTGAGCTCTTAGCTGTTTTTCTAACTCTTCAATCTTTATCATCTTCTTTCTCTTCTTTTTATTTATTATATTCTTTCTTTTTATAATTAATAAGAATAAAGCAAAGAGCGTGCCAAAATGTTCAAACCGTTGATATTTCTTGTTTTGTGAAAAAGAATTTCACACCCCATATTTTGAATTGTTGATTTTCAAATGGATCCTTTACTCAAAAATGTATCGTTAGATCAATGAGTTATGATTTCCATTCACACTTTTCACACCCCATACTTAAAATACTTGATTCTGTAAGTTATCCTTTTCTAAAAAATGTTTCGTAATTTCAGGAACTTATGCGCAGAGATGTGGAAATCTCTTATTATGCTTGTGTATCAAGCCTTTGGTCTGTGTGAATATCCACCAATAAAAATTACGAATTTTCAATGACTTATGCACGCATCCGTAATAAAGGACAAAAGATGTGAAGAGAATGTGAAATTCCATGTGGAATTCTTGGCTCATAAATTATTGATTTTACGAGTAAATTTTTAGGGGTGTGAAATTCTCCGCAAATTGTTATCTTGCAGGAATTTGATTGAATGATATTATATTAACATATATGAGTTTTATTCCTCTAGAACCACAGGCACTAGATAATTTTTTATGATAAAAATCATATTACCTTTTAGTTTTTGATTTACAAGCATGTGCCATGTGGGTGTGAAATTCTTTTGATATTATATTATCATGAAGACCGCTATAGTACATGATTGGCTTGTGTCTTATGGTGGTGCTGAGTTAGTGCTTGAAGAGATATACAAGCTTTTTCCATCACCTATATACACGCTTCTTTATGATAGCTCTAAATTCTCTGAGAGTTTTTTGGGATCTGCAGAAATTTATACATCTTTTATTCAAAAGCTTCCTTTTTCAAAAAAGTTCTATCGTTATTATCTACCTTTGTTTCCTTTAGCTGTTGAGCAGTTTGATCTTTCTGAATATGATCTAATAATATCCTCTTCCCACGCTGTAGCTAAAGGGATCTTGAGGCACTCAGGACAGGTTCACATATGCTATTGCCATACACCTATGAGGTATGCGTGGGATCTTTATCACCAGTACATGCTCCGTTTGGGTATGGGAAAACTTTTAGCGAGAGTTTTTTTACACTATATAAGGCTTTGGGATTATGTAAGTGCCCAAAGGGTGGACCACTTTATAGCAAACTCTCTTTTTGTTGCAAATCGTATAAAAAAGTTGTACGGTAGAGAGGCGGAGGTTATATATCCTCCAGTGGATACGGAGTTTTTCTCTGAGCCCAAAAGATGCGCAAGCGAAGATTACTACATAACTGTCTCGAGGCTAGTGCCCTACAAAAAGGTAGAAATAATCATCAGTGCCTTTTCGTCTTTGAAGGATAGAAAGCTGATCGTTGTAGGAGATGGTCCAGATTATAAAAGGTTAAAAGAGCTTGCAGGAAAAAATGTGGAGTTTCTAGGGCATGTAGGCAAAGAGCAGTTAAAAGTATATCTTTCAAAGGCAAAAGCCTTTGTTTATATGGCGGAAGAAGACTTTGGTATAGCTATGGTAGAGGCTCAAGCTTGTGGTGTACCAGTCATAGCATACGGAAAAGGTGGTGCGAGCGAAGTAGTCATAGATGGGAAGACGGGCATACTATTCTGGGATCAGAGTAAAGACGCTCTTGTCCAAGCTATAAATAAATTTGAAAAGTTAGCAGATAAGTTTTCTTCAGAAGATATACAAAAAAACGCGGAAAGGTTCAGCAGGTCTACCTTCAGGACCAAATTCAAGGCTTTTGTTGAAAAGGTTTTTTAACTAAACCCGCAAGAAGTCTACATCTTCCGTAAAGTGGAGTAGTTCACGTTAACTGTATATGCTTATAGGTTTGTAAAAAGTATCCCTCTCAACGGGTATCTTTTGTGCATCTCTTATTAGTTTTATGAGTTTTTCCTTTGATTGTCCGTAGGGGGATTTGCTACCTGCAGAATGTACGATCTTTTCCTCTTCTATGGTACCATCTAGGTCATCAGCTCCAAAGTTTAGAGCTACCTGTGCTATTTTTTCACCTAAAGTGATCCAGTATGCCTTTATATGATCAAAGTTGTCAAGAAAGAGCCTTGATATGGCTATTGTCTTTAGATCATCAACAGAAGATGTCCTTTTTCCACCTAACTTTGTGTTCTCTGGCCAGTAAGCTAAAGGTATGAAAACTTGAAAACCTCCCGTTTCATCCTGAAGCTCTCTAAGTTTGAGCAAATGCTCTACTCTCTCTTCGTAAGTTTCTACATGACCGTAAAGCATAGTTGCATTTGTGGGAATACCAAGTTTGTGAGCTGTTCTATGAACTTCAAGATACTCTTCTGCACTGGCTTTATAAGGTGCTATCACTTTTCTGACCCTGTCGGAAAATATTTCTGCGCCTCCACCCGGAAGCACCTCAAGCCCTGCATCCAAAAGTTCTTTAAGTATGTCCTCATAAGACCTTCCCGATATTTTTGACATGTGATGTATCTCTACTGCTGTCCATGCCTTTACAGTTATCTGAGGAAAAGCCTTCTTTATCTCCCTTACAAGCTTTATGTAATCTTCCACTTTCCAGTGATGCGGTATTCCCCCTACCATATGAATCTCTCTCCCTCCCTGTGCGTAAGTTTCTTCCACCTTTTTAAGTATCTCGTCAAGGCTCATCTCGTAAGCTCTTGGGTCAGATTTGACAACTCCAAAGGCACAAAAACTACACTGATACACACATATGTTAGTAGGATTGATCTGCCTGTTTACTATAAAGTACGCAAACATACCGTTCTTTTTTCTGTTTACATGCTCTGCAAGAGCTCCTATAAAGGTAAGTTCATTGGAGTAAAACATGTAAACAGCATCATCAAAGGAAAGCCTTTCCCCCTTTATTACCTTTTCCCCTATATTTCTTAATCTCTTATCAGATACATGCTCCAGAAGTTCTGCTACCTGCATTTTTAGCGCTCCTTTCTTATAAATTTAGTTCCTTTAGCTCTTTTAGCACATTTTCTACATGTCCTTTGGCTTTTACATTGTACCAAGCTTTTACTATCTTTCCTTCTTTATCTATTAAAAAGGTGCTTCTTATGATGCCTTCCGTTTCTCTTCCGTACATCTTCTTTTTACCGTAAGCAAAGTAGAGTTTTGCTACCTCTTTGTTTGGGTCGCTGAGCAATGTAAAGTTAAGTCCATATTTTTCTCTGAATTTTTTATGAGAAGGCAAACTGTCAGGGCTTACACCAACAACTTTTATACCCATAGAACTCAAAACAGACATGCCATCTCTAAAATCGCACGCTTCTTGAGTACAGCCGGGCGTGTCATCCTTTGGGTAAAAGTAAAGAACGAGAGGCTTTCCCAAAAAGTCCCTAAGGCAGAACTTACCTTCCTTTCCTTCTTCACCTATACCTTCCAAACAAAAATCTGGTGCTTTTTCTCCTTCTTTTAGCATACCCTTATTATACAATATGGGCTATATTTTTATTCATGGTTGAGATACGGATAGCACCACATGCAGGATTTTGTTTTGGAGTAAAGAGAGCTATAAATATAGCTGAAAAAGCCTCACAGCTTGCCAAAGAGGGAAAAAGGGTTTTCACTATGGGACCTCTCATACACAATCCGCAAGAGGTGGAAAGACTCAGAAAAGAAGGAGTTGAACTTCTAAAACAGGAAGAGGACTTAAAGGAAGGAGATACGGTCATCATAAGATCACACGGCATACCACCTTACAAAGAAAGACAGCTTAAAGCTATAGGTCTGAACATAGTTGATGCTACATGCCCCTATGTAAAGGCTGTACATGAAGCCGTTGTTCAGCTCTCTAAGGAGGGATATTTTGTAGTTCTTGTAGGAGAGAGAAATCATCCTGAGGTAATAGGTACCTTAGGCTACCTTCAGGAAGCAGGAGGAGAAGGTACTGTCGTTGAGAGTAAAGAGGACTTATTTTCCCTTTTGGGTAAGGATAAGGTGGGTATAGTAGCACAAACAACCCAAGACGAGCAGTTTTTTAAGGAAGTGGTAGGTGAGATAGCTCTTTGGGCAAAGGAAGTAAAAATAATAAACACCATATGCAACGCCACTTCGGAAAGACAAGAAGATGTTTATGAGCTTGCGCCTCAGGTTGATGTGATGATCATAATAGGGGGTAAAAACAGCGGGAATACAAGGAGATTATACCAGATATCTAAAAGCCTAAATCCAAACACATATCATATAGAAACCTCTGACGAAATAAGAGATGAGTGGTTCATAGGTGTTAAAAAGGTTGGTATAACTGCGGGAGCTTCCACTCCAGATTGGGTAATAAAGGATGTAGTAAATAAAATACAGAGTTTGTGTTCTGTGAAAGTTTGAAAAGAGAGGTTATAATTTTAGTTTATGAAAAGGATAACTCTTGCTTTTCTTTTGGGAATTGTTGCTTGCGGTCCCATCACAAAGGAAGAGTTGGACCAGAAGTTTACAAGGGTGGATGAACGACTAAATAAGCTTGAGGAGAGACAAAGAAGGCTTGAGGAGCAGAGTATAAAAACGGAAACCAGGGTAGATAACCTTGCGGAGAGTCTTACAAAGCTTAGGCTTGAAGTGGAAAGATTAAAAACGGGTAAAGACGGCACGGTTTCTATGAGACTTCCAGAAGAAAATAAAAGAACTTTCCAGACACAGCAAAAGCCTGCAGAAAATTACCAAGCGGAGTATGACGAAGCCATGAACCTATATAACCAAAAACAGCTTAGCCTTGCAAAGGAAAAGTTTATAGAATTCATAAGGAAAAATCCCAAAACACCCCTTACGGACAACGCTTACTTTTGGCTTGGAACCATCTTTAGAGACCTTGGAGAAATGGATAAAGCACAAGCTGTTTGGCTTACCTTAATAGAAAAGTGCAAAAGAGGTGAATTGCCAGACTGCAACAAAGCACCATCTGCTTACATTCAACTTGCTAAACTTTACGAGCTTAGAGGTGATCGGCAAAAGGCCGATGAGCTTTATGAGAATGTAATAAAGGACTATCCTCTTTCGGAAGAGGCAGAGATCGCTAAGAGAAAACTTGGAAAATGACATATCTGAAAGTACCTTTACATCTTGCGGTTATAATGGATGGGAACGGAAGATGGGCAAAAGAGAGGGGGTTTTCAAGGATAAGAGGGCATTACGAGGGGGTAAAAAGAGCCGAGGAGCTGGTAGATGCTTGTTTACAATTTGGTGTAAAGTACTTAACCTTATTTACTTTCTCAACGGAAAACTGGAAAAGACCTAAAGAAGAAATAAGGGCACTTTTTGAACTTTTTGAGTCCTATTTTAAAAAGAGAAAAGGACATCTTATAAAAAAAGGTGTTAGACTTAAGTTTATAGGAAGGAGAGATAGGTTGCCTAAAAGACTTACAGAGCTTATGGAAGAGCTGGAAGAGGACAGCAAAGAGTGTAGTGAGCTAACTACATGTATAGCTATTGATTACGGAGGTAGGGATGACATTTTAAGGGCTGTAAATAGAGCCATAAATGTTGGGTTTAAATGTGTTGATGAGATTACTTTTTCAAATTTACTTGACCTGGGTGATATACCTGACCCAGACTTTCTTATAAGGACGGGCGGAGAAAAGAGAATATCCAACTTCCTTCTATGGAACTTAGCTTACACGGAGCTTTACTTTACAGAAACTTACTGGCCTGACTTTGACAAAGCAGAGCTTTTAAAAGCCTTAGAAGACTACTCAAGGCGGGTAAGGAAGTTTGGAGCGGTTCTACAAGAGTAGGGAAGCTGTAGGACTTATCGTAGGTCTCGTTTCTCTGGGAGCGGTCTTTTCACCATATTATATTTTTCTGCTTGCACTAGCTTTCCTATCCTTTGCAATAGCAAGAGAAGTATCAAAAGCTCTTATGGTTGAATTTAGCCCATTACTTGCAGTACTTGTGTTTTTATTTGCCTGTCTACATACTAGCATTGGTATAGTTCTTTCTGCATTTTTCTCTTTGGTGATAGGCTACAGAAGTTGGAATATAGAGGATTTTTTAAAGAGCTTTTTTGTCCTAATGTATGCAGGTATCTTACCTTCTTACATTTATAGTATCAAGATGATGGACAACTACCAACTTTTAAAACTTTTGTTGTTAGTGTGGTTTGTGGATGTGATTTCCTACTATACGGGGAAAAATTTTGGCAGACACGCTTTCTTTCCTAAGCTTTCGCCAAAGAAAACTTGGGAGGGATTTTTGGGTGGCCTTGTTGGAGGTATAACCTTTTTCTATTTTATTTCAGACATGCCCATGATTTATGGCTTTTTATTGATCCTATGCGCGGTAATTGGTGATCTTTTCAAAAGCTTTGTAAAGAGACAGATGGGCATAAAGGACTTTTCTGGAGTGCTTGGAGAACATGGTGGTTTTACAGACAGGTTTGACTCTTTACTCTTTACTGCTCCTGTTTACTTTGCTCTTTTGAGTTTGTAATGCCCCCGGGAAGGGGGCAGGGAAATCAATCAAGCTCTGGCATTTCAGGTGCTGGTGTTTTTTCCTTCTTCTCTTCTGGTATCTCCGCTACCAAGGCTTCTGCGGTTAACATGGTACCTGCAACAGATGCTGCGTTTTGTATAGCTACTCTTACTACCTTTGTGGGGTCTATTATACCAGTTTCAACCATATCTTTGTATTCTCCAGATGCTGCATCAAAGCCCCAGTTTTTACCTTTTTCTTTTCCAAGCTGGAGAACTTTCTCAAGTACCACATAACCTTCAAATCCTGCGTTGCTAGCTATTTGTCTAACGGGTGTTCTGCAGGCTTTCTTTATAATGTCTATACCCAGCTGTTGGTCTGGATTATCTACCTTAAGATCATCCAAGGCTTCGGAAGCCCTTACTAGCGCTACACCACCACCGGGGACTATACCTTCCTCAACTGCTGCCTTGGTAGCGTGTACCGCGTCCTCAACCCTTGCTTTTTTCTCTTTTAGCTCAGCCTCTGTAGCGGCACCTACTCTTATTATAGCGACTCCACCGGAAAGCTTCGCAAGTCTTTCTTGAAGTTTCTCTCTGTCATAATCTGAAGTGGTTTCAAGTATTTGTTTTTTGATCTGTTCTATCCTTGCCTGTATGGCTTCCTTAGAACCTTTACCGCCTACTATGGTGGTGTTGTCTTTATCTACTATCACTTTATCCGCTCTTCCAAGCATGTCAAGGGTCACGCTTTCTAGCTTTATGCCAAGCTCTTCAGTTATAGCTGTACCACCTGTAAGAATGGCTATATCTTGCAGGTAATCCTTCCTTCTTTGACCAAAGCCAGGAGCCTTTACCGCACAAGCCCTTATAACACCTTTTATGTGGTTTACAACTAATGTTGCCAGGGCTTCTGCTTCAACATCTTCCGCTATGACAAGTAAAGGTTTGCCTGCTCTTACTACATTCTCAAGTATAGGAAGTAAGTCCTTTACATTGGATATCTTCTTTTCGTATATGAGTATAAATGGGTCTTCAAGTACAGCTTCCATCTTGTCGGGGTTTGTTACAAAGTAAGGGGAGAGGTATCCTCTATCAAACTGCATGCCTTGAACCGTTTCGAGGGTGGTTTCTGCAGACTTGGACTCTTCAACAGTAATAACTCCATCCTTTCCTACAGCTTCCATGGCATCTGCTATGATTTTGCCTATGTTTGTATCATTATTAGCAGATATGGTTGCCACTTGTTCTATTTCTTTCCTGCCAGATACGGGGATGGAAAGTTTCTTTATTTGATCTACAACCACTTCAACAGCCCTGTCTATTCCTCTTTTGAGGTCCATGGGATTTGCACCTGACGCTATAGCTCTGAGACCTTCGTTGAATATGGCTTGAGCAAGGACAGTTGCGGTGGTAGTTCCATCACCCGCCACATCAGAGGTCTTAGAAGCAACCTCTTTTACCAGCTGAGCACCCATATTCTCATAGGGATCCTTGAGTTCTATCTCTTTGGCTACGGTAACGCCGTCTTTGGTGACAACGGGAGTGCCCCACTTTTTCTCTATAATCACCTCTCTACCCCTAGGACCCAAGGTGACCTTAACGGCGTTAGCAAGCTTATCAACGCCAGATTTGAGCCTTGCTCTTGCTTCTTCTCCATAAATAACCTTCTTTGCTGCCATCTTTCCACCTCCTTTTAAAAGTTTTTTACTCAATTATCGCAAGAATTTCATCTTCAGACATTATTAGGTACTTTTCTCCATCAAGTTCTACTTCCGTACCAGCATACTTGTTGAAAATCACCTTATCACCCTTCTTTACTTTTGGAGAGACCACCTGACCGTTGCTTAAAAGCTTACCATCGCCTACGGCAATAACCTCTCCTATCTGAGGTTTTTCTTTTGCAGTATCTGGTATGATGATGCCTGAAGGTGTCTTCTGCTCTTGCTCTTCCATCCTTTTGACAACTATCTTATCGTACAGTGGTCTCAACTTTGCCATGTCCTTACCTCCTTAGTTTTTTTCTAAAAAATATTATATTAACACTACCCTCCTTTGTCAAGGGGTATGTGTCAAAATTTCTTAGTGTGATCTGCTAAACTTTATTGACTTTCTTAATATTAGAGTTCAGGAAAGTCTCTTTAGATCCTTGTAGGTGTTCCAGAAACCCGAGATGATGCCTACAAAGAAGAAAAAAAGAAGACCTAAGGGGAAACTCTCGATTTTAAAAACGCCCTCCATAAGCCATTTATCAAAGGCATACCCTACTGCAAGACCTGCCAGTATGCCACCGAGAATGTTAAAACCTGCTGTTAAAGCTAAGAAATCTTTACCCTTCATATGCCAAAAAGCCTTTTGATGCGTTTTATAAGGCTGGAGCGTCTTCTTACCTCATAACCTAGTTTTTCCACCATATCTCCTATTTTACTGGTCACAAGAGAGAGGGTTTCTTTGTCCTTTACTCTTTCGTCATAAAGTAATTCCTTTAAGAGTTGGCTTGTACCTTCTAAAGCTTTTACAGCCCTTTCTAACTGTTCTTCCTGCTGAAGGTCTATGCCATTGATTGCGTTTTCAAGAGCTCTTCCCAAGGCTTCAACCGCACTGTTTAGACTTTTGCTACCCGTCTCATAATCACCACTAAACTGGCTTAAGATCTGTAGCAATTTAGATTTGAGCATAAATACATACTGGGAGAGTTCTGTGTTAAAGGGCTCTTTTTTGTCTATATCCTTGAAAAAGCCCTCTACTATCATTGTTATGCTGTCTTCTATGCTGTAAACTTTATCCATCTTTTACCTCCCAAAATCTATTTGGTCTACACTTAGGTTAAAGCTGATATCTCCTACGCTTACCTTGATATTTCTGTAATAACCTTCTTTGTTTCTCTCGGGATACTCGAGGACTATGAGTCTATCCCTCTTTTTATCAATGAGCTCTACCCTTTTTAGCTGTCCGTTGCTAAAAATGTACTTTCTTTTGTACATACCGTCATCCCTTTCAAAAGCCAAAGAGCCCAAAGAACAAGACACTTTTTCATCACCTGTCAAAACTGTGCCGAATATGAGAGCGTCAGGAGTTAAAGGAAGGTCAAGACATGTGGCACCCACACAAAGGTTGGTATCTTTAAAAAGCACCGTTCCTGTCTGTGGACTTCTGAGGGTATATCCGTTTTGAGCTTTTTCAATATAGATGGGTACTTTTAGTATGCCGTATCTTAGGGATACAAAAGCCTTGTAGCTTTTTGGTGCAGCATCTTCCGAATATAACTGCCTTACTTCTTTTTCTCCTGGACAGACAAGAGGCGCGCACGAATATGCCAACCACAATGTGCATAAAAGAAGTACCCTTTTCATGTTTCTCTCCTTATCCTTACGGACATGTAGTGGGCAAAGAGACCTTCTGCTTTTGCTATGCTTTCGGTAGGTTCTGCTAATCTATCAAAGCCTTCCTTAGATACATACAAAACAGAACTTCTTTTGACAAAATCATAAACACCCAAAGGAGAAAAGAACTTAGCAGTGCCACCTGTAGGTAAGGTATGGTTTGGACCAAGAATGTAGTCTCCCAAAGCTTCCGTGCTGAACCTTCCTAAGAAGACGGCTCCTGCATGCCTTATATAAGGAAGAATAGAAAAGGGGTCCTCAGTTAGTATCTCAAGATGTTCTGGCGATATGTGATTAGCTACTTCGCACGCTTTGTAAAGGTCCTCCACGATAAATATGGTTCCAAAGCGCTCTATGGATCTTTTTGCTATTTCCTTTCTTGGGAAGTCTTCTATGAGTTTCTCAAGTTCCTCTTTTACTTTGATGGCGTGTTTTTCATCCGTTGTGATGAGAAACGCTCCTGCAAGCTCATCGTGTTCCGCTTGAGAAAGAAGGTCAACAGCTACCCAGGATGGTTTGCAAGATCCATCTGATATGACGAGTATTTCAGAAGGTCCTGCAAACATATCTACATCCACTACACCAAATAGGAGTTTTTTTGCGATGGATACATATATGTTGCCAGGACCAACTATCTTATCAACTTTTGGTATAGTCTGTGTTCCATAGGCAAGGCTTGCAATAGCTTGAGCACCACCTATTTGGTAAACCCTGCTTACACCGGATATAAAGGCAGACGCAAGGGTGTATCTGTTGGGCTTAGGCGAGACCATTATAACTTCTTCAACTCCTGCAACTACCGCCGGCACTACATTCATGAGAACTGTTGAAGGATAAGATGCTTTGCCACCCGGTACATAAACCCCTACCCTTTCCAAGGGGATAACCTTCATACCAAGAAGGATACCCCTCTCTTCTGTAAAAAAGGACCTCTCTTTTTGTAGCTCGTGAAACCTCCTTATCCTCTCGTGAGCTATCTCAAGAGCAGAACGCACATCTTCCTCTATCTCGTTGTAAGCGTTTTCTAGCTCTTCATAAGGTATCTCTAAAGTATCTTCCGAAAGTTTTATACCATCAAACTTCTCCGTGTATTCTATTAGAGCTTTATCTCCTTCCTGCTTGACCCTCTTTATTATCTCCCTTACAGTAGGTTCGTACTGTTCTTCTAAGACTTCTCCCCTTTTTACTATAAATCTGAGCCTTTCGTTAAACCTCCACGCAACGCCTCTTAGGTCTTCTATCTTCATAAACTACCATTATAAACCCTACTTTGTCTTTAGCGACCTATTGCTGTGATCTTTATCATATTGCAAATAATTTTCATTTAGTTATTATATTCAATACTAAAAACTTAAGGAGGTGAAAAACATGATGGTAGGACAGAGAGTTCCCAACTTTGAGCTAGAAGTTTACGACCCAAAAAGCGGAAGTTTTGGTAAGGTGTCTTTGGAAGACCTATTGAAAGAACGCAGATGGGTAGTGATCTTCTTCTATCCGGCAGACTTTACCTTTGTGTGTCCCACGGAGCTTGCGGATTTGGCAGACAGGTATGAGGATCTTCAAAAGATGGGTGTCGAAGTTATATCTGTATCAACAGATACTAAGTATGTACATCTGGCATGGCACAAAAGTGAGAAGCTTTTAGAAAAAGTGAAGTTCCCCATGGGTGCAGACCCCACTGGCAAAGTTTCCAAACTCTTTGGTGTTTATGATGAGAACACAGGGCTTTCTTTGAGAGGGACTTTTATAATAAACCCAGAAGGTATTTTGGTAAGCTCTGAGATAAACTTTTATAATGTGGGAAGAAATACGGAAGAACTAATTAGAAAGATGGAAGCCAATATATACCTTATGAGTCATCCTGATGAAGCTTGCCCTGCTCAATGGAGAAAAGGGAAAAAAACGCTAAAACCTTCCGAGAAGCTGGTAGGAAAGGTTTATGAAGCTTTGAGACATGAGGAATATATTTAAAAGTACTTTCTGTGGAGGTAGAAGATGGAGCTCACATTGGACTTTACCACTGATAAAGTTTACGATGTGATAGTAATTGGAGCAGGACCAGCTGGCTCTTCTGCTGCCATATACACCGCAAGGGCTGGGCTTTCTACTTTGGTGCTCTATAGGGCAGAGGCGGATGGTGCTCTTGGTGTGACTCAGCAGATAGAAAACTACCCAGGTATAAGAGGACCCATATCAGGCTACGAACTTTTGAAGCTCTTAAGGGAACATGCAAAAGCCTTCGGTGCAGAGTTTGTAAGAGGCAAAGTGATTGCCACAGACCTTCTTGGTGAGGTCAAAAAGGTTTATACCATAGATGGTAGGGAATTTAAAGGAAGGGCAGTCATAATAGCCTCTGGTGCTATGGAAAGGACTAACAAGTATAAAGGAGAAGACGAGTTTTTAGGTAAGGGCGTATCTTATTGCGGTGTTTGTGATGCAGCCTTCTTCAAAAAAAGACCTGTTGCGGTCGTAGGAGAAGATGATTATGCTTTGGAGGAGACAGAGTTTATTGCGCGCTTTGCCAGCGAGATATACCTAATTGTGCCATCCAGCAGGATAAAGGCACCACAGGAAATGATCCAAGAGATAGAGGCTCACAAAAATGTAGAGATCCTTCTCCACCACAGGGTATTAGAAATAGTAGGCAGTTCTTTGGTAGAAGGTATAAAGGTTCAAGACATAAAAAACAAAGAGGTAAAGCTCCTTCAGGTGGACGGAGTGTTTATATTCCTAGGTGGGAATAAACCTTCGGTAGACTTTCTCATGAACCAAGTGGAGATGACGGATGAACACTGTATAGTGGTTAACGAAGAGATGATGACCTCTGTTCCGGGTGTCTTTGCTGCAGGTGATGTGCTCTGCACCAACATAAAGCAGGCGGTTATTGCGGCAGCAGATGGGGTTAAAGCGGCGCTTGCTGTAGACAAGTATCTGAACAAAAAAGCAAAAATCACATCTCAGTGGTGATCTGATGAAACTGGATAAAGAGATAGTTGCTGTTGCCTTTGAAAAGTTCAAAAGCTTGAAAATCTTAGTAGTGGGTGATGTCATACTTGACAGATATGTGTTTGGAAAAGTAGAACGCATATCCCCAGAAGCACCAGTTCCTATAGTTGAGGTTCAAAGGGAAGAGTTCAGACTTGGAGGTGCGGGAAATGTTGCCAGCAATCTCAGTGCTTTGGGTGTAGAAACTTACCTTGTGGGTATCACAGGAGAAGACTCTGGGATGAATTTAATAAAAGAGCTTTTGAGGGAAAGTAAAGTACAGGATCTCACAGTTCAAGACCCAAGCAGACCTACAACACAGAAGGTAAGGGTAATATCCATGTCTCAACAGCTCATCAGAATAGACAGGGAAGACAAAAAACCACCAGAAGGAAAAGTGTTAAAAAAACTCTTAGAAAATATAGAGCTTGATGTGGATGGGATCATCCTCTCAGACTATGCAAAAGGTGTAGTGTGTGAAAGAGTTCTAATGGCAGTTAAATCCAATGGAAAGTTTTATTCTGTAGACCCAAGACCACAGAACGCTCACCTTTACAGAGGTGCAGACCTTATGACACCTAACGAAAGGGAAGCAAGACAGATGTTTCGTGCAGAGAGCCTTGAAGAGCTTGGTTGGGGGCTAAAAAAGGAACTAGGTCTGAAAACCCTCACCATAACCTTAGGTCCAAAGGGTATAGCTCTTTTTGACAAGGAGTTTAATTTATATCCCGCAAGAGCAAAGCAGGTTTACGATGTAACTGGTGCAGGGGATACTGTAGTTGCAGTGCTTACAGCCTGTGCTCTTTCTGGTCTTGGTTGGGATATTGCCTGTGAGCTTGCCAATGTCTGTGCTGGTATAGTAGTCAGCAAATTAGGAACTGCAAGCCCAACCTTTGAAGAAGTCATCCAATATGTAGAGGAAGTGCTTGAAAGGAAAGAAGTTTGAAGATATAGCTTGTGCATACTTAGAATCCAAAGGCTACAAAATACTTCGCAGAAACTTCTATTGCAAAGGTGGAGAGATAGACATTATAGCACAGGAAGAGGATACCATTGTGTTTGTTGAGGTAAAAGGCTCTGTAAAATTAGTCTTTACAGATCCTGCAGAACGCATAGACAAAAGGAAGATGGAGAGATTACTAAGATGCATTGAAGAGTTTTTGGCAGAAAATCCTTACGAGAATGTAAGGATAGACGCTCTGATAGTAAGAGACAAAGAGGTTGAACACATAAAAGGTATTGAGCTATAATCTTAACTGCATGAAAGTGAGAGTTTTGATACTTCCTAAAAAGGGGCTTTTGGATCCAGAGGGTAGGGCAGTAAAAGAGATGCTGTTAGAAAACGGCTACGGTGTCCAAGATGTAAAAGTGGGAAAAGTTGTAGATCTTGAGGTGGAAGATGGCACCAACATAAAAGAGCTTGTAGAAAAGTTTTTGGTAAACCCTCTCATTGAGGAGTACATAATAGAATGAAGTTTGCCATTTGCGTATTTCCGGGTTCTAACTGTGATTACGATGTGTATTATGTGATAAAAGATATTCTCGGTCAATCTGCGGAGTTTGTACATTACACGCAGAAAAACTTAGAAGGATACGATTGCGTAGTGCTTCCCGGTGGTTTTTCCTTTGGAGATTACCTGAGAGCTGGTGCCCTTGCAAGTAAAACACCTTTAGCTTACGCTGTGCAGGACTTTGCTCAAAAAGGTGGGCTCGTGCTTGGCATATGCAACGGCTTTCAGATACTCACAGAGCTTCACCTACTACCAGGAGCTCTCCTCAAAAACGAAAACCTAAGATTTATCTGTAAGGATGTTTACTTGAGGGTGGAAAACAGTCAGATTCCCTTCACAAGAAAGATAGAAAAAGGAGAGGTTCTCAACATACCCATAGCGCACGGCGAAGGTAGGTATTATGTTCCTGAGGACCTTCTTAAACAGATGGAGGATAGAAACCAGATCGTTTTAAGATACTGTGAAAAGGACGGCAGTATTACACCCTCATCAAATCCCAACGGTTCTATAGACAACATAGCAGGGGTGTGCAACAAAGAAGGTAATGTGTTTGGCCTTATGCCACATCCAGAGCGAGCAAGTGAAGACATTCTTGGCTCTCACGATGGGCTTCTTTTTTGGCACTCCTTAATAAGCTAATCAATGATTGTGTATCTGGATAGCTCAAAGGTGAGCTTGTACTTGTCTATCAACTTACCGTTCACCTCTGCCAGAGGATACATAAACTCGTTGACTTTTTCACCATTAGCAAGAGGTGGTTCTAAGGGAAAATCCCTTGCGCTGCCCCAAGCTATCCAGTGAGCATCCCAATTACCAAAGAGAAATTCTCTTACCTTTTTGACTTTTGGATCACTTAGCGAAAGATTTTCCTCAAGTATAAACTTTCTAACATCCGCTGGGTCTACTGGTACCCACCGTCCCAAATAAAATTCCGCTCTACAGTGTTGTGCCTTTGTAGCATCCCTATTTACAGAAGATATACCTTTTGATAAGGAAGAAGGGGCTACTCTTATTCCAAAAAACTCCCTTGCCGGTATACCACTTGCTCTGCAAATAGCTACGAACAAGGAGTTTATGTCCGTGCACTTTCCACCAAAATATCCCGTTTCCAACATACTTTTTACATCACCCGTACCACACCCGAGAATTTTGGAATCTCTAAAAGTGTTCTCTACTACCCAGTCATATATAGCCTTTATCTTTTCAAGATCATCCTTCTTTCCAGAAATTATTCTATCGGCATACTCTTTAACTATGCCATCCGTAGGTACATGTTCCGTAGGTTTCAAAAACAGAGTTACATCCTCTGGTAAAGTGTGATTACTTTTGGGAAGTTTCTTAAGGTTAGTGCTTCTGCTTTGGTATTCAACATCAAAGATCACCTCAAGCTCTTTAATTCCGCTACCCTCTTTAAACTCTGCGTAAAGAACAGGTGCACCGTAAACCTTATCCCTTTTAATATCATAGTATGATGCACTTGTTCTAACTTCAACACTTAAAAGCCTTTGGTATTCTGTGTTTTCAGGCACTGGAACCCAGAGCCTTACACCCTCTTCAAAGGGTAGTTTTACGGTGTATGAGAGCTTTGTCCTTTTGACTTCTTTTGAATTGCTCAACTTTGGTAAGATGAGCGCCACGAGTGTGAGTTTTAAAAAATCTCTTCTATCCATATAAGGTAATATAGGGTAAGCTTATGTTTATATCTATTGATTTTTTCAACATTTTAGAGATGGTTGTATGGAATTATTCAACGCGTAAATCCGCTTCTGAGAAACTCCCTTACAAAAGGTATTTCTGAAGAAAGTATCTCCTGTGGGGAACCTATCTGTACCGCCTTGCCATCTTTTAGTACCATAAGTCTGTCGGATATGTTAAAAGCTGATATAAGGTCGTGGGACACTACTATAGAGGTGGTGCCCATCTTGTCTCTCAAGGATAGGATAAGGTCATCTACCATTCTGCTTGTGATGGGGTCAAGGCCTGAGGTAGGCTCGTCGTAAATGATCAGCTTGGGGTCTGTCGCTATGGCTCTTGCTATACCTACTCTCTTCCTCATTCCACCAGAAAGCTCTGAAGGATAAAGATCAAGGACACTTTCATCTAAACCTACAAGCCTTAGCTTTTCAATGGCTAACTGTTTTATTTCTTTATGACTCATATTGGTGCGCTCAAGGTAGTAAAAGCCCACATTCTCCCAAACCTTTAAACTATCGAACAGTGCTGCACCTTGGAATACATAACCTATATCCTTTCTTATACTGTCAAGTTCTTTGATGCTCAGTGTGTTTATATCTCTTCCAAAAACTATAACTTTCCCTTTTGTAGGCTTCCACAGTCCTACTATGCACTTGGTTATGGATGTCTTACCGCTACCACTTCCACCTACTATAGTGAATATCTCACCCTGAAACACCTCAAAATTTATGTCGCTCAAAATTTGCCTACTGTTTATGTCCACAGAAAGGTTTTCCACTTGAACTACTTTATTCACCACAGTCTTCTGAAAAGTTCCTCTAAGTCATCTTCTTGCGTAAGACCCAGATGAGAAAGGTAAGATTCTATGCTCACCCATTTTTTTAGAACCATACCTTGTGTGATGAGGCGTAAAAAAGGCTCTTTGTCTTTTACCAACCCAAGGTCATAAAGAAACTTCTGGAAAAAGCGCGCATAAAGAAGGTGCAAAACCGCATGCTCTATACCTCCTATGTAAAAGTCAACAGGCATCCAAAATGCTACCTTTTCCTTTTGAAAAATCTCCTTCTCGTTCTTGGGATCACAGTATCTGAGAAAATACCAAGAGGAGTCAAAGAAGGTGTCCATAGTGTCTGTTTCTCGCTTTGCAGGACCTTTGCATTTGGGACATGTGGTATTTACAAAGTCCTCAACTGTTTCTAAGGGGTTCCCATGTCCGGTGATGCTTACATTTTTGGGCAGTAGAACGGGAAGGTCTTCCTCTGGCACCGGCACAGTACCGCACCTATCACAGTAAATTATGGGTATGGGTGTGCCCCAGTATCTCTGTCTTGATATGTTCCAATCTTTGAGTCTGTAGGTTATCCTAAAGTCCGCATGACCCCTTTCTTTTAGCCATGAAGTTATGGACTTTTTTGCCTCTTGAGAAGACATGCCACTGAACGCACCCGAGTCTATTAAAACACCTTCTTCTTCGTAAGCTTTATCTTTTGGTAGATCTCCCTCTGATGGTCTTACCACATACTTTATGGGCAATTGGTATTTAAGTGCGAATTCGTAGTCCCTTTGGTCATGAGCAGGCACTGCCATAATGGCACCTGTCCCATATTCATAAAGCACATAATTGGCGCTCCATACTGGCAGTTTTTCTCCGTTTGCAGGGTTTGTTGCATACACTCCCAAGAACACCCCTTCCTTTTCTTCCTCTTTTCCTCTTTCTTTGACAGGAATAGATTTCACCTTTCGAACAAAGCTCATAACTTCTTGCACTTTCCCTCCTCTTTTGGCAAGCTCTAAGGTAAGAGGATGTTCCGGTGCAAGCACCAAGAAGGTTGCACCAAACACGGTATCGGGTCTTGTGGTGAATACTTCTATAGGAATGTCATCCACATAAAACTTTATAAGGGCACCTTCGGACTTGCCTATCCAGTTTCTCTGCTGAGATATGACCCTTTCTGGCCATTTGCCTTCTAAAAGCTTGAGGTCCTCAAGGAGTCTCTCGGCGTAAGCGGTGATCTTCAGGTACCAAGAGGGAACCTCTTTCCTTACTACGGGAGTTGAACACCTCCAGCACCTTCCGTCCACTACCTGCTCGTTGGCAAGCACCGTCTGGTCGTTAGGACACCAGTTTACCTCTGCGAGCTTTCTGTATGCCAGACCTTTTTCGTAAAACTTCAAGAATAACCACTGGTTCCAGCGGTAGTACTCGGGATCGCAAGTAGCTATCTCTCTATCCCAATCGTAAGAAAAACCTAACCTCTTTAGTTGTCTTTTCATATAGCTTATGTTTTCATAGGTCCAATCTGCGGGATGTACTCCTTGCTTTATTGCTGCATTTTCAGCAGGTAATCCGAAAGCATCCCACCCCATAGGATGGAGTACATTGTAGCCTTTGAACCTTAAAAACCTCGCCAAAACATCCCCTATGGTGTAGTTTCGTACATGTCCCATGTGTATCCTTCCAGAAGGATAAGGGAACATTTCAAGAACATAAGCCTTCTCCCCTCCCTCGTTAGCTTTGAAAAGACTCATCTCCTCCCAAACTTTTTGCCACTTTTCCTCTACCTTCTGTGGCTCGTACATGATAAATATTATAGAGGCTTACCCTCTATCACATCACCACCTTCTTCACCACTCTTTTGACCTGCCTGTTCGTATATCTTATTTCCTATCTTGGCAGAAGCGTTAAGTACTTTTTCTGTAGCACTTCTGACTTCCTGAACATCTTGAGCTGAGGTCATTACCCTTTTGGCTTCTTCTATGGTCTTTTCTACCTCAGACACAAGGTCTGCAGAGAGCTTGTCTCTGTTTTCTCTTAGAACCTTTTCAAGATTATACACATACTGGTCAAGCTGGTTTTTGGCTTCTACAAGCTCCTTCTTCTTTTTATCCTCTTCTTCGTGGAGTTGAGCTTCTTTTATCATTTTCTCTATCTCTTCTTGGGTCAAACCTGAGGATGCTTGCACTCTTATGGATTGCTCTTTTCCTGTTCCCAAATCTTTGGCGGTCACATGTAGAATGCCATCTACATCTATGTCAAAGCAAACTTCTATCTTGGGCACTCCGCGTGGAGCTGGTGGTATACCCGTAAGGTAAAACTTACCCAAGGACTTGTTGTCCTTTGCCAAAGGTCTCTCACCTTGAAGAACATGTATCTCTACTTCTGTCTGATAGTCCGATGCGGTGGTAAAGGTCTCACACTTTCTGTAGGGTATGGGTGTATTTCTGGGAATAAGCACCGTCATAACACCTCCGTAAGTTTCTACCCCAAGAGAGAGAGGTGTTACATCTACAAGCAGAATTTCCTTTACTTCTCCCGAAAGGACTCCTGCTTGTATGGCTGCACCTACTGCTACTACTTCGTCAGGGTTTACGCCTTTATGAGGTTCTTTTCCAAAAAATTCCTTTATCTTTTGCTGAACTAACGGTATTCTAGTAGAACCACCTACCAGCACCACATCGTCTATGTCTTGGGGTCTTAGCTTAGCATCTTCAAGAGCTCTTTTTACTATGTCTATGGTTCTGCTTACCAGATCCCTTATCATCTCTTCAAGTCTTGCCCTTGTGAGGGTTTTCTGAAGGTGAAGAGGTTGGTTGTTAGAGGGGTCTATGGTTATAAAGGGGAGGTTTATTTCTGTTTCTAACTTAAAAGACAGTTCCTTTTTAGCTTGCTCTGATGCCTCTTTTAGTCTCTGCAGTGCTGTTCTGTCCTTGCGCAGGTCTATACCTGTATCCTTCTTGAACTCCTCTATGAGCCATTCCATTATGCGCTCGTCTATGTTGGCACCACCCAAGTGTGTGTCTCCAGCGGTAGCCTTTACCTCTATCACACCTTCCCCACCTTCCAATATGGACACATCAAAAGTGCCACCACCAAAGTCATATACGAGGATCTTGACATTTTCTTTCTTATCAAGCCCATAAGCGAGAGCTGCAGCGGTAGGTTCGTTTAGGATTCTTAGTACTTCAAGCCCTGCTATCTTCCCCGCATCCTTTGTCGCTTGTCTTTGCCTTTCGTTAAAGTAGGCGGGAACAGTGATAACCGCCTTTGTGATCTTTTCCCCCAAGTACGCTTCTGCAGCTTCTTTGAGCTTTTTAAGAACATGCGCTCCCACTTCCTCTGGTCTTACAAGCCTGCCCGCATTAGGAACATCAAAGCTTGCATCTCCTTTTTCGTCAGGTACCACTTTGTAGGATACCCTTTTGGCTTCTTCCTTTACTTCTTCAAACTTTCTACCTATAAATCTTTTGGACTCATATATGGTGTTTTCTGGGTCAAGTATAGCACGCCTCTTGGCAGGTTCACCTACAAGTATGTCTTTTTCCTTAGTCCAAGAAACTATGGAAGGTGTGAGCCTTGAACCTTCTTGATTGGCTATTACTACGGGCTCATCACCCATCATAACCGCCACAACCGAGTTAGTGGTTCCCAAGTCAATACCCAGTATCTTCTCAGCCATCTTTCTACCTCCAAAAGGGTTTTACCTTTAAGATACAACTTTAGTTATTCTTTGTCAAGTTTTATATAAGAAGTTTTAGAAAGGTTTTTAGGGGGCTTTATATTGACACAAATCATAAATGAAGTATATTTATGAACTACCATTCAGGAGGCGATAATGGATAGCCTATACAGCATATATAAACAGCGAGGATACACAAGGAGGGACTTTTTAAAATCCTCTCTTCTACTTGCTACATTTCTCGGTCTTTCACCCTCTGCTTTTCCTCGTGTTGTTGAAGCACTTGAGTTAAAGCCTAAACCTGTTGTTATATGGCTTGAATTTCAGGATTGTGCAGGGTGTACAGAATCCTTCGTAAGAAGCACAAGCATTTTACCTTCGGATGTGCTTTTGGATTACATCTCTCTTGAGTATCATGAAACGCTTATGTCTCCTTCAGGGTTTTATGCAGAAGAGGCAAAAAGAGAGGCAATTGAAAAGTACAAGGGTAAGTATATACTCGTGGTTGAGGGCTCCCTATCACCCAAAGGTAATGGAGTTTGTTGCACAGTATCCGGCAAATCAAATGTGGAACTTCTTAAAGAAACGGCTAAAAATGCTGGACTAATAATAGCAATAGGTAGTTGTGCAAGCTGGGGAGGCATACCTCATGCAGAACCCAATCCCACTGGCGCAATTCCTGTAAGTCAACTCCTTGAAGATAAAAAAGTGGTGAACATTCCCGGTTGTCCCCCGATAGGTGATGTAGTTGTTGCAGTTATTGCCAGTTACGTCATTACTGGAAAACCACCAGAGCTTGATAGCATGGGCAGACCTAAAGCCTTTTTTTATGGACAGACTATTCACGATAGATGCTACAGAAGGCCCTTTTACAATGCAGGTAGATTTGCTAGTTCTTTTTAGGTACGCTCTTTGTCCATGATCATGTGGTACATTTTTATCATCTTCATGCGCTTGATTGGGTAAATCCGTTGCAAGCCCTAAGGGCTGACCCTGTAAAAGCTTCTGAGCTATCACGGAAACTCTCAAGTTACGATTGGTATATTTAATAGAGGCTACTGGGAGCATCCTGATTACAAACTACCACCGGAAGTAAATCTTATAGCAGTGGCACACTACTTGGATGCTCTCAACTGGCAAACTCAGATAGTGCAGGTGCATACCATATTCGGTGGTAAGAACCCACACCCTAACTTTGTGGTAGGTGGTATGGCTTGCCCCATAGACCTCCAGAGTGATACAGCCATAAACATGGATAAACTCGGGAGGGTAAAAAGCCTTATAGGTTCAATGGTAGAGTTTGTGGAAAAAGTGTACCTTTCGGACCTTGTTGCCATAAGGAGGGTAAGATAGCCAACTATCAAGCGGTAGTGCCCACTACTTGGAACGCCTCACCTAGAGATGTAAAAGGACAGCCATCAGCCTACGAAGCGTCTTTGGTAGGTCATGAGCTTGCAAACCCTAATGAACCTTTGGAGGTGCTTAAAACTATTCATTCCTTTGACCCATGTCTTGCCTGCGCAGTACACCTTTATAAGTTATAATCCTTCAGAGCATGAGAGGATTTCTTATCACCTTTGAGGGTATAGATGGCTCTGGGAAAACTACGCAAGCTGAACTTCTTTACCAATACCTAAAAATGAAAGGCTTTAATGTATCCCTCTACAGAGATCCTGGTGGCACACCTTTAGCAGAAAAGATAAGAGAAGTGATCATGGAGTTTTCCATAGACCCCATTACGGAGCTTCTTCTCTTTGAAAGTGCTCGTTCAAGCCTTGTATGGGAAAAGATACTTCCCGATCTGTCTGCAAACAAAGTAGTAATAATAGACAGGTTCATAGACTCAAGCGTAGCTTATCAGGGCTATGCAAGAGAAGTAAATCTGGGAACAGTTAGTATACTCAACCACATTGCCATAAGAGGCAGGAAGCCAGACCTCACTATCATACTGAATGTAAACCTTGAAACTGCCTTGAGTAGAATAAAACAAAAAAGAACTAAGTTTGAGAGCCCTGAACTTTTAAAAAAGGTAAGGGACGCATACATTCTTATTGCACACTCAGAAAAGGAAAGAGACATACGCATAGTTGATGCCAATAGGAATGAGGAAGAAGTTTTTAAGGAGATAGTTTGTATAGTGAAGGATAAATTGGGCTTTTGAAAGCATGGAGCTTGCTAAACCTATTCTGTCAGTAATCTACAGAGAGGAACATGTATTGAAAGAGTTTTTAAAGGCTTTAACAGTAGATCATCTCTCAGAACCTTTTGCTTTTGCATCCATACAAAATTACTACTCAAAGGAAATGGGAGGAAGCCTTCTGAAGGTATTTCTGTCTTTAACGGGTCTTATTAAAAAAGAAGAGCTTGTGAGCTTTAAGCTATGGGCTATGAAAAAGGAAAAAGATTATTCCTCACACGGTAAAAGACAGCTTAATATAGACCCAGGCTATGTAGACGAGAACCACCTTGTCCTGACATCTTCTAAAAAGCGCGGAGGAAGGCTTTACTTAGGGAAGGGCGTTTACGCGGAAATAGAGTACCTTTTCCTCTATGGAGGCTTTAGAGCTCTCTATTGGACTTATGCAGATTATAGGGATAAGAAGGTAGTAGACTTTTTTGAAAAAGTAAGAAAAGCATTCCTTGATGAATTAAAGGCTACAAAGCACGGGAGCGAGCTGAGGCTTTTGTCTTTCACCGAGTATTAACTCTATCAGGTTTTTTAAGCTGGGAGAGTGATCCGTGAAGAAAAGGCTTAAGCTTGCATTCCCTTCATTTTTAACCCAAGGTGCTATCTCTTCGGTAAGAGCACTCGCAGAATCTACTATATGCACTTCTCCCATGTATCTTTTTATAGCGGGTGATAGTAACGGATAGTGGGTACAACCCAGTATGAGAGTATCTATATCAGTAGATTTAAGTTCTCTTAAATAAAGATCAATCACTTTATCTACTATCTCGCCTTCTATAAGTCCTTCTTCTACCAAAGGAACGAAAAGAGGACAAGCCTTTGCGTAAACTACACTTCCTGCGCTTTTGAGGCTTTCCTGATAAACACCACTTTCTATGGTACTTCTTGTACCTATAACGCCTATGACTTTGTTTTGTGAAACTTCCAGAGCTTTCCTTACGCCGGGTTTTATAACTCCAAAGACTGGTATACCCAGCTCCCCTTTAAGGACCTCAAGAGCGTAAGAGCTTGCGGTATTGCATGCAACTACCAAAAGGTCAATTTCAAAGCGCGCAAGAAAGTGTGCACACTCCACACTATAACGTACTATAGTTTCCTTAGACTTTACGCCGTAAGGTACCCTTGCGGTATCACCCAGATATATCAGATCAACTTCTGGAAAGGTAGACCTTATGACTTTCAGGACAGTAAGACCACCTACACCCGAATCAAAGATGCCTAATCTCACACCATCATCTCCTCTATGAACTTTATGTGATGCCTACCCTCTACAAACTCTCTGGTGGATACAACCCTTCTGTGAAACTCTATGTTAGTTTTTAATCCTCTACCCGAGACGAAAAACTCCTCTAAGGCTCTTTTTGCTCTCTTTATAGCGCTTTTCCTGTCTTCTCCCCATACTATGAGTTTGGCAATCAAAGAATCGTAATGGGGTGGGACAGTATATCCGCAGTAGATGTGTGTATCTACTCTCACACCAAACCCGCCGGGTATGTAGAGCTCCTCTATCTTACCGGGTGAGGGCATAAAAGTGTGTGGGTCTTCTGCGTTTATCCTAAACTCTATGGCATAACCTCTTCTCTCTAAGTTTTTTATGTTGAGCTTTTCGCCTCTGGCTATCTTTATCTGCCACTTTACTATGTCTATGCCCGTTATCATTTCTGTCACAGGGTGCTCTACCTGTATCCTTCCGTTCATCTCCATAAAGTAGAACTTCCCATCCTGATCCATAAGAAACTCTACGGTCCCTGCACCCTCATAATCTATAGCTTTGCAAAATTCAATACTGGCTTCTTCTATCTCTTTGCGTTGCTCATCACTTATAGAACCGCTGGGTGCCTCTTCTATGAGCTTTTGGTTTCTCCTTTGTATAGAACACTCCCTTTCTCCAAGTGCCACCACATGTCCATATTTATCTGCCAAAATCTGTACCTCTATGTGTTTTGGATTTATTAAATACTTCTCTATGTAAACCCTTCCATCACCGAAGGATACCTTTGCCTCTTCAATGGCTAAGGGTAGCTTTTCCCTTAGCTCTTTCTCATCCCTGACCACTCTTATACCTCTGCCACCACCTCCTGCAGAAGCTTTGATCACAACAGGATAACCTATCTTATTTGCTACCTCTATTGCGGACTTAGCATCAACGCACTGGTCGCTTCCAGGCAATAGTGGTATGCCAACCTTTCTTGCCAGCTCTTTGGCTCTTATTTTGTCACCTATAAGCTCAAGGGTTTGTGCGGATGGACCTATGAATATTTTCTTACTCGCCTTTACTATCTCTGCAAACTTAGGATTCTCTGCCAAGAAACCGTATCCAGGATGCACCCCATCCGCACCAGACACTTCTATGGCTGACATGATACGCGGAATGTCCAAATAGCTCTTACTTGCTTCCGCAGGTCCTATACATATGCTTTGGTCTGCTAGTTTTACATGCATGGATTCTCTGTCCGCTTCTGAGTAGACCGCAACCGTCTTTAAACCAAGCTCTTTGCATGTCCTTATGACCCTTACCGCTATCTCTCCTCTATTAGCTATCAGAACCTTTTTGAGCATAGACTTAACATTATACCGCAAGCCCTTATTGGATTTTTCTTAGCACACTTCTAAGAAGGGACTTATCTCCGTCCATACTAGTAATGATAGCATTAACGCTACCTATAACAAAGCTTAGGCTCATTTTAACAGGCAAATAACTATCTTCATCAACCCAAAGATACCATTTACCTCTTGGTTTTAAAAGTCCCTTTGTCTCAATGTTGGGATACACTTCAACCGTCCTTGTATTGAAAGTTCCCAGGTCAGTATCTATATTCTCTCTCCCTAACACGGAATACGGAAGTACATACTGCTTATCGTCGTAAAACATAAGGATATTACCGTAATTTTTAAGTGCTGAGTCTCTGTAAAGCAAGAGACTTGCCGTGTAAGGTTCCACATACCCAGCTTCTTGATAAACCTTCTCCTCACTTTTTTCTACTTGATCACTGAGCTTTTTGTACTTTATCTCTTTTGTGTATATCTTTCCGTCTCTGAACCTGTACTCTTGGTATCTTTTGAATTCTCCCTCTTCTTGGTAATATTTAAAACTTATTGGTTTTAGTGCTTCCTTTTCTATAAGGGCCTGTCCCCTGTTGTAAACTCTCTTAACAAGCTTGCCTACATTTACAGTTCTTACTACGCTTGAAATATAAAGATCTTTGCCTAGATCTTCGTAAGTTATGCATGTTTCTGCTACAGGTAAAAAGATAAAGTAGGCTTTATAACACGCTGTTAACTTATTTGCCACAGAAGTGAGCGGTAAAAAGATCAGAAAGAGTAGAGATTTTTTAAATCCTCTAACCACACTCTCATCTCCTCTGCCATTGATGGATGATTGTGTTTTATAGCTTTCTCTATACCCTCTTGAAGGGTTTGCATAGCCTTTTCGTATTGACCCAGCTCTTCATAGCATTTGGCAAGCAGTTTATAGCCTGCTCCCTCATCCTCTTGCATCTGAAGATAAGTCTCCATGTGCTCTGCAGATTTCATGTAGTCTTTTTCTTTGAAGTATTCAAGCGCAAGGGAGTAATGCACCATAGGGTTGTTGGGATTCTTTCTGAATAGTTCAAGAAAGTATTCAAGCCTGTTCATCTTTTTCCCTTTTGAGCTTTTCGTATGCAGATATAACATATCCCAAAAAGGCATGTTCAGGTTGTGCACCCACAAACTCTACAAGACCTCTGTTTATAACTATCTTGGGCACACCTACCACCTGAAACCTTTCTGCAAGATCCACATTCTCGCTGGCATCTACTATCAGAGCTTTTATGTTTTCGTTAGCTAAGGCAAAGTTCATAGCCATAACTGCAGCAGAGGGACAGTATCCACAGGAAGTAGTCACAAAAACCATGATTTCCATAGGTAAGTCTATGCTCTTTAACATCTCTATGGTCTTCTCAGAAAGCTTTGGCCATCTTTTAGACACTTGAATAATACCCTGCACCAAAGTGCTAAACTCAAGACCAGCGGGTAGTCCTATGTACCTTATACCGTAATCCTTTTCCCCCTCTATCACTATGGTGGGCACGCGCTCTACACCATAAGTCTGAGCTATTTCCTTTTCTATAACAGGGGAGTATATTTCAAGCTCTATTTTGTCAGGTTCTACCTGAGACACCTCCTTCAAAAGGTCCTCCGCAATAGAACAAGTCTCACAACCTATTGCCTGGGAGAATAATTTTACTCTGACCTTTTCTTTAAGTTCCTTAGAAAGTATATCTTTCAACTGGGCTCTGACCTCAAGGCTAAGAAGCATGTTTTCACCTCCTTATAAATATAATTATAATCTTATACACGCTGGGTGAGAAATTAGCTTACTTTGCTTGATCTCTCACTCAGCATATTCTTATTGTATTATGGTAGAATATAAATATATGAGGTGGAAAAAATGGTAGAGGTGCTTTCAGAAGATAAGTTGGAAGCTTGGGCGGAATTTTTGAAAGCTCTGGCACATCCCATAAGGCTCAGGATCATCTCGGTACTTATTGAAGGCAGACAGTGTGTAAAAAATCTAAGTGAGCTTTTAAACACCTCACAACCTAATGTATCTCAACACCTTAGTGTCTTGAGAAGTAAGGGTATAGTGGGCTGTAAGAGGGATGGTTCCATAGTGTGCTACTATATCAAAGATGAAAGAGTTTTAGAGATCTACAAAATTCTCAGTAAGGAGGTTTAAGATGGCTGTGATAGTGCTTAATGAGAGCAACTGGCATACTGAAGTGATAAACTCCGATAAGCCGGTTGTGGTGGACTTTTGGGCACCTTGGTGCGGTCCTTGTAGGATCATAGCACCCATCATAGAAGAGCTTGCTATGGAGCTGGGTGACAAAGTAAAGTTTGGCAAGCTAAACACCGACGAAAACCCAAACATAGCTATGCAGTACGGTATAAGAGCTATTCCTACCATAATGCTTTTTTCTAAGGGCGAGGTGGCGGATACAAGGATAGGCGTTCAACCCAAGGAAGCTCTTAAGCAGATGATACTTAGCCACATCTGATGGTGGAGCTATCTGAAGACATTCTTTACGACTGTATTATCATAGGTGGTGGTCCAGCGGGTCTTACCGCTGGTCTTTACTGCGCAAGAGCAAAACTAAACACCCTTCTGCTTGAGAAAGGAACCATAGGTGGACAGATAGCCATAACAGACCTTGTAGAAAACTATCCGGGCTTTCCGGAGGGCATAAGTGGTAAAGAGCTCTCTTTGAGGTTTAAAGAGCAAGCAGAAAGATTTGGGCTAAAGGTGGTCAAAGGTGAAGCTGTAAAGTTAGAGAAGGAAGGTAAGGAGCTCTTTCTGCATCTGAGAAACGGTCAGTTAATTAGAGCAAAAACCGTCATTGTGGCATCAGGCTCTAACCCAAGAAGACTGGGTGTTCCAGGAGAGAGTGAATTTTTAAACAGAGGAGTATCTTACTGTGCTACTTGTGATGGAGCTCTCTTTGAAGGCTCACCCATAGCGGTTGTTGGTGGGGGTGATTCTGCAACACAGGAAGCTTTATTTCTCACAAGGTTTGGAAGCATAGTTTATCTCATACACAGAAGGGACAAACTAAGGGCGCAGAAGCATCTTCAGGAAAAAGTCTTTTCTCATCCTAAGATAAAGTTTATTCCTGATACCGTGGTAGAAGAAATAAAAGGGAACCATGCTGTTGAAAAACTTATACTAAAGAACACAAAAACAGGCCAACTGTCTGAATTAGCGGTAGAGGGCGTTTTTATATTCATAGGTTTGGAACCCAATACGGGCTTTTTGAGGGGCACCCTTGAGCTTGATGAGAATGGGTATGTGATAACTGATGAAAAGTTAAAAACAAATATAGATGGAGTATTTGCAGCAGGAGATTGTAGAAAAGGCTCAACAGGTCAGGTAGCTGTTGCGGTAGGTGAGGGATGCATCGCTGCCATGCAGGTAGAGAAGTATGTAGAGTATAGCTTTTAACTCATGGAAAAACCCAAGACACCTTTCCTTGCTGTGGACGGCATAATAAGGCTTTGGGAAGGAGATCTTTTCAAAGGAATAGTGCTCATAGAGAGACTCTATCCACCTTACGGATTTGCTCTGCCAGGAGGATTCGTAGAGATAGGGGAAACTGTGGAACAAGCAATACTCAGGGAGGTAAAAGAAGAAACCAGCCTGGATGCAAACATAAAAAGACTATTTGGAGTTTATTCTCATCCCGAGCGAGATCCAAGATTTCATGTGGTGTCGTTGGTCTTCCTTCTTGACGCGTGGGGTAAACCTCATGCAAGGGATGACGCTAAGAAAGTTTATGTTGTAAAACTTGAGGATATACCCTTTGATGAGTTAGTTTTTGACCATAAGCAGATACTTTTGGACTTTATTAGGACTTAGAGTAAACCTACTATATAATCTCAAGATAAGCTAAAATTATAACATATGAAAGAGATACTACTTGAGAGTACCTTTGTGAGCGTTGACATAGAAACTACCGGTTTTGACGAAGAAAACGCCGACATAATAGAAATAGCCTGCGTCAGGGTAGAAGGTGGTGTTATAACAGAAAAGTTCAGCTCTTTAGTGAATCCCGGCTATTTGCTACCAGAAAGGATAGTTAAACTTACAGGCATCACAAACGCCATGATAGTGGGGAAGCCAAGTATTTATGAGGTATTGCCAAAATTTCTCAAGTTTATAGAAGACAGTGTTATAGTAGGTCACAATATAGAAAAGGACATAGCTTTTATAGATAAAGCTTACAGAACCCTTTACGGAAAAAGGTTCAAACATCCCCATATATGTACCTTGAACCTTGCGAGGAATATACTTCCCTATATAAAAAAATACTCTCTCAAAGAGCTTGCTGATTACTTCAACATAAAGTATAGAAGACTACACAGAGCCCTTGACGATGCGGAAACTACTGCGTATCTTTTTATAGAGCTTTTAAACCTCCTTTGGAACCAGCTGAAAGTAGGAGACTACTTAGAAATAAAGAAAATATCTAAAGCCTGAGTATACCCAATATCTTGTTTACCATACCACCACCTTTGTAGTCTATTCCTTCTTCTCCCATTTCCTTGGCAAGCTTTTCAAGAATAGACCTCATGTTCGCACTTACATTTTTTGGAACTTCTATCCTGAAGGTGATCACAAGGTCTCCTCCGGGAAAACCCAAACCTTTAAACCTCTTTGTGGAACCGCACTCAGTACCGGGTTGGACAAACACCTCATGGTAAGTACCGTCAAGAGCTTTTATCTTAGTAATCCCTCCCAAAACTGCTAAAGGAAAAGAAATTAAGGTCTCAGTATGAAGGTCCTTACCTACCTTTTTAAAAACAGGGTGAGGTTTTAGGCTCACCCTAAGATACAAGTCTCCTGCTTCTCCTCCTCTCTCACCCATATGTCCTTTGCCTGGCACTTTCAGTATCTCTCCGTCATCTGTGCCCTGAGGAACCTTTACCTTAATAACGCTGTGTTTGGCCACTCTTCCCCTTCCGGCACAGGAAGGACACGGATTTTTTACTATGAACCCTCTACCTTTACATACAGAACAAGGCCTAGGAAAGTTGAATATACCGCTTACCCTCCTGCCGGTGCCTTCACAGGCATGGCACACTACTTTTTCCATACTTCCCATGTAGCCTTTGCCTTGACAAGAGGGACAGTCTATCCACCTTTCATACTCTATGTCTTTTTCACACCCAAAGGCCGCCTCTTCAAGGGTAAGCTCAAGTTTTAGCCTTATGTCCGCACCCTTTTTAGGTTTTGGCGCCTTTCTCATACCTTGCCATATGCTCTCCAAAAATTCCTGTATGTACTCCATAAAGTCCCTGTATTTTTTCTCATCACCCGTTGTTAGGATGTTATCGTACTGCTTTCTCCTTTCGTGATCAGAAAGTACATGATAGGCTTCGTTTATCTCTTTGAACCTCTCCTCAGCATTTTCTTCAGAGCTAACATCTGGATGGTACTGTCTGGCGAGCCTTCTGTAGGCTCTTTTTATCTCTTCTATTGTAGCGTTTCTACTTACTCCTAATATCTGATAATAATCCTTTATGTGCATACTTATTTAATTTATTTCACTTTGAAGGTCTAAAGGCTCTGATCTTTTTTTCGTCTGTAGTTATGTAAGGTCCCCCTATGAGGTCTATGCAGTAAGGTATGGCAGGAAAAACAGCGTCCAAACAAACCTTAATGGATTGGGGCTTTCCCGGAAGGTTTACTATTAGAGTTTTACCCCTTATCCCCGCTAACTGTCTTGAAAGTATGGCTGTAGGCACTTGTGCCAAAGACACGCTTCTCATAAGCTCTCCAAAGCCAGGCAAGATCTTTTCACAAACTGACTGCGTTGCTTCTGGTGTTACATCTCTAGGAGCCGGACCTGTACCCCCAGTAGTGAGTATAAGACAGCAGTTTTCTACATCGGACATATGTATGAGGGCACCTTCTATGATATCTCTCTCATCAGGAACAACCTTGTAGACCACCTCAAAGGGTGAGGTTAACACCTCGTTAAGGTAATCTATGATATACTTGCCACTTATATCTTCGTACTCCCCCCTGCTTGCTCTATCTGATATGGTAAGCACTCCTATTTTAGCTTTTTCCTGCATGGAAAGGATTATACAAAAATCACTTGAGGAGATCCATAACTTTCTTTATACTTATTCTCATCCTTTCAAAAGCTTCTGCAAGCTTTCCTATCTCGTCATCTGACTTAATGTCAATAGGCTCATCTACATTACCCTTGGCTATTTCTTCTGCCCTTCTTTCCAATTTTTCTACAGGCTTAAAAACCAGTCTTTCGAGGGAAAAGAGTATGAAGAGTGTCAAAGCTAAAAATAGAGCAAAGATGAAAATACCCCTGTATAGACCTGTTAACTGAGCTTTCAATATAGTTGATTCAAAAGGTACAAATACCATGACAGCCCCTTGAACCTTACCTACCTCCCAATTGAAGTCTCGCTGGGGTTTGTATAAAGTCTGAATTACTTTTGGCATGTTCTGGACCTGACCGTGGCACCTCAAACAGCTACCATCTGGCACCACTGCAGACGCATAGACAAAATACCTCTCCCCTCTGTAGTTTGTTATATCCGAATACTCTTTATTTCCTGTGTTTCTCATAAAGATTATGATTTTGGTTTCAAGTTCGTTGGGTTCGTCCTTAGGATTTAGAGGATTAAAAGCTACCTGTCTTAGCGCAAAGTTAGGCATCTCTTCACTCACTTTTTTGAAGATGGATGCTGTGAAAAAGCTTGAAGATTGAGCTTCAAGTATGAAGTCCTCTTTAGAACAACCGCTTGCCAGAAGTTCATCAATTTTAGGCCTTAGTGTACTTCTTACATACTCTCTTGACGCTTTGGTAAAAGTCATGGAGGTTTTTATTTTCTCCTTTGTAGTATCTTTGGCTAGGTCCACAGTGTTTTGGTAAGAGTAAAACCCTACCGCTACACCTAAGGCAATGCCTATAACTAATATGGGAATACCCACTTTCCACCTTATGCTTTTTGGCAAAGGCAGTTTCATTCTACAACCCTCCTTACTTTTTCTAAAAACCTATTTGCGTGCCTACTATCCGGAATCTCTTTATACAGCACATCTATAAGACTTTTGAGATCTTCCTCCCGCATGCTCTTTTCCCTATAACCCCTATCCTTTAGTATTTTATTCCAAAGTAGTGATCCTATGGGTCCTATCTCTTCTATAAAGTACAGCTTTACGGCGTTTACTTTTTCCTCTTTGACATATTCGTAGCCGGTATCTTCGTAAAACTCTACATGTATAGGCTGTAAGGATTCTTTTACTTCTAAGCTGTAAAGGGAAAAGTGGTTTTTAACACCAAGGGTTATACTTGGGTTTGCTGTCTCTATCTTTTCCATGTGATGCAGAAGTTTTAAGAAAGAAACACCACGATAGAAGAATTCGTATAGCCTTTTACCTCCGTTAAGAATCAAGTCAAAAAGTGCGCTGAGTTTTCTACCGCTTATTTCCTTCTTAAGGAGGGTGAGCTCTTCTTCACTGTTGACAGTTCCTTCTTTTTCCTTTCTGAGGGTATCCATAGAAGACATGATGATAGGCAGTTCGGGTTCTGTTGCGTAAACCGCCACATAAGTATCATCCTTTTGTAGCCTTATCTTCTGGGCGCTTTTTAAGGTATAAAGGTTTTGGTAGTAAGAACATACGGGAAGACCTTTTTGGAACATAAGCGTAAGAATAAATCTTTCTTTACTACACATGACAAGGTATCCGTCTATATGAGCCCTCTTTATCTGTTCCATGAGTCTATAGATATCAATGTGCGAAAGTTTAATACACGCAAGAAACTCTTGTCCGTAACCTGTAAAGTTGTAGGGATTTGGTGGCGTGTTATACTGGTGTCTGAATATGAGCAAATTAACCACAGGCACTTGGTAGAAAGATATGCTACCTTCTGTGCTCTTGGGTTTGTAGTTTTGTGCTGTTATCTCCCTTCTTGTTCCATCTCTATCTACGCTTACACCCCAGAAAAAATCTCCTTCTGTATAAAGTAGATAATCGTCTGAATTCCAATAAGATATTTGGAAATATCCCGATAACTTTTTATCCGCAATTTCCTGTATGAGGTTTCTAAGGTCCACAGTATCTAAGCTAAGATCCTTATAAAGAGCTATTCTTTCCATGTCTTGGCTATCAGTATGTTCTTGAGAGCTTTCACAAAAGTCTCTAACACACCTTTTCCTTCTATGGCTACTGCTTCCACAAAGTCTGTATCCCATGGGTTATAGATCACCTGCATCTCTTCTACTGGCATGGCATCCGGAAGGTCTCTTTTGTTGTATTGAACCACTACAGGAAATCTCATGAGGTCTTCTCCCTGCTCTTTCAATACAGCCGCTGTCTCCCTTAGTACTAAAAAGTTTACCTGTTTTCTTTCTATACTGCTGTCTACTACAAAAACCAGTCCATCAACCCCCTTCATGATGACCTTTCTGAGTGGGTGGAGCCTAAACTGCCCTGGTGTAGTCAAGATCTTCACATCCACATTTACTCCATCTATGTCTATACTGCTTACAAACATCTCCACAAAAAGTGTCCTTTGCTCATCAGTTTCCATATTCACAAAATCTCCTTTAGCTATGTTCTTTTCTTTAAGAATTTGGTATAGCTTTTTAACATTTGTGCTTTTACCAGCCAAGCTTGAACCAAAATAAACTAGCTTTAGCTTCATGCCCCTATGATCCTGCTTAATTTCTCCTCAAGAGTCTTCACATCCACCTTTATCTTTTTTGCAGGTACAAGTTTTATGTTAGAAAAGATCTCCTCAAGCTCCTGCGAAGCTTCTCTCAAAAATAACCTAACGCTTCCTAATGCAACACCTTTATCCACTAATATGCCTATGAGGAACCTGGGTTTTATGGCTTTTATTATCACATCAACTTTTTTACCTTCAAACTGTAGAAGGTCAAGTTCCTCTACAGACAGCATTTTGGACATCTCTGAGGCAGCTCCAAATATACCACTCATGAGGCTTGCTATAAATTCCGACCTATCTTCTGCAGTTTCTTTACCTTTTATGTCTACAATTCTACCCGCATCATCGCTTAGAACTACTATGTGGGCGGATGTTTTAGAAACAAGATTTTCAAGCACTTTACTGATCTTATTTTTGATACTGTCTTCTATCTCGTACTCTATAAGGTCAAGCTCCATAAATTCCCCCTTTCTATTAAAAGTTATATCTTTATACCTGTTTTAGCGTGGATATTTTTTCTCTAAGTTCTGGATAAAGAGGAAACTCCTCGCACAGCTCTATAACTTCTTGTCTTACTTGATGAATCACCTTCTCATCTGTTATGTTCTTTATGACTTTAGATATAAGCTTGGCTATTCTTCTCATTTCATTTTCTTTCATACCTCTTGTTGTCATCGCTGGAGTGCCTATTCTTATACCGCTGGTCTTAACTGGGGGCAACGGATCAAAGGGAACTGCGTTTTTATTGACGGTTATGTTAGCTCTACCAAGAGCGTCTTCTACTTCTTTACCGGTAAGCCCTGTATTTCTTAGATCCAAAAGCACTATATGGCTATCTGTTCCTCCCGAGACCACCTTAAAACCTTCTTTTATAAACTCTTCAGCCATAGCTCTAGCATTAGCTATCACTTGCTTTGCATACTCTTTAAAGTCTTCACTCATGGCTTCTTTGAAGGCTACAGCTTTTGCAGCTATGACATGCATAAGAGGTCCTCCCTGCATACCCGGAAATACAGACTTGTCTATATCTTTTGCGAACTCCTTTTTACAAAGGATAAACCCGCTTCTTGGTCCGCGCAAAGTCTTGTGAGTGGTAGAGGTTATAAAGTGAGCAAAAGGTACCGGATTAGGATACACACCACCCGCTATTAGACCTGCATAATGTGCCATATCCACCATAAGGTAAGCACCTACGCTGTCTGCTATTTCTCTCATCTTCTCCCAGTCTATGAATCTAGGATAAGCTGATGCACCACCTACTATAAGCTTTGGTTTATACTCTTTTGCTATTTTGTACATGTTGTCATAGTCTATGGTTTCCGTTTCTGGATGTACACCGTAATAAACTGCGTTGTATATCTTCCCTGAGAAATTGACCTTAGCACCGTGAGTGAGGTGCCCACCGTGTGCTAAATCCATACCCATTATAGTATCCCCAGGCTTTAACACTGCCATATAAACTGCCATATTTGCCTGACTGCCTGAGTGAGGTTGTACATTGGCATGCTCTGCACCAAAGAGAGCCTTTGCTCGTTCTATGGCTAAGTCTTCCACTATGTCTACAAACTCACAACCTCCGTAATACCTTCTGTGAGGAAGCCCCTCTGCATATTTGTTGGTCATTACAGAACCTTGCGCTTCCATAACCGCAAGAGAAGTAAAGTTTTCTGAAGCAATAAGCTCAAGATGATAGAACTGCCTTTCGTATTCTTTTACTATGGCTGAATAAACTTCCGGGTCCGTATTAAACAGATGTCTCATTTTTCCTCCGTAAGAATATTATATGCTGTATTGAAAGAAGAAGAACAAATATTGCTAAAGCGGTAAGAGATGCGGAAAGTCTGTCCAAACCTAATCCTCCGTTGGGTTGGTTAAAAATGCTCCGCGGTACCCAAAGAGTTAGAAAACAACACCGCAGTCCAAAAGAGATACTCTTTTGTTGGCTCGTTCATGGGGCTTATATGGAGGTTGTTGTATCTTAGATACCAGACACGAGGAGCATGAGAAGTTTTAGCTCCATTCCCGTAAGCTCTATTTCTTTACCCTTTAATTCCACCCTGATGACGCTTGATCAACGCCCTTATTCTGACAACGAGCTCCTTTTATATTGGTGAAATTTCCTTAATTTTCTTAACACTTGTTGAATCCTTAGTATGTATCATTGAGAAGAAGTGGATAGGTGTTTATGTTTGTGTGATATCCCTTTTACTCTTTGCATGCTTTCTCTGGGCTTATAGGCAGTCTAAACTCCCATGATCTCCTTTTCTTTGGCTTCTGCTAATTGATTTATCTGTTCTATGTACTTATCAGTGAGTTTTTGAAGCTTTTCTAAACCTCTCTTTACTTCGTCCTCGGATATACCCTCAAGTTCTTCTATAGTCTCTTTCGCATCTTTTCTAATATTCCTTACCGCTACCCTTGCCTCTTCAGCCATCTTGTGCAGAAGTCTTACCAATTCTTTTCTCCTTTCCTGAGTAAGAGGTGGTAGGTTTATCCTCAGCGTGTTTCCCTGCCTCTGTGGGTTTAAGTTGAGTTCTTCCATTATGGCTTTTTCTATACTGGATACCGCGTTGGCATCCCAGACCTGCACCACTATTTGGTTAGCTTCTGGCACAGATATATTACCTAACTGTTTGAGAGGAACTTTGGAACCGTAATACTCCACTTTTAGCTCTTCTACAAGGGATGTGCTTGCCCTTCCTGTTCTTAGGCCTGCTATCTCGTTTTTGAAGTGTTCTACGCTCTTTTTCATGTCTTTTTCCATCTGCTTGAGTATTTCTTCTATCTCCTGTAGCATGGCTTTACCCCCAGAGACTTCATCTTCGAAACTTCGGGCATTTATGTTATTATACCACTTTTAAAAAATCCTGCATGCTTTGGTTCTCTTAATTTTCATGAAAAATTCATGCTTTGGGTATATAATAATTCTCAACAATAATTAGGAGGTAGTGAAATGAAAAAGTCTATACTCCTTTCCTTAGCACTCTTAGGTAGTGTAGCCTTTGCGGAGCAGAGCCTTGACCCATGCGGTAGTCCCAAGGAAGTTTACAGTAAATACCTTTTGGACAAGTGTTATAAGGGGTACTTTGATGCCATAATGGAAGCAAAAAAGAAGTCAGAGGAAGCTTTAAACAAAGCTAACGAAGCTCTAAACAAAGCTAACGACCTTGAGGGAAGGGTTAACAAGCTTGAAGGTATAGTGGATGATCACGAGAAGAGAATAAAGGCGTTGGAAAGCAGAAAAACAGAAGCACCTGCAGGAGGATGGCAACTCGAGGAGATAGGAGCGGTCTACTTTGATTTTGATAAGTTCAACATAAAAAAGTCCCAGGAGAAAAAACTTGATGAAATAGCGGACAAAATAAAGTCTGATGTCAGAGAAGTACTCGTAGTGGGTTTTGCAGATACAAGAGGCACAAGCAAGTACAACTTTGATCTTTCCACACACAGGGCACAGATGGTAGCATCTTATCTTGCAAAGAAGGGTGTTGACATAGGAAGGATAAGAATCGCCTCTTACGGTAAGGAAGTAGCCAAGATGATAAGCCCCAAGTATGCAGAGCAAAGAGTAGTTAGAATCTACTTCATTAAGTGATCTTTTATCCTCCTTACGCCCTCCCTGAGGGCATCTTCCTCCCTTGTATAAGCTATTCTTACAAATTTTGCTGTGTTATTCTCACCGAAATCAATGCCGGGAGTAAGAGCCACTTTAGCCTCCTCTAGAAGCTCTTTACAGAAAATAAATGAGTTTTCAGTGTATTTACTCACGTCTGCCCATATATAAAAAGCTCCTTGAGGTTTTACCGGTATTTGGAAGATATCTTTTAGTCCTTCGTAAAGGATGTCCCTTCTTTTTCTGAAGGTTTCTCTTACATTCTTTAAATAAGTGTAGTCAAAGGCTCCAAGAGCGGAATACTGGCTTAATGCGGGTGCGGATATAAACACATTTTGTATAATTCTCTCTGCCTTTTGCAGTAAGTCTTCCGGTATGATCATCCAACCCAGTCTAAAACCGGGCATACAAAACCATTTGGAAAAACCATTTATAACTATAGCTCTATCCCAAAATTCAAGAGCGGTATGATCCTCCTGTTCGTAAGTAAGTCCGTGGTAAACCTCGTCTGATATAAAGTAGATACCTCTTTCTTGGCAGTACTGTATAAGCTCGGAGAGTTCTTCTTTAGTGTATGAGGTTCCCGTAGGGTTATTAGGTGATGATATGTGAACAGCTTTTATGTCTTCATAACCTTTAAGCATATCCACACTTAGTGTATACCTGCTCTTTTCGTCAACGGGTACAAAAACGGGTGTTATATCAAGAAGATAAGCAAAGTTCTTGTAGCATGGATAGGATGGGTCTGGTAGGATGATCCTGTCTCCTGCGCTAGTGATAATGGCATAAGCAATCAAGAAAGCGCCAGAACTTCCAGTGGTTATCACCACGCGGTTAGGGGATACCTCTATCTTATACTTTGTGTAGTAATGCTCTGCTATTTTTTCTCTTAACTCCCATATACCCAAACTAGGTGTATAGAAATACTTTCTTTCCCTGATGGCTCTTTTAAGATGCTCAAAAACTGCCGGCGGTGGATCAAGGTCTGGTTCTCCTATCTCCATATGCACCACACCATCCATATTTATGGCTTCTTTGAATATGTCCATTACCACAAAGGGGCTTATCTTATCCGCTCTTTGCATGCTTGGAAGATAAAATTATACTATGCTTTTCTTCCTTATAGTTTTATTCCCAATTATGGCTCTATCAAAAGTCTTTGTTATTTCCAACTATCCCCTTCCCAAAAACAACATAGAAAAAGTAGTAAATGAGGATAACTACTTGGACATAGTAGAAGTGATCAAACATATAGAAGGCATAAAGGATGTTTCCATTAAGAAAGAAGGAGAGGACATATACATAGAAAGATACCCTATCCTCAAAAAAGTAATCATAAAAGGTAACTTATTCCTCTGGAAGGATACCATAATGAGCAGGTTAGGGCTTTACGAAGGTATGCCTATTAAAGAGATAAGCAGGGAGAACATACAGGAAAGACTTGAGAGGCTCTACAGAGATGAGGGCTTTCTTGATGCAAAAGTGGGTGTAACTCTTGACATTACCCAGGACGGATACATTTACCTTTACATAGGTATACAAGAAGGGGACATTTACTTTACCGGAGGCGGGATCTACGAAGGTGCAACCTTTAAAAGTGATAAGCTAAGCAGGGCTATTCAAATAGTCAAAGGGCGTGTAGCTAACGAGAGCCAGTTTGAGGAAAAAGTATTTGCTCTGCAAGACTTTTACATAGATGAGGGATACCTGGACAGCTTTGTGTACTTTAAAGGCATAAGGAAAGAAGAAACGAAGGAGCCTTTTCTTAGAGTGCTCTTTCCTGTAGATGATAAGATAGAGAAAAAGCCTATTAGGATGGTGGGATATCTTTTAGAGGGTCTTTCTAACCTTTTTAGACATCCTGTGGGGACGCTTAAAGCTATTTCCGGCAGGGGGCACATAGCATATCCCATCTTTAATATCATTGAAGGAAATAAGTACAGCATAACCTTTGAAGGAGCAGTTTTTTTTAAACCTGAAGAGCTCCTTAACACTTCTGAGCTGAAAGAAAAAGGTGTGGATATTTTTTCCCTTGAGGAAGCAAAGGAAAATATAGAATCTGCATACAGAAAGAAGGGTTTTTTTGACATTAGCGTGTCTTATAAGGCTAAAGGAGGTAATGTGGTTTTTTATATCAAAGAAGGTCAAAGATACACAGCTCTTTTAGAAAATACAGAATTTCCCTACGACGAAGACAAGATAAGCTTAATCTTAGAAGAAAGGTTAAATAGGCTCAAAAAGGAAGGATACACACTCGCGGAAGGCTCTTTTAATCTAAGTTTGGACAGGGAAAAAAAGAAAGCTTACGTGGAGCTTGTTATAAACAAAGGTAAAAAGCAGATACTAAAAGAGATGCTTTACCAAGGCGATGATAAAAAGCTCGCAAAAATTTTCAGGCAGTACAACGACATGCTACCAACCATATACGACACACACATTATAGAAAAACTAAACCTTGATATAAAGAAGTACTTACAGGAAATGGGCTACATGGAGGGGGATTTCAACACTAATGTGCTCATTGAGGAATCTGCAGACAGTGTTTATTACACCTACACCTATACGGTAAATAAGGGACCCAGATACAAGTTGGGTCAGGACATATATTACGGCTATTTGCACACAAGTGCCAGAGAGCTTTCTTACATGACTGTAAAGGATGAATTTTATTCCGAGAAAGATAACGATAGAACACTTAGCAACTTCATATCCAGCGACTTATTCAGCGGTGTAAAAATAGACACTTTTCTTGACAAAGAGACCAAAAAAGTCCATAGACTCATACAGCTGTCTGAAGACAAAAGGGGAATCTACGACATATCTTTGGGCTATAACACGCAAGAAAAGGTGGTTTTAGATACCTTCTTGGGATGGAAAAATCTGTTTGGAATAGGTCTAAACACAAATTTTCACTACAGAAAAACTGGTAAAAGGGAGCTTTACAGCTTAGATATTTCTGACAATTTTTTGTTCACAAGAAAGCTTTGGTTAAAAACCTATCTTTTTAACAATTACGAAAAACACCTTAGCTATACGCTTACATCAAAGGGCATCAGTTCAAGCGTCGGATATAGGATAACGGATAACACATCTGTAGGTATCACACTATCAAGGACTACAAATTCCGCTTTAGGTGAGGTGATAGACCTCTACAAGTACGGAGTATTTTTGCTTAGAGAGTACAAGGACAACCTATTCTCTCCACAAAGGGTGCATTATGATAGTATAGATCTAAGTAGGGCGATAGGTGATAGAGAGTATACAAAGTTTGAACTTTCCACCTTTTATCTGATACCACTAAGAAGAGGTATAAACCTGAGCTTTAAGGTAGCGGGAGGATATGTGGGAAAATCAGCACCCATTTTTGACAGGTTCTTTCTGGGAGGCTTAAGAGATCTCAGGGGTTACAGTTTTGAAAGTGTTGGACAACCTGATGGTGGGAGGTATTATGCCTTTGGAAGGGTAGAGTTTGAATTCCCAATAAAGAGTCCCTTTGTGATTATAGCCTTTGCAGATGCTGGAAATGTAGGGGACAAACTTCCCCATGCTATAAGAAATCCCAAGAAGGATGTGGGTGCATCTGTGGGTATAAAGACACCTGTAGGACCCATCAGGTTTGATGTAGCCTTTCCTCTTGGGAAAGACATTCCCAGAAGGCTTAGACTGTATCTATCTGTGGGATATTATTACTGATAAGCTGTCTTAGGTAGGCTATTAGCTCGTCTCTTAGGTCTTCCTTTTGGAGTGCAAAATCAAGAACAGTTTTTATATAACCAATGGGAGTTCCCGTATCGTAAACCCGCGCATCTATCTTTATGGCATAAACAGCTTCGTCTTCAAGAAGTAGCCTTATGGCATCTGTTAGTTGTATTTCACCACCTTTCCCAGGAGGTGTGATCTTGAGCTTTTCAAATATTCTTGGAGTGAACAGGTATCTGCCTACTATGGCAAGGTTTGAAGGTGCTTCCTGTTGTTTTGGCTTTTCTACAAGATCATCTATTATGTATATATCCTTTTCTATGTACCTTCCGTTTATTATACCGTATTTGGAGATGTCCTTTGTATCTACTTCAAAAACAGCTATTACACTCTTGCCAAAGCGGTTGTATACTTCTATCATCCTCTCTAATATATTCCTTTCGTCCTTTACTACGATGTCTCCCAAAGCGACTATAAAAGGTTCATAACCTACTACTGGTTCCGCCACTAAAACTGCATGACCCAAACCCAGCTGTTCTTTCTGTCTTATGTATATAGGGTTTATTAACCTGCTTATTTCCATTATATTCTTTAAAAGATCAGTTTTTCCGCACTGTTCCAAATGTTTTTCCAAATCCGTGTTTATGTCAAAGTGATGTTCTATGGGTCTTTTGTGTCTTCCTGTTACAAAGATCACATTCTCAATGTTTGCAGACAGACACTCCTCAACAATAAACTGTATAACTGGCTTGTCTATTATGGGAAACATCTCTTTAGGCATTGCCTTAGTAGCTGGTAAGAATCTTGTTCCCCATCCCGCTACCGGAAGAACTGCTTTCCTCACCTGCATTTTACTCTACCCCCTAGAATTAATATAACCTAATATTGCTACCTGACAAAAATTATATAGCTTTTAATACTTACCCTCGAGCTACATTTAACAATGGTTAAAAGGTCAAAAACCTCTTAAATTATGAGCTTTTCCTCTTCAGTTTTGTTTCAGACCCTTCATCTCCTGTTTTCTTTGCTCCTTAAATTGAGCCATACATTTTCTAAAAGCCTCATAGTCTTGGCTCTTTTCCAAATAAAAGGTATGTTAGAATTTATCCATGCATATTCTTATGGGTGTAGGAAAGATAGGCTTAAAGAGGGAAGGTAAACCTGATCTACTTGTAATACTGCTTCCTGATGTGTGTAATGCTTCTTTTATTTTTACAAACAATCACTTCAAGGCAGGAAGCGTCATATACTCCCAGAAGGTATTTGAAAAAAACTCAAGGGTAAGAGCTCTTGTCGTAAACAGTGGTAATGCAAACTGTGGTGTAGGTAAGGAAGGAATAATACACGCAGAGCTTATGGCGAAAAGGATCGCAAAGAACCTTGACATTGAAGAGGATCAGGTGCTTGTGTTTTCTACAGGAGTTATAGGCAAACCTCTACCTATAGATAATGTTCTAAAAGCAATTGATGATGCTTGTGGTGTGCTTGAACCTTTGGACATAAAAAGAGCCAGCGAAGTAATATCTACTACAGATAGCTTTCCTAAATACACTTTTGTAAAGACAGGACCGCTTGAAGTCTATGGCTTTGCAAAGGGTGCAGGTATGATACACCCCAATATGGCAACCATGTTAGCCTTTATTTTTATCAATGCAGGCGTGGACTCCTTTACTCTGAAGGAGCTCCACAGGGAGATAACTGAAAAGACCTTTAATTCCATAAGCGTTGATGGATGTACTAGCACTAATGATAGCTTTGGAGTAATAAGCCTTGGAGTTATAAAAGAAGATCTTGAAAAGGTCAGACAAACCCTTCATCAGGCATCTTTGGACCTTGCTAAAAAGATAGTGGAGGACGGCGAAGGAGCAACAAGGATAATAAAAGTGGTTGTCAAGAACGCATCCCTTGAGCTAAAAGCCAAAACTATAGCAGAAAAGATAGCCCTTTCAAATCTTGTAAAGACCGCTGTCTTTGGTAGAGATCCCAACTGGGGTAGGATATTAGCCTCAGCAGGGTCTACCGCCTTCCCCATAGATCAGTTTAAGCTAAAGCTTTATATAGGCAATCACTTGGTTTACGACGGAAAGCCACACCTCAAAGCCGTACAAGGTGCCAAAAAGTATATGGAAGAAAACAAGGAAATTGAGATAGTGCTTGATCTTATGGAAGGTAAGGAAAGTTGGACTTATTATACCTCAGACCTCTCTTATGACTATGTAAAGATCAACGCAGAATACACCACTTAGCACTGAGTTTTTGAAGGTAGGCTTATTACAACCTCTAAACCTTTTTGGGTATTATACATACTAATATTACCATTCATGTCATCCAAAAACCTCTTTACAAGGGATAGACCAAGACCAGTACCATCTTTTTTGGTAGTATAGAAGGGCTCAAATACCTTTTGAAGGTCTTCTTCTGGTATACCCTCGCCATAGTCTCTTACTGTCCAAACAAAGCAGGAGTTTTCCCATTTTAGTTTAATCTCCACCTTTTGACCTTGCTGGGAAGCGTCTATAGCATTTTCTATGACATTTATAAGAACTTGCTCCAATTTCCACGAAGAACACATCATCCCTGCGTGTGTGTTTATATCAGCAGTAAACTCAAGACTTACTCTCTTCCTTCTTGCTTTGAAGGACAAAAGTTCTATGACTTCCCTGGTGATGCTGTAGGGGTTTATCTCTTGAGGTTTCCCATCAAAAACTTTTGCCATATCCAGAAGTTTTTTAACTGTCTCTGCACTTTTGAGTGCCTGCCTCATTATTATGCCTGCCTTCTCCCTGAGTTTCTCATCTTGGACTGTGTTGTGTATGTATTCTGCATAAACAAGTATGGAAGCAAGAGGATTGTTGAGCTGATGAGCCATACAGCATGCCATCTCTCCCGCCAAAGATAGTTTGGATGTTCTGTAAAGAATAAGCTCAAGCTCCTTTTTCTCCGTTAGGTCTCTTATCTGATAAAGAAGGAATTCTCCTTCTTCTACATTTATAGGTACTGTGCAGACATTCACCACATACCTTTTACTCCCTATAGTCAGAAGGGCTTCTGGAATGAAGAGGGTTTGATGGGAACCGTGTTCTAAAAACTGTGATATATCCCTGCCTACTATTTCTTCTTCCTTTACAGAATATCTCTCTAAAAAGCTTTTGTTTACTCTTTTTATCTTACCCTCTTTGCTTACAAGTAGCATACCGTCCACAGAACCGTTGAATATATTCATGTAAACTTCTTTTTCTCTTTCTAAGCGGTTTACAAGCTCCTCAAAGGTTTTTGAAAGCATACCTATTTCATCACTCCCTTGCAAGCTTATACGCCTTTTTTCGTTCCACTCAAGAAGACTTTCTTTTAGTCTGTCAAGAGGTTTGAATATGCGTCCTATCACCAAAAAGAATATGACGCCAAGTCCTAGGGTGCTAAGAAACCCAAAAAAGAAAGCTCTCAACAAAAACTGATAAGCTGGTTCTAAAACAGTTTGGTAAGGTTCTTCAATCACCAATGTCCAGTCAGTACCTTTTACAGGACTACTAACCCTTAAGAAGTTCTTGCTAACTGTGTGTTGCAGGCTCAAAAGAGTTCTTCCTGAGCTATCCAAAAGGTAAAGATTAACGTGTTGAAAGCTCAAAGAATACACATCTTCCAATAGACTGTTGAGGTTTATACTCACAACATAAAAACCTTTGAATACATTGTCTTGGAAGTCGGGTACCTTTATTCTTATGTAAAGCTCCCCGTAGCTATCCTTTTGGTATCCTAACCTTTCTACTCTTTCCAGAAGCGAGCTTAGTTGTTTTTCAAACTCAGGCATAGTTTTTAACCTACTTGAAAAAGCTAAAAGTCTACCAGAAGTATCATAAAAAGCCCCTTCAGAAACGCCAGCTATATCTCCCGATAGTCGCCACAAGACTTCTTCAGGACTTAGCCCCAGCCTCTCGTACTTTGCAATAAGGGTATTTATCTGACTGACCTTTTCTTCTAAGAGGGAGCTTAGTTTATCTGACATGATGCTGACTAGCACATTTGTTTCTTCGTTCCACCTTTGCACGAGCTCTTGTTTAAGAATGTAAAAATGGTGAAAGTAAGATATGCCCTGAATAGTAAGCACAAAGGTAAAAAGTAGAAGTATCTTTGTTTTTAAACTTACCCTCATGGGATGATCTGGTCAACGAGAGATAAAGCTATCTGGTTATATTGCACACCTTGTTCTCTCAAAACTCTTTCGTTCACAACGAGCTTTATGTTCCTCACTTTTTCAAAAGGCACATTCTTGACTTGTTCCCCCTTTAGCAGCCTGTAAGCTATGAAAGATGCTTGATATCCTTGTTGATAGCCAGAGCTTCCATAAGCTACCGTGCAACCCTTTTTTGCTTGTTCAGGTGATAGGCAAAAGACAGGTAACTGATAGAAACTTGCATACTGAAGTATGTAAGAAGTTAGAAAGTTTTCTGTGTAAAAACAGGGAGTTATCACTATGCCGCCAAATCCGTCCTCTCTCATATGACTTATAACATACTCCAGATCAAGAACATCCCTGACAGATATGGGAACCACCTTTATACCGTATCTCTCCCCTGCCTTTACAGTTATCTTTGTGGCTACCTTTGAGGCTTCAAACTGAGGCGTACAGAAAACCACTACTTTCTTTATGCTTGGAAAGAGTTTATGGAGTATCTCCATCCTTTTTCCATGAGCTCTGCGTTAAGATTATCCACACCCGTTATGTTGTAAGAAGGTTTGCTAAAGCTCTCCGTAAGACCCCAAGTCTTTATAGCAGTCCCACCCATGATGACAATGGGCTTTTTCATGTCTGGCTTTAGTTTCTTCAGGTAATAAGCCTCTATGCTTCCCCCTACTGCTATCATGTTGTACTCATCAAGCTTATTTATTACCTCAATAGCTTTCTCTTCAAGTTTCTTTAGATTGTTGTCCCCTGTATATAGGTCAAAGTTTACATCTTTAACCCCCAGTGCTCTTAGTCCATCTTGAAAACCTCCTACCTTACTCATTCTTCCTTCACCAGATATAAGTATGGCTATTTTTTTCTCCTCTTTTGAACACGAAAGAAGTGAAAGAAAGAGTAGGAAGAGTATGAAAGTCTTCATAAGATAAAATATAATTTCATTTTAGTAATTCTTGATTAAAACTTCTACATTTACCTTTTCTCTTTTATCACCTTTACAGTTAATAAATCTGTTTGCGGATACTTCCCAAATCTCATATTCTTTATAAAGCTCTTTTATGAACTTTGTATTTGAGTTAGACAGCATAACATAGCAACCCTTTCTATCCAACTCTCTAAAAACTTCTGTCAACTCCATCTGATCTCTTTCTGTAAAATCAAGTTTGTGGTATTTGGTAAAAGAAGAGCTTTTGGATATGGGATAGTAAGGTGGGTCTAAATAAACAAAGTCTCCTTTCTTTGCCAATTTACAAACTTCCTTATAATCCAAATTTAGTATGGAAATTTCTGCAGTGTTTAGGTATTCAGAGACAGCCCTTAAATTTTCTTCATCTAAAATTTTGGGATTTTTATACTTTCCAAAAGGAACATTAAATTTACCTTTTGAGTTTTCTCTATAGAGCCCATTAAAACATGTTTTATTCAGATAAATAAACCTGCTTGCCCTTTCTACAGCAGATAGTTTCTCGGGGTCTAAAGACCTTATCTTGTAGTAGTATTCTTCTTCGTTTTTGTGTTTTTTCAGATCCTCAATGAGTGCATCTATGTCATCTTTTATCACCGTATAGGCATTTATAAGTTCTGTGTTTATGTCGTTGATGATAGCTTTATAGGGTAAGACCTCAAATAGCAATGCACCACCACCAACGAAGGGTTCTATGTATCTGTTATACGAAGGTGGTAAGTTATTAGTTAATACTTTAGTTAACTGTCTCTTTCCGCCAGCCCACTTAACAAAAGGTTTAGGTTTTGCCACATTTCCAATCAATGTGCGTTTCTTCATATATATGTTAATATAAGAGCCATGCAGAGTATGACAGGAGTAGGAAAAGCTGTATGGGAAAATGAAAGCTGGAAAGTATCAACCCTTATAAAAAGTGTAAACTCAAGAGGTTTGGACATATTTATAAAGTCCAACTACAATCTGTCACCCGCAGAGATGAACATAAGAAAGCTCATAAGAGATTCTATCGCAAGGGGCACCGTCTCTGTTCAAATTGACATAACACCCAAAAAAGCAGAAACTCCTGTGGATATAGGGAAAATTCTTTTGAACGTTGAAATAATAAAGACCATAGCAAAAGAGTTAGGACTTAAACTTACGGATGACACCATATTCCAGATAGCTTGGAAAAACTCCGAGAGAATCATGGAAGAGTTAAGCCCACAGCTTGAAGATTGTCTTTACACATCTTTGCGGTCAGCTTTGAGTGACCTTATAAGGAGCAGAAAAGAAGAAGGACAGCACTTAAAGGAAGATATAAAGATGAGAACACGCAGAATAGAAAGCCTTTTAGAGAGCATAGAAAGGCAAAAGGAGGAGGTTTTAAACTCCATAAAAAACAGGGTAATTGAAAAAGCCAAAGATCTTGGACTTCCCGATACACACCATACGGTGCTAAGCGAGATTACCTTTATTCTTTCAAGGATAGATGTGGATGAGGAGATAACCAGAATAAAGTCGCATCTGCAAAAGATAAAGTCTCTTCTGAACTCAGAAGGAGAAGTAGGTAGAAAGCTGGATTTTGTATTACAGGAAATGCACAGGGAGATAAACACTCTTGGGAATAAACTGCCTGAGTTTTCCCAATGGGTAGTGGAGATAAAAACAGAGGTCGATAGGTTAAAACAGCAGGTGGCAAACATAGAGTAGTGTTATAATATAAACTATACGCTGGGTGAGAAATTACCCCCATATTTGAGACTTCCTGAGAAAGTTACGAGCCTATGGCGCAGCCATAAAGGTAGGCAAGTAAGGTAATCCCTTTCCTCTACCTGCAAACTATCCACTAAACTGGAGGTCAAAGACTTTTGGGAGGTCTACCTACGACGTATATGCAAACTTAAAAATCCACCACATAAAATGACACAGCTTCTATTTCAAAACTTTACCCCTGCTTTATCTTGTATAACCATAAATCCCATTTAAGGAGGTGAGAACCATGATGCTACCAGAGCCCTTTAGGTTTCTAAGGATAGGCTGGTGGGTAGTCCACATAATCGGCATTAGCCTTGTGTTCTACCTTGGAAGTAAGTTTGGCGGTGCAATATTCGGTTAAAGATGCCAAAGCTTTCCCTCCCTCCCAGCGGGAGGGTTCGTTTTATATTTTTCTAAGATACACACCTGTGGTGATGGGTTGGGTGGGTATAAGTCCATAATTTAAACGGAGGACAGGTTCATGAAAGCTTTTATAGTGGAAGATGAACCCATCGCAAGGGAAAGGCTAAAAAGACTGTTAAAGGAAGTGGGCGGTATTGATATAGTTGGAGAAGCAGACAGCAAAGAAAGAGCCCTATCGGAGATAAAAGATAAAGAAATTGATGTGCTGTTTTTGGACATTAAACTCCCAGACGGCACAGGTTTAGAAGTCGCAAAAGAAGTTATAGAAACCGTGGAAGACCCACCATACATAATCTTCACAACCGCTTACGGAGAGTTTGCCTTGGAAGCCTTCAAAGTAAATGCAATAGACTACCTTTTAAAGCCCTTCACAAAAGAAGACGTAGAAAGGGCACTAAGCAAAATAAAAAACACAAAAAGCAAAATCTCCAACCTCGCAAAGATAGCAACCATTACCACCGGCACAGACATACTCATACCCGTAAAGCATCTCAGTAGAGTAGTTCTTTTGAAGCCTGATGATATTTACTACATAAAAGCTGAACTTTCCGAAACGGTCATAAAGACAAAGGATAGAGAGTATTTCTCTAACAGAAAGCTTTATGAATTTGAGGAGCTTTTAAAAAATAAAGGATTTTTCAGAGTCCATAGAAGCTATTTGGTAAACCTTGCAAAAATAAAAGAGATGAGGTCGGTAGAACAGAGCAAATTTTTAATCACCTTCCAAGATATTTCAGACACTATAAAAACAAGCAGGGACGGTGCAAAATATTTAAGGGATTACCTAAACATTTGAAGGACAGAAATGGTTCAATACAAACCCAGAATCGTCATAAGCAGATGTCTAAACATAGAACCCGTTAGATACAACGGCGGAATTATTAACGATGAATTCAGCAAAAAACTCCTTGACTATGTTGAATACATAGCAGTCTGTCCAGAAGTAGATATAGGAATGCCCGTTCCAAGACCAACCGTTTTGCTTTACAAAAAAGGCGATCAAATAAGAATGGTAGAGCCCAATAGTATGAAGGATTACACGGATGAAATGCTGAATTTTTCCGAATCTTTTCTAAAGTCCCTCGGAGAAGTTGACGGCTTTTTACTAAAGGCAAAATCTCCAAGCTGTGGAGTAAAAGACACTAAACTTTATCAGGAGAACCTTAAAGGTCTGATAAACGGAAGAAGTAGCGGTCTGTTTGCCCAAAAAGCAATGGAATACTATCCGTATTTACCTATTGAAGATGAAGGAAGATTAAACGACTATTGGATAAGAAGAGACTTTTTGACAAAGATCTTTTCACATGCAAGGTTCAGACATCTGAAAAACAACTACAAGGATATTAACGATTTATTAAAATTCCATCAAGAGCACAAATATTTACTCATGCTTTATGACCCACACACCCTAAAACAGATGGGAAACCTTCTTGCCAACTGGAAAAAGTTCGGATTGGATGAAACCATGAAACACTATGAAAACCTATTCCACAGAGCCTTATCCAAAAGATCAAACTCAAATAAACATTCCAACGTCCTTCAGCACATATACGGACACCTTTCAGAAAAAATTTCCGACTCAGAAAAAAGACATTTACTTAAGATGCTGGATAAACTGAGAAAAGGCAAACTTCAACTTGAAACCCTTCTTGAATACATCAAAGGCTTTATATACAGGTTTAACGATAAATATTTACAATCCCAAACTTACCTTAATCCTTTCCCGGAGGAGTTGATTTAGACTTAATCCCTAAATTTCAAAATCTAACCGCATAATGAAATAACCAGTCTTCAAACTTTCAATGAGGGTTTGTATCATTATAAATAGCAACCTGCAAATGTTCTTTCTAAGCTGAGGATTTCCTATGTTTGATTATGTGATTGTTGGTGGCGGTATTGGTGGAATAGTTTCTTATGCTACATTAAAAAAGATAGGTAGAAACGTTGCTTTGCTTGAGAAAGAGCCATACTTAGGTGGTTGTAGTGCAACTTTTAAAAGAAAAAACCACTTATACAACGCCGGAGCTTCCACGTTGGTTGGTCTTGAAGAGCATATGCCACTGGGCAAGGTCTTTAAATTCTTAAACCTTCCAAAGCCAAAAGTAAAAAAACTTGAAGTTCCAATGGTCGTTTATGTTGGAGATAAAGCAATCA